>Ga0308157_10003785_pt1 | contig 21233 bp, 15 predicted proteins | sample PhyBR1_FD_201035 | JGI IMG/M metagenome (GOLD analysis project Ga0308157, IMG submission 201035) | Phyllosphere microbial communities from UC Gill Tract Community Farm, Albany, California, United States - DLSLB.R1 | ecosystem: Host-associated > Plants > Phyllosphere > Unclassified | place: USA...
AGAGGGCGCTGCGCGCCGGGACTCGGGTGGGGCTGGCATAGCGATCCTCCTCGCTCTCTCTGGCTGTGACGCGACACGCCACCGACCACTACATGTTGTGCCTCACCGATGTTTGGAGTGGCGTATCTAGTAATAACATCGATGTAGTTTGTTTGTCTACGCCACGCCCATGTTTGGAACTACGGCATGCCGAACACTATGCTGTGGGGTATGGGACGAACGCACGTGGACGAGCGCAGTGAGGGTGCGTGGCTGGAGGCCATCACCTTGTTTCAATCCGTGCGAGACGCCGACCATGACGCTGCGGCTCGCCTGTTGCGAACGTCTTCCGACCCCGAAGCGGTGATGCTGAACCTCCTGCGCATGCTCGGCGTGTACCTGCGCGGAGAAGCACCCGACAAGCTCGACCACTTCATCGCCGCATCCCATCGCGCTGGCCCGCCCCCAAGTCCTCCGCTTCCACCACTCACGTGAACTTCCACCCGCACCCCGTCACCCGTTCAGCTAAGGAACCATCCATGCCACGAAACTCCCGCTTCTTCTCCCGCCGTGCCGTGCCGCTGCTGGCAGCGTCTGTGCTCGCGCTCTCTCTTGCTGGATGCGCGACATCCGGCGAGAACGATGCGGGAGCTGACGATGAGCGTCCGGTGGTGTTGACGACGTTCACCGTTCTTGCGGACATCGCCGAGAACGTCGCCGGTGACCATCTGCGGGTGGAGTCGATCACGAAGGTCGGGGCGGAGATCCACGGCTACGAGCCGACTCCGGGAGATATTCGCAGGGCGTCGGAGGCGGAGCTCATCCTCGACAACGGGATGAATCTCGAGGCGTGGTTCGGGCAGTTCGTCGAGGGGATGGATGTACCTCACGTCGTCGTCAGTGAGGGGGTCGAGACGATCGACATCACCGAGGACGCGTACGCGGGGATGCCGAACCCGCACGCGTGGATGAGCCCGTTGAACGTGCAGATCTATGTCGACAACATGGTCGAGGCGTTCAGCGACCTCGACCCCGAGAACGCGAGCGCGTACGAGGCCAACGGTGAGGCGTACAAGGCCGAGTTGCAGACCGTGCAGGACGAGCTGGTCGACGCGCTGTCGGTCCTGCCCGAGAACCAGCGGGCACTGGTCACCTGTGAGGGCGCGTTCTCCTATCTCGCACGGGATGCCGGTCTGACGGAGAAGTACATCTGGGCGGTCAACGCCGAGCAGCAGGCCACGCCGCGGCAGATCTCCTCCGCGATCGAATTTGTACGCGAGAACGATGTGCCCGCGGTGTTCTGTGAGTCCACGGTCTCGGAGGCCCCGATGCTGCAGGTCGTCGAGGCCACCGACGCGGTCTTCGGCGGCACCCTCTACGTCGATTCCCTCTCCGAAGCGGACGGCCCGGTCCCGACCTACCTGGAACTGATCCGCCACGACGCCACGGTCATCATCGACGCCCTGACGGGACAGAACTCATGACGACAGCGATCTCCGTGCACGACGTCACCGTGCACTACGGCGAGGTCCTCGCCCTCGACCACGCCACCCTCGACATCCAGGCAGGACGCGTGTGCGGACTCGTCGGCATGAACGGGTCCGGGAAGTCCACCCTGTTCAAGACCATCATGGGACTGTTGCGTCCCGACTCCGGCACGGTGCGCGTGAGCGGCGAGAGCCCCGCGAAAGCACGCAAGTCCGGGGTCGTCGGCTATGTGCCGCAGAGCGAGGACGTCGACTGGGCATTCCCGGTGACCGTACGCGATGTCGTCATGACAGGCCGCTACGGGCACATGGGATTCACCCGCCACGCGAGAAAAGCCGATCACGACGCCGTCGATCACGCGCTGGAACGGGTGGAGCTCACCGAGTACGCGAATCGGCAGATCGGGCAGCTCTCCGGTGGCCAGAAGAAGCGGGCGTTCGTGGCCCGGGGGATCGCCCAGGGCGCGACGATTCTGCTGTTGGATGAGCCGTTCGCCGGCGTCGACAAACGCTCCGAGGCCACGATCACCCGGCTGCTGCGCGAGCTCGCCGATGACGGGGCGACGATCCTCGTCTCCACCCACGACCTCCACGCTCTGCCCGACCTGGCCGACGAGGCCGTGCTCCTCATGCGCCGCGTGCTCATGCACGGTGACCCGGATGAGGTGCTCCAGCCCGACAACCTTGCCCTGGCCTTCGGCCTGGACGTCCTGAACCGAGGCGACAACTGATGAACCTGATCGACTTCTTCCTCGAACCCCTCAGCTACGACTTCATGATCCGCGCCCTCGCGACCACCCTGATCGCCTCGATCGTGTGCGCGGTGCTGTCCTGCTGGCTCGTCCTGATCGGCTGGTCGCTCATGGGCGACGCGGTCTCCCACGCCGTCCTTCCCGGGGTCGTGCTCGCCTACATCGTCGGCGCACCGTTCGCCCTCGGAGCGGTGATCTTCGGGTTCCTCGCCGTCGCCCTCATCGGCGCAGTCAGAGACACCAGTCGGGTCAAGGAAGACGCCGCGATCGGCATCGTGTTCACGACCCTGTTCGCGCTGGGGCTCGTGCTGATCTCCGTCACGCCGTCGCAGACCGACCTGAACCACATCATCTTCGGCAACCTGCTCGGCGTGTCCTGGGCCGACCTGACCCAGGTCATCATCCTGGGTGCGATCACCTTCGCGATCCTCGTCACCAAACGCCGCGACTTCACGCTCTACGCCTTCGACCCCACCCACGCCCACGCGATCGGCCTGAACCCGAAGGTCCTCGGCGCAGCGCTCCTCGGCCTGCTCGCGCTCACCGCCGTCGTCGCCCTCCAGGCGGTCGGTGTGATCCTCGTCGTGGCGATGCTCATCATCCCGGGAGCTACCGCCTACCTGCTCACCGACCGGTTCGGACGTATGCTCGTCATCGCCCCCGCGATATCCGCAGCGTGTGCCGTCATCGGCCTGTACTTGAGCTACTACCTCGACACAGCCTCCGGCGGCATGGTCGTCCTCGCCCAGGGAGCCGTGTTCGCCCTCGTTTACCTCTTCAGCCCCCGGCACGGGCTCATCGGAACCCGGGTCATGAGCACACGTCGCCGTCGGGCACTCGCTTCTGCGCAGTAGGGGCATCCCGCATGCACGGCAAGAGCGACCGGTCAGGGACCAGAGCACGCTATCTCCGTGCGATCTGGTCCCTGACTGAGAACAGTGACGCTCCGGTTACGGTGACGGGCCTTGCCCGTGCGCTGCGGTTCGTGCCGGGGAGCGTGTCCGAACAGGTGAATCGACTCGTCGATGACGGCCTCATCGACCACGAACGGTACAAGTGCATCTCTCTCACCCCTTCGGGACGCCTCGAGGCGATGCGGGCACTGCGGGCGAACCGGATACTTCGATGCTTCCTCAACGACGTCCTCGAGCTGCCCTGGAGCGAACTTGTCACCAATGCCGAAGCATTGGAAGCGAGCAGCTCGCCCCGCTTCCTCCAACGGATCGAGGCTTCCCTCGGTCAACCCAGCCTCGACCCATTCGGGCAACCGATCCCCGCCCGAGACGGTCGCATCGAAACTCCCGCCGATACCCCTCTGCGGGCGCTCGTGCGCTCGCCCTGGACTCCCGTGAGGATCACGCGCATCGCCGACGCACCGCTCGAAACCCTTGCCTTCCTCGACGGGAGGAACCTTCGCCCCGGCGCTCAGATGCAGATCCGTGGTCGCGCGACGGAACCGGACACCGTTGAAGTCCGCATGGCCGGATGGCATGGCACCTTGCTCTCTGCCGGAGTAGGCGTACTCTATGGATCACTCCACGACGGAGCTGAGGAGCTATCGCATCAACTGTCTGCGATGGACACGTAGAGCGCATCGGTTGCCGAGCGTCCCAGCGCTACCGAGGCATTCGCTCCCGTAACCCGTGCATCCAGCGCATCGGAGAAAGGCGCACCTTCGCCGATCTCCAGCGTCGCTCCGACCACGAAGCCATGCTCCTCGAAGAACTGCAGCAACGCCGGGTCCGCGTCCGAAATACGCTCGATCACCACTTGGTGCCCCGCCCCGACTTCGGTCAGCTGTGTCGCATTCGGGATATGCACCGTCCCGTCGGCTGACGGGATCGGGTCACCATGAGGGTCGCGGGTAGGGAACTCCAAGAACTCGTCGATCCGGTCGATCATGAAATCTGACACGGCATGTTCGAGGTGCTCGGCCTCTTCGTGCACTTGATCCCAGGAGTAGCCGAGGACGCTGACGAGGAACGACTCGATCAGCCGGTGCCGACGCACCATTGCCAGCGCGTAGGAGCGTCCCGTCTCCGTCAACTCCACCGACCCGTAAGGCGCATGTTCAACGAGGCCCTGCGTAGAGAGCTTACGGACTGCGTCAGAGACCGAGGAGAGCTTCAACCCCGTCCGCTCCGCGATGAGCGTCGGTGTCACAGGCACTGACGACCACTCCGTCAGACCCCAGACAGCCTTCAAATAGTTCTGGGTGCTCGCGGACAACTCAGAGACGGACATGAACTCAGCATAACGCCGAACTTGTAACTACGGCTCGCCAACGTTCGAGAGTACGATGATCAGCCGGTGTATGGGGGAGTCATTGGTAGGAGCCCCGAACCCAGGGGCTATCGGTCCAGGCGTGACTGGACCAACGGAACGTAGGAGGCATCCTTCTCAAGGCCCAGCACACGATAGCCGCCCCTGATCGCTGCTTCCACTGTCGTTCCCGATCCTGCGAATGGTTCCAACACCAAACCGTGCGGCGGGGTTACTAGTGTGACCAGCCAGCGCATCAACGCCAGCGGCTTCACGGTCGTGTGCGACACCCCGAATGCCCGAGGACGCTCGGCGGCAGAGGGTTTGTGGTCAAAGCGGAAGATCGGGAACTTCCGAGACAGTGACTCGCCCTGCCACGTCCCCGTCAGCACATCGAGCGCTTCTGCCTGCGGCTGGTCGAACGCAACGTTTGTCGGCCACCGGTCATCTGCGAACCTCGCGCCGTCGATGTTGACCGCACCCGCACCATGCTGGAGGACGTTACGGACGACGTTTCCTTCGGGTGGTTTCCGGGCGATGATGATCGGTTCGAACGCGGGCCGCAGCGCCGTGCCCCACCCTTCCCACCGTTGAGCATCCGGAGTCACTGGGGTGCCTTTGGACAGGACGGTGCGGGTTGCGCCGAGCACGCCGTCATGGTCGGTGGTCTGCACGATTCGGTCGGTGCGGTGTGCGCCGTGGTGCTTGTCGATCGCGTGCGAGAGGTCCATGCTCTTGGGCATCCCGGTGGTGTGCAACCACGCAATCTGGTCCCGGATCTCAAATCCTGCATTCTCGATCCCGCGCACCATACGATGCCACGTGCGTGCACCGCCGAACGCTGCAACATACGCCCCCGGCTTCAAGGCATGCAATGCTCCCGTGGCCCACGCCGTACACCACGCCTCGAACACCTCCGCTGCACTCATCACAGTGGTGTCGAGGTGTGGGAGGGATTCACGGAACCCGGAGGCGTCGTCCCAGGAGTGCCCATTGAAGCTCAACCCGTACGGCGGGTCGGTCACCAGGGCATCAATGCTCGCTTGGGGTATGAGCGGGAGGAGTTCAACGGCGTCACCGAGATACACTTTGGCCCGCTCCTCGGCGATGACAGGTGCGGGTAGTTCGGTCAGACGCGGCGCGGGCGGCGGCGTGGGGTCTGGCATGGCGGCTGGCTCCCTGCTGTTCGGGGCCTGTCCGCCTTCGTGTGTGACGAACAGGATCACCCAGCAGGTACGGGCCACACCGACCGGCCCACGCCCACACAACCCAACCGTCGGGCTTCAGCCCACGTGCGCCCGCCGAGCCTGATCTCACTGCACAGAGTCGATCTGGCTTCGCTGATTCCCCGTGCTCTCATTCCTCCACACACGATCGGCAATCAACGAAGGAAGGCCCCCTATAGATGGAAAAGCGACAGTCCGCGCTGTTGCCGAGGAGTCTTTTCGCGGATAGCCGTCGTCGGATACCAGTAGTGAAGTCCATGCCGCAGTTTCCAGCCTGGGAGCGCGTTGCTTCTCCTCGGCAGCTCAACTGCATGGGTTCCTTTAGCGATCCTGGCTCTAAACGAAAAGTGCCTGCGATAGGCGTGTGAGGCATAGCTGACGTCATGCCATCGAACGATCCGTCCTGATCAGGCGACATCGACTCATCGCTGGAAAGGAACTGCTGCATGTGGCGAGCTCGGATTCGTGTGATCGCGCTGAGACGTTCAGTTGTCCATTGGTTGTTCTCGCGCCATGGCGCTTTGGCGGAGCCGGGCGAGGATGGCTCCAACTCCGAAGTCGTAGCGTGCGTCGAAGTCTTCGGCGAACAGTTGTGGGTGGAGGCGGTGCAGAGTCGGGTGGGTGTCAGCGGGCGGGGCTTCTTCTGAAGTGGCAGCTGCTTGCGAGGCCTGTTGCTCTTGGGTGATGCCGAGCAGGAAGTAGAACAGCGCCCACATGCCGTGCGCGCTTTCGTTGTCGGGGACGCCCGCGCTGATAAGGGCGGTCACAAGCTTCTCGGTGAAGTCCCGTGTGTGCTCCTCGATCGGTGCGTTGCCTGCGGTGAGGCGTGCGCCGTCACGGTGCGTCAGCAGGGTGTGTCGGTACCGGCGGACGATCTCCTCCGCCCGCTGGAATCCGTCCTCAGGCAAGTCATCCAGGGAGAGGTGTGCCAGTACCGCGTCTGACATCAGTCCGAGCAGGCGGGCTTTGGTCCCAACTTGGAAAGACACGGTGTTCACGTTGACCCGCATACGTCTGGCGACTTCACGGATGGTGACAGCTTCTAGGCCGCGTTCGTTCAGCAGATCTAGCGCGGCGTCGACTACGTCCTGCCGGGTGTGTCTTCGCGGCGGCATCCTGGCTCTCCTTCGCTCGGCGTGCACTCGTGTTCGTGTATAGGGTATCCTAATCAAGTAGTAGTTAGGGTGTCCTAATCAAGTGGCGACATGTGTCGCTAGTCGAGAAAGGTGAAATCTATGTCTTCACTCCGTGGCGGCGAGGGCCGCCACTCTGCGCCAGGGGATACGCGCCTCCTCATCAGCCGCAAGTGCGAGTTGACGCTCGTAGAGCGTCGTCTTGTCAGGGAAAGGGTGATCCGTGTGACATTGGCCGGGTTCGGCCTTGAGGGATTTCGCTACCAGGGTGGGGATCAGCGCTGCACACTGCTGATCCCTTGGCCTGAGGAAGAGGCGTGGCGCTACATGGTGCCGATGATCACGGATCCATGGAGCGCAGCGTCGCAGTGGGGGTTCGCCGCAGCGCTTACCCGTCCGCTCCGTCGGCGTCTCACGGTCAGCGGTTTCCGTGCGGACGCGCTCGAGGTCGATTTCGACATCTTGCTGCATGGTGAGAGTCCGCTTAGTGCCTGGGCGGAGGGCGCAGCGCTCGGGACGACAGTCGATGTCATCGATAACGGGCGCCGCTACCATGTCGCAGCCGATACCCGGTGGCAGTTGCTCATCGCCGATGAGGCAGGTGCTCCCGCAGCTCTCGCCGTCGCCGCAGAGACCCCGTCAGCGGTACCGACAACGCTGTACGTTCCCAGCACGGTGTCAGCGGCCGGAGCGAATGGATTTGCCGACCACGTCACGGTCGTCTCTGTGCCAACCCGTGGCGAACAAAGCGCCTCAGGGACGGCATTCGCGGCAAGGGTGCTCGCGGACATCCTCCCGCTGGTTCCCGACCTGGTCGGCATCGCGGGGGAGCGCTCGTTCACGCACACGCTCGTCCGACGCCTGCGTCAAGCCGGCGTGTCCCGCAATGCCATCCACGCGGGGAACTACTGGAAACGGCAGTGACGGAGCGGACTCCCTCCTCCACTTTGGATCTACGCCACCTGACCTGAGGTCACGAACCTCACCATCGCTGCGAGCCCCTGCACAATTGCCGACGAAGGTCGAATGATCTGCGGATCCCGCTTTCAAGAAAGACAGCATGCTTCACACTGACACCCTGCCCGTATCAGCCCGATCGCGACGGGTACGTACCCACCCGTCGGCACTACTGGTTCTTATCGGAATACTTCTTGTCGCGGGCAACCTGCGTGCAGCTATCACCACGGTGGGCCCGGTGCTGCCTGAAATCGCACGCTCCACGCAAATCAGCGCGTTGCTCTCGTCAGCGCTCATCAGCCTGCCGCTCGTGGCGTTCGCGCTTGTTTCACCCATTGCCCCGCGCATCGCTCACCGCCTCGGGCTTGAACGCACGATCGGGATCAGCCTGCTCCTCCTCATCGTAGGTCTTGTGACCCGCTCCACTCCGCCACTGGCCTTGCTATGGGTCGGGACCGCGCTCATTGGCGTATCTATCGCGATCCTCAACGTCGTCCTCCCGGCACTCATCAAACGCGACTTCCCGAACAAGATCGCGCAAGTCACCGGCGGGTACTCCGCCTTGCAGTCGACATTCGCGGCGGTGGCAGCGGGAATTGCCGCCCCGCTCGCCGGGGCGACCGCGCTCGGATGGCGACTCCCACTAGGGATGTGGGCCGGGCTTGCGCTCATCAGCCTCGGGGTCTTTGCGCCGCAGCTGCGCAGGCGAACCGTGCTCACCGCTTCCGAGGAAGACATCGCACTTGAGCTCCCGAAGGCGCATCATGCGACGTGGCGCTCGCCATGGGCGAGCCTGCTCGGCTGGCAGGTGACTCTCTTCATGGGACTGCAATCCCTGGTCTTCTATAGTCTGATCACCTGGCTGCCCTCCATCGAGGTCGCTGCCGGGATCCGCGCCTCCGAGATTAACATTCACCAGTTTGTCCTCAACGCGCTCGGGGTGCTCGCGAGTCTCGTCTGCGCCGTCATGATCCCCCGAATGCGGGATCAGCGATTCCTCGCGGTCACGGGTCCGCTCCTCATCGCCGCCGGGCTCGCGGGAATCTACTTCGCACCGCAATTCGCACTGGCCTGGATCTGCGTACTGGGGTTCGCTGCTGGAATAAACGTCGTTCTCGCTTTGTCGTTCTTCGGTCTGCGCACGACGCACCACAGTCAAGCCGCGAGCTTGTCGGGCATGGCCCAGACCCTCGGTTATCTCGTCGCTGCCGCAGGCCCGCTCGTTTTCGGCGCTCTCCACGACGCCACAGGAGACTGGACACTGATACTGGCCGGATTGGTCGTCATAAGCATCATCCTCGCTGCCCTCGGATACTTCAGCGGAAGGAACCGGGTCATCGGGGACACCCGCATTCGGAAGCTCGGTCTTTGAACTAGCTTCAACTGACACGGTCTGCCTGTGGTTCTCTGGCATGCTTGGTCACGAAGCAAAGCGTCGGCTGCAGGAACACGAGAAGCTGCCGACGGGTGGCATGTGTCGCTTGCCTTCGAGCGCCATCGTTCTGCGGTTGGGCCACCTCGAATCGCGTGCTATCGCGGAAACGCCCGAGCGCCGTGAACGAGATGCCCAGACCTGTTCCGAGCCCGATCACGTAAGAGGGATGGTTCAGCTCGTCGGCGACATTCTTTACAGTCTCAGAGCACGATGCCGGACCGGTACGAACCTGCTAGAAATCGACAAGTGGACGCGAGCTATGACCTTCGAGGCGGGGGTGGCGGTTTGCGATACCGACCACGCATGCCCGTCCGGGCGTTGCATCGGCATGGCAGCCGCCGGTGAGGCCCTGCGCAGCGCGCCGTTGAACTATCGACTCGCGGAAGGTGACCATTTGACGCTCTTTCTCGCCATGGAGCAAGAAGGCATCGTGGCAGACTCTGCGATCAGCTTCATCGTTGGCGACGAGCTCACCAAGTTCTCAATGACCGTAGAGGTGTTCCGCGCTAGGGGCGGAGCTGTGAGGAATACTTCGGGATCAGGAATCTCTACCACAGCAGCCAGGTCGACACCGCTAAGCCGTCAGGTCGCTCGCGCCGTGGCCCTTCTTGATAGCGAGATTTCCCGTACCTGGCGCGTAGAACAACTCGCTGCCGCAGTCGCCCTATCCTCTTCTCAGCTTGCTCGGCGGTTCCGCGCCGAACTTGGGACCTCGCCCGCAGCGTACCTCCGCCAACTACGGGCCGATCGGATGGCTGAACTCCTCGCGTCGACCCACATACCTGTGAATGAGGCTGCGCGCGCCGTCGGATGGTCCAGCGCTACGATCGCGGCCCGTGCGTTCAAGGTGCGGTACGGGACCACTCCCCGTGGCTTCACCGCCCGCGTGCGGCAGATCCCGGGCAAAGGCATTCCCCAACCGAAACGGTAGCCAAAGAATACGAGCTCGGCAACGAGTGTGCCGCACCTGCCCTGCATGACGGTATCGATCAGGGTGATGACAGCCGATGCGGGGTATCGATACTTACTCAACTCGGTAGTAGTCGGTGACGGAGACCGTGACGCAGCGTCTGCGTTGACTCGCTATTACCTGGAATCTGGGACCCCTCCCGGCAGATGGATCGGGGCGGGCCTTCCAGGGCTCTCTGGCGATGTCGCTAACGGGGACCCTGTGTCTGAGGAGCAGTTGCGGCGGCTTATGGGTTACGGGCAGGACCCGAACACGGGTGAGCAGCTTGGTCGTCCGTACAGGAAGTTCGCCACCGCCACGGAGCGGGCGCAGCGTCGCGTCGAGAAGCTCCCCGAGACGCTCACTACCGACGAGCGCGCGACACAGGTCAAGCTGATCGAGGCTGAGGAAGCATCGAAACCGACTGGTGCGCCTGTCGCTGGTTTCGATCTCACCTTCTCTGCCCCGAAGTCCGTCTCAACCTTGTGGGCGGTCGCCGACGGAGGAACCCAAGCGCTAATCGCGCAAGCACACCACGCCGCAATCCAGGAGGTCATCGAGCTGCTCGAGCGGGATGTTGCCGCGACGAGGGTGGGTGCGAAAGGTCCGCGGGGCGCGGTCGCTCAGGTACCGGTGCGGGGTGTGATTGCGGCGGCGTATGACCATTACGATTCGAGGGCTTCTGATCCGCAGTTGCATACGCATGTGGTGGTCGCGAACCGGGTGCAGGCGGTGCGGGATGGGAAGTGGCGCACCCTTGATTCCCGTGCACTCTACGCAGCAGTGACCGGGCTGTCGGAGCACTACAGCGCAGTCCTCGCCGACAGGATCACCCAGGTGCTCGGGGTGGGGTGGGAGGCGCGCGAGCGCGGTGTCGGCCGGTCGACGGCGTGGGAAATTACCGGGGTCTCGCAGGGATTGATGGATCAGTTCTCCTCCCGGACCCGCGATATCGAGCAAGTCAAAGACCGCCTCGTCGCTGACTATGTCGAAAAGCATGGCAGACAGCCGTCCCCGAAACTGCTGTGGCAGTTCCGGCAACAGGCGACCCTCGAGACCCGGCCACCGAAGCAACAGCACTCCCTGAGCGACCTCACCGCACAGTGGCGTGAACGAGCCAACCAGGTACTCGGAGAGGACGCACCGACCTGGGCCGCAGCACTCATCGCAAATAGCGCAGCCGATCCCTTGCTGCGTGCTGATGACATTCCGCTCGATGACCTCGACACGGTAGCCGCAGTCGTGGTGGAACGGGTAGGTGATCGGCGCGCGACCTGGAAACAATGGAACCTCCACGCCGAAGCCGTCCGGCAGACCATGGGGCTGCGATTCGCCACCGCCCAGGACCGCGACACCATCACACGGCAGATCGTCGACGCCGCTGAACACGCCTCACTCCGGCTGACACCGCCGGAGCTGGCGTCGAGCCCACCCCTCTTCCAGCAGGCCGATGGCACAAGCGTGTTCCGCCCGAAAGCCTCCACCGTGTACTCTTCCGAACGCGTCCTTGCCGCCGAGGACCGGCTCCTTGCCTCCGCACAGAATCGCACTGCGCCAACGGTGCCGCTTGCGTGGATTGAGCAGGCCGCGCGTACAGAGAGCAAGGACGGGTACACGTTGTCGCCCGATCAGGAGCAGGCGATTACGAAGATCGGTATCTCCGGCCGCACTCTCGATGTGCTCGTCGGCCCCGCAGGGACCGGGAAAACCACCACCATGGAAGCCCTCCACACGGCATGGGAAAGACGCCACGGCAAAGGCTCAGTCATCGGACTCGCGCCGTCGGCTGCGGCAGCCGACGTCCTGGCGGGTGATTTGGGGGTGGCGACGGAGAACACGGCGAAGTGGCTCCACGAACACCGCCACGGCAACTGGAATCTCACCGCGGGTCGGCTCGTTATCATCGACGAAGCGTCCCTCGCAGGAACCCTTGCCCTCGATACCATCACCGCCCACGCCCAAGAAGTGGGCGCGAAGGTGCTGCTTGTCGGCGACTGGGCACAACTCGCCGCCGTCGACGCAGGTGGGGCGTTCGGGATGCTGGTGCGCGAGCGGGACGATGCCCCGGAGCTGTTGGATGTGCGCAGGTTCCGAAACGACTGGGAAAAACGCGCCTCCCTCGGCCTCCGGATCGGCGACACCGACGTCATCGACACTTACCTCGCCCACGACCGCATCACCCCCGGCGGGTATGAGGAGATCCTCGAGCAGGCCTACCAAGCCTGGCAACACGACCAAGCGGCAGGGAAGACATCGGTGTTGATCGCTGAGACCGTCGATACTGTCTCTCAGCTCAATGCCCGTGCCCGGACCGACCGCATCCTCGCAGGCGAGGTCGCACTCGATGGCGTCCGGCTCCATGACGGGAACGAGGCCTCCCGTGGTGACCTGGTCATCACTCGTAGGAATGACCGGCGGTTGTCGCTCGGGCGGGGGTGGGTGAAGAACGGCGACCTCTGGACCGTGACCCGAGCTCACGATGACGGAGCCCTCACTGTCCGCCGAGCACACTCGAAATGGCGCACTACGATCACCCTGCCCGCCGCGTATGTCGCCGAGAACGTGGAACTCGGGTACGCGATCACCGCGCACCGTGCGCAGGGCTCGACCGTGACCACGGCGCACGCGATAGTGTCGTCGCCGGAGATGACTCGCGAATCGTTCTACGTAGCAATGACCCGTGGCCGGGAATCCAACCGCGCCTACATCGCCACCGACCAACACCACCTCGAAGAACACCAGCACCGTGACGACCTGCACATGACCGCCCGGAGCATCCTCTACGGCATCCTGCAACACGTCGGAGCTGAACCTTCTGCGCACGACACCGTGACCGCCGAGCAAGAAACGTGGGGATCGCTAGCGCAGCTTGCAGCGGAGTACGAGACCATCGCCCAAGAATCCCAGCAACACCGCTGGACCAGTCTCCTCGAACAAGGAGGCCTCGCCACGGAAGTGCTCGATGAATTGGTAGAGACAGAGTCGTTCGGGGTCCTCACCACCGAGCTGCGTCGCCTCGAAGCTGTAGGCCATGACATCGAGCAACTGCTCCCACGAGTCGTGCAAGCTGGGAACCTCGACGGTGTCGATGACCTCGGGTCACTGCTGCGGTACCGGATCCAGAAGATCACCAGCAACTACCCGCCCAGCCCGCGACGCGCGACCGGGCTCATCGCAGCCCTCGTGCCCCGAGCCACCGGCATCACCGACCCCGCCACGCGCACAGCGCTCGACGAGCGGGAACACCTCATGGGCGAACGTCTCGCCGCGCTCACCCAGGCCGCGATCCAGCAGCCCGCACCGTGGCTGCCCATGCTTGGAAATCTCGACCAGGGAACCTTGCGACAAGTGGTTCGCGCGGTCTCCGCGTACCGTGATCGGTGGGGCATTGCCTCGACAAATGCTCTCGGGCCGGTGCCCGCCGATGACGCGCAACGCCTCGACTACGAACGCACCTGCGACACCCTCACGCGCCTGAACCAAGCTTCAGACGACCACACCCGAGAGATCGCTCAGCGACGAGACGAGCGCAGGCTGTAGACACCGCGACGCAGGAGCGCCTCATCTCTCGAGGTCTTCCTTCTCGCTGGAGCGGTGGGTATCCTGATGGTGGCAGGAGCAACCACGCGCCGATCCCCGCACGCTGGGTGAGGCAGACCGTTCGAGAAGTATCTCGGGCACTCAACCACTCAGGACCAGCCACACCGCGATAGTCCTGCGTGCGAAAGTGAGGCCCACATCATGCTCCTGAACCGGCTCTGGAACGCCAGCATCCACACCCGCAGCTTCCTCCGCAAGTGGATGCCTACCAACATCCTCCTCGACAAGCTGCGCACCCGACGCAGCCTCAAATGGGACATCCCCACGATGCTCCTCGGCGTCGCATACTTGCTGATTGCAGTCACCTGCACCGGGCTCATCGAGCAGGGCTGGAGCAAGTGGCTCTACCTCGTGTTCTTCCTCGCCCTCTGGAATGCACTGAAGTTCTTCTTCTTTGGACCGTGGAGCCTCTTACTCCTCGTCCGTGCCCGAGCGCAGGAGGCGCGCACCCGCCGACGAAATGATGCGAAACTAGCGGGTCTCAATTACTAGTTCCGACTCCTATTTGAGTTTCGTCCGCCATCATCATTTCGTAGTGTGGCGAGTGGCCAGCAGCATCGAACAGCTGCTTGAATGCCCGAAGATGAGTACTTACATCAGAGGAGATGCTTGCGTAGTCAACATCCCAAGGCGCTGTATGTGAACCGTCGTTGTACCACGCGAGTAAAGCATGGCTTGCCCACCGATCAGCTTCGTCAATTTTTGAGATGACATCATCTACGTCAATGCCGCCGGTGATCTGGAAGTAGTTTTCAATGATCCGTCTCATCGCGTTGGGAAGGGAAGCAGATAGTTCCAGATCTTCGGCGTTATTGGCAGCTTTGACTTGGTCCCATAGTTGTCGATAGTTGGACTTGATTGGGGACTTTTCATAGTGCCTGTGGCTCGTGATACCAGTAGGTCCCTTCGAGAGAACGAAGTAGGACCGTTTTCCTGGACTCATGCCATTCGGGGTGAACTCTGCTTCTTTGAAGAAGTATGCATTGTGAGTGAGGAGGATGATCTGTCGTGTGCGACCATCCTCTTTTACGCAATAGCCAAGCAATTTTCGGATGAGCAGGTTGATGACAAACAACATCTCGCCATCGAGACTCGAAACAGGATCGTCGATGATCACTACAAGCTGGTCGCTAACCGTACGATCTTCGTGCATCTGCTTGATCCGGTGAAAGAAGTACAAGAAGGAGATGAGCGTTCGTTCTCCTTCGCTGAGCGTGTGATTAGCCGCGCTCCCGTCCGGTCGAATCAATTGGTATGTATCATCTTGAGAATGCTGGATCGTGAAGCTGAGAAACCCTAGGCTCCTCAGCGTCTTGTTCATCTCTTGAACGGTGGGAAGCGAAGAGGTCAGCTGTTGCTGGAGCTCCGATAACTCCGAACGTTTATTGGTGAGTTTCTCCTGTGCGTCCTCCAGTTTGGGTCGAAGACTGTCCAGAGCCTTCTTCGGGTTCGTGATACTACCCTCGTAGAAGGACAGGTCTTGCTCCAAGACGGAGTGCACGTAGTAGCGCCAGACCTCTTTTTTGAGGTTTGACTTTGCCTGCTTCTTGTTACGTAGAAGCAGGTTCGTTTCGTCGATTCGTGCGTTGGAAGCGGTTACGATGCGCTCTATCTCGTCAACGGTTTCATTTATTGCTTCGAATTCAACACTTTGAGACGGAGACTTAATCTTGGTTCCAATTTGAGCGATTCGTGATCGAATCTTTTGTGAAAGTACTTCGCCAAACCGCTCAATCTCCTTGATCTCAGGTGCTTCGTGTGCTGACAGAGAAGCGAGATATGTGTTCAGCGTGTCCAGGCGTTGCTCTTCTTCCACGCGTATCTTCTCTAGATTCGTCACTTGCTCTTCATAGTGATGGTCGAATAGCGAGGAGAGTGAATCAGCCACGTCGCTCGGGAGAACTTGTTGACAGAACGGACATTTTCCTTGTGACTGGTCGAGAAACGACTGACCTTCATGAACCCAATCAGCGTTTTGGAGCTGTTGAACGAACTCACCGAAAGTCGTGTTGTCCTGGGATTTAATCTCCTCTTGGAGGAGAGCGGACTGCGCTGGGCTTAGACTCCCTAGTCTCGGAAGCAGAGGGATGCGTTTTAAGTCATCGCCGGATTCAACGTCCAGCGTGGTGTATTCATCTAAAAGTTCCGTCTCGCTCCTCAGTGAATCACTGGATGTGCTTGAACGAACTCGATGGACCTCAGCAAGATGTTTCTTCTTATCGCTTTTGTACCCCTCAAATGCTTGTTGCAGCGATGACGGCAGTGCCACCCTCTTCTTCCAACTAGCTTCGAGTACTACTTGATCTGCCTCAGAAAGAAGCCCTTCTTGCTTCTCAATTGATTTCTCGTACTGCTCGACTGTACGCTCTGCGTCCCAAATCTCGCCAGGCTTAGCGGGCTTACTTTCACTCGCTTCTACGCCAACAAGAGCGTCGATTCGCTCCTGCACTTCGGGCGCGCCATCCCGTATAACGAATACGCCAGGTATTCCTTGATCAACCTGGAGCAAGCGGTCAATGAAGTCCTTGTTGAAGAGCTCATGTTGGAATCCCGGATTAATAGCTGCTTCCATTGCCCGAGCTATTGAGGACTTTCCAGAGCCATTAGGTCCGTAAACCAGGGTGATCTGAGCTATCGGATGCAAAGGCAACGCAGACGACCCAAAGCAGGGGATCTGTTTAATCTCCAGTGATTCAATCAACTTGTACCGCGCTTCCTGCACGCTCGACGTGCGGCAAACCTTCACATGAGGTTCCAAGGAGCCTCTAGTTTCTAATGATGGCTCCTGTTTGTAGCGGCAGTCAACGCAACCGCACTATGGATGCGAGCCTGGGCGTAGACGAGCTCGACCTCAACGCTCTGAACGACTTCGCTGGGCACACGGACGAGGGACCACACCTGCGTGCTTCAACGTTCGTCAGCCCATCAAGTGGCCTACACCTAGCTCCGCGGCGATCTCCCGAGCGCTCAACCCGGCCTCGTAGAGGCGGGCTGTGTCCAACCATCTGCTCCTCACCTGAGCCCTGGCGACGCACACCAACACCGGCCTCCTGCCAAGAGACCCCTGATTCGTTCTTTGCCCAACTGGTGCTCCCGTGCGATGGAGATCAAGGAGGTTCCTGACTCGTAGGATGCGACCATCCTTTGAACGACCTCGGGAGCGACACAGGTCTCAGCCGTGCCACCCGACGTTACGACCGGACCCCGAGCATCGGCCCGATGCACAGATTGATGAGAAACCTCACCATCTTGGTCCACGTCAGATCCGCGTGAAGCCAAAGATTCAAGGCGTCGAAAGAGGTTACAGTTTTCTCTAGGCCGGGGCACTTAATGAGTGATGTTGTATCCCAGGGCAGACATCGCGAACATCACCCGCGTCGTGCGCTTATTCAGATCGTCAAAGTGGCTTCCAGCCATGGGTGATCGTCTCCGCGACGGGGCATGCACGAGGAGGATAGAGCGCAACCCAGACTTGAATGATGCGAAATCAACTCCACGGCGCACTATCGTCACACAGGGACTCTCCACACGAGACTGCGGAGGTGTGCGTTCGTGGCTAGACCCCGCACACCGATCGGCACCTTCGGCAGCATCACCACCACTCGCACACCAGGCGGACGCTACGTCGCCCGAACCCGCTATCGCGACTGGGACGGGAAAAGCAGACACGTGCAAGCCACCGGTGCGACAAAGCCCTCAGCCGAACGCTCGCTGAAGAAGAAGCTCGCCGAACGCGACCTATTCCAGCCCGGATTCACTGGGATGACAGCCGACAGCCCCTTCCCGGCTCTCGTGTCGTACTGGCTCGAAGACATGCACCTCGAAGACCGACTCTCAAAAACGACAAGGCTGCTCTATGAACGCAACATGCGCACCCTCGTGCTGCCGTTCTTCAAAGACGTCACCCTCCGCGAGATCGGCGTCGCCCGCTGCGACTACTTCCTCAAACAACTCGCGAAACAGAGCTACAACAGGGCACGCCAAGCCCGCGTCGTCCTCCGCCTCACCCTCGCGCTCGCGGTGCGCCACGAGGTCCTCCCGCGCAACCCGATGGATCACGTGTCCAGGCTTCGCCGCCCAGTCCGCACGCCGGACATCTTCTCGTGGGATGAGCTCAAGGCGATCCGTGTAGGTATCAGCGCGTGGGAGCATCGACCGATCAAGGCGGGACCGAGACCGGACGGGCAGCTCGGGCAGGTCGTGGAGGTCATGCTCGGCACCTCAGCACGTATCGGCGAAGTCCTCGCAATCCGCCTTGGCGACCTTGTCCTGGACGCACCGATACCGTCGGTGCGGATCGCTGGAACGATTGTGAGCCGCAGAGGAGAACCCACCCACCGCCAAGATCACCCCAAGACTGCCCGCTCCGTTCGCAGGGTCGCGCTTCCCGGGTTTGCGCTCCGTGCCATCCGTGCACGGCTCGAGAAGATCCGGTTCACCCACCCGGACACGCTGCTGTTCTTTACTCGCGTCGGCACACCGCACACGACGAACAACATCCGCAGACAGCTTCGCGACGTGATGGAGCAGGCCGGAGTGCCTGACGTCACTCCGCACCGGTTCCGTCGAACTGCAGCAACCGCGATCAACGAGATTGGAGGGCTGCAGCTCGCCTCCGAGCTCCTCGGGCACAGCGATCCCTCGATCACGCGCGAGCACTACATCCGCCGCAACGAGACGGTAAACCCGGTCACTGCGGAGTTCCTGGAGCAGGCGTTCGGGAGAGCAAGCTGATCGCCCATCGGCTGGTGCAGCGTCTACGGCGAAGAACAACAGGTTTCCGCTAAGGAGGAGCGCTCCATGGACTTCTGAGATTGACCGATCTACCGCCTGCGCGGCTTCGGTCAGAACCAACGTGCGGCTGAGGACATGTCTGCTGGGCAGTACCTTGAACCAATCGGCACAGTGAGTGACCACAACCGGATAAGCGTGGGGAACGGCTCATCGAGAAGACGATGTAGCGACAGGACGTGGATCCGGATCGAGGGCCTGTTCAGTCTGTACAGCTCAGCGACTTTCGCATCCAAGGCCAGGTCAGTATCGTCGTGGGCGGATCCGAGACCTTCAATGACCCACCCGCGGATTCTTCGACTCCGCAGATGTCGCGATGAGAGAATTAACAAGATGAGAGGGGGCAGCCTGGATGACCAGCGAATGGAGTTCCGATGGTGTCACGCTTCCGCAGAAGATTGAGGAAGCACTCCAATCTGACAGGCTTGTGTTTTTCTGCGGTGCAGGAGTGTCTTCTGCGAAGCCTTCCGGGCTACCCGGTTTCAGGGGCCTCGCCGAGGACATCGCGCGAACTCTTGGTCATTCAACTCTGGTTCCCGCGGACGAGAATCTGTCCGTGCAGTTCGACGTCGTCATGGGGCTGTTGCACGAGATCAGTGGAGACATCCACAGTCGAGTTAGCTCGCGCCTTGAAACGGCGGACACTCCCAACGCCTACCACCGTGACATCTGGCGGATCGCGACAGCGCAGGGCAAGACACCGAGGATCGTGACCACCAACTTCGATTTTCTCTTCGAGGCTGCGCTGGAAGAGCTTGATCTTAAATCACCTGTCCACGTCGCACCCATGCTGCCGCTCGGAGACGACTTCTCTGGCCTGGTCCACCTGCATGGTGTCCTAAACCCTCCGCCCACGACACGCATGGTTCTCACCGACCGAGACTTCGGCCGTGCGTACATCACCGACGGCTGGGCGACGCAGTTTCTTACCAGACTATTCGCTCGGTACACCGTGGTGCTGATCGGATACAGCGCAGAAGACACGATCATCCAGTACCTGAATCGCGCGTTGCCGAACAACGGCGAACGGTTCGCATTCACGAAGTGCGCCGACTACTACGAACTCTGGGACAGGCTAGGTATTACCCCCATACCGTTCCCTTCCCCTATCGAGAATCCGTATGGTGCGCTGGAGTCGTTCATCGGACGCTGGGGAGACCGGTTGACGGCCTCGGCCAGCCAACGTTTCGATGAGATCACTGAGTTCGTCGCACGTGGTCCGGAAGTTGCCGAACAGGAGGCGCTCGACACTGCTTGGAAGCTGAACGACCCCGAGCTCGCACGTCACTTCCGCTTAAAAGCCCGCTCGTCAGAATGGCTCAAGACGCTGGACAAGATACAAATCTTGGACCAGCTGTTCGATCCCGAGGGAGAACGAGACGCCAGATCACAAGAGTGGTCCCAGTGGGTACGCGCATCAATCGACGATGACGACGGTGCCGCGTTACTCACTATTCTTGCCCGACACGAGGGAAAGCTACACCAACACCTCTGGTTCCAGATCTGGCACAAGATTTTCGGTGATTTCAACGGCTCGCTACACCACCGACAGTTGATCCTCGTCCTCGCTGTCTCACAGCAGCCCCAAGAGTCAGACCGACTCTCAGCGCTGCTGCCTCGCGTGGTGGACACGGATCCTGAAGCAGCGGAACTCCTCCTGCACCATATGCTCACTCCTCAGCTTCGCCTGAAGGTCCGAAGCGGTTGGGTTTTCCATGACGACTCCCTCGAGACGCGCCTCCGCTTGTGGTGGAGAACCTCGTCTATCCGAGACACATGGCCCAAGCTCATGCCGAGACTCTCGCACCGAACACACCTACTTTCCGTCGTCCTCGACCTCATACGCACCGTCGAAAAGACCGACGCGTTCTTCACCGGCAGCGAGCGCGAGAACGCAATATCAGTGCGCCGAAGCCAGGTCGAGTACGCGGAGCGATACGCGCGAGATGACCCCTACATCCTCGTCGTCGACATCGCCCGCGATCTTCTCCGTGAGTCAGTGCGGGACCATGGTATTTCAAATGCGACCCGCTACTTGGATGACCGCTCGGAGATGATCCGACGACTGGCGATCGACGCGCTCGCCGAGAGCCGCAGCGCCGATGCCGATGCCCTCATCAAGATCCTTATCCAGCAGGCTCTACCGTTCGAGTACCGGAGCAGACCTGAAGCGTTCCGACTTATGGCAGCCGTCTACAAGAACGCTGCCGCGGCGACGCGCCATACGTTTCTCGACTACATCCAAAGCGCAACCCACTCGGGACCAGATATCGAGATCGATGACTATGACCGATACAACATCTTCGTTTGGCTCACCGACACCGTCGCCGCAGACGACCCGGTCCATGCGCTTCGACACGCGCTCGAGCGTAAGCACGGCTACACACCGGATGAGTTCCCAAACCTCACATCAGGTGTGCGGGTCTCATCTCACTCCGACTCGCCCCAAGAGATCGAGGGCCGTTTCCGTTCGTTGCCCGTCGTGGATGTCGTCCGCCAACTGCTAGAAGATCGCACGCTCCAGGACGAGTATTCCAGCGGTTCGACCCTTCAAGAACTTCACGACTACCTCGAACAGGCCGACGACGACTACCTTCCGCTTCTCGATGAGATGGCGACACAAGGACTCTGGAACACGTCAGCATGGAAGATAATTCTCCAG
>Ga0308157_10003788_pt1 | contig 21208 bp, 20 predicted proteins | sample PhyBR1_FD_201035 | JGI IMG/M metagenome (GOLD analysis project Ga0308157, IMG submission 201035) | Phyllosphere microbial communities from UC Gill Tract Community Farm, Albany, California, United States - DLSLB.R1 | ecosystem: Host-associated > Plants > Phyllosphere > Unclassified | place: USA...
CCTTCCCGACCATGGCGCGCGCCCGGGACGAGGAGGGCGGGCAGGCCAAGCTGGTGGCCTTCAAGGCCGTGCCCGAGGGCTACCCGCTGCGCGGGCGCATGACGCTGGCCGGTGGCGCCGACGGCGCCGACGGTGCCAACAAGGCAGGCGCCGGGCCGGCCGGCGGCATTCCCGCGCCCGGCACGGCCTGGGCCGACGCGTCGCTGCTGGACGCGCTGGGCCTGAAGATCGGCCAGCCGCTGCTCTTGGGCGACGCCCGCTTCACCCTGGCGCGCGTCATCGTCAACGAGCCCGACCGGGGTGCGGGCTTCATGAGCTTTTCGCCGCGCGTGATGATCAACGCGCAGGACGTCCCTGCCACCGGCCTGATCCAGCCGGCCAGCCGCACCAGCTACCGCTTTGCGGTGGCCGGCGAGAGCGCGCAGGCGGTGAAAAGCTACGTGCGCTGGGCCACGGCCGAGCTGGCCAAGCCCGGCGCCGACACGCGCCTGCGCGGCGCGCGCCTGGAGTCGCTGGAAAGCGGCAGCCCCGAGATGCAGCAGACGCTGGCGCGGGCCGAGAAATTCCTCAACCTCGTGGCGCTGCTGGCCGCGCTGCTCAGCGCCGTGGCCGTGGCCATCGTGGCGCGCAGCTTTGCCGCCAAGCACCTGGACGACTGCGCCATGCTGCGCGTGCTGGGCCAGCCGCAGCGCACCATCGCGCTGGCCTACACGTTCGAGTTCGTGCTGGCCGGGCTGGCCGCCAGCGCGCTGGGCGTGGCACTGGGCTTTGCCGTGCACTACGTGTTCGTGCTGCTGCTGGCCGGGCTGGTCAGCAGCGCGCTGCCGGCGGCCACGCTCTGGCCGGTGGCCTTCGGCCTGGGCATGGGGATGACGCTGCTGCTGGCCTTCGGCCTGCCACCGGTGCTGCAGCTGGCCTCGGTGCCGCCGCTGCGGGTGATCCGGCGCGACGTGGGCAACTTGAAGCCCGCCTCGGTGCTGGTCCTTGGCGTGGGCCTGCTCGGCTTTGCTGCGCTCTTGATGGCCGCCAGCGGCGACGCCAAGCTCGGGCTGATCGCCGTGGGCGGTTTCGTGGGCGCGGTGGCGGTGTTCGCGCTGGCCAGCTATGCCGCCGTGCGCCTGCTGCGCGCCAGCGTCAACGAAACCACCGCGCCGCGCTGGCTGGTGCTGGCCACGCGCCAGCTCTCGGCGCGCCCGGCTTACGCGGTGGTGCAGACCAGCGCGCTGGCCATCGGCCTGCTGGCGCTGATGCTCCTGGTGCTGCTGCGCACCGACCTCATCAGCAGCTGGCGCAACGCCACGCCGCCGGACGCGCCCAACCGCTTCGTCATCAACGTGCAGCCCGAGCAGGGCGAGGCCTTCCAGAAGGCGCTCAAGGACGGCGGCGTGGCCAAGTTCGACTGGTACCCGATGATCCGCGGCCGGCTGGTCGCCATCAACGGCCAGGACGTCGCGCCCGAGCGCTACGAGGACGACCGCGCCCGGCGCCTGGTCGAGCGCGAGTTCAACCTGTCCCACAGCGCCGACAAGCCCGTGCACAACGAGGTCGTGGCCGGCCGCTGGACGCCGGGCGAGCCCGATGCGGTCAGCGTCGAGGAAGGGCTGGCCAAGACGCTGGGCCTGAAAATGGGCGACCGGCTGCGCTTTGACATCGGCGGCCAGCCCAGCGAGGCAAAGATCACCAGCCTGCGCAAGGTGGACTGGGGCTCGATGCACGTCAACTTCTTTGTCATGTACCCGGTGGCGCAGATGGCCGGCGACGTGCCGGTGTCCTTCATCAGCGCCTTTCGCGCGCCCGAGCCGGCCGCGCCCGTGGGCGGCGGCGCCCCGGCGCCCAGCTTTGACAACGCGCTGGTCAAGGCCTTTCCGAACATCACCAACGTGGACATGAGCAGCACGCTGGCGCAGGTGCAGCGCGTGCTCGACCAGGTGATCCAGGCGGTCGAATTCCTGTTCGGCTTCACGCTGGCCGCCGGCCTGGTGGTGCTGTTTGCGGCCATCACCGCCACGCGCGAGGAGCGCGCGCGCGAGTTCGCCATCATGCGCGCCGTGGGCGCCCGGGCGTCGCTCCTGCGCCAGGTGCAGCGCGCCGAGCTGGCCGGCGTCGGCCTGCTGGCGGGCTTTCTGGCGTCGGCGGTGGCGCTGGTGATCGGGCAGGGGCTGGCGCGCCATGTGTTCGATTTTGAATGGGCGGTGTCCTGGAGCGTGCCGGTCCTGGGCAGCCTGGCCGGCGCCGCGCTGGCGCTGGCCGCCGGCTGGTGGGGCCTGCGCGCGGTGCTCGCCACGCCGGTGGTCGAGACGCTGCGCAAGGCGCAGTGAGGCCGGCCATGACAATCCCAACCCTTGAATCCCCGAACCCCTGAACTTTTTTCCTGAAAACCATGTCCCCTGAAGCCTCCACCGAAGCCCCCGGCCAAGCCCCGGCCGAGCAGCCGCCCGCGCCGCTTTCCCCGTTCGAATGGATCGGCGGCGAGCCGCGCGTCAAGGCGCTGGTCGAGCGCTTTTACGACCTGATGGAGCTCGAACCGGGCTACGCCGCGCTGCGCGCCGCGCACGGCAGCACGCTGGACAACGCGCGCCAGCGGCTGTTCTGGTTCCTGTGCGGCTGGCTCGGCGGGCCGCAGCACTACACCGAGCGCTTTGGCCACCCGCGCCTGAAGATGCGCCACATGCCGCAGCACACCGGCGGCGGCGCCATTGGCATCCAGGAGCGCGACCAGTGGCTGGCCTGCATGGACCAGGCGATGCAAGAGACCGGCGTGGACGCGGCGCTGCGCGCGCGGCTCAACGCCTCGTTCTTCGAGACCGCCGACTGGATGCGCAACCGGGCCGGCTAAGGCAGGCCGGCGCGCCCGGGCATTTGCTCCTGAAACCATAGCGGCCAGCCCAGGCGGGCATTGGGCGAAAGCCGGTTTTCGTCCTTGTTTTTCAGCGCTGCACCCGGGCCCCGCGCACCGGCCGGGCCGGGCAGCGCAGGGGCAGCGGCAGAAGGTGTCAGAATCGGGTCAATCCTGCCCCCGACCCCATGCTCAAACCGCTGCAACCCGTCGCTTCCTCCCTGCAAAAAACACCCGCTTTCCTCCCGATCCGGGTGGCCAGCTACGCGCTGGCCTTCCTGCTGTGCCTGGGCACGCTCGCCTACGGGCTGCTGCCCGGGCTGCTGACCGTCTGCGTGGGCTACCTGCTGGCCGCCGGGCTGGCCGGCTCCAAGCGCCTGGGGCGGCTGCGGCTGCCCCCGTCGCTGGCCGCCGGCGTGGTCATCGTGCTGCCGCTGGTCGCCCTCGGGCTGGGGCTGGCCAATGCCAAGGGCATGGCCTTTGGCGTGGTCGGGCAGTACCAGGCGCTGCTGCACTACCTGGCCGGCACGGTGCTCGAAATCCGCCAGAAGCTGCCGGCCGACCTGGCCATCCACCTGCCCGACGAGCTGACCGAGGCGCAGGTCTGGCTGGCCGGCTACCTCAAGTCCAAGGCCCAGGCGCTCACCGGCGCCGGCACGGCCGGCCTGCGCGGCCTGCTGCTGGCCTACGTCGGCCTGGTGGTGGGCGCGCTCATCAAGGGCACGGCGCAGGCGCCCACCCACGCGCCGCTGCGCCTGGAGGTGCGCCGGCGCGCCGGCCACTTCATCGATGCCTTTCGCCAGATCGTGCTGGCGCAGTTCTGGATCGCCGGCGTCAATGCCGCGCTCACGGCGCTTTTTTTGCTGGTGGCGCTGCCGCTCTTTGACGTGCAGATGCCCTACATCGGCGAGCTGGTGGCGCTGACGTTCTTTGCCGGCCTGGTTCCGATCGTCGGCAACCTGGTGTGCAACAGCGTCATCACGCTGGCCGGCGTGTCGATCTCGCCGGCCGTCGGCCTGGCCTGCCTGGTGTTTCTCATCGTCATCCACAAGACCGAGTACGTCATCAACGCCAAGATTCTGGGCCGCCAGACCAACACCGCCGCCTGGGAGCTGCTGGCCGTGATGTTCGTGGGCGAGGCGGTGTTCGGCCTGCCGGGCCTGGTGGCCGCGCCGCTGTACTACGCCTATGTGAAAAAAGAGCTGCAGGCCGCCGCGCTGGTCTGAGCCGACTGGGCGGGGCAGGGCGGCCGCCAAAGGCCTGCAAAAGGCGGCGCGCTGAAGGCGCGCTGGGGCGCCCGTGTCGCCTCAGCCCGGCGCCAGCAGCACCACCAGCGCGCCGGCGCCGCCCTGCGCCGGGCGGGCCTGCACGAAGGCCAGCACTTCTTTTTTCTGCACCAGCCAGCTCTGCACCCGGCCCTTGAGCACCGGCGCCTTGCCCGGCGAGCCCAGGCCCTTGCCGTGCACCACGCGCACGCAGCGCAGCCCGGCCTTGCGCGCCTCGCGGATGAAGGCGGCCAGCGCCTCGCGCGCGGCGTCGCGGCGCAGCCCGTGCAGGTCCAGGTGGCGCTGGATGCTCCAGTCGCCCTGGCGCAGCTTGCGCGTGACGTCCGGGCCGATGCCGGTGCGGCGAAAGCTCAGCGTCTCGTCGATGTGCAGCAGTGTCTCGACGTCGAACTCGTCCGACAGCGCCTCGTGCATCACCGCCTGCTCGTCGCGCAGCAGCTGCGCGGCCACCGGCGCCGGCCGCGCGCGCGCCACGCTGGCCTTGTGGCCGGGCCGGTGCTTGGGCGCCAGCGCCACCACGCGCCCGACGGCGCGGACGAACAGCTCCTTTTCGGCGCGGGCCTGGGCCGCGGCCGCCTGCAGCGCGGCCAGGCGCTCGGCGTCGAGCCGGTCGCGCGCCTGCAGCTCGCGCCGCACCGCCTTCAGGTCCTTGAGGTCCCGGATCAAGAGGCTGCTCTGGCGTGGGGAAGAGGGCGCAATCATGGCGGGTCTCGTCGAAAAATGGCAGAGGCCTGGATGCTAAACCAGTCCCATCTCGGCCATCGAGACGGCGCGGGAAGCCGTCACCACGAAATGGTCGAGGACCCGCACATCGACCAGCCCCAGGGCCGCCTTGAGCGTTTGCGTCAGCAGCTCGTCGGCGCGCGAGGGCTGGGCCGCGCCGCTGGGGTGGTTGTGCGCCAGCACCACGCTGGCCGCGTTCAGCGCCAGCGCGCGGATGACGATCTCGCGCGGGTAGACGCTGGTTTGCGTGAGCGTGCCGCGAAACAGCTCCTCCAGCGCGATCAGCCGGTTCTGGCTGTCCAGGAACAGCACCGCAAAGACCTCGTGCGGCCGGCAGCCCAGCTGCAGCTGCAAGTACTCGCGCACCGCCTGCGCCGAGTTGAAGATCGCCTTTTCCTTGAGCTCCTCGCGCAATGCGCGCCGCGCCAGCTCCAGCACGGCGACGATCTCGGCGCGCTTGGCCGGCCCCAGCCCCTTGATGGCTTCCAGCGCGTGCGGGCCGGTGTGCAGCAGCCCGGCCACGCCGCCAAAGCTGTCGAGCAGCTCTTGGCCCATCTGCAGCGCGTTCTTGCCGGGCAGGCCGGTGCGCAGCAGCAGCGCCAGCAGCTCGGCGTCGCTGAGCGCGCCCGGGCCGCGGGCCAGCAGCTTTTCGCGCGGCCGGGCGTCGGCGGGCAGGTGTTTCAAGAGCATGGTGTAGGTGTAAAAATTGAAATTAAACGTGCAGGAGCGCCGGAGTATGCCGCAGGCCCGGCCCGCCGCTGGCGCCGGCGTGCCGACGCGCCAGACCCCGTGAAACCCCGCCAGAAGCCGTTGAAATGCCCGGGCGCGGCCCCGGCCGCGCCCGGGTTTCTACAATGGCGCCTGTTGCCGTCCCTTGTTGACCGCCGGCCCCGGCGCCGGCCCGAAAGCCCCCACATGTCCACCCTGTCTTCCTTTTCCGCCACCGCCGAGACCGCGGCGCCGCCCGTCGTGCAGCCCGGCTCGTTCCTCACGCTGCACTACCGCATGGCCGCGCCCGGCGGCGCCAGCATCATCGACACCTTCGGCGGCAAGCCGGCCACGCTCAGCCTGGGCACCGGCGAGCTGTCGCCGGCCATCGAGCAGCGCCTGCTGGGCCTGCCCGAGGGCACGCGCGCCACGTTCCAGCTCGCCGCCGGCGAGGCCTTTGGCGAGCGCAACCCGGAGCTGGTGCAGTGGGTGGCGCGCAAGCTGCTCGAGCAGTTCGGCGACCCCGACGAGCGCTACAGCCCCGGCGACGTGGTGCAGTTCCCCACGCCCGACGGCCGCGGCCAGTACGCCGGCGCGGTCCAGCAGGTGCGGGACGGCGAGGGCGCGGCCGTGCAGTTCGACTTCAACCACCCGCTGGCCGGCCAGCCGGTGGAGTTCGAAGTCCACCTGATCGGCATCCTGTGAGCGCGCCCGGCTTCAAACCCGAGGAGATCGTGCTGGCCGAGCCGCGCGGCTTTTGCGCCGGCGTGGACCGCGCCATCGAGATCGTCGAGCGGGCGCTGACCAAGTTCGGCGCGCCCATCTACGTGCGCCACGAGATCGTGCACAACACCTACGTGGTCAACGACCTCAAGACCAAGGGCGCGGTCTTCATCGAGGAGCTCTCGGATGTGCCGCCCGGCGCCACGCTGGTCTTCAGCGCCCACGGCGTGAGCCGGGCGGTGCAGGACGAGGCGCGCGCGCGCGGCTTTCAGATCTTCGACGCCACCTGCCCGCTGGTGACCAAGGTGCATGTCGAGGTCGCCAAGCTGCACAAGGAAGGCTACGAGTTCATCATGATCGGCCACAAGGGCCATCCCGAGGTCGAGGGCACCATGGGCCAGCTCGACAGCGGTATCCACTTGGTGGAAGACGTGGCCGACGTGGCGCGCATCGCGCCCGCGCAGACCGAGCGGCTGGCCGTGGTCACGCAGACCACGCTGAGCGTGGACGACGCGGCCGAGATCAGCGCCGCCATCCGGGCGCGCTTTCCCCAGGTGCGCCAGCCCAAGCAGCAGGACATCTGCTACGCCACGCAAAACCGCCAGGACGCGGTCAAGCTGCTCAGCCCGCAGGTGGACATCCTGATCGTCGTCGGCAGCCCGACCAGCTCGAACAGCAACCGCCTGCGCGAGCTGGCCGCCAAGCTGGGCACCGAGGCCTACATGGTGGACGACGCCAGCGAGCTGCAGGAGGCTTGGTTCGAGGGCAAGGCCCGCGTCGGGCTGACCGCCGGTGCCTCGGCGCCCGAGGTGCTGGTCAAGCAGGTGATCGACCGCATCAAGGCCCTGGGCGCGGTGTCGGTGCGCAAGATGGACGGCGTGGAGGAAACGCTGAAGTTTCCGCTGCCCAAGGGGCTCAAGCTGGACACGCAGCTGCAGCAGCAAGCCCTCGAAGGCAGCCGGCTGCACCAGCTGAGCTGAATGCCGGCGTCTGGCGGCGTGCTATTGAAAACATAGCTGAAAGCCCAGGTGGCGCTTGGGCTGGCGCCAGTTTTTGCATCAAAAACCTTGCGGCGCGCCCGCCTGCAGGGCCCGGCCGGCGCGCCGGCGGCCGACGGAGCCGCCGCGGGCGGCGCGGCACAAAATACAATCCCACCCCATGCTAGACATCAACCTGCTCCGCAAAGACCTGCCGTCGGCCATCGCCCGGCTGCAGGCGCGCAAGAACCCGCAAACCTTCCTCAACGTCGAGGCCTTTCAGGCGCTGGAGGCCGAGCGCAAGGCCGTCCAGGTCCGCACCGAAGAGCTGCAAAGCCAGCGCGGTGCGCTGTCCAAGCAGATCGGCCAGCTCAAGGCCAAGGGCGAAGACGCCAGCGCCGTGATGGCGCAGGTCGGCAGCCTCAAGGCCGAGCTCGAAGCCTCGGCACCGCGCCTGGAGCAGATCCAGGCCGAGATGCAGGCGCTGCTGCTGGCCGTGCCCAACCTGCCGCACGAGAGCGTGCCGCAGGGCGCGGGCGAAGCGGGCAATGTCGAGGTGCGCAAGTGGAGCCCGGCCGAAGGCCTGGGCGGCGCGCCGGCCGCCCTCAGCTTCGAGCCGAAAGACCATGTCGATGTCGGCCAGCCGCTGGGACTGAATTTTGAACTCGGCACCAAGCTGACCGGCTCGCGCTTCACCGTCATGCAGGGGCCGTTGGCCCGGCTGCACCGTGCACTCGCGCAGTTCATGCTCGACGTGCAGACGGCCGAGCACGGCTACACCGAGTGCTACGTGCCCTACATCGTCAACAGCGATTCGCTGCAAGGCACCGGCCAGCTGCCCAAGTTCGAGGAAGACCTGTTCGCCGCCAAGAAGGGCGGCCAGGAAGGCCAGGCCGAAAACGCCGCGCTCTACTTGATTCCGACCTCCGAGGTGCCGCTGACCAATTTCGTGCGCGATGAAGTCCTCCCTGAAGCGCAGCTGCCGCTGAAATTCACCGCCCACACGCCGTGCTTTCGTTCGGAAGCGGGCAGCTACGGCCGCGACACGCGCGGCATGATCCGCCAGCACCAGTTCGACAAGGTGGAAATGGTGCAGGTCGTGCACCCCGAGAAGAGCTACGAGGCGCTCGAGGCCATGACCGGCCACGCAGAAGTAATCCTGCAAAAGCTCGGCCTGCCGTACCGCGTCATGCTGCTGTGCACCGGCGACATGGGCTTTGGCGCGACCAAGACCTACGACCTGGAGGTGTGGCTGCCGGCGCAGGGCACCTACCGCGAGATCAGCTCGGTCTCCAACTGCGAGGCCTTCCAGGCGCGGCGCCTGCAGGCGCGCTTCAAGAACGCGCAGGGCAAGAACGAGTTCGTGCACACCCTCAACGGCTCGGGCCTGGCCGTGGGCCGCACGCTGGTGGCGGTGCTGGAAAACTGCCAGCGCGCCGACGGCAGCGTGGCGATTCCAGCCGTTTTGCAGCCCTACATGGGCGGAATGGCCACGCTTTCAGCGTGAGCGCGCCGAACACCCTTTCAGGTGCTGCTAGAATCACGGTTTCGAGACATTGGAGAGGTGGCAGAGTGGCCGAATGTACCTGACTCGAAATCAGGCGTACCGCAAGGTACCGTGGGTTCGAATCCCACCCTCTCCGCCAAAAACAGGCTTGCAGCCGCATCAGCAGTGCTGCAAACCCGGCAAAAAGCCCCGCAACCGCACAAGGTTCCGGGGCTTTTTTGTGTCTGTGCCAACACGGCATTGAAGCAAAAAACAGCGGGTCGAAACCCCCAAAAACAACTGTAGGACGCAGCGCACGCACGGTTGCGCTTTACACCGCTACCTTGGACAACAGGGCATGGGTAACCTCAAAGCTTCTCAACCGAACCCAAGGATTTACCATGAACTCCGATCAAGTCAAAGGCGCTGTCAAGGATGTCGCCGGCAAGGTTCAGTCCAAGACAGGGGAAATTATCGGCAGCCCTGAGCAGCAGGCCAAGGGGATGGCCAAGCAGGCCGAAGGCAAAACCCAGAAAAAAGTGGGCGATGCCAAAGAAGTGGTGAAGGACAGCGTCGACAAGATCTGACGCACGTTTTACCTTGCTGATGCAAGCGGTTGGTTTCTGCCAGCCGCTTTTTTTTCGCCTGCGAGCCGTCAGGCCGTTGGCGCAAAGAACTCCAGCGCTGCCTGCAATTGCTCTGGCGTGACGCCGGCCGGGCACTGAACCTGGCCTTGCAGCGCCGCAATGGCCGCTTCGCCTTCTTTTTGCAGCGTTGAAATGGCCGTTGCCGCATCGCGCGGCGAGCCAAACCCCTGGCTTTGCAACAGCAGGACGCCTTCGGCGTCGAGCAGCTTGAAGTAAAAGCGGCCGTCTTTCTCGCGGTACTGCTTGAAGGCGGGCGCGGCGGCTTTCGCGGCCTTGCCCTGCGCCGCCTTGGGCGCAGTGGCGCCCAGGTTGCGCAGGCCCACTGCGCGGCGCAGTTCGCCCATGAACGGGGTGGCGATGGCACGTGCTTTTTCCGCGCCCGCCAGCAGCAGCGTCTCGATCTGCGCCGGGTCGGCGACGAGCGCCTCGTAGCGCGCGCGCATTGGCGCGACCTCGCGGTCGATGCGTTCGAACAGCGCCTGCTTGGCCTCGCCCCAGCCAATGCCCTCGACGTAGGCCTGGGCCAGTGCGGCGGTTTCGTTTTCGCTGGCAAAGGCCTGGTAGATCTGGAAGAGGGCGGAGCCTTCGGTGGCCTTGGCCTCGCCCGGCGCGCGCGAGTCGGTGACGATGCCATTGATCAGCTTGCGCAGCCGATCGCGCGACGTGAACAGCGGAATCGTGTTGTCGTAGCTCTTGCTCATCTTGCGCCCGTCCAGGCCGGGCAGCAGGGCGACCGACTCTTCAATCGCCGCCTCGGGCAGCACCAAGTGCTCGCCGTAGAGGTGGTTGAAGCGCTGCGCCATGTCGCGCGCCATCTCGATGTGCTGGATCTGGTCGCGCCCGACAGGCACCTTGTGCGCCTTGAACATCAAGATGTCGGCGCCCATCAGCACCGGGTACATGAACAGGCCCGCCGTCACGTCGGCGTCCGGATCGTTGCCGGCGGCTTCGTTTTTATCGACCGACGCCTTGTAGGCATGGGCGCGGTTGAGCACGCCCTTGCCGGTCACGCAGGTCAGCAGCCAGGTGAGTTCGGGAATCTCGGGGATGTCAGACTGGCGGTAGAACACGACGCGCTCCGGGTCCAGTCCGGCGGCCAGCCAGCTGGCGGCGATTTCCAGCGTCGAGCGCTGGATGCGCGCCGGGTCGCCGCACTTGATCAAGGCATGGTAGTCGGCCAGGAAGTAAAAGCTCTGCACGCCGGGCAGGCGGCTGGCGGCCACCGAGGGACGGATGGAGCCGACGAAGTTGCCCAGGTGCGGCGTGCCGGTGGTGGTGATGCCGGTGAGGAATCGCTGCGGCGAGGCGCTGGCGGAGGAGTTCATGCGAAAGAAGGCCTACTCAAGAATAAAGAAAAACTACCCCAGCAAGGCTGCGAAGGGGGAAATCAGGACATTGATGAAAGCGTAGCCCAGCGTCATCAGCGGGCGCAGCCACAGGGCGCCGACCACGCCGGCCACCACCAGGCCCATGACGATGAAAAAGCCCCAGGGCTCCAGGCGCGCGACCACCTGGCCCTGGCGCCAGGGCAGCAGCCCGACCAGGATGCGGCCGCCGTCCAACGGCGGCAGCGGAAACAGGTTGAAGGCCCACATCACCAGGTTCACCCGGATGCCGGCCTGGGCCATCTCGACGAAAAAGGCTTCCTCCACGCCCATACCCACCAGCCCGATGAGCAGCAGCGCCCAGGCGATGGCCTGGAAAAAGTTCGACGCCGGGCCGGCCAGCGCCACCCAGACCATGTCGCGCTTGGGGTTGCGCAGGGCGCCGAAATTGACCGGCACCGGCTTGGCATAGCCGAAGAGGAAGGCGCCCGAGGTGGCGAAGTACAGCAGCAGCGGCATGGCAATCGTGCCGATGGGGTCGATGTGCTTGAACGGGTTGAGCGTCATGCGGCCCTGCATGTAGGCGGTGTTGTCGCCGAAATGGCGCGCCGCGTAGCCATGGGCCGCTTCGTGCACCGTGATCGCAAAAAGCACGGGCAGGGCATAAAGCGCAATGGCTTGAATCAGGTTCGCAGTGTCCATGCGGGGATTGTCTCAGACGCGCCAGGGCGGGCCGCCGGGGCGCTACAGCCCGAGCGCGGCCAGCTCGCCCCGGCCCTGCCGGATCACGGCCGGCTCGCCGCCGTCGTCCATCGGCGTGAGGTCGATCACGGTGGTGGGCTGCTTGTGGCAGGCCCCGGCGTCGATGATGGCGGCCAGCTCGTGCTCCAGCGGACCGGTGATGTCGTCGGCATCGCTGATCGACTCGGTCTCGCCGCGCGGAATCAGGGTGGTGGCCAGCAGCGGCCCGCCGTGCAGCTCCAGGAGGGCCTGCAGGGTTTTGTGGTCGGGCACGCGCAGGCCGATGGTCTTGCGCGACGGGTGGCTCAGGCGGCGCGGCACTTCCTTGCTGGCCTCCAGGATGAAGGTGTAGGGGCCGGGCGTCGCCGCTTTCAGGAGACGGTACTGTTTGTTGTCCACCCGCGCGTAGTTTGAGAGCTCGCTCAGGTCGCGGCACAAGAGCGTGAGGTGGTGCTTGGCATCGACCCCGCGGATGCGGCGCAGGTTGTCCGAGGCGGCCTTGTCGTCGAGCTGGCAGACCAGCGCGTAGCTCGAATCGGTCGGCACGGCCGCGATGCCGCCGCGCTGGATGAGTTCGACCGCCTGGCCCAGCAGGCGCGCATGCGGGTTGAGCGGGTGGACTTCAAAAAGCTGCGCCATGGGGAAAACCTTTCAGGATTCGACCGGTTCAATGAGGGTCCGATTCTCGCGCACCGCCAGCCAGGCGCCGGTGGCGCCGCAGACCGCGATCAAGGCCATGCCCATCAGCGAGACGTGGTCGGGCACGTGCGAGAACGCCAGCCAGCCGCCCAGCATGGCAAAGCCGATCTGGGCGTAGAGAAAAGGCGTGAGCGTCGAGACCGGTGCCCGGGCGTAGGCCAGGATCATCATGAAGTGGCCGACCGTGCCCATCAGGCCCATCAGGCCCAGCCCGGCCCACAGGCTCCAGGAGTCCAGGTCGGTCCAGACGAAGGGCAGCGCCAGCGACGCGAGCAGCATGCCGATCCAGCCGGTGTAGAAGTGCAGCGTCACCGGATCCTCGGTGCGCGCCAGCCGGCTCGTCAGGATCTGGAACCAGGCGTGCGAGACCACCAGGCCCAGCGGCAGCAGCATCGCCAGGCTGAAGCGCTCGCCGCCCGGGCGGATGATGACCAGGGTGCCGGCAAAGCCGCCGATCACCAGCACCCAGCGCAGCACCGAGACGCGCTCGCCCAGCGTGAGCGAGGCCAGCAGCGTCATGAACAGCGGCGTGATCATGACGATGGCGGTGAATTCGCCCACCGGCATGTGCTTCAAGCTGAAGAATGCCAGCATGCTGGTGGTGATCATGAGCACGCCGCGCAGGCACTGGAATTTCGGGTGCTGCGTGGGCGGCAGCGACCAGCCGCGCTTGGGCAGCATGAGCGCGGTGGTGGCAATGGCCTGGAAGGCAAAGCGGAACCACAGCGCCATGAGCACAGGCACGCTCAGCGTGATGAGCTTGGTGGTGGTGTCCAGGATGGCAAAGCAGCCGACGGCTGCCACCAGGAGCGCAATGCCCGCCAGCGTGTTGGGGTGCGTGCTGGCTGTGCTGGCTGTGCTGGCAGTGCTCTTCATGCCTGGATGCGGTCTGCCAGCAGCTCCCAGACCGGCGTCAGTTGGCCGGGCAGGAAGGGCAGCGTTCCCAGGTCGGTGTGGCTTTCCTCGGGACTGTGAAAGTCGCTGCCGCGCGAGGCGGCCAGGCCGAATTCCTTGGCGGTTTCGGCGTACTTGACGTATTCCTGGCGGGTATGGCTGCCGGTGACGACCTCCACGCCGCGTCCGCCATGCGCCTTGAACTCGGTGAACAGCGCGTACTCGGCGTTGGCCGAGAAGTTGTAGCGGCCCGGGTGGGCAATGACGGCGATGCCGTGCGCCTGCGTGATCCAGGTGACCGCATCTTTGAGCGTGGCCCAGCGGTGCGGCACGTAGCCGGGCTTGCCCTCGGTGAGGTACTTGCGAAAGACCTCGTTGGTTTCCTTGCAGACGCCGGACTCGACCAGAAAGCGGGCAAAGTGGGTGCGCGAGATCAGGTCGGGGTTGCCGACGAACTTCAGTGCGCCCTCGAAGGCGCCCTGGATGCCCACCTTGGCCAGCGAGTCGGCCATTTCGCGGGCGCGCTGCTCGCGGCCACCGCGCGTGGCGCGCAGCCCTTCGCGCAGGCCTTCGTCGTCCGCGTCGAAGCCCAGCCCGACGATGTGCACGGTCTCGCCGGCAAAGGTCACGGAGATTTCGGCGCCGGTGAGGTAGGCCAGGCCGTGCGCCTTGGCGGCCGCTGCGGCGCGGTGCTGGCCGCCGACCTCGTCATGGTCGGTCAGCGCCCAGAGCTCGACGCCGTTGGCCTTGGCGCGCTCGGCCAGCGCTTCGGGGGTCAGGGTGCCGTCGGAGACCACCGAGTGGCAGTGCAGGTCGGCGTTCAGGATGTTTTGAGGGGTCACGGCGGAATTTTAGGCTTTCTGACTCGCCGGCGCTCACGCCCGGGCGATGCCCCTGAGGGCCTCAGGCGCCCTGGCGCGGCAGCCCGAGCGCGGCAAGTTCGGCCGAAAGCCCGTCCCAGGGCACGCCAAAGCCCGGCGTGCCGCGCGGCGCCGGCGGCGCATCGGCGCGCAAGGCGCCGCGCACCCCGGCCAGCACGCTGTCGATGAGCGGCACGCCAAGGCCGGGCTGCAGGCCGGCGGCCATGCCGGCCAGTCCGGCCCCGCCCAGGATCACCGCCTGCGCGCCGAACCGGCGCGCCGCGTCGCGGCACGCCTGGCCGAGCAGGGCGCGCGCGGCCGTCGGGTCGGCGGCCAGCTCGGCGCCGGTGGGCGCGACGGTGTGGATGCCGGCGAGCAGGGCGCCGTGGTCCAGCGCCTGCGCCAGGCGCTGCAGCATCGGCGCCCAGCGCGCGCCGCCGGTGACGACGGCAAAGCGGCCGTGGCACGCCGCCTCGGCAAAGGCCGCTTCGGCCAGGCCGGTGACCGGCACCGGGCTGCTCTCGCGCAGCGCCAAGAGGCCCGGGTCGCCAAAGCAGCCGATCAGCACCGCGCTTGGCGCCGGCGGCACCGCGCCGCCCGGCCCGGCGGCCAGGGCGGCGGCCCAGGCGTCGAGCACCGCATGGCCGGCCACGGCGTAGCTGGCCTCGTCGGCGATGTAGGGCGCGCCGAAGCGGGCGGTGACGGTACGCACCCGCACCTGCGGGCCGGCGGCGGCCTGCGCATGCTGCTGCAGCAGCGTGCTGACCGAGGCCGAGGTGTTGGGGTTGATGAGCAGGAGGTGGCGCATGCCGTCTTTCTAGGATGGGTTCGTTTTGGCGAGCAAGCGGTTTTCAACATCAAACAGGCCTGCAGCCCAGGCGCCGCTTGTGCAGGATGCTATGGATTCAATAGCAAGCCTGCCGGATGCCATGGCGTTCATGCGGGCGCGGCCGGCGGCCTCAGCGCCAAGCCGGCGTGGCCAGCAGGGCCGACAGGTCGGGCGCCTCGTCGGCCGGGGCGGTGAACTGCAGCTGGGCTTCGAGCCGGTGCAGGTGCTGGTGCATGCGCCGGCCGGCCTCGGCCGCATCGCGCAGGCCGATGGCGTCGAGCAGCGCCCGGTGCTCACGGCAGCCGCAGGCGCTGGCCTCCTCGCGGTGGCGCGCCTGGGGCGCGCCGTAGGCCATCAGGATGAGCGAGGTGCGAAAGACCAGTTCGCGCAGGATGCGGCCCAGCGTCTGGTGGCCGGCGCGGTCGGCAATCAGCAAGTGAAAGTCGCCCGACAGCCGGATGGCGCGGTGCAGGTCGCCGGCCAGACGCGCGGCGTCCTCCTGGTCGATGCAGGCCTTGAGCCGGGCCATGTCGGCGGGGCTGGCGTGGGCGATGAAGCGCGCCACCAGCGTCGGCTCGATCAGGCGGCGCACCTCGAACACCTCGCGCGCCTCCTGCTCGGTCGGCTGCGTGACGGTGGCGCCCCGGTGCGGCGTGAGCGTCACGACCTGCTCGTTGGCCAGGCGCAGCAGCACCGGGCGGATGCGGGTGCGCGAGACGCCGAAGGCGCCGGCCAGCCTGTCCTCGCCCAGCTTGGTGCCCGGCAGCAGCCGGTGGTCCAGGATGGCCGAAACCAGGCGCTCGTACATCTGGCCGTCGGTTGGCGCCGCCGCGGGTTCGGCCGCATGCTTCATCGCGCGGCTTTCCTTTGGCGCCGGCCGAGCAGCCAGGCCAGGCCCACGGCCAGCGCCATCACCAGCAGCGAGACCACCGTGGTCACCGTGCCCAGCGCGTAGATCGAGGGCGTGGTGACGGTGCTGGTCAGCCCCTGCAGCTCCAGCGGCAGGGTGTTGACGTCGCCAATGGCCTGCGACGTGCGGGCGATCTCGTCCCAGCTCAGCGTGAAGCCGAACATGCCGATGCCCACCACCGACGGCGCAATCAGGGGCAGCACCACGTGGCGAAAACCTTGCCACGGCGTCGCGCCCAGGTCACGCGCCGCTTCTTCATACGCCGGGTTGAAGCGGTTGAAGATGGCGAACATGATGAGCAAGCCAAAGGGCAGCGTCCAGGTCAGGTGCGCGCCCAGCGCCGAGGTGAAAAGGCCCAGCGACGTGCCGTAGCCCTCCAGCGTCTCCGTCATGCCGAAGAATTCCAGTGCCTGCTTGATGCCGCTGTCCAGCAGCCGGAACTCCAGTCCAATGCCCAGCGAGACGATGATGGAGGGCATGATCAGGCTGGCCACGACGATCAGAAAGAGCGTGTTGCCGCCGGCCAGCCTCTTGCGAAACGCCAGCCCGGCCAGCACTGAAAAGACCACGGTCAGCGCCATCACCGCCAGCCCCAGGCCCAGCGAGCGCCACAGCGCCGCGCCGATGTCGACCACGCCCAGCCCTTCGGCCAGCTTGGCAAACCAGTGCAGCGACACACCGCGCAGCGGAAATGTCAGGCCGCCCTCGGGCCCCTGAAAGCTCAGCACCACGATGACCAGCATCGGGCCGTAGAGAAACAGCACGAACAGCGCAAAGAACAGCGCCAGGAACCAGAAGGCGGCGGGGCGTTGGTCGGCTTGCATCTCACAGCTCCTTGCGAATATCGACCAGCCGCGTCAGCGCCCAGATGATCATCATCACGATGGCCAGCAGGATGACCGCGTTGGCCGCGGCCAGCGGAAACTGCAGGTACGACGTCTGCACCTGGATGATCTTGCCGATGGAGGCGATCTGCTGGCCGCCCATGACGCCGATGGTCACGAAGTCGCCCATGACGATGGTGATGACAAAAATCGAGCCGATGATGATGCCGGTGCGCGACAAGGGCACGATGACATTCCAGAGCGTCTGCCAGCCGGTGGCGCCGCTGTCGCTGGCCGCTTCGATCAGGCTGCGGTCGATGCGCATCATCGAGTTGAAGATCGGCACGATCATGAACATGGTGTAAAGGTGCACGAACGCCAGCACCACCGAAAAGTCGGAAAACAGCAGCCACTCGATGGGCGCGCCCACCAGCCCCAGCCCCTGCAGGCTTTGGTTCACCAGCCCGTTGCGCCCCAACAGCGGCACCCACGAGATCATGCGGATCACGTTGGAGGTCCAGAAGGGAATGGTGCACAGGATGAACAGCAGCGTCTGCACGCCGGGCGAGCGCACGTGAAAGGCCAGGAAGTACGACACCGCAAAGCCCGTCACCCCCGTGATGAGCCAGACCAGCAGGCAGAACTTGAAGGTCGACAAATAGGTCTTGAAGGTCACGCACAGATCGGACGTGTTGCCGCAGCCTTCAAAGATCGAGGCGTAGTTCTTCAGCGTGAAGCCCGGCAGCAGCTCGTACTCGTTGAAATCCCAGAAGCTGACCATGACGATCAGCGCCAGCGGGACCAGGAAAAACAGCACGAAGACCGCCGTCAGTGGCAGCGCCTGCCACCAGGCCGCAACGCTGCGGCCCGGCGCCCGGCTGGACACCGGAAGTGAGGGGGAAAGGCTCGAACTCATGAATATCTCACTCCGGTGGAGGGCGGTCAGGCCGCGACGAACTCATTCCATTTCTGGACCATGTAGTTGTTCTCGTCCATCAGGGCGTTCCAGCAGGCAATCGAGCCCATGCGCGCTTCGTAGCTGCCGCCGTCGCGGGTGGCGCCGGCCTTGGCCAGCAGGTCGCCGTTGGGGCTCTTGATGTCCTGGCTGGCGGGCTTGCCTTCCATCCAGTAAGCCCATTCGTAGGCTTCCATCTTGCTCTTGGCGGTGTCCAGCACGGCGCTGTAGTAGCCCTGGCGGTTCAGGTAGGCGCCGGCCCAGCCGTCCAGGAACCAGTTGATGAACTCGTAGGCGCCGTCGAGCTTGCGGCCCGAGAGCGTGGCCGGCAGGCCGAAGCCGGCGGCCCAGGCGCGATAACCCTCTTTGAGCGGCTGGAAGTTGCAGGCGATGCCCTTGGTGCGCACGGCGGTCACCGCCGGGCTCCACATCGACTGGATCACCACCTCGCCGGAGGACATCAGGTTGACCGACTCGTTGAAGTCCTTCCACAGGCTGCGGAACTGGCCGGCCTTCTTGGCCTCGATCAGCGTCTTGATCGTCAGGTCGATCTCGGGCTTGGTCATGTTGCCCTTGTCGGGGTATTTGTACAGGCCCAGGGCTTCGACCACCATGGCCGCGTCCATGATGCCGATGGACGGAATGTTCAGGATCGCCGCCTTGCCCTTGAACTCGGGGTTGAGCAGCTCGGCCCAGGAGCTGACGGGCCGCTTGATCAGGTCGGGGCGGATGCCCAGCGTGTCGGCGTTGTACACCGTGGGAATGAGCGACATGAACTGCGTCGGGGCCTTGGCAAAGACCTTGCTCTTTTCGCCTTCGAGGTAGATCACCTTCTTGGGCGCCGTGCCCTGGTCGCCGACCGCCTTGCCGCCCACCATGCCGGTGGTGAACAGCGGCGTGATCTTGTCGGCATTCTTGATGCGCTTGACGTCGATGCCTTTCAAGTTGCCGGTGGGCACGATCTTTTTGAGTGAAAAATACTCGGTGTCGATCAGGTCGAAGCTGTTGGGCGCGGTCACGGCGCGCTTGGTCACGTCGTCGGTGGTCACGGCGACGTACTGGATCTTGATGCCGGTGTCCTTTTCAAACTTCTCGGCGATCTTTTTGTCCTGATTGACGGCGGTGCCCAGGTAGCGCAGCACGATCTTTTCCTGCGCGTGCACGGCCGGCGCCAGGCCGGCGGCCAGGATGCCGGCCAGGCCGGCGCTGCCCTTGAGCAGGGCGCGGCGCTGCAGGCCGGCGGCAAGGTCTTTGGAATGGGAAACAGGCTCGGACATGGTGAAAACTCCTGGTGGCGGGTGGATCTTCTTGCGAAGGCGAGGCTGACAAAGGAACAAAAAAGAGGGCGGCGGCGGGCGGCGCAGGCCTTCAGGCGAGGGCGGCGGTGGCAGCGGCCGTAGCCGCCGTGGCCGTGGCGGGGGCGACGTTAGGGGCACCGCGCTCGGCCTGCAGCCGGTGCGCGGCCTCGGGCGCCCAGGACAGCTGCACCGCCTCGCCCAGCGCATAGGGCCGGGCGGCAAAGGCGTCCTCGGGCACCATCACCGACAGCTCGGCGGTGGTGCTGGCGCTTTGCGACACCCCCGGGTTCTGCAGCCCGAGCAGCACGTAGGTGCCCTGGTACTCGACGTCGGTGACCACCGCGCGCCGGTTGCAGGGGCCGTCGGGCGCGGCCTGGCTTTGCGGCGTGACGCGCATGCGGTCGGTGCGCACGCCGACCTTGCCGGCCGGCGTCTGCAGCACGTTGTGCCCGCCCATGAAGCGCGCGACGAACTCGCTGGCCGGGCGGTTGTAGACCTCGTGCGGCGAGCCGACCTGCTCGATCAGCCCGTGGTTCATCACCACCATGGTGTCGGCCAGCGCCATCGCCTCTTCCTGCGAATGGGTGACGTGGATGAAGGTCAGGCCCAGCTCCTTTTGCCAGCGGCGCAGCTCGGCGCGCATCTGGATGCGCAGGAACGGGTCCAGCGCCGACAGCGGCTCGTCCAGCAGCAGCACCCGGGGCTCGGTGATGAGGGCACGCGCCAGCGCCACGCGCTGCTGCTGGCCGCCCGAGAGCTCGGCCGGCTTGCGCCCGGCGAGCTGCCTCATCGCCACGCGCCCCAGCAGGTCTTGCGCCCGGGCCAGCCGCTCGGCCTTGTCCACGCCCTTCATCTTCAGGCTGAAGGCCACGTTGTCCAGCGCCGAGAGGTGCGGAAAGAGGGCGAAGCTCTGGAACATCATGGCCGTGCCGCGCCCGGCGGCGGGCAGGTCGGTGATGTTGCGGTTTTCCAGCAGGATGTCGCCGCTCGTCACGGACTCGTGGCCGGCGATCATGCGCAGCGTGGTGCTCTTGCCGCAGCCCGAGGGTCCGAGCAGGCAGCAGTAGCTGCCGCTGGCAATGCGCAGGTCGATGCTGTCCACCGCCGGGCTGCCCTGCGCGTAGCGCTTGGTCAGGGCCACCAGTTCAATGGCGGCGGCAGAAGGGGCGGAAGGTGCAGCAGGGGCGGTGGGCCGGAACCCGGGGGTGGCAGCGTTCATGCCCTGGGTCAGAGCAAAAGCTGTGCCATGCTTGTGTACGGTTTAACGCACGAATTGCATACAACATTGCACGGTCCCGGTGCGTAGCCACGCCAAGTAGGCGCGATGCTGGTGCGCGGCCGGCCACGGCATGCAGGCCGGTGCAGGTCCGGTCGAACGGCAGCTCAGGCTTTGGGCTTGAGCGCACAGGTGTTCAGGCCGAGCAAGTTTGACAGCACCGAACCAGCACCATTGCTGCAAGAACTTACTGCTTGCGCTTGAGCTCGGCAGTGGCTTCTTCGAAAATCGCCTGCATCTTTGGCATAAAAGACTGCATCTGTCTTTGGCTCAGAGCCACTGATTTTTCCATCACGACGGGCATCTTGCTGACGAAAGCCTGTCCCGTCGGGCTGCGGTAGAAGGCGATCAGCCCATCAATTTCCTCTTGGTCGAACGTTTCCTGGTACAGCTGGGCATAGGAGGGCTTGAGTTTGGCCCAGTTCAGCTCCTCGCGGAAAAGGCTCATGACCTTTCCGAGCATGGCGTCTTGGCTGCGCTGCTGTTCGGCATGAATCGGTTTGCCCTGGGTGAGCTGGCCCATCTGCTGACGCATGAGCTGCTCCATGCCGACATTCATGGAGTCCACCATCGACTCCGCCTTGGTGAGTTGAAGCAGGTCTTCAATGGATTGCCCAGAGGCCTGAGCGGCATGAATTGCACCGGTGAAAAAGAGTGGAAGGAGTGCGCTGAAGAGTTTGTTGAGGGTCATCATGATTGCTGTCGAAATGACGCATCAGTATCTACCAACTGCAGAGGAGTCTGCGCTATCAAAATCTTGGCACCCAACACGCCGGGCCTGCAAATTGGAGGTTGCAGGTAAGGCTTGGCTTGCACCTGCCGATCCAAAGGCTTGCCGGGGTTCATTCCGGGACCGTAGACCGCACCTGATAGTGCGGCGGGGATGCCTTGGGAAATTGTGCGATGAAACGTTTCATGCGTCTGCCACGTTTGGACTGCTGCCTGACGTCCCCATGCTTGCTACGTTGCCGGTGCAGTTTCTCATGGGACAAGCTTTTAGAGGCATTTCAAAAAATTATGAGGACAATTAGCCGCCGGCGCATATCCCATCAGCAAAGATAGCTATCAAAAAAGTAGCAAAGAAGCGCAATGCTGCCCATGGCTGCGCAGGGGCCATGGGCCATAATTGAAAATTTCCTTCATCAAAAAATCAGGGAGTTGGCGGCGCATGAACCACTTCATCATCGGGCTGGGCGGCACGGGCGGCAAGA
>Ga0308157_10003789_pt1 | contig 21208 bp, 24 predicted proteins | sample PhyBR1_FD_201035 | JGI IMG/M metagenome (GOLD analysis project Ga0308157, IMG submission 201035) | Phyllosphere microbial communities from UC Gill Tract Community Farm, Albany, California, United States - DLSLB.R1 | ecosystem: Host-associated > Plants > Phyllosphere > Unclassified | place: USA...
CTGGATGAAGAGCTTTCCCGAGGAGCACAACAAGTACGTAAACGAGATCAACGCAAAGCACAGCGGCGGTGGAGCGAAGAAGCTGGCACGACATCTGAAGATATGGAAGTACCAACGGAACGTGCCAGTTTCGTCCTGCTACCTCGAGATGAGGGCAGCGAAGTTCCTGAGCGAAGAGACGGCGTACGTTCCGATCATCGACCTGCACTACGCACTCAAGCAGTTCCAGAGCATTGAGCTCGCGTCGATGAATGACCCGACCGGTCTAGGCTCTCGCTTCGGATCGTGTTCGTCTGACTCCACGAAGTCGGACGCGCTGTCGAAACTCGATACGGCAGTGCTCCGCTCGGAACGAGCGCTGACGTACCACCTGGCCGATGACCATGGCAAAGCGATTGAGCAGTTGAAGCTGCTCTTCAACAGGTGAGGTCGCAATGATTGGCCAGGACTACACACCGCCAACGAGTGACTCGATCGCAACGCGGCAGAATGACGACGAAGCGCTTCGACTCCTCCTTGCGCAGCGTCGTCTATACACCCGGGCGAAGCGCTGGCAAGGAGCGCGGTGGATCGGGCTGCTGATTCTCGGCGTCGCCGCTCCGTTCATCTCGATACTCATCCCGCGCTCCGCGGTAGCGGTCGGCGCGATCACCGGAATCTGGCTCTTCGTGGGCCGCACGTTCTTCACCGCGGCTGAAGTTCGGACGATGACGAACGCCGCCGCCATCCAGGAAGAACTGGACCTCTACATCTTTCAGATGCCGGTGACGATCGAGCGTGCTTCGCGGCCGACCATCGAAGACATCGAGTCGCTTGTGCGCGACGGGGAGGGTCTGCGCGGCGCCGCTCGGCGTGAGCGACTCATCGACTGGTATGACGTCGATCCGAGCCACCCCGGGGGCGAGACGATCGCAATCGCGCAGCGCGCGAATGCCTCGTATACCGACCGGCTGATTCGAACTGCCGTCACCGTCTGGGCGATCGTCACCGTCGTGTGGCTCGCCATCTTGCTCACGTGGAGCGCGCTCAGTGGGCTTACCTTCGGGCTGATCCTGCTTGGCGTGCTTTTGCCCGTCTTGCCAGCCGTCCTGGACGTCGCCGATTATCTGCGCAGTACGTGGCACGCGGCTCACGACCGGGCCGATCTCGCTCGCACGATCGAGTCGCGCCTTGAGGACGAGGAGCCGATCAGCGGGCAGGAGCTCATTTCGTGGCAGACCCAGCTCTATGACCTGAGACGCACGACTCCGCAGGTTCCGGACTGGCTGTACAAGATGACGCGCAAGCGAAATGAGGCCGCGATGCATGCAGCCTCCAGACGACTCCGGAGGAAGCACCGATGACGCTGACCACAACGCAGGCATTCGCGCAGTTCCTCGAGGACATCACCGCAACTGACAACCAGAGGACGAACTTCATCCCTGCGCGCAAGGACTCGGTGGATAAGGATATGGCGGCTGCGTTTCCGTCGACATCAGATATGCCGTACTTCAAAGGCATCCTCATGGGATCCGCGTCGAAGAACACGATCATCCGGCCTCTCGATGACATCGATGTGCTGGCGGTCTTCTCGAACGAGAAGCGAGTTTGGCAGGACAAGTATTGGAACGACTCTCAAGCCTTCATCTACCGAATCCGGCAGGCGTATGCAGGCACGAAGATTCAGCAAGTCGGCACGCGAGGCCAGGCGATCCGGGTGTTCTACAAGACGGGTGGTCACGTCGACGTCGCTCCCGTTTTCCTCCAAGGCAACGACGTGCATCACTGAAGCGCCCTGAGTTTGTTGGAGACCCCTGACCTTGGAAACGAGGATCGAGTCATGGTGTCGAATCAGGAATCTAGGAAGCCGACGACGCGTCGGTATTCGTCGGAGGAGAATGCTGCCGCGGTTCGGATGGTGAGGACCCTGCGTGCCGAACTCGGGACGGAGCATGGGACGGTGCAGTGGGTCGCGACGCAGCTCGGTTACGGGAGCTAATCGGTGCGGACCTGGGTCAAGCAGGCCGACGTCGACGACGGGAACGTCGCGGGCGTCACGACGACGGAGGCGCGTCGGATGCGGGAGCTTGAGCAGGAGAAGCGGGAGTTACGGCGGGCAAACGAGATCCTGAAGAGTGCTGCGAGTTTCTTCGGGGCGGAGCTCGACCGCCAACACCGGAAGTAGTCCGGTTCATCGATGCGAACAAGAACGACGTCGTCGAAGGCCGCCCGCTCGGAGTCGAGCCCATCCGCAGCCTGTTGCAGGTGGCTCCGAGCACCTACTACGTTGCGAAAGACCGCGCGCCTTCCGCACGCGCGATCAACGACGCAGTCGTGACGCCAAAGCTGGTGACGCTCTGGCAGCACAACTACTGCGTCTATGGTGTCCGCAAGCTCTGGAAGACCGCTCGTCGCGCCGGGATCGACATCGGACGTGATCAGACCGGCCGACTCATGCGCGCTGCAGGGATCGAGGGCGCGACGAGGGCGAAGCGTGTCAAGACAACCAGGCCCGATCCGACCTCGGCGAGGCACCCGGATGTCGTGAAGCGGGAGTTCACCGTGACAGCGCCGAACCGGCTGTGGGTCACGGATCTGGCCTTCGTGCCGACCTGGGCGGGCGTTGCATGCGTCTGCTTCATCATCGACGCGTTCAGCCGGATGATCGTGGGGTGGCGGTGCGCGTCACACATGCGCACCGAGATAGTCCTCGACGCCATCGAGATGGCCCGCTGGTCGAGGGGTCGTCAGCACGAGGATCTGAGGTGTCGCAGCGACGCGGGTAGCCAATTCACGTCGATTCGCTACGGCGAGCGTCTCGCGGAGATCGGCGCCACGCCGTCGATTGGGGCCGTCGGTGACAGCTATGACAATGCCCTGGCCGAGATGGTGAACGGCTATTACAAGACCGAACTCGTCCGCGGGCCCGCACGCCCCGGGCCCTGGAAGACCGTCGAGGGCCTTGAGCTCGCGACCCTCGGATGGGTGCACTGACACAACACCACGGATACCTCGGCGACATCCCACCCGCCGAGTTCGAGCAGACGTTCTATGCTGTCCCCGACGACCGCAATCCGCTGGTCGGAATCAAATAGCGCGAGTCTCCATCAGACCCAGGGCGCTTCACTTGCGGATGGCAGACGCGGGCCCGGTTTGGCGCAATGCTGCTCTTGCGAGTTGCCTTTCGAACGCCGGAGTTGAGCCTCGCTGGTTAGTCAGCACCCCCGGGTGCGTCTGGTCGTCGCCGCGCGCGACTGGATCAACTCATCCGGATCCGCGAACGAGGTCGGTTCGATCCACACCATGCAGGGGTGCGACCCCAACTACGCCGGCGTGATCGTCGGGCCCGAGGTGCGTTGGGACGACGAGACCAGCCTGATCCGCATCGACCGCACCAACTACTTCGATACGAAGGGCAAGGAGCACAGCCCGAAGTACGGGGTTGCCGTCACCGACGACGACCTGCGCGAGTTGATCATCAACATTTACGTCGTGCTGATGCCCCGGCATGCGCGGAACGTACGTGTACGTGCATGATCCGGTGGTGCGGGAACGGTTGCGCGGAGCGCTCGAAGGGCTCAACAGGGCTGAACGATGAGTGCGCATTGAGGGAGGAGCGCCTGTATCGACCGCGCTGCTACGCCATCAACGGCTCAATCGCGTCGATCTCGGCCTGGTGAGTTTCTATCTCTACGGCTATGTCGTAATCGAGCTGGAGGTCGATGAAGAAGCGCTCGCTCATGCCGAGGGCCTTCGAGATCCGCAGGCCTGTCTCGGGAGTGACGCGCCGCTTGCCGTGCACGATCTCATTGATCCGCCTCAGTGGCACGTTGATCGTGTTCGCGAGTCTGTTCTGGGAGATGCCCATCGGAATGAGGAATTCATTCAACAGGACCTCACCAGGAGCGATCCGGGGAAAGGCCGATTCCGTCATCATCACTCCTCAGTCGCATCCGACGTCAACGTAGTCACGGCGCAGGCCGCTGGTTCGCATCCACCGTCACAACGCCAAGCTCATGCCACGCCTCCAATAGCGCGCGATCACCACTGACGGCATAGGTACTTTCGTCACGCGCCGCGAGTACCGATGCACAGTGCACGGCGTCGTACCCGCGCAATGCATGACGTCGGCCGAGCAACGCTGCCTCGCGGACGATGGCGTCGGTCGGCGAGAGCACGGCGACCTGGCGCCAGAGGCGATCGAATCGTACCAGCGCGCGGTCGAGCTGTTCCTCAGTGAGTCGTCCCATGCGCTGGGCGCGCGCGAACGATGTGTGCGCCTCGACGTACGTCAGCGCGCTCGAGGCAACCGTATCCGCGGCATCCCATGCCCTCAAGCTAGTCGCGCTGCTCGGTTCTTTGATGATCAGCGGGATCAGCGCAGATGTGTCGAAGTATGCCGTCATCCGCGATGCTCGGCCACGAGATCGCTCACCGTGCCAGCAGTGAGGATGGGCTCGGGGAGCGGCTCCCTGGGGTCGGATGCAGCACGCGCGATTCCTTCGCGGAGAAGTCGCTCCAGTCCAGATTCCGACGTGATCCGCGTGATCCGCGCGACCGGCGTTCCGTGATCCGTGACGGTGATCTCCAGGCCCTCGTCGCGCACCGCGGCGAGGTGACGGCTGAGATCATCGCGTAATTCTCGAACTCCCAATGTGGCGATACTCATGACTTAATTGTAGCCATAAGTGTGGCCATCGGTTGAAACTGCGGCTCCTTATTAAAGGTTCCGCCCCTAACCTTTAATAAGGAGCCGTCCAGCTGAACCATCTGCCAGACTCACCCCATGCCCCTCGCCGCCCTCATCACCCGCATCGACGCGCTCGCCGCATCCGCTCCGCGCGTGGTCATTGGCATCGCCGGAAGCCCCGGCAGCGGCAAGACGACGCTCGCGACGGCTCTCGTCGAGCAGCTGGGGGAGCGGGCCGCCCACCTGCCGATGGACGGCTTCCACCTCGCGAACCGTACTCTCGACGGCCTCGGTCGCCGCGAGCGCAAGGGTGCGATCGATACCTTCGACGGGCACGGGTTCGTCAGTCTGCTCGAGCGCGTGCGCCGCGAGGCCGACCACACGATCTACGCGCCGAGCTTCCGCCGCGAGGTCGATGAGCCGGTCGCCGGCGAGATCGCGATCGAGCCCTCCGCCCGCGTCGTGATCGTCGAGGGCAACTACCTGCTCGCCGAGCAGGATCCGTGGATCCGCGTGCGCGGTCTGCTCGACGAGGCCTGGTTCTGCGAGACGCCCGCCGATGTGCGCGAGCGGCGGCTCGTCGAGCGGCACACGGCCGGTGGTCGCAGTGTCGAGGCGGCGACGGACTTCGCCCGCAACGTCGACGGGGCCAACGCGGAGCTGATCGAGCAGACGGTGCACCGCGCGAATCTGCGCGTCTCCGGCATCTCCTGGGAGGGCATTTCGTAGTCCGTGGATGACCGCCTATGGGCACGTCGGTGAACGGCACGTGAAATCGCACAACTTGCACTCATTGCAAGTGAAATTGCGCTTAGCGTCCAGAGCGTGCTCATCACTGACCTCGCCAAGACGTACGGATCCGCGCTGACCGCGACCGATCGTCGTCTGATCGCGGTGCTGCAGACGCATCCCGCCGAGGCCGCGTTCTGGAACGCCGCGGACCTCACGGATCCGCTCGGTCTGCACCAGTCGGCCGCCACGCGGCTCGCGCAGCGGCTCGGCTTCGAGGGGTACCCGAGGCTGCGTGACGCCCTCCGACAGGACTACCTGGCGGGCGCCGGGCCATCGCAACGCATCCGCGGGCGCCTCGAACGCCACCCGGACGACGTGCTCGCCGGCTTCGTCGACGACGAGGTGGCCGCGCTCATCGCGCTGCCGCAGCACATCACGCAGGACGACCTGGACGACCTCGCCGTGAAGACTGTCGAGGCCGGTCATGTGTACCTTTTCGGCCGCGGCAACGCCGCCGTGCTCGTCGAGCTGCTCGAGCGGCGACTTCGCCGCAGCGGCATCCGGGTCACGGTGCTCGATGGTCCCGCTCGCGACGTCGCCGAGCGGCTCGCGAACCTCAGCGAGGGCGACCTCATCCTGGCCTGCGCCTTCCGTCGCGCGCCGCGCGACCTCGCGCCCGTGCTCGAAGTTGCGCACGAGGCCGGCGCATATACCGCACTGATCACCGATGCGCTGCTCTCGCTGTCTCCGCAGCCGAACGCCGTGCTTGCGGCGCCGCGCGGGGGAGGCGACGAGTTCCTCACCCTGACCGTCCCGATGGCCATCGCGAACGCACTCGTGCTCACGATCGCCCGAAAGGCGCCCGATCGTGCCCTGCGCTCGCTCGATCGCCTCGAATCCCTGCTCGAACGCTTCTGAGCGCCGAACTGGCGCCGTCCGCACATCCCCTACGAAAGGCACGATCATGACCCGTCGACCGCTTCGCCGCCCGCTCACCGCTCTCGCCGCCGGCGCGCTGGCCCTCACCCTCGCCGGCTGCGGTGCTACGGCCGCCTCCGAACCCGCTGACGACGTCGACTGGGATGCGCTCAGTCACGAAGACCTCGTCGAGATGGCCACCGACGAGGGCGAGGTCAGCGTGTACGCGTTCACGAGCCGGATCGCCGCCATCGAGGAGTCTTTCGAAGCCGAGTACTCCGGTATCGACGTGGTCGCGAGCGATATCTCCTCGAGCGAGCTCATCACCCGGCTCGCAACCGAGCACGCGGCAGGAAGCGCGACGGCCGACGTCGCGTACGTCTCGGACGCTCCGGTCGTCGTGACCGAGCTGCTCGCCGACGGCGTGCTCGAACCGTACGTTCCGCGCCGCGTCGCCGAATCGCTGCCGTCCGAGTACCAGGAGCCGCTGCCCGCCAACCGCCTCTCGACGAAGGTGCTCATGTACAACGAGGAGGCGCATCCCGATGGCCCGCCCGTCGGGAACCTGTGGGAGCTCACCGAGCCCGAATGGACGGGCAATGTCGTGCTCGTCGACCCCAATGTGCGCGGCGACTACCTCGACCTCGCGACCGAGCTGTCGCTGCGAGCCGAAGAGATGGCCAGCGCCTACACAGAGCACTTCGGCGAGGAGATCGCGCTCGATGACGGTGTGCCGGATGCCGGCCTGCAGTTCATGAAGGATCTCTACGCGAACGACGCCGTGCTGGTCGACGACACCGACACGGTCAACGCGGCCGTCGGCGCGACCGGCCAAGAAGCACCGCCGGTCGGCTTCACGTCCTACTCCGACCGCCGCGACAACGAAGAAGAGGGCTGGGCGCTGCAGGTCGCTGCCGGCGTGGCCCCCTCGCCGGGGATCGTGTTCCCCGCGTATCTCGGCATCACGGCCGGGGCGGAGAATCCCGCCGCCGCCCGCCTCCTGATCGACTACATGATGGGCGACGACAGTGCGACCGGCGGCCCCGGCTTCGAGCCGTTCTATGTCGCTGGCGACTACCCGACCCGCACCGACATCGACGCGCCCGCAGACGCGCTCGGCCTCGACGAGCTGGCCGCCTGGCAGATCGATCCCGAGGTCTCGGCCGAGCGCCGTTCCGACGTCGCGGACTTCCTGCTCACCATCCAGTGAGCGGCCGTTCACGCACGCTCACGGGGGTGCGCCAGCCCGTCGTCTGGCTCGCCCTCGCGGTGCTCGCGATCCTCGTCGGCCTGGTCGCCCTGCCGCTCGCCGGCCTGGTCGCCGACACTGTCGGAGAAGACGCCGACGGTGCATGGGGCGATGTGCTCAGCAGCCCGATGTCGCAGGCGCTGTTCTGGCAGCCCCTCGGCGGTTCGCTGCTCGTTGGCCTCGGCACCGGCATCATCTCGACGATCATCGGCGCGTTCCTCGCCTGGGTCGTCGTGATGAGCGACGTGCCAGGGCGCCGGATCATCGGCGTGCTCGCCGCGATCCCGTTCGCCCTGCCGAGCTTCGCGATCGCGCTCGCCTGGGAGAGCGTGTTCCGCAACGATCTCATCGGCGGCACCACCGGACTGCTGTTCTCGCTCGGCATCCCAGTGCCCGACTGGCTCGCGTGGGGCCCGGTTCCCGTCATCCTCACGCTCGTCGCGCACTACTACTCGCTGAGCTTCGTCGTCATCGCCGCCGCCCTCGCCAACGTCGGAGGCGACCTCGTCGCAGCGGCTGAGCTCACCGGGGCCTCCCGCGCTCGGGTCGCGGCCCGGATCGTCATTCCCGCCGTGGCGCCCGCGGTGCTGTCCGGATTCTTACTGGCGTTCGCCGAAGGGGTGTCGAACTTCGCCGTCCCGGCCCTGCTCGGGCTGCCGGTCCGGTTCCAGACGCTGAGCACACGCCTGTACGGCGCGATCTCCACGGGCGACGCCACGCGCGGGTACGTGCTGTCGATCCTGCTCATCGTGGTCGCCGGCCTCATCCTCTTCGCGGGCAACCGAACCACCGGCGGCCGTTCCTTCTCGACGATCACCGGCAAGGCCACGCGTGCCAGGATCACGCGCACCGGCGGCTGGCGTGCGCCGCTCGCCGCGATGTCGTGGGCCGCGGTCGTCGTCACGGCGATCATCCCCGGCATCGTGCTCGTCGTGAGCACCTTTCTGCGCCGCACCAACAGTTTCGACAGCGGGCTCACGCTGCACTACTGGATCGGCGGCTCCGATCCATCCATCTCGCACGGCATGCGCGGAGTGCTGCGCGACCCGGTCGTGCTGCAGGCGACCGGAGGAACTCTCGGCCTCGGCATCGCCGTCGCCGCCGGCGCAGTGCTCGTCGGACTGTTCGCCGCGTACGCGATCCGGCGACGACCGCGGGCTCGCATCATGAACGGCACGATCAACCTGCTCGCATATGTGCCCTTCCTCATCCCTGGCGTCGCTCTCGGCGCGGCTTTCATCGCGCAATTCAGCGCGCCGATCGGGCCGTTCGGATCGCTGTACGGCACGTTCGGGATTCTCGTGCTCGCGGGCGTCGCCGCCAGCATCCCCTTCGCGTTCCAGACAGCGAAATCCGCACTCGGACAGGTCTCCGCGGAACTCGATGAGGCTGCCGTTCTGACAGGAGCGGGCGGCCCTCGACGGCTCGCTCGCATCACGGTGCCGCTCGTCTCGCGCGGCCTCGCCAACGGCGCCATCCTCGTGTTCGTCACCATGGTGCGCGACCTCTCGGTGGTCGTGCTGCTCGTCACACCTGCGACCCCACTGCTGTCGATGATGACCTTCCGGTACGCCTCGGAGGGCTTCGCCCAGCAGGCCAGCGCAATCACCCTCATCATCGCCGTCATCTCGGTGGCCGCGACCCTCGGCGCCCGTGTGCTCGAGAAGAACCGCGACGATCGCCCCGAACGGAGCACCTCATGACCGACCTCACCATCGACCGTCTCGGCAAACGCTTCGGCATGCAGCACGCCGTCGACGACCTGTCGCTGCGCATCCCCTCCGGCGCTTTTCTCGTGCTGCTCGGCCCGTCAGGGTGCGGCAAGAGCACGACGCTTCGAATGATCGCGGGGCTCGAGGATCCGACGCACGGCACCATATCGTTCGACGACCGCGTGATCGCTGACGGCGGCAGCGGACAGAGCATCGCGCCCTCCAAGCGCGGCATCGGCATGGTCTTCCAGAGCTACGCGCTGTGGCCGCACATGACGGTGCAGCAGAACGTCGAATGGCCGCTGACGGTCGCCGGTTGGAACCGCCGCGACCGCGCGGCGCGCGTGCACGAGGTCCTCGAATCGCTCGAGATCGCGCACCTCGCGGGCCGCACCCCCGCCCTGATCTCAGGCGGACAACAGCAGCGGGTCGCGATCGCACGCACGATCGCGCCTCGTCCTCAAGTCGTCCTGTTCGACGAGCCACTGTCGAACCTCGATGCGCGCCTCCGCGTAGAGACCCGATCCGAACTCGGCCGCGTGCACCGCGCGAGCGGCGCAACGAGCGTCTACGTCACGCACGATCAGGTCGAGGCGCTCGCTCTCGCCACGCACATCGCGGTGATGAACGGCGGCCGGCTCGAGCAGTTCGGCACGCCCGAGGAGCTGATGGAGCGCCCCGCCACCGCGTTCGTCGCGTCGTTCCTCGGCAGCCCGGCGGCGCTGCTGCTGCCGGTGGTCTCCGACGGCGCGGACGTCGTCTTCGACGGGGTCCGGGTAGCTCGCACCCCGGGATCCGCGCTTCCGGCGCACGCGATGTTCCGTCCCGACAGCGTGCTGCTGTGCTCTGACGGTGACCTCGACATCGACGTCGTCGAGTCGACGCCTCAGGCGGGACGGCACCTCGTCACCGGTCTGGTGCGAGGAAAGGGCGACATGACAACGCGCGTGACGATCGTTAGCGATCAGCCGAGCGCTCCGGGAACGCGCACCCGGCTGCGGCTGCCCGATGTTCCCGCGGCGTACTTCGCGGCGGACGGGAGCAGGCTATGACGACGCTCCTTCTTGCGCGGCACGGCGCGACCGAGTGGAACCGGCTTCAACGCATGCAGGGGAGGAGCGACATCGACCTCTCCGAGTGCGGCCGTGCCGATGCCGCAGCGCTCGCCCCGCTGATCGCCTCGTGGCGACCGCAGACGCTCATCGTTTCGCCGCTGAAGCGTGCAGCATCCACGGCCGCTCTGCTCAGCGACCTTTCGCCGATCGTCGATGACGCATGGATCGAGCACGGCCTCGGGCAGTGGGAGGGCAGCACGCCCGACGTGATCGGATCCGACTACGCGCGCTGGCGCGCCGGACACGTGATTCCGCCCGGCGGTGAGCCGGTGGATGAGATCCGCGACCGAGTGACCGGCGCCGTTCGCCGGGCGGCGGCGCATCCGGGACCCGTGCTCGTCGTCACCCACGGCGGCACCATTCGTGCGGTGCTCGACCGGTTCGTCGGCCTCGCGGCCGGTCGCATCGACGCGGTTGCGGCCCCGAGTCTCACCGTGATCGACGTCGTCGACGCCGATGCGGCGCGACTGCAGCGCTTCAATCTCACGGCGTAGCCGGTGTTCCTCGTGCCCAGCTTCCGCTCAACAAGATCCGGCAAACTATACCGACCAGACGGTTTAGTAAAGGATCCCCGAATGACGACTGCACGTCGCTACCTCAGCCTCTCCGTGCTCATCGGTGCAGTACTGCTGCTCACGATCGACGCCACGGTGCTGCACCTCGCCGTGCCGGCGCTCGCCCGCGACCTCGACCCCACGGCGACCCAGGTGCTGTGGATCGGCGACATCTACTCGTTCGCGATCGCCGGGCTGCTCGTCACGATGGGCAACCTCGCCGACCGCGTCGGCCGCAAGAGGCTGCTGCTGATCGGCGCCGCTGCATTCGGCGCCGCCTCGGTGCTTGCGGCATTCGCGCCCACGGCCGAGATCCTCATCGCCGCGCGCCTGTTGCTCGGCGTCGCCGGATCCACCCTGATGCCCTCGACGCTGTCGCTGATCCGTAACATCTTCACCGACCCCAAGGAGCGCACCCGCGCGATCGCCGTGTGGTCGGCCGCCGCCGCGAGCGGCATCGCCCTCGGTCCGCTGGTGGGCGGCCTGCTGCTCGAGCACTTCTGGTGGGGATCCGTATTCCTCGTCAATGTGCCCGTCATGCTCGCCGTGATCGCGCTCGGGTGGTGGGTGCTGCCCGAGTCGAAGAACCCCTCGCCCCACCGACTCGACCTCGTCTCGAGCGCGCTGTCGATGCTCGCGATCATCCCGTTCGTCTACGCGATTAAGCAGGTCGCCGGCGGATCCGTCGGGCTGCCCGCGGCGATCGCCCTCGTGCTCAGCGTCGTCGGCGCGGTCTGGTTCGTGCGCCGCCAGCGCAGCAGCGCGGATCCGATGATCGACGTCGAGCTGTTCCGCAACCGCTCGTTCTCGGGCGCCGTCGCGGTGAACTTCATCTCGGTGTTCGCGATGAGCGGCGTGCTGTTCTTCTTCTCGCAGTACCTGCAGCTCGCCCGCGGTCTCGGCGCGCTCGATGCGGGCCTGGCGCAGCTGCCGGCCGCCGTCGCCTCGATGCTCGCGATCACGGCTGTCGGATTCCTGCTCGCGAAGCTCGGCCGCGGGCGCGCGATCGCGCTCGCGCTGACGATCGGTGCCGTGGGCCTGCTTACGGTCGGGCTCGTCGAGGGATCCGAGCATCTCTCGTGGGTGCTCATCGCGATGGTGCCGCTCGGTTTCGGCATCGGCATCTCCGAAACCCTCAGCGTGGACGCCGTCGTCTCGGCGGTGCCGCAGGAGAAAGCCGGCGCCGCGTCGTCGATCTCCGAGACCGCATACGAACTGGGCGCGGCGATGGGTATCGCGGTTCTCGGATCCGTCGTCACGGCCATCTACCGATTCGCGCTGCCTGCGGGATCCCCGGAGGCAGCCAACGACTCGCTCGCAACGGCGGTTGCCGCGCTGCCCGAGGGACACGCGCTCGAGGCGGCACGCGAGGCGTTCGTCGTGGCAATGCAGTCGACGACGCTGATCGCCGCGGCCGTGATGCTCGCGGGTGCGGCCGTCGCCTTCTTCCTCATTCCGAGCGTGCGCGCATCCGCCGCGGTCGACGCCAGTAAGGTGAGCTGACATGGGGCGAACGGCGGGACGAGCGGCCGGCGATACACGGCGGATCATTCTCGATGCGGCGATGAAGCTCGTCGCGCGAGGCGGGTCCGGTGTCTCGATCGCCGAGATCGCCGAGACGGCGGGCGTGTCGAAGGGCGGCCTGCTCTATCACTTCCCCACGAAGGACGACCTGCTGCGTGCGGGCGCCGTCGATCTGTTCGAGACGTTCCGGGCGCGCGTGTACGACCACGCGCAGCGCGAACCCGAGGGCGAGCCCGGACGCCTGAACCGCGCGTACATCCGCGTCAGCTTCGCCGACGCCGCTGACGAGGGCCTGCGCGAGATGATCGCGGTCGCGGCACAGCTCATGAGCGAGAAGGCGATCCAAGAGCTGTCGGAGGTCGACGGCCGCCGCTGGCGCGAGGAGCTCACGTCCGACGGCCTATCTGAGAGCACGGTGCGGCTCATCGTCGCCGCCACCGACGGCGTCTCGAGCGCGCCGCTCTGGGGTGCGGTGCTCGACACCGACGACCAGCGCGCCCTCGAGGGCGAGCTGCTCGCGATGACGCGGGTCTAGGAGCCGCGGCCAGTCGTTCTCGGCTCCGAGTCGCTCCGATTGCGGAGCCATCACCGGTGCGACCGTGCCCAGGGTGCCGTCATCGGCTACGCCCGGATCCGCGCGAGTTCTATGGCAGGGACGCGGCCCGTGGCATCGCAACATGGAGTTGTTCGGGAAAACGAAATACTTAGCTGCAGGTCTTGATGTCTCACTACGTAGCGCATACCCTCATGTCATTAGGAAATCGATAAACCTCAACGTTGTGGGAGTGTGACGTGGACGTCGCTTTCATCGGACTCGGCATCATGGGCATGCCGATGGCAGTCAACCTGGCCGATCACGGGCACGATGTGCGTGCATATGCACGCAGGGAGAGTGTGAGACAGTCGGCGCGCGCGAAAGGCTTGACGACCAGTGACTCGATTGCTGGCGCGGTTCGTGGAGCCGAGATCGTAATTACGATGCTCACGGATGGCGCGGCCGTGCGTGACGTCGTGATGAGTGACGAGGGCGTGCTCGAGTCCATAGATTCGGGCGCCGTGTACGTTGACATGAGCACGATCGCACCGAGCGATTGGCAGTCCGTGCTCGACTCGAGCCGGGCGTTGGGATTGGCGGCTGTGGATGCCCCGGTGAGCGGCGGCGAGCAGGCCGCCATCGAGGGCACGTTATCGATCATGGCCGGTGGTGCGCACGAAGTCATCGAGCGCGTGCGCAGCACACTCGAGTCGATCGGCGTTGTCGTGCGCGTGGGCGATGAGGGATCGGGTCAGGTTGTGAAGGCCGCCAATCAACTGGTGGTCGCCGGCAATATTCAGCTGCTCTCGGAGGCGCTCGTCCTGCTCGACAAGACGGGGGTTGAACTGCCGACTGCGCTTGATGTGCTGTCGCGCGGACTCGCAGGGAGCACTGTGCTGACGCGCAAGCGTGACGCGTTCCTCGAACGCACCTACGAGCCGGGCTTCACGCTCAACCTGCACGCGAAAGATATGGGAATCGTCACCGATGTGGCGCGGGCGTTGCGACTGTCATTGCCGCTTACGGCGGCTGTCACGCAACTCGTGAACTCGGCTGTCGCGACCGGACGCGGCAACCGCGACCACTCGGCGCTTCACGACCTTGCGCGTGAGTCGAACGGACTGCCGTCGTGACGCTCACTCGTACACCAGTCCTCTCGCGGCGCTCCCACGACGGTCGTCCGTGGTGGCGCGCTCCATTTCGTGTGTTCCAGACCAATCTCCGCGAACCCGATGCGACGCTCGACGTCGAGCGTACGCTCGATGCGATCGAACGACATGGGTCCAACGTCTGGCTGATCAATGGCGGTGGCATCGTCTCCTTCTACCCGACGGATCTGCCGTTCCAGGTGCGCAATCCATGCCTCGAGCAACGACCCTCCGGCGACCTGCTCGGAGACGCGATCGAAGCCGCTCATCGCCGTGGCATCCGCGTCATCGCACGGATGGACTTCTCGAAGGTCCCCGCGCAAGTGGCACACGCGCATCCCGAGTGGCTCTATGTCGACCCCGCCGGCGACTTCCAGGTGTACCAAGGGCTCTATAGCACTTGCCCGAGCGCTGACTACTATCAGACGCACGCGTTCGACGTGCTCACGGAGGTTGCTGATCGCTACCCCGTCGATGGTTTCTTCTTCAACTGGTTCGGATTCAACGAGATCGATTACTCGGGGCGCTACCGTGGCGTGTCCCAGAACCTTCGTTCTGCGCAGGCGTACGCAGAGTGGTCCGGCGGGCTTCGGCTCCCGACAGATCGTGAATCTCCTAATTACCTCGATTGGTCTCGGTTCGCGGCCGAGACGATCCAAGACTTGACCCGCCGGTTTCGCGAACACATCTCTGACGTTGCTTCTGGGGCGGCGTTTATCCGCGGTCCTGGCGCCGATGTTGTTTTTCACGAAGCCAACAACGCGATCGGGCGAGCTAACTGGCCGTTCGCGACGAGTGAGGCAGTCAGCGCTATCAGGTCGGCGTCCGCGGACCAGCCTGTGTTCGTCAACTCCGTCGCATTCGTCGACATGCCGTACCGTCTTGCAGCGGAGGAGACGGACCGCTACGAGCAATACATCGCACAGACCCTGTCCCGGGGCGGCAACCCGTCGGTCTACATCATGGGCGCCCCCGGGGACATCGACTACCCGAATGTCGCAGGTGTCTCCCCGTTGTTTCACTTCCATCGCGACAACGCCGGGATGTACACCGATGTCGTTTCCGCGGCCGACGTTGCCGTTGTGCGGCCGACGCGATTGCACCTCGGGGATTCGGCATACGCATCGGCGGAGAACGAGTTCCGTGGTGTGTACCGTTCACTCCAGCAACGTCACGTGCCCTTCGACGTGTTGTCATACAACGGGGCGGGACTGCTACCTGAGCGCGGCGTATATCGCGTCATCGTGCTGCCGGATTGCGGTGACGTCGATGACGAGTCGGTGGCTGCGCTCGATGAAGCGGTCGATGACGGAACGATCGTGCTGCTGACAGGGTCGAGCATGGTGCGCTCGAAGGCTCTGACGTACTCGCCGGTGGAGCGATACTCATCGGAGCTGTCGGGTGAGGAGGTGCATGCGACCTATGCAGCGCAGTCGCTCGAGGAAGACGTGCACCCGCGGCACCCCGTCGTGCCCATATTCGGCTCGTACTATCCGATCGTTCTTCGCGACGAGTCCGACGCCTCGATGTCGGTCGTCCCTCCGGCAGCGTACGGCCCTCCGGAGAAGGCATACGGCAACGTCGTATCCAGAGAACCGGCTGTCGGGGTCCGCCACGCTCCGAGCGGGGGAGGAGTCGTCGTGATCCCCTGGACGATCGGGCGCGCGTTCCACGAGCTCGGCCTCACGGTTTCCCGTGACCTGATCGTCGAGTCGATCAAGATCGGGATGCGCGAGAGCATCGAGTTCGAGCTTCCGCCCCACATCGAGGTGACGCTGCAACGTGGCTCGAGTGATCTCGTTATACATCTCGTCAACCTTTCCGGGGTCCAGGGCAACGGGTTCGTCGAACCGATTCCGGTCCGCGGTGGTGCCATGCGCGTGCCGTATCGAGCACGGGCAACCGATGTGACCACCGGGCGGGAGCTGCCTGCCGAAGCACTGGGTGAGGGTTCGCGCATTCAGCTTCCGGACATTGGCACGCTCGCTGTCATCCGACTCAACCCGATTACCAACGGACGACCCACCGAGGAGACGACATGACCGACCGCAGAACGATCCGTTCCGTGCTGGCGACCGTCCCGTACGATCAGGACGAGCTGGCCCAGCTCCGGGCGGCATTCGCGCCAGCAGAGTTCGTCTGGGCTGATTCGGGCGACGACGCCGCGATCCGCGCAGCACTGGAACACGTCGACGTGGCTGTTCTCGAAGGTGACCTCGATGATCGGCATCTGGCCGCACCGAACCTCGCGTGGATTCACTGCGACCATGCGGGACTCAACAAATCAGCACGTCCCGACGTCTTCGAACGTGGGCTCGTCGTGTCGGGTTCCGCCGGACGTTCGGCGCCCGCGCTCGCGCAGCACGGCTTCTATTTCGCGTTGTCGCTGACGTACCAGGCTCGCGAACTCTTGCGGGACCAGGCGCAGCACGAGTGGCGTGGCATCCCTGGATACTTCTGGCGCCCGGCGCTGTGGGGGCAGACTCTGGGAATCGTGGGGTACGGATCCACCGGGCAGGAGATGGCGAAGCTCGGCCGTGCCTTCGGCATGCGCACGGTCGTGCTTCGACGCACTGTGCCAGCCGAACTGCCGAGCAACGTCGATGAGATGGTCGGCGATACCGACGATGACGCGCTCGGGCGTCTGATCGATCAGTCGGACGTGATCATGCTCGCGACCGCGCTGACAGATCGGACGCATCATCTGTTCTCGGACGATGAATTCCGCAGGATGAAATCATCCGCCGTGCTCATCAACATCGCGCGCGGCCCTGTCGTCGACGAGAATGCGTTGGCGCGCGCGCTGCGGTCCGGGGAGATCGCGGGTGCCGCCTCAGATGTGTTCGCAACGGAACCCCTGCCCGCCGACTCCCCGCTCTGGGAGCTGCCGAACTTCTACATCACGCCGCACATGACGCCACGGATGCCGGACAAGACGCAACGTTCGATCGACATCATCACGGAGAACGCACGGCGCTATCGCGTGGGCGAGCGCCTGATCAATCAGATCGGCGAGAACGACATGTTCACTGCCCGCTGATCGAGCGTCCGACCGTCAGCGCAGTAACTCCTCACCTTCCAACGCAGTAAGAACGGAGCTCAGCCCATGTCTTTCGTATCGAGACGTCGCCTCGCCGTCGGGGCCGTCGCACTCGCCGGTGTCGTCGCACTGTCCACGGCGTGTGGCGAGGATCCATCCTCGGCCACTGACCGTGACCTGACGATCGTTCTTGCCACACCTCCAGTGTCGCTGGATCCGTGCGACACACAGGACGCCGCAAACGCGCAGATACTGCGTTCGAACGTTCTGGAGTCGCTCACACGCATCGACCCGGAATCGGGTGACGTCGAGCCCCTGCTCGCGGAGAGTTGGGAGGGGAGCGACGACAACCGCACCTGGACGTTCACGCTCAAACAGGGTGTTGAGTTCCACGATGGTGAGCCGTTCGATGCGGACGCAGTCTCGACCTCGATAGACCGTGTGATCAACAGCGACATTGGTTGCGGTAATGGCACGGAAGACTTCTTTCCGTACGACCTGACGATCGATGTCGTCGACGACACCACGGTGAAAGTCACATCCGCGGAGCCGGACGGCATCTTCCCTCTACGGATGACGTACGTCGACCTTGCGTCGCCGGCGACCCCGGTCGATGAGAAGACCCGGCAGCCGGTGGGCACAGGACCATACACGCTCAGCGAGGTCGTCGACGGGGAATCGATCACGATCGAGCCCTTTGTCGATTACTGGGGTGACGCCCCCGACGCGTCGTCGGTGAAGTACGTCTATCGCACCGAAGCGACCGTGCGTGCGTCGATGATCAAGACGGGTGAGGCGGACCTCGCGGTACCGATCTCGGCTGCGGATGCGACGGATGACGACCGCACCCGCGAGTACTCCGATAACCGCGTGTTCTTCTTGCGCACACAGACGAACAAGGCACCCTTCGATGACGCGCGCGTCCGTGAAGCGGTGCATTACGCCATCGACCGTGGCACGATCACCGAAGCGCTCATGGACCATTCTGGTGAGTCGTACGACCAGATCGTCGCTCCGACGGTGAACGCGTACATCGACGGGTATGAAGGTCCGTCGTTCGATCCGGATCATGCGAAGCAGTTACTCGATGCTGCAGAGGAAGACGGTACCGACGTGTCCGCGACCGTCGAACTCGTGACGAGACCCGACCTGTTTCCGGGCTCTGATGAAGTGATGCAGGCGATCACACAGAACCTCCAGGACGTCGGCTTCACGATCAAACTGCGAAGCATCGACACGGATCCCTGGCTTCAGTTGCTCCGCAAGCCGTATCCGGCCGAGCAAACGCCGAATATCATCGCGATCTCGCACGACAACATATCGGGTGATGCGAGCTTCACGTATCCGAAGTACGTCTCTTCGAACGGCGCGAACTCGACGCTGCAGAACGACGAGATCGATGCACTGATCGCGAAAGCGGAGATGGAAACCGGCGAGTCACGAGCGGCGACATATCAAGAGGCCTCGCGCCTGCTCTACGAGGAGGAGTTCACGCTGGTGCCGGTTGCGCTTCAGACGAAACTTCTCATGCTCGGCACGGGCATCGAATACGAGCCCAATGGCCTTACCGGTGTTGAGCTCCGCATCGGCGACATCACTTTCACCGACTGACGGCTCGGGCGGGCCCGCCGTGAAGACGGGCCCGCCCGGAAAGGACCCAGGATGTGGACATTCCTTCGCAGACGGCTTGTCACGAGCGCCATCACGGTCGTCGGCGTCGTTGTCGTCGTGTTCTTCCTCGCGCGCATGACGGGAAGCCCTGCGAGTCTGTACCTTCCCGAGAGCGCGACTCCGGAGCAGATCGACGAGTTCAACCGGCGCAATGGTCTGGATCGACCGCTCCTCGCCCAGTTCTGGGATTTTCTCTCCGGTGCCGTGCGACTCGACTTCGGGGAATCGATCTGGAAACAGCGACCAGCGCTCGACGTCGCGATGAATGCGGTTCCGCCCACGATCGCACTCGCAGGGATTGCCCTTGCGCTTGCGTTGGTGATTGCGCTCGTCCTCGGTTCCGTTGCGGCACTGTACCGATTCCGGACGGTCGATCGGATCATCTCAGTCGTCACGCTCACGATTTCCAGCATCCCTGACTTTTGGTTCGCGCTTGTGGGGATCCTGCTCTTCGCCGTGCAGATGGGCGTGCTGCCGACCTCGGGGTACGCGACTCCGTCTGCCTGGGTGCTGCCGACGGCGACCGTCATGCTCGCTCCGATCGGCGTGCTCACGCAGGTCGTGCGCGGCGCGATGATCGACGCGTTGGGCGCCAGTTACATTCAGAACGCACGCGCTCGCGGATTCTCCATGGCGCGCTTGGTGGTGAGGCACGCTCTGCGCAATGCATCGCTGCCGATCATCTCGGTCACGGGCGACCGTGCGGCGGGCATGGTCAACGGTTCGATCATCGTCGGCAGCGTCTTCGCGTTCCCCGGATTCGGCGTCGTCATCATGGGCGCCGTGCTCAATCGGGACTTCGCCGTCATCCAGGCCTCCGTCTTCGTCGTCGGAATCGGAGTCATCCTCGTGAACTTGGCGGCCGACTTGCTGTACGCGTTGATCGATCCGAGGGTGCGTATCGGTTCTGGGAAGGCGGCGTGACATGACTCTGGAAGACCAGACCACATCGACGGTCGCGATTGCGCGTCGGACCGGTGCGCGGCTGACACTGCATCGATTTCTCCGGTCGCCGTCGGCGCTGCTCTCCGCCGGCTGGTTGGCTGTCCTCACCGTGATCGCTGTCGCATTGCCTCCGTTCGTGGAGATCGAAGCGAATCGTCAGAACTTGGAATTGCGCCTCCTTCCTCCGTTCAAACTCGAGCACGGATTGCCCTTCGTCCTCGGGGCGGACAGCCTCGGCCGGCCGGAGCTGCTCCAACTCATCATGGGAACGAGGACGTCACTGCTGGTCGCGGTGCTCGCCGTTCTCATCGCGGCTGTGATCGGCTTTGGCATCGGGCTCATCAGCGGGTTCTTCGGCGGGTGGACTGATGAGGTGCTGATGCGCATCGCTGACATCATGCACACAGTGCCGTCGCTCCTGCTGGCGCTCGCGATCCTCTACGTTCTCGAACCGTCCGTCTTCAACCTCGTTCTGGTGCTCGCCATCACGAGGATCCCGGTGTATTTGCGCACGGCACGTGCGCAGGCCTTGGAACTGCGCGAACGCGTGTTCGTCGAATCGTCCCGTTCGATCGGCGCCGGAAACTGGCGAATCATCTGGCGCGACCTCGTGCCGATGGTGATGCCAACGATTCGCACGGTCGCGATGCTGGAGGTCGCGAGCATCCTCCTGGCGGCGGCCGGCTTGAGCTTCCTCGGAATCGGTCTGCAGCGCCCCGATGTCGACTGGGGAATGATGGTCGCGGACGGACAGACGTACCTGACTTCGGCCTGGTGGGTGACCGTGTGGCCCGGGCTCGTGATCGTTCTCACGGCATTGGCCGCGAATCTCTTCTCCAACTGGCTCCGCGCCGCTGAAGATCCTGCACAATCGGCGCAGTTCATTCGCCGTCCGCGACGAGAGAAGGTTCCGGCATGACTCGTCTGCTCGATGTAGAGGGGCTGACAGTGGAGTTCCTCACGGACACGGGAGAACCGGTCCTCGCCGTCCGAGGTGTCGATGTCACCGTCGATGCGGGTGAGACGGTGGCAATTCTGGGCGAGAGTGGCTCGGGGAAATCCGTCATGAGCCGAGCCATCATGGGTCTGGTGGACTTCCCCGGGGTCGTCGAAGGGAGCATCCGCGTCGACGGACAGGAGCTCGTCGGCCGTAGCGAGGAGCAACTGCGTCGGGTCCGAGGGGCCGGGATCGGCATGGTCTTTCAGGATTCCCTCGACAGCCTCAATCCCGTCTACAGCGTCGGTGCGCAACTCGTCGAGGCTCTCCGTGTTCGACGCCGAATGGATCGCGGGGCCGCGAGAACGCGGGCGATCGAACTGATGGAACAGGTAGGGATCGTCGACGCTGAGCGACGGTTCCGGAGCTACCCGCATCAGTTCTCCGGCGGGATGCGCC
>Ga0308157_10003790_pt1 | contig 21206 bp, 19 predicted proteins | sample PhyBR1_FD_201035 | JGI IMG/M metagenome (GOLD analysis project Ga0308157, IMG submission 201035) | Phyllosphere microbial communities from UC Gill Tract Community Farm, Albany, California, United States - DLSLB.R1 | ecosystem: Host-associated > Plants > Phyllosphere > Unclassified | place: USA...
AAAATTATTGAAATAGGTGGTCCTAGTACGATTACCGTTCAAGAAATGTATCGTCTTTATAAAAAGACTCTTTATCCCGATGCAGAAGTAAAAAGTTTCTTACTACCCCATTTTCTGATGAGCTTAGTCTTTAAAAAAGCTTATCATATCCACAAAGAAGATGTTATTGAATTTAAACGACTGATGGAGCGTGAATATCCCGTGGATAATAAATCATGGAAAAACACAATGCTCTTTTCTTTCACCCCCTTGGACGAAGTTATCAAGTTCGATCAATAATATTAACCTTCCTAAATTGCGCCTATTAGCTTACATTTGTAGCTATATGTGCTAATACTATGGGATATAAAAGTTTACAGGAATGTGTGGCTGACCTTGAAAGAAACGGCCATTTAATTCGTATTAAAGAAGAAGTTGATCCTAACCTTGAGATGGCTTCTATTCATATGCGAGTTTATGATGTTCAGGGACCTGCTTTGTATTTTGAAAATATTAAAGGTTCAAGTTTCCCTGCTGTCTCTAATCTTTTTGGAACATTAGATAGATCGAGATTCATGTTTCGAGATACCTTAGATCATATAAAAAGACTCGTTGATGTCAAGATGAATCCCATGGCGGTATTGAAAAAACCGCTTCAGTATGCCGGCTCCTCTATGGTGGCTCTTGGTGCATTGCCATGGAAAAAAAAATCAGGAGCACCTATTTTGTATGGTCAAACGAAAGTATCTCAATTACCTCAGATTGTTAATTGGCCTATGGATGGTGGCCCCTTTGTAACTATGCCACAGGTATATACAGAAGATATTACAAAACCTGGCATTATGAATGCCAACCTTGGTATGTATAGAATTCAATTAGCAGGAAATGAATATATTCAAGATCAGGAAATAGGATTGCATTATCAGCTACATCGTGGAATTGGTATTCATCAAACGAAAGCAAATGAGCTCGGCAAACCCTTAAAGGTGAGTATTTTTGTTGGAGGACCACCCTCACATCCACTCTCTGCTGTTATGCCTTTGCCTGAAGGATTATCTGAAATGTTGTTCGCTGGTGCGCTGGGAAATCGCAGATTCCGTTATTTCTATGATGAGGAAGGTTTTTGTATTTCTGCAGATGCAGATTTTGTTATTACAGGAACCGTATATCCGAATGAAAATAAACCTGAAGGCCCTTTTGGTGATCATATAGGTTATTATTCGCTTACACATCCATTTCCTTTAATGAAGGTTCATAAAGTATATCATCGCAAAGACCCAATTTGGTCATTTACTGTGGTGGGCCGCCCTCCTCAGGAAGATACTAGCTTTGGTGCTTTAATTCACGAGATAACCGGAAGTGCAATTCCACAGCAAATAGGAGGTTTACACGCAGTAAATGCAGTTGACCCCGCAGGAGTTCATCCTTTATTATTTGCTATAGGTAGTGAGCGATATACTCCTTACCAAAAAGTAGATCGTCCTCAGGAAGTTCTTACCATTGCCAATCAGATATTAGGAACAAATCAATTAAGTCTTGCTAAATATTTATTTATTTCAGCATTTGAAGATAATCCTAAGTTAGATATCCACAGTATCAAAGATTTCTTTACGCATATCTTTGAAAGAATTGATTTAAGGAGAGATTTACATTTCTTGACGAATACCACGATAGATACGTTAGATTATACAGGTGACAACTTAAATGCCGGATCAAAGGTTACATTCGCAGCAGTGGGAGATGTTAAACGTGAGTTAGTTAAAGAAATTCCCGCCAATTTAGAATTCCCGTGGCCCTTTAATAATGCTAAGCTTGCATTACCGGGAATTATAGTGCTCGACGGAAAAGCATTTAGTAGCTACGAAGAAGAAGTCAAGATGTTAGATGAATGGTGTAGCGCTGCTAAAACACAAAATTGGAATGGGATCCAATGTATTGTTCTTGCGGATGATGCATCCTTTACAGCAGCTAACGAGAATAATTTTGTTTGGGTAACTTTTACAAAATCTAATCCTGCCTTTGATATTTACGGAATCGATAGCTTTACTTCCTATAAGCATTGGGGTTGCAATGGTCCGGTAATAATTGATGCTAGGCGCAAACCTCATCATGCTCCGGATTTAATTAAAGACCCTAAAATAGAGAGCCGTGTGGACCAATTGGGAGCAAAAGGCGGTTCACTATATGGAATTATTTAGGATGTCAATTATCAGGTCCTAAAATAGGATAAAAAACCTACTTGAATTCAAGTAGGTTTTTTTAATGGCTCAATATGTTCATTTTAATAAAACAACTGATTATGTGTTAATAATTCAACAAATTGATTATATAATTACTAATTATTCAATAAAAATTAAAAAACATTATGATAATTGTTTTTTAATACTTTACTTTGTGTCATTAATTCATGAAAACAGATAAATAATTATTAAAACAACATCGTATGTGCGGAATTATCGGAGCATTTGAATTGAAACAATCCCTGGAAACTTTAAGACCTCAGGTCCTGGAAATGTCGAAAAGAATTCGTCATAGAGGACCAGACTGGTCAGGGATTTACAGTTCTGAAAAAGCTGTATTAGCTCATGAACGTTTAGCTATTGTAGATCCAAAATCTGGAAGTCAACCATTATTTAGTCCGGATGGACAAGTGGTTCTTGCTGTGAACGGTGAAATCTATAATCATCAGGACTTGAGAAATTCGTTGCCTAATTATCAATTCACAACACAGTCTGATTCCGAAGTTATATTAGCCCTATACTTGGAAAAAGGTGCTTCATTTGTAGAGGATTTAAACGGGATATTTGGTTTTGCTTTATATGACTCGCGTGATGATTCTTATTTTATAGCCCGAGATCACATGGGCATCATCCCATTATATTTTGGAAAAGATGATTATGGTCAACTTTTCGTTTCTTCAGAACTGAAATCGTTGGAAGGATATTGTACTAGCATTGATCAATTTCCTCCGGGACATTATCTGTATAGTAAAACAAGTTCTGAGCCACAACGTTGGTATCAGCGAGATTGGGAATCATACGATACTGTAAAAGATAACATAACGGATATTGAAAAATTACGGAAAGGGTTAGAAGATGCAGTTCATCATCAATTAATGTCAGATGTACCCTATGGGGTATTATTATCGGGTGGATTGGATTCTTCAGTTATCGCCGCTATCACTAAAAAATTTGCTTCTAAACGAATAGAGTCTGATGATAAAGAAGAAGCCTGGTATCCACAATTGCACTCCTTTGCAGTTGGTTTAGTTGGATCACCGGATTTAATTGCTGCGCAAAAAGCGGCTGACCATATCGGAACCATTCACCATGAAGTGAACTTTACAATCCAAGAAGGATTGGATGCAATCAGAGATGTAATATATCATCTGGAAACTTACGATGTAACAACTATCAGAGCGTCGACTCCCATGTACCTTTTAGCGAGGGTTATTAAATCCATGGGCATAAAAATGGTGTTATCCGGAGAAGGATCTGATGAGTTATTTGGAGGTTATCTTTATTTCCATAAAGCGCCAAATGCAAAAGAGTTTCATGAAGAGACCATCAGGAAGCTCAAGAAATTATATCTATATGATTGCTTAAGAGCCAACAAATCTTTGGCAGCATGGGGAGTAGAAGGAAGGGTTCCATTTTTGGATAAAGAATTTATGGATATTGCAATGACGATTAATCCGGAAGATAAAATGATAAAATCCGGAAAGATGGAAAAATGGGTGGTTAGGAAAGCTTTTGAAGATTATTTACCGGAATCTATCGCTTGGAGACAGAAGGAACAATTTTCCGATGGTGTAGGGTACTCTTGGATTGATACATTAAAAGAACAAGCTGAATTAAAAGTATCCGATGCTGAATTTGAAATTGCCGCAAGTAAATTTCCACTAAATACCCCAAAGAACAAAGAAGAATATCTATACCGCAGTATATTTGAGTCCTATTTCCCTTCAAACGCAGCTGCTCAAACAGTACCCTCTGTTAAATCTGTAGCATGTAGTACTCCGGAAGCATTAGCATGGGATGTCTCTTTCCAAAATTTAAATGATCCTTCAGGTAGGGCAGTAGCGAATGTTCACAACGAAAGTTACGATAAGAAAGGCGTGGAAGTTCCTGTTTAAAACATAGTTTCATTATCATATCTACTTGTATTTAAATTGGGCTGTAAGAAATTACAGCCTAATTTTGTTTTCTAAAACTTATAAAACAGACCCGCACTTAAACCTCCGTGAAAAGTATTTCTTTCTTTGTCAGTACCCCACAGTCGCCAAACTCGGGACTTACTATTCGGATTCTCCACTTCAGAATAATTGAAACTTGGAGCAATAAAAAAATGTAGTTTTTGTGCAACTATATATGATGGTATTATTCTTAAGCTTGTCCGGCTATAATCTAATGATTTGAAATCATTATTAAAGAAATGTCTTTGGTTAATTTCTGCTGATAAGCTGAATTTTGGTTTAAGGATAATATTTCCTCCCAAACCAAATTCTAAACCATATTTTCCGTTGGAATCTGAGTTGTCTAAAAAAGTTCCTATACCTAGGTTGCTATATAATACTCGTCCACCAGAACTAAAATTCGCTGAAAGAAAGGTGCTTTCATCTATTTGTACAGCAGCTAACTTTCTTCCGTTCTTTATAAAATTAAATACGGCAATAGGGTAATCACTACTGTCGGCAATATTTAAAAGACCGGCAAGTTGTATTCCTTTAACCTTCTTGGCAATATTTACTCCTCCGGTTATTTGATTACTAATTTCATCTTTTGAAATATTTAAGGCTCCCGCAATTTGAGAACCTGAACCTGTTTTGGCGATATTGGTAATTCCTGCAATTTGTAATCCCTTTAAAGTATCAGTATTATTCCACACCCCTGCAATTTGAACAGCAGAACTGTTTCTTAATGCGATATTGCCTACACCAGCCATCTGGAGTCCTTTTACATTGCCTCCAACAACATTTAATACACCAGCAACCTGTGTCCCATTTACATGATATTGGTTGACATTAAATATGCCTGCCATTTCAAATCCCCTTACACCGGCAGTGGATCCACCAATAATGTTTAATGAAAATTTGTTAACAACTTGAGAATTAATGAAACCATGTGTGCTTAAACCAGGTGTCAAGGAAACTTGAAAAGGACTATAAGCAAAAAAACCTCCCAGATTCATACTTTGTAGTTGCTGTCTGGAATTAGTAAACATAGACCCGAAAAAACTATCATAAAGTGAATTTCCTTTCTCTGAAAAACCATAATATCCGGTTTCCGATTTCTCTTTACCTGTCTTTATTTCAATGGGAAGAATTAAGGTAATGGTCGTATCTTTATAGTTTTCTTTACTGAGTGTAATACTTACCGTTTTTTCGGGGTATTTTAAGTTTAATTCAAAATACCCATCTTGGTTGGAAAGCGTAGCAGATTGGAAAGTCAATCGATCATAGACGGATGCATTTGCTAAGGATTTATTCGTTCTGATATCACGAATTACACCTATGATCATTCCATTTTTCTTTTGATTGGTAACCCAGTCTATATCTGCACCCATTCGCAATGGACCATAGGTTATTATTAGATGTTTACCACTTTCTTTAAAAAAATATTTACTTCCAAGTATATTACTCATATACTCCTCAACAGGTCCGACATATTTGTTAATATTTAAGGTGCTATCAACATTTAATAAATTGCTATTATAGGAAAAGTAAATACCCTCTTTTTGTGTTATCTCATCAAATAATTGCTGTAAACTTATGGCTTGATAAGCCGGCATATTAATCGATCTTGATAATAAGTTTTGTGCTATACTTCGATTCTCGGAGAAAAATAAAATAGTAATGAGAATCAACCATTTCGCTTTACGGAAAAAATATATGATCAATTTAATTTTATATAAAAGATTTTTCAGTTGCATTTCTCTTATTTTATATGGTAAGTATTATTCTTTTTCTCCAGGTACAGATCAAATGTTTGCAGAATAACTTCCATCATTTCCTGGAGGTTCTGTTGCTTAAAGGTTGAGGTATATAATAGGTTTTCTTTATTTGGATCATCAATTATAATTTTCTGGTTATAAGCTTTGCTTAACACTTCAAAAACCCTTTTCAGTGGTGTATTCTCAAAAATAAACTCCTGATGAACGTAATAACTGTAAAGCTTATCCGGCACAGTATCTATTTTAACCAATGTGTTGTTGTTATCTTCAATCTTTACGGATTGCTGAGGTTTTAAAACCACTTCATTGTCGTTATAATTTATCTTTACTGATCCGCTTGCTACAATCACTTCAGTCATGTTTTTAGATCTACTGACATGAAAGCTTGTTCCTAAAACCGTAATTGTGCTTTTTCCGCTGGAAATTACAAAAGGTTCTTTTTCATTTCTTTTGACATCAAAGAAAACTTCACCTTGTTTTAATACGACATTTCGTTTTTTTATTAACCATTGCTTATCAAAAGATAGACTCGCATTCTTATTAAGATTAACTGTACTTCCATCTGGAAGGAGAGCTTGTTTATAAGCTAACCCGGATGTAACCTCCAAATGGGATGAATTGGAAGTATACAAATACCAAGTCCATGTTAATGCGAAAAAAATACTTATACTCGCTGCAATAGCAATAATTTTTTTCCAGCTCCACAATTGTTTTGCTGTTAGGATTTCTTCTTTTTCCGCTTTTAATTTCAAGAAAGTAATCCATGCGTTATCAACATCTACCTCCGGTACAATATGTTTGTCCTCTTTGCTCATTTCCCATACTTTTTTTAATTCCAAAAATTCCTGTCGATTTTTAGGGTCTTTTTCCAACCATTCTTCTACAAGGCTTTTCTCATCCTCATTTACCTCTGATAAGAGATAATTGACTAACAAATCCTTATTCATATCCCGATAGTTAATGTTAATAATATAAGTGTTAAGTAATCTGCTAAATGAACGCGCAAATGTCTTAGTGCTTTTGACATATGTCCTTCTACCGTTTTAAGTGATATATTTAGCTGATCGGCAATTTGTTGGTTTTTCAGGTCCTGATATCTGCTTAGTTCAAAAACAGTTCTGCATTTTTCCGGAAGTTGCCCTAAGGCAACCTGAATTTGTGATGTTAATTCCTTTTCTTGCTGAAGCTCATATCCTGCATGACGATTGTTTTCTAACTGAAAATTTTCATATCGTCTTCGTACTTGATCCTGCTTTAACCTATTTAAGCTTTCATTATAAACTGCTCTATAGAGGTAGGACCGAGGACTATTGTATAAATCATTTTCCCAATCTTTCTCCCAAAACTTCAAGAACACTTGCTGAACAACTTCTTCCGCTCGCTGCGCATCCTGCAGTATTTTAAAACTGTGATGAACCAACTCTTTAAAGTGTTGCCGAAAAATAACTTCGAAATTCTTTTCCTTTAATGTCTGCATTGATTGATTTTTTTCAAGACAATGTGAATTGCTGCTGTTTCCTATATGACAACAAATAACCTGATTACCCTTGCTCATCAAGGAAAAAAAATAATAAAATATTTCAGCAAGGGTATGACGGGTTTGAATTGTCTTATTCTAAAACGTATTGAAAATATAAAAGTATTATCATCATAAAAATAAAAAAGAATGAAAAATCAATTGAAATTAGCGGTATTGCTAATCGGAGGAGCTGTATGTTATAATCAAAATGTGAATGCTCAAGAGTTGGAATATGGTGTTAAATTAGGTGCTACCTATCAGTTTCCAAATTATGGTAATATGGTTAAAGGTAAGGAATCTAAAATCGGAGCTCAGGCAGGTGCTTTTCTTCGTACAGCAAATCAGATTTATTTTCAACCAGAAGTATTATTCAGTATGTATAAGTCCTCTTATTCGGTAGAAAATACGAAGTATGATCCAACTTTTTACCAAGTAAATGTACCATTGCAGGTAGGATATAAATTTTTAGAGGAAGATCAATGGAATTTAAGAGCCTCAATCGGTCCGCAGGTCAATTATAATCTTAAGTCCAATAAAGCTGTCGGAAATAGTGATTATAAAGATCTTACCTTTGATGGATTAATTAATGTTGGAGTGGATTTAAAACAATTCACAATTGATTTGAGATATAATCAAGGTCTAAGTAAAACAAGCGATGAGTTGGATGCTAAAAATAATGTCTTAGGTCTTTCTGTGGGTTACAAATTTTAAGGTAGTGAACGAAATAATAAAAATAGGTTGCAGTTATTGCAGCCTATTTCTTTTTGTTCTAAAAATAAATTCAACAATAATTCAAGAAATTAAGAACTAATAACAGAAGGGGAGACTTGATTTTTATTAAATATTGTTCCTAATGTAATACCGTACTGAGCCAAAATATAGGTGCTCATAATGTATAAATCAGAATTAGGAATGTATGCTACAAACTTATTCAACGCCAGTATAGAATCTGATATAATAAATAATATAGCTCCGATAAAGACAACAATAAAACTTAATGTATTAGTTTGATGCCTTCGTGTAAAGGCAAATAAGGCCATCAGGGAGATAACGAAAATATAAAGAATAACCGGTATTTTCATGATTCCTAAACTGGGTTCCAAAACATTAAACAAATAGTAAGAATAGGTTAAAAGAATTCCTGCTACCAAAATATATCCCTTATGTCTGGTTAAATCTTTAACACTGGTTTGTTTTATAAAAGCAATAACATAAAGAATATGTCCCACTAGAAAGGAGATTAATCCTAACAGAAACTGATCATGCATCATTAAGAATATATCGCCTAACCAACCAAAGATCAATCCAGTGCCAATCAATTGATTAAACCTGTTTTTTAAACCTGTTTCCCTGTAAAGAATAAGAAATAAAAAAGCACAAATCAGCGGTTTGCTAAAAAATCTTAAATTAGAAAAATTAGCATATATGCTATACAAATGAAGCAATGCAATGATTAGGAAAGCAATATGGATCTTGTATTGCCTCATTTGAATTATTTATTAATTATTATTTGACTCTAAGTTTTTAGCTTTATTTCTTTTTATCAAAATGTAGCTCAACCAAAGTAGAAGTATCCATACTGGTATTAATTCCACTGATATTTTTAAACCTGTAAACCACATCATTACCAATACAGCCGTTAAAAAGAGTAGGCTAAAGTAATTGCTCAATGGATATAAAATGGTGGGGAACTTGGTTTTTATTTTCTGCGAATCTTTTACTTTACGGAAAAACATATGTGTCAATGTGATCATTATCCAGTTAATAATCAATGCTGAAACAACTAAAGACATTAAAATATTTAAAGCTTCTTTTGGAATCAGTTTATTGATCAAAACAGTAACAGCCACTATTGCTGCAGAAACTAAAATAGCATTTACGGGTGAATGATTTTTATTGAGTTTTTTTAAGAACCGTGGCGCATTTCCTTGCTCGGCCAATCCATAGAGCATACGTGAGTTACTATAAACACAGCTGTTATATACAGATAAAGCTGCGGTTAAAACAATAACGTTTAAGGCATTGGCAATAATAGTGGTGAAGTAAAAAGTTTTCCCGAATAGCTCAAACTGGAATCCTTTCAAGGTTGCAAATACTTCTACAAAAGGACTTGTGTCAGCGGTAATTGATCTCCATGGCATTAATGAGAAAAGAATAAATAAGGCTCCAACGTAGAACACCAAAATTCTCCATAAAACTTGATTAGTAGCTTTGGGAATGTTCTTTTCAGGATTCTCAGCTTCTGCGGCCGTTATTCCAACTAATTCTAATCCACCAAAAGAGAACATAATAATCACCAGAGCGGCGAGTAATCCGCTATAACCGATTTCTCCGCCTCCACTTAACCACCCATGGGGTAAAAACCCGCCATCGTTGTAGAGGTTCTCAACTGTTGCTCTTTCACCTCCGTTCCCCGATATTAATAAATACGCACCAAAAATAATCATAGCAATAATCGCTACTACTTTGATGATAGAAAACCAAAATTCAGTCTCTCCATATACCTTAACAGAAGCTAAATTAATAGCATTAATCACAATGAAAAAGAAGAGAGAAGAAGCCCAAAGTGGAATATCCGCCCACCAGAACTGCACATACTTACCAATAGCAGTAAGTTCAGCCATACTCACAAGTATGTAAAGCAACCAATAATTCCATCCTGAAGCATAACCGGCAAATGGTCCCCAATACTTGTTGGCAAATGAGCTGAAACTACCAGAAATAGGTTCTTCCACTACCATTTCGCCCAATTGTCGCATAATGAAAAAAGCTACCAATCCTGCGATGGCATAACCTAATATAACGGAGGGACCTGCTAAAATTGCAGCTTGCCCAACCCCTAGGAATAAACCGGTACCAATAGCACCACCGAGAGCAATCAGCTGAATATGTCTATTGCTAAGGCCTCTTTTTAGTTCTTTTTCTTTATTTTCCTGCACTATGAAAAAGGTTAATTATTGATTCTAATTTTCTTCTTAAGAACGTTAATATGATCTATAAAGGTCACAAGATAAATTTTTCATTTTAATTTTAGCGTATTAAATAATAAAAACGGAGAATCCTATAAAGAATTCTCCGTTTTTATTATTTCTTATGTGTTTTAGTTTTAATGCTTAGTCTTCATATCTACATCACAATTGCATCCTTTTCCGCATCCCGGAGTTTCCGATTTCTTGCTAAAGAAAGGTTTGAAAACAACATATATGGCTATCGCAAATAAGAGAAAAATAATAATGTATTGAATAATTGTGCTCATTACTTTAAGATTTGATAAGCAATTAACGCCGCAACGTAGGCTAATCCTGTCATAAATAGTGTTTGGATTAATGTCCATTTCCATGAACCTGTTTCCTTACGTACTACTCCAATGGTTGCCATACATTGCATTGCAAATGCATAAAATAATAATAACGAAATTCCTGAAGCAAAATTGTAGGCTGGTTTATTTGTACTCTGATTTACCTCAGCACTCATACGTGACAATAATGTATTTTTTTGACTTTCATCTTCAATATCCACATCAGGACCTAAACTATATACAACGGCCATCGTACCTACAAACACTTCACGTGCAGCAAAAGAAGAAATTAACCCAATACCCATCTTCCAATCATAACCTAACGGACGCACGATAGGCTCTATGCCCATTCCAATATAACCCAAAAACGAATGTTCTAATTGATAAGAACCCACTTCTTCTTCTAACTCAGTCTCGGAGAGATTAGGGTGACTTTGTTCTACGATTTCTTGCGCATCATAAAAATGTCTGTTGGGACCAAAACTTCCTAATACCCACAGGATGATAGAAATCATTAAAATAATTTTACCAGCTCCCCATAAGAATCCTAATGACTTTTCCCAAACGTTCATAAGAACATTTTTCCAATCCGGCATTTTATAAGTCGGCAATTCAAATATTAAGAATGTTGAACGAACACTCTTGATAATTTTATTTAATATCCAAGCTGAGCCTAATGCACCTACAATCCCTAAGATATACATGATGAATAAGGTGATACCCTGGAGATTAAACCCTAAAAAGGTAGTATCAGGAATTATTAATGCGATAATAACGATATATATCGGTAGACGGGCGGAACAGGTCATGAAAGGAGTTACTAACATCGTTAATAACCGTTCTTTTGGATTTTCAATGTTTCTCGCAGACATGACAGCTGGTATGGCACATGCAGCGCCGGACATCAAGGGAATTACAGATTTCCCATTCAACCCGAAAGGTCTTAACCATCTATCCATTAAGAAAACAACCCGACTCATATATCCGGATTCCTCCATTAAGGAAAGAAACAAGAATAAAATAACTATCTGAGGAACAAAAATGACAATTCCACCAATACCCGCTACAATACCTTGTGTAAATAATGAGGACAAAGGCCCCTCAGGAAGAATTCCCTCAAGATAAGCCGTTAAATCTCCAAATGAACCATCGATCCAATCCATTAATGGGCCTGACCAACTGAATATAGCTTGAAAAATCAAAAATAATAAGCCGAAGAAAATGATATATCCTAATACGGGATGCAATAGAATGCTATCGATTCTTGAGGTAGAACCAAGTGATTTATTTTCGGATTTATTAAGAATGTTTTCCAGGTCATGACTGATTTGATCGTGCCGCAAAAGTGATTCAGACTTTTGCATCTCATGGATATCTAACTGATATTTTGAACGTATTTGTGCTAAAGCCTGCTGTTTTTCTGCAGGGAGATGACTTACATGTTCTTGTGCCAGATATTGCCAGGTTAGGTATTCAGTATCTAAAGGAAATAACTTCTTGGCTTCATTTAATGCTTCGGTATACTTTTGAGGGATTTGAAAGCCACCTTGATAAAATGATGGTTTTTCATCAAAAGATGAAATTAACTTGTCAAGACCTTTCCCTGATCTGGCGTTTGTTTGATAAACCTTGGTTTGAAGGTAAGCCTCAAGTTTTGGGTAATCAATATGAACACCTTTACTAATTGCCTCATCGATCATGTTGATCACGAAAACAGCTGGTAAACCAAGTTCACGGGTCTGCTGATAAAGGATAATTCCTCTTTTAATGGTTGAAGGTTCAGCAACTACAACAATAAGATCGGGTGATAAATTGCTTCCTTTTTGACTCAGTACCTTGAAAACTATTTCCTCATCTAAAGAATTTGGAAATAGGGTATAAGTACCCGGCAGATCAATAATATGATAACTTTTATTATTTGCTTTTAAGACTCCTTCTCTTTTTTCTACTGTTATCCCAGGGTAGTTTCCAACCTTTTGGTTAAGCTTTGTAAGCCTGTTAAACAAGGAGGTTTTACCAACATTGGGGTTTCCAAGAAGGACAATATTTGGATTTTCCATTAGATAATTACTGCAGTGATAAGTTTGGCTTCTGATTTGCGTATAGCTATTAGAGTATTGTTTTCAAGAATGTTAACACAGATGGGGCCATTAAGAGGGGCCTTGTGCTTAACTTCTACAACGGAGCCGGGATAGAAACCTAATTCGAAAAATTTAGCTGGAATTTCTGTATCATGAACAGTATTTATTGTAGCAATGTCTCCGATTTTTAATTTATCAAGGCTAATAGTAAGATGAGGCATTCGACGATAATTTTTTATCAGTTTTTAAAAAAAATCAACAATAGCAAAGATAAATAATTAAAATCTTTTAAATTGCACGTTAAGTCACACTAATGTATTATTAAATATGCCGAAGATCGAAGAATTGGTTAAAGTAAAGCAATTCGCAAGTCCTTGGCATCGCGCAACGATCAATATTATTTTTACGAACAACTGGTTGAACGTGATGCTGGAGAAACGAGCGGGTGCTAAAAAAATCACATTGCAACAGTTCAATGTGTTGCGTGTTTTGCGCGGTCAGTATCCTAATCCGGTTACGAACAATGTATTGAAGGATCGGTTACTTACAAAAACCCCTGATATTAGCAGGTTGGTTGACCGTATTGTAAGCAAAGGCCTTGTCACTAGAGGGAAAAACAGTGTTGATAAGCGCGCTGTAGATCTGCTAATCACTGACAAGGGATTAGAACTTCTTCAAGAAATCGAAATTGATATGATGTTGGATGATATTCTTCCTGACAATATATCGCAAGAGGATTGCTTGAAGCTTAGTGAGTTATTAGATAAATTCAGGGGGCCTATGAAGGAAATCGAATATTAACTAATGATCATGATCATGATGGTCATGGTCATGATGATCATGGGATTCTTCAGTATGATCTGAAGGTCCGTGATGATGTGAATGATCGTGACCATCAAATAAAAAGTTGGCTAAGGAAACTAGAACACCTAATAAAACAGCCAGCATCTTTTTCTTATTAAAGGTGTGGTGGTCTGCTGAGCCTGATTCAAATAATATTGTTGTGGATATATGTAAAAATATCCCGATTACAACTGCCATGATCTTATCAAAGTATTGGGAAATACTACCGATTTCACCTGCGCTGATACCTTTACTCGTTAAAAATCCTAGAGGAGTCATGGCTGCAAATACAACTATAAATAAAATAATAGTTTGTTTGCTAAGCCTTGTGCTGATAAGTAAACTTCCTAATGCAAAAGCTGCAGGAATATGATGTACAGCAATCCCAAAAACTAATTCATTACGATGTCCTGATGCCAATGGAAAACCTTCCAGAAAAGCATGTAAACATAAACTGATTAAAATTGCGATCGGAAAAGCTTGATGATTGTGTCCATCCGCTTGATGGTGAATATGACCGTGTTCTATTCCCTGAGAAAAATGCTCCAAAACCAATTGAAACAAAAATCCACCAAGTATATAAAGTCCAATAATATGTCCTGGTGTTCCGCTTCCACTTTGGTAAACTTCCGGAATCAAATGTAAAACAGTAATAGCAAATAAATAAGCTCCACTGAAGGAAAGTACCAATTTTAACAATTGGGTGTTATCTCTTTTTACAAAAAAGACTGCAATACCACTTAGTAATGCGGAGAAAAATAAAATTGATACAATCAAGAAACTACTCATGCAGGGGTTGTTGTTACGTTTTTGGGTTCGAAAAATGAAGGATAAAATCTTTTAAATAAATAACCCGTTCCTAATCCTATGAGCGTACCTATAATTGCTCCACAGAGAATATCTAATGGATAGTGCACTCCCACATAAATTTGAGAAAAGGAAATGGAAATCGCCCACAGTAAACATAGCCAAAGCGTATGTTTCCATCGGCGACGAAATAATACAATCCAGAAAAATGCCATCGCAAAATGATTCGTTGCATGTGAGGAAGTAAAACTAAATCCCGAACCACAACGTGCGCGCAAATTAACTTCGTTCTTAAAAACGACATCATTACACGGTCTTACTCTCTTAACAGTCTTTTTTATTAAATGTGAAGAAACTGAATCCGAAATCCCAAATGTTGCCAAAGTACAAGCCACAATTAAAATTCCGGTTTTCCCATAATGCTTAATGAAAAAGATAATTAAGAATAAATAAAGAGGTGACCAGGTGTAGGGGTTGCGAAGAATAGGTAGCAGCCAATCAAAAACTATATTACTTAAGCCTTGATTGATTAAAAGGAATAAATCTTGATCGAAATGAATTATTTTCTCTAACATATCTTGTATAATAGAATGGTCTAAATTTATTTTTAGTAAACCAAATCTATAAAAAACTTTCATGATTGCTACGAAACTAACAACGTAGCTACTACCTAAATTTCATAAACGAAACAAAGTTGCAACAAAGATATACATTAGATGGAAAAAAAGAATAAAAATCATTAATATTATTTTATTCCTTTAAATTTACCCGCATTAAACAATTTTACTTATGGCATTAATAAAATCGATTTCAGGAATTAGAGGTACCATAGGTGGTAGACCAGGTGATAATTTAACACCTGTTGATATAGTAAAATTCACTGCTGCCTACGGAAAGATTATTACAGAAAACTCAGAGAATAAAACAATAGTAATAGGCAGAGATGCACGTATTTCAGGAGAAATGGTATCTAATCTAGTGATTGGTACCCTTCAAAGTATTGGAGTTGATGTCATCGATTTAGGTCTTTCCACTACACCAACAGTGGAAATTGCTGTCCCTAAATTGAAAGCAGCAGGAGGGATCATCCTTACTGCTTCGCATAACCCTGGACAATGGAATGCTCTAAAGTTATTAAACAATAAGGGTGAATTTATTGATGACGCAAAAGGTAAAGAAGTACTTGAGCTTGGCGAAAGTCTGGACTTTGATTTTTCAGAAGTCGAAAAACTTGGAACTGTTACTAAAGATGATTCCTTCTTGCAAAAACATATTGATGATGTATTAGCATTGGAATATGTGGATGTTGAAGCTATTAAAAAGGCAAACTTTAAAATTGCAGTTGATGCAGTAAATAGTACTGGAGGAACTTTTATTCCTGAATTGTTAAAAGCTTTAGGCGTTGAAACAGTTTATAAAATTCATTGTGAACCGAACGGCCACTTTCCTCATAATCCCGAACCATTAAAAGAAAATCTAACAGATCTTTCAAAAGCAGTTTTAGATAATAAGGCTGATTTAGGAATAGCGGTGGACCCGGATGTAGACCGTTTGGTATTTATGATGGAAGATGGCGAGTTATTTGGTGAGGAGTATACTTTAGTAGCCGTAGCTGATTTTATCTTAAGTCAGAAAAAAGGAAATACGGTTTCTAACCTTTCTTCAACACGAGCTTTAAGGGATGTTACGCAAAAACATGGCGGTGAATATTATGCTGCAGCAGTAGGAGAGGTCAATGTTGTTACTAAGATGAAAGAAGTAAATGCTGTAATAGGTGGTGAGGGCAATGGTGGTGTAATTTATCCTGCTTCTCATTATGGCCGTGATTCTTTAGTTGGTGTAGCATTGTTTTTAACTCATTTAGCTAACTTAGGTAAAAAGCCTTCTGAATACCGTGCCGAACTTCCTCAATATTTTATGTCCAAAAATAAGATTACCCTTACTCCTGGATTAGATATAGATAACTTATTGGCAAAAATGCAGGAAAAATATGCGCATGAAGACCATTCCATCATCGATGGTTTAAAGATCGACTTCCCTAATGAATGGGTTCATCTTCGCAAATCAAACACAGAGCCTATCATTAGGATTTATTCTGAAGGTCCTACAGCAGAAGCAGCAGAGGCAATTGCACAGAAAATAATGAAGGAAATTCAAGAAATCGTAGGTTAATTTTTAATCAAATACTATTATGAAATCCCTTAAAACAGCTATATGCTATTTTAAGGGATTTTTCTTTTTTTGTGATATGAAGATTAATAATATATCGTTGGCAATGCTTTTTTCCCTTTTAGGATTGATTTGTATGGCCCAGGAGTCCGTAAATATTAAAGTGCAACAAGGTTTTGAAACCATACATGCTGAATCTAATCAGTTTGCGCTAAATAAAGCACCTTTTAAATTAATATTTCATGTGAAGAATTTGGATGGTTTTTGTGTGGGTATTACGCAGGATGAGGATATATACAATTCAGCAATAGGCAATGCCGACATGGAAGTTATGTGGTTCGAAAATACGGGGATGGCTGAAGGAATGTTTAATGAAGAGAAGCTTGTAACGATTTCTGATGATGCTCCTAATTTCTGGTATTTTGATACTATTGATGATCATCGTTTTGATAGAAATCCTCAAGGTACTTTACAGGAATGGTTAGCCGAAAGGAGTGTAAATGGTTTCTTTATTACCGAACTGTCTGATTGGTACACGGTGGAAGATATGGTTAGACCTGTTTATTTAGTTGTTTACCAACCTATTTACGACAGTGATTATAATCATATTGATACAAAAATTTTATATCATGCTAAATTGAAGTGGAACAAATAAAGAGGAGGAAATATCTTCAATTCATCTTTAACCAAATTTTTAATAATAGCTTAGGACATTTTTATAAATTTGGGATTCCATTTAATAATAGCTGTGAATTTAAAATCTCCCTTCAAAATTTTCCTGATATCAGTATTCGTGGTTTTTCTCACTTCTTGTGTTAAAGATCTGGAATATAAAAATATATTGGTGGATGACCTTGATACTCGTATTGAGGTGAATACTGGTTTTTATGATAAAGAGATTCAGATGAAATCGGATTCCTGGCAAATTACTTATATCAGAACCCTTAATCCAAATATTTATCTGTTAGATGTAAAGCAACAGATTATGCGTTTATCGGATATTGGTAAGGTAGAGAATAATATTGGTCTTATTAGCTTAGAAAAGAAAGCGCTTAATCCGGAAGTGTTATATATTTCCATGCCTGAGAACTTAAAAGAGGAGCCTCGGCGAATTTTATTGGGACTACAAGAAGGAAATTTGGTCAAAGAGATCGAAATAATTCAAAGCAAGGGCGAGGAATATGAATTGTTGGGAAAGATTATTAAGGAAAAAGCAGAGTCCCGAGAGATCCAAACACTGGAGTTAAGAAGTAGAGAAATAAACAACAATGCATCTACCCCTATAAAGATAACCTCTCTGGAGAGCGAGTTTTATAAAGAGATCGCCTACACATCTGAATTTCAATCTAAAAATATCAATGCCTTCGATTGGGCTCCAGGTCCGGATAGTTTAATTTCGATGATTAAGTTAGAGGTTAATGGAAATATTTATTGGGATGAGGCCGTTAAATATGTTAGGGGATTCAATGTAACACCGTATATGCCTCACACCAATAACCCAATTGATATAGTTGTTCCTCCTCATTCTACACTAAAGGTTTACGGAGAAGTAACCTATCTCAGTAGAGAATGCGATTATATATTTACACTTAAAAATAAAAAGTCAGGATTCATAACTAATCTTGAAGGAACCTGGAAGCAAAAAGTGCCTATTAAAACTGAAATCAAAACTAGGTAAACAGCTTTATTTTCGAATTAAGATTCAGCTCTTTTTTTCTCTACTTCCAAAATATTTCGTTGAATATCTTTCATAATCCATTTGGCCCAAATTCCGGCATAAAAGTTAAACGTTGTATTCAGCACAAAATGACTGTAGAGGTGCAATCTATACTTGTTATCATTTAATTTTTCCAATTCGTAAGTTCCATTAAGTACATCAAAAAACTTTCCACCTACTACGACATGCTCATCCAATGTGGTTGAGGGAATCTCATGGGGATTAGCTTTTATGCTGAATACCATCTTTTTCTGATGTTCGTAAGCTGTTACTGTTTCATGAAAGACCAATCCATTGGTAAATATTGCCTTTCTATAGGCACCCACACCCTCGTAGTTTAATTCGGCTTCTACCGGACGCGGGAAACCTAATGCCTTGTTTAGCCATCCGCTATCTTCGGTTTCCTTTATTTTGCTTACACGGGTAACTAGTTGCCAAATCTTATCAGCAGGAGCATTAATGTCAATATAATTATAAGCTTTAAAGGTTTTTTGCTGAGCCCCGATATAATTCTCTATTGGAGCGAAAAGAAAGGGGAGTAGCAATATCGCGCTAACCATAACATTATTGTTTGTTTTTTGATAAGCTCTACCGATAAATCCTCCTATTGAGGATAATAGAAAAAATAAAGGGGAAACCATTAGCCAACATGCCCATCCTTCTATTTTTAAGAGTATAGTGGTTATAAAAAAAACAAACATACTTAACCAAGGCATAAATACAGTATATACATTACTCTTGGTTTTGCCATGAGGAGAGAAATATATTGTTAAAGCACCCATAACAAAAGGAACAATGAACAGGAATCCCAAAGACATCACACTGAATAAAGTACTGTAATCTGATAAACCAAACAAAAGTTTCAATACTAAACCATATATAGCAGGCATAAGGACAGCGTGCAAATAAGAGTTTTTGAAGATGTTTTTATACATTTTGTTTTGCGAATGATGCTTTAAAGATAATTAAAATAAGTTTTGTCGATTGAAAAATAAATTTTATCTTTGCGACTCATTAAATATTAACAATAATTAATTAATAACAATGTACGCAATAGTAAATATAGCAGGGCAGCAATTTAAGGTTGCAAAAGACCAATATCTTTTTGTACACCGTTTACAAGGAGACGAAGGCGCTAGTATTGAATTTGACAATGTATTGTTAGCAGAAGACGGTGGTAAATTCACTGTAGGAACACCAAGTATTTCAGGTGCTAAAGTTTCGGCTACTATTTTGTCACATTTGAAAGGTGAGAAAGTTATCGTTTTCAAGAAAAAACGTCGTAAAGGCTACAAAAAGAAAAACGGTCACCGTCAACAATTCACTAAAATCCAGATCACTGGTATCAGTTTATAATCGAATTTTTAATCTGACGTAAGTCATAAATTAAGATAAAGAAATGGCACACAAAAAAGGTGCGGGTAGTTCCAAGAACGGCCGTGAGTCACACAGTAAGAGATTAGGTATTAAAATTTTCGGTGGTCAACAAGCTATAGCTGGTAACATCATCGTACGTCAACGCGGTACTCAGCACAACCCTGATGTTAACGTTGGTATCGGTAAAGATCATACCTTATATGCTTTAATTGATGGAACAGTAGTTTTCCGTAAAAAAGCAAACAATAAATCTTATGTTTCTGTATTACCAACAGAAGAAAACAACTAAGGTTTAAAAACAATATTAATAAAAAAGGTCTTTTGGGAATTTCTCAAAAGACCTTTTTTATTAGACATGAGCTTCTCTTGAAAAAGCTTGAAAATAGACTAAACAATAAAAGCTCAACTTGCGTCGAGCTTTTTGTCTGTGGAGAATATCGGATTCGAACCGATGACCTCTTGCCTGCCAGGCAAGCGCTCTAGCCAACTGAGCTAATCCCCCTTAGGGGGACAAATATAATGGATTTCCCATTAATTCCTACTTCATTGCTAAATTATATTTAGTCCCATCAGTAAGTGATACCTCCAACATGAATTTACTGAAATCTGTATAACTCTCTTTTGGATAAGTTCCCTCTCTAATCTGGAGCTTTCTATAGCAAATCATCTTGCCATCTTTAATTTTTACGGAGAACTCATAACTTCCCATAGGAACCTCAAATTTCTTATTCATTGGAATAATAACCGGAACCAAATTCTCCGGAAGTTCTATTTCTGTTTCGTCAATATCCGTATATCCCCTTGTGATCTTTACAATATTAGATCTGTTTCTAATATCAGGAATAGTAGTACTCCTATTCAGGAAATTAGGAAATACCGTCATGTTGTTTGAGTTCTTGATTCCAAACTCATCGGCCTCAATGTCGAGATCCTCTGATAAGGTTAGTGTATCTTTATCATTGACGGTATATTTGATGTTAGCAAATTCAATTCTATTAATATCATACATTTTGCGAAGGCTTTTAATCTGTTCATCCCTTATCTTCTTAACATTTGAAAAGTGATTTTCAAATTGAGTCCCGCTAAAATCTGTTTTAATCGTTCCTTTTATTTTGCCGTTTTCATCCATTTTAAAGGAACCTTTACGGTATTGTAGATTTTGGTCATAAGCGTATACCTTCGTACGCATTACTTTACCACCGTCTTCCGTAATGGCTAATACTAGTCTGTCATCAGTAAAATCACCAAGGTAACCAAAAGGCATGTCTTGGTTTGTACATTCTAACCATGTCGTATCGTTTTCAAAAGGTAAACATAATATAATGTGATTACCATCCACTAAATTCGCAAAATCAGGGTCTACGTCCATTTTACGATTTCCTGCTTCCACAATACAGTAATATGATGGAATATTCACAACATCTAATAAGGCCTGCATGTAATTAACCAAAGCTTTACAGTCAC
>Ga0308157_10003791_pt1 | contig 21201 bp, 20 predicted proteins | sample PhyBR1_FD_201035 | JGI IMG/M metagenome (GOLD analysis project Ga0308157, IMG submission 201035) | Phyllosphere microbial communities from UC Gill Tract Community Farm, Albany, California, United States - DLSLB.R1 | ecosystem: Host-associated > Plants > Phyllosphere > Unclassified | place: USA...
CCCTCCCCTGCGGGAGAGGGGCCGGGGGGGGGGGCTCCACGCCAGGGCAGGTTTACTTACCCACCGGCTTAAAGCTGATGGCCGTGCCACCGCCGGCGGCTAGCTTCAGCACGAGGGCCGACTTGCTGGTGACGACCTTCTTGGTAATCTGGTAGCTAGCGGGGTTCTTCTGCCAGTCGGCGCCTTTGCCATCGGCGTAGATGGTGGCTTCGTAGCGCTGGCCGGGCGTCAGGAAATCGAGCTTGATGGGCTGCTGGCGGGCATTTTCGTCGGTGATGCTGCCCAGGTACCACTCGTCTTTGCCCTTGGCCTTGCGCACGGTAGTGAGGTAGTCGCCGGGCTCAGCGGCCAGGATGCGGGTGTCATCCCAATCAACGGGCACGTCTTCGATGAATTTGAAGGCGTCGAGGTGGGCATTGTAGTTTTCGGGCAGGTCGGCGGCCATTTGCAGGGGCGAGTACAGGGTCACGTACAGGGCCAGCTGCTTGGCTAGAGTGGTATGCACGCGGCGCTTGCCGGTGGGCTCGTAGTTGGTGAGCTTGAAAATGCCGGGCGTGTAGTCCATCGGCCCGCCCATGAAGCGGGTGAAGGGCAGTATGGTCTCGTGCTCGGGCGCGTTGCCCTCGCTGAAGGCGTTGAACTCGTTGCCGCGGGCCGCCTCGCAGGCTAGCCAGTTGGGGTAGGTGCGCTGCAAGCCGGTGGGCCGCACCGACTCGTGCATATCGACCATGATGTGGCTAGCCGCCGTTTTTTGGGCCGTGCGCACGTAGTGGTTCACCATCCACTGGCCGTCGTGGTGCTCACCCCTGGGGATGATTTTGCCCACGTAGCCGGTCTTCACCGAGGTGTAGCTGTGGTCGTTCATGAACTTGTAGGCGGCATCCTGGCGGCGCTCGTAGTTGGTGGCCGAGCCGCTGGTTTCGTGGTGCATGATGATGTTGACACCCTTAGCGGCGGCGTAGGTGCGCAGCTCATCCACCGCAAAATCGGGGTAAGGCGTCACGAAGTCAAATACCTCTTCCTTCCAGTTATTGACCCAGTCTTCCCAGCCCACGTTCCAGCCCTCGACCAGCACGCCGGGGATGTGGTGGGCGGCCGCGAAGTCGATGTAGCGCTTCACGTTGGCGGTGTTGGCGCCGTGGCGGCCGTTGGGCTTCAGCTTATTCCAGTCGGTGCCGGCTAGCTTGATGTTGGAGGTATCAGCGTAGTTCCAGCCGGCTTTGCCGGTTTGCATTTCCCACCACACGCCCACAAATTTCTGGGGCTTAATCCAGCTCGGGTCAGCAATGGTGCTGGGCTCGTTGAGGTTGAGAATGAGCTTGCTGGCTAGCACGGCAGGGGCGTTGTCAGCCACTACCACCGTGCGCCAGGGCGTGTGCTCGGGAGCTTGCAAGTAGGCCATATTGCCCACAGCATCAGGCACCAGCTCGCTGCTCAGGCCAATCGTTTTGGTGTCTACGTGCAGCATCATGGCTGGGTAATTTACCAGCGCCGCCTCGTGAATGTTGACGTACAGCCCATTATCGGCCTTGAGCATGAGCGGCGTTTGTACCCGTTGCGGCGCGGCGCGCTCCTGAATGGGCTCGATGGGCGTGGTGTTCACGGCGCTCAGCCGCGAGGTGGTGTAGGCGTACTCGTTGGAATCGTAGTCGCCCGGAATCCAGAACGCCTTATGGTCAGCGGGCAGGTTGAACTCGGTGCGCTCGCCGCTCACCACAAAGTAGGTGAAGCCCGCCTGCTGCGGCCACTCGTAGCGAAAGCCCAGCCCGTCGTCGAACACCCGGAAGCGCAGCACCACCCGGTGCCCGGCCGGCGCGGGCTGCTGCAAGGTCACGGCCAGCTCCTGGTAGTGGTTGCGGATGGTCTTGGTTTCGCCCCACACGGGCGTCCAGGTATCGTCGTGCTGGCTAGAGTCGCGGCGCACCACCGTCAGGCCCTGGGCAAAGCCGGGCTGGTTTTTCACTTCTATGCCTAGCCGGCTAGGCTTGAGCACCGTTTTGGCGCCGTAGTTCAGCTGGTAAGTCGGCTCGCCAGCCGCGTTTAGCCCAAAGGTGAGCGCCAGCTTGTGGTTAGGCGAGTGGATGGTTTGGGCGTGGGCATTATTAATACCTACACAACACAGAACAGCAATAGATGCCGAAATACTTCTCATTTTAATTCTAATAAGTTCTTTCTTATTTCGTCCACATATCGGGCAAAATTATCTTCCTCTATTTTCTTAATTGCTGCTAACAATCTATCAACTTCATAATTAGGTAGAGATTTATATTTTTTAACATAAACTATAATAGCTTCTAAAGCCCCTATAACTTCATAATCAGAAGGCGCAAATTCAATTTTGTATTTCTTATACGCCAGGTCTAATAACTCTATCAGTGTCCAAGTTTCTAAATTCGCACCAGGTGTTAAGTCAGATGAAACTACTTGCATTTTCTTTAACTCTATCTGTGTCGAAATTATAGCCTGCTCTAATGAATTATATTTACTATCTATACCACTGAGCTTTGAATCAATTTTTGCTGGAACAGTTTTCTCAAAATAATCTTTCACCGCTTCCTGTTGCTCAATTCTCATTTTACCAACAGCCTCCTGCATTTTACTAGTATTAATTTTATAATTAGCAATAGCGTTCCATATTGCAAGCCCAGCTATCAATGCAAACATTGACCCGACAGTAAAGTATGTTACTTGCAGAATTTTGTCATTAGCCTTATCGAGATTTTCAACTTGCGATTTAGTATTTTTTATTTCCAATTCAAGCTCGGCTATTTTATTTTTACTCTGCACCAAAGAGCTATCTTCCGAAAATGAGAAAAATGCGCAGGCAACTACTATTACTAAAACACTTCGGAGTAAATACGAAATCATAATTGACAGGATATAATTTATACTTAAAATAAACCTACTGATTTCCACATCGGCAGCTTAACCAACACTCTTGCACTAACTGGCTAGGGCAAAAGTACCGCCGTGTCCCTGGTTAGCAGTTTTCACGAGCCTTCAACCATAGACTCAAGTGGCCCCTGAACCGACCAATAAGTCAGCCCAGAGGCTAATAAGCTGCACCATATGCCCGCCCCTACTCCACTGGCCGGGTGGCCACCGCAGTTTTAGAATCGGCGGTGCCGTAGTACAAAAACCACGTGGACTTGAAGCGGGCCAGGCCTTCGAGAAAAACTACCTGGTTGACCTGGCCGGTTTTCTCATACGGCTTGTCGGGGCGCATGAAGTAGGTGTCGGTGCGGCGCAGCAGCCGGCTAGGGTCGTCTTTGTCACACAGGGCCTGGGCGGCGGTGTAGGTGCCCTCGGGCAAGGCGTTGTCGCCGATGGCGGGCACGTTGCGGCTATTATAAATCAGCCGGATGCCCTGGTCGGTGAGCATGGCCGGGGGCCCCGACTCCACCAGGTCGCTGTCGAACCGGCCGGCGCGGGTGGGCAGCACCACTTTCAGGTGGGGCAGGGTGAGGGCCTGGGCGCGCAGCGGCACGGGCGGCTTTTCGCCGGGTGCCATTTCGAGGGGCGTCCAGTGAATGAGGTCGGGGGAGGTGGCTAGCCAGAGTTGGGCGTCGCCCCAGTACATCCAGTAATTGCCCTTGATTTTGGCGGCCACGATGCGGCCATCGGGCTCGTAGCGCGATACTACGGAGCCCGACTTGCTCCACTTACCGAGGTACTGACCGCCGAAGGCGTTGCCGTACTTGGTACAGTGCCGCAGGTCGGGTGAGGAAGCCACGTGCAGGCGGGCCAGCTTGCCATCGTAGGCGGTGTAGGTCATGTAGTAGGTGCCGGCCGCGTCTTCCACCACGCGAGGGTCTTCGGTACCGCCGGGCCACTCGTAGGGCTTTTGCGCGTCGTTGGCGGGGTAGAGTACGGGCTCCTTTTCCCGCACGAAATGCACCCCATCGGTGCTGCTGGCTAGGCCAATGCGCGAAGCCTTGCCAAAGGCGCCGACTTTATTCTCGGCCCGGTGCAGCATGTATACCTTGCCCCCGCGCACCACCACGGCGGGGTTAAATACGTCCTTTTCCTCCCACTGCACGGACTTTTTCAGAATGGGGTCGGTGAAGCGGCCCACCGGGCTCGGCCCCATAATGGGGTTGGCGCTGTCTACTTTGGCGAAGCTCAGCAGCGCCCAGCCAGGGCCCGCCTCGGCGGAATCAGCCGGGCTTTCACGGCAGCGGAGGTTTCGGCAGTAGCCTCGGGGCTGGCGTGGCAACCGGCCAGCAGGGCTAGCGCGGCGGAGCCCGCGAGCAGGCTTAACCTGAAAGTAGTACGCACAAAATCGGCAGCGGCTGAACAGAATAGGCGCAGCAAGATGCAGCGCAAACCCCAGATTTTCAGCCAGCTTTACCAGGGTTGGTCGCTGCGCCCGGCGCGGCCGCTAGCCCCGGCGGGCAGCGCGTGGGCCAAACAAGCACCCCGTAACGCCGTTCCTGGCAAATGCTACCCGAAATCGTAGGGGTAGCCAATTACTTCCAGCTCGGCGGCCAGGGCCGGCCAGTCGGTTAGCTCGGCATTGAGGGCCAAAACGTGGGCTTTGGTCAGCGTTTCGTGCAGATAAACCGGGGCCACGGCTACGGCCGTGATGGGCGCGCGGTCAGTTTCATCGGTGTAGTACTCGGTGGCCCACTCGGCGTAAGTGGCGGGCTGGTTGTCGAAAATGCCGAGCAATTCTTCCGAGCCATTGTCTTCGTCCTCCACAACGCCCACCTGCCAGCCATCCGCCGGCGTGTGCCACAGGCAAAACGTGGTGCCAATGGAGGCCACCGGCTCGCCCAGCATAAATTCCTGAAACGCCGCGGGTAGTTCTCGAATAAGGTCGGGCTTAAACGGCTCGTCGTAGCCTAGCAGGTAGCCGTTGAGTACGCAGCCCTCGGGCCGGAACAGCACCAGCAGCTGGTCGCCCTCACCGTCGCTCATCTCAAACACGGCCTCGCTTTCGCCCCACTCGGGCGTGTAGGTGTAGTAGCGGTATTCGGCCTCGGGCGAGTTGATGGCATCGAGCGCGGCCAGCGCCTGGCATAGGCGCTGCAACTCGGCCGGGGCGGGCAGGTTAAGGTGGCGGGTCGAAATCATAGTGCAAGAATAGGGTACTGGTACATACGAACGCCGCTGGCGGGCGGCCAGCGGCGTTCGTATGGGCTGCGGATTTTGCGAATCCGCACGCGGTGAATCAACTAATCTATGGCGCGGCTTTATAGAATCCGCAGTACGGGGCTAGCGGCGCAGCACGGGCAGGTCTTCGAGCTGGGCGTAGCTCAGCTTCCAGGTGCCATCGGCGGCGGGCTTCCACAGCAGCAGGAAGTTGCCCTGGCCCACGCCGGCGGGCTGCCCGCCGGCGGGCAGCACATCGACCGAGAACGTGCCGGCCTCGTAGGCCAGCTTATCGGTGCTGGTGGCGCTCACCACGCTGGTGCGCAGGTTGCTGATGCTGCCCTGGGTGGCGCGCACCCATTTGTCGCTCACCTCGGCCTTGCCGCTGAAGTGGGCATTGCCCTGCAAAAACTGCACATCATCGGCCAGGTAGTTCAGGGTTTTTTCGAGGTCCTTGTTGTTCCAGGCCGTGAGAAACTGGCGGTCGAGGTCGGCGGCACTAGTGCCGGAAGTGGCGGCCGAGTCGGCCGATTTACTGCACGCCGCTAGTAGCGGCAACGCGCCCAGCAACACAAGGCGGGCCAGGGAAGTACGCATGGTAATCAGGTGTTTGGTAGGAGAATAGTGGGAAACCAAAAACCCAGGCCGGGCGGCCTGGGTTTTTGCAAAGCCGGAAAAAAGCCGCTTACCAGCTACGCTGGCGATACATGGTGCCCGCGTAGGGATTGGAAGGATCGGTCGGGTTAGGATTGGGCAGGTAGGCCGTGGCGGTGGCCATGGCCGGGTAGCCCGGCATTACGGAAGCTGCCGTGAGGGCCGTGGCGCCAGCTACGGCCGCCGTAGCGGCTGGGGCAGCGTAGCTGTTCATGGCCGTGTTGCGGGTGGTGGTGGTGGTAGAGCGGCTAGCCAGGTAAGCGCGGCGGTTGGCAGCCGCGCGGTAAGCCTCCTGACGCTCGACGGCGGCAATGGCCGCGGCGCGCTTCTTCTGGCGGTTGTCGATGTGCTTGCCCACCGCGTAGCCAGCGCCGGCGCCGGCCAAGCCCCCAATAAGGCCACCCACCTTGCGATTACGCTTGTTGATAACGGCGCCCAAAACGGCCCCGCCACCAGCACCAATAACGGCGCCTTTGGCCTGCGGGCTGAAGCGGCGCTGGGCCTGCGCCGAAAAAGTGCCACCCAAGATGGCTGCCACTAAGAAAAGACTGAGGAAAATGCGAAGGTTTTTCATGGCAGTAAAAAATGCGTTAAGCAACCAGATGAGTAGTCCCTAAACAAGCACCGTGCCGTAACGCCCAACGCCCTGCCTTGGTTGCGGCGGCTCGCCCCGGCCGCACCTCACCAAAGGCAACCAGCTAGCCCCGGCCTAAGCTGAACAGTAGGGCTAGCCGACTCCATTCTAAGCTGAACACCTAGCCGAGGAGCGTATAAGATTTTGGCATTTTTTAGCAGGCGGGCATTCTTTTTATTATCATATTTTTCGAGCACCGCACCAGACGCGTTATCTCTCGCTACCCGAGCCGTGGGGTGATGGTGGTTGGCTAGCATATCAAAAACAGCTCGGCTTGCTTTAAAGCCATTATTTGCAGAAATCACTGCGGGAATACCTTTTAAATCAAGCAACTCTGCGGCAGGTTTACTTCACTTTTTCTTCATCTAAAAGAAATTTGGTGGTATCTAAGAGTTTATTACCTTGCGATGCCTTCGGGTGTGTCACCACTCTTTTCCTTTACCAAACCAGTTTTCTATGTTCCACAAGTACCACGCAGTGGCTTGGCTTGCCATGTCCGCCGCAACCCTCCCTCACCTGGCTAGCGCCCAAGATGGTGGCGTTGCCAAAAAAGAGCTGGGCCGCGATGGCCAGCCCACCCTCATCCAGCTTTCGCCGGCCGGCCGCCTGGCCGCCCGCGCCGCCAACGGCGAGCTGGTTATCCGCCAGCAGCTGTCGCTGGGCACCGACGACCAGCTGCGGCCCGCCCGCACCGAAACCGACCAGCTCGGCTTCAGCCACCAGAAATTTGAGCAGTATTACAAGGGCGTGCGCGTGGAGCACGCCACGTACACGGCCCACTCGCGCGGGGGCCAGATTGAAACGCTGAGCGGCGACTTCGAGAAGGTGAGCGCCGTGAGCGTGACGCCTACTTTGAGCACCGAGGCGGCCCTAGCCAGCGCCATGCGCTTTGTAGGCGCCAAAAAATACATGTGGCAGGATGCCGCCGAGGAAGCCGGCCTGAAGGCCCGCGACAACGACCCCGCCGCTACCTACAAGCCGGCCGGCGAGCTGGTGCTGGTGCGCGACGCCCGCAAAGACCCCGAAAACGGCCCGCTGGTGCTGGCCTGGAAATTCAATGTGTACGCCCAGCAGCCAGTGAGCCGCGCCTACATCTACGTGGATGCGCGCTCGGGCGAAGTGGTGTTGCAGGATAACATCATCAAGCACGCCACGCGCAGTGCCAAGGGCACGCACCAGACCACGGCGGCGGCCACGGCCAGCTTTGCCACGGCCTATAGCGGCACCCGCTCGCTGGCCAATGAAACCGCTACCAGCGGCTACCGCCTGCGCGAGTACACCCGTGGCAGCGGCATCGAAACCTACAACTGCAAGAAGGGCAGCAGCTACACCGCGGCTGTTGACTTCACCGACGCCGATAACAGCTGGACGGAGTATAACAACGCCAACTACGACAACGTGGCCGGCGATGCGCACTTCGGCGCCCAGGCCACCTACGACTACTGGAAAGCCATTTTTGGCCGCAACAGCTACGACAACGCGGGCGCCAAAATCAAGAGCTATGTGCACTTTGACGACACGCCCGGCGACGGCGTAGGCTACGAAAATGCCTATTGGGATGGCGTGGAAATGACCTACGGCGACGGCGCCAGCACCTTCAAGCCCCTGGCGGCGCTCGATGTGTGCGGCCACGAAATCGGCCACGCGGTGTGCGAAAAAACCGCCAACCTGACCTACGCCAACGAGTCGGGCGCCATGAACGAGGGCCTCTCCGACATCTGGGGGGCTAGCATCGAGAAGTACACGGTGGATAAGTTTGCCCTCACCGGCAAATCGACCTACCTTATTGGTGAAGAAGTAATGAAGGCAGGCGGGGCGTTGCGCTCGATGAGCAACCCCAACACCTACAACCAGCCGGCCTATTATAAGGGCCAGTACTGGGTGGCTACCACCTCCTCGCCCAGCAATGCCAACGACCAGGGCGGCGTGCACACCAACTCGGGCGTGCTCAACTACTGGTACTACCTCATTAGCGCGGGCAAGAGCGGCACCAACGAAAAGGGTGCTTCCTACGCCGTGACGGGCATTGGCCTGACGGACGCTGCCAAAATCACCTTCCGCATGGAAAGCGTGTACATGACGGCCAGCTCGACCTACGCCAACGCCCGCACCTACTCCATCCAGGCCGCTACCGACCTGTTTGGCGCCACCTCGACTCAGGCGCAATCGGTGACCAATGCCTGGTACGCGGTGGGCGTGGGCGCGGCCTACGGCGGCACCACTAACACCCCGCCGGCCAGCACCGCCTATTGCACCAGCCAGGGCGGCAGCCAGGCCTATGAGTACATCGACTACGTGAAGCTGGGCACCATTGCCCGCACCAGCGGCGCCGATGGCGGCTACTACAACGGCACGGCCAGCAGCACGACCCTAGCCGCCGGCAGCAGCCAGACGGTGAGCTTCTCGGCCGGCTTCACGGGCTCGGCCTACACCGAGTACTGGAAAGTGTACATCGACTACAACCAGAACGGCGTCTTCACCGACACCGGCGAGCTGGTAGTGAGCGGCAGCAGCAGCAGCGCGGCCACGCTCAGCGGCACCTTCACGGTGCCCAGCACCGCCAAAACCGGCAGCACCCGCATGCGCGTCATCATCAGCGATGCCAGCGCCACCACCAGCTGCGGCAGCTACAGCTACGGCGAAACCGAGGACTACACCGTTAGCATCTCGGGCGGCGCGGCCATTGCCGCAGCCTCGGCCCCAGCTAGCCTGGCGGCGGCCTCCACCGCCCTCAGCGGCGACGCCGTGCTGAGCCTCTACCCCAACCCGGCCGTCACTACGCTCACGCTGTCGCTGAGCTCCAACGCCGAGCTAACCAAGGTTGAAGTGCTCGACGCCCGCGGCGCCCGCGTGGCGGCGGCCCACTACCTGGGCCAGGGCCAGCTCGACGTGTCGGGCCTGGCCGGCGGCCTCTACCTGCTGCGCGCCAGCGACGGCACGCACACTTTTGTACAGCGCTTCGCCAAGCAATAGGCGCGGCTAGCCACTGTATTTCAACTGAAAAGCCCGGCCGATTGGCCGGGCTTTTTTGCGTGGGCGGGGCTAGCCCGCCGGCGGTACAATTCCGTTATCAGGCCACGCCAGCCAGCCAGCCAGCCTTCCGCTTCCCGAATGGTGTCGAAGCGCTTGAACACAAAACCGGCCGGCGCCGCGCTCACTACCGATTGCGTGGAGAGCCGGTGCATGGGGTTGGCGCCCTCCACAATGGCGCAGTGGTGGGTGCCAGCCATCGTTTGGGCGCGTGGTATCCAATTGGTAGTGAGCCATTGCTGCGCATCGGCGGGCAACGGGCTGCGCTGCCCGTGCTCGGACAGGATACGGTGGCTACCCGTGCTGATGAGCAAGGCCAGCACCTGCTCGTAGTAGGTCTGAATATCGGCGAGCGTCAGGCGGCCGGGCAACCAGGCCAGGCGCACGTAGCCGGCCTGGTTGTAGTAGAGCCGGCCGGCGGTGCTTTCAAAATAGAGTTTTTCCAACGTAGTAAACGACCTTATAACCGGCGAAAATAAGCGAACTCACAAAGCTACGGCGCCCGCGCCGCCGGGTAGCGGCGGGTTGAAAATTAGGCTATTGCCGCAGCTGCTGATGGGCCGCGGCGCTAGCCCTCCTTGGCGGGGACGTGGCCGCTCGGGCTGCCCGGCCGGCAATCGGGGCCCGCGCCGTAGTATTGCGGCCGTGACGACCGCTCCCCTGCCGCTAGCCCCGCCGCCTGCTTCACCGCTGCCCTACGCCCCCGGACTGCACGTGCTGGCCACTTTTGGGGCACCCGCCACCCGGTTGCAGGATGCGGCGGGGAGCCAGCAGTTTTTCAGCGCGCTGGTGGCCCGGCTCGGCCTCACGAGCGTGGGCGAGGCCTACCACACGTTTGCCGGCAGCGGCGGCTTCACGGCGGTGCTGGCCCTCACCGAGTCGCACCTCAGCATCCATACCTGGCCCGAGCACGGGCTAGCTACGTTCGACGTGTTTCTGTCGAACTTCCGGCGCGACAACCACGCCACCGTGCGCCAGGTGTACCAGGAGACACTGGCTTTTTTTGCGGGCCAAGAACAAGCTTACGCCGAAGTATTGCGATGAGCGCGCCCGCCCTCACTCCCGCCCCGGTGGCCTGGGTCACCTGCCCACAGTGCGCCACCCAGCTACCCAGCCACGACCCGGCCCACAGCCGCTATTTTGGCTGCCCAAAGTGCCGCACTTTTTTTCGGGCCAACCCGCTAGCCCCAGCCAGCGGGGCGCAGCGCCTCGACGGCTTTAAGAAAGCCCTGGTGCCCGGCCCCAGCCTGCCGTTGGGACTGGTGGTCGAGTTGGGCGGCTACCGCTGCCGCCTCACCAGCTACCAGGTGCGGAGCGAAAAAAATGACCGCCTGGCCGAGTGGCGCGAGTACCAATTGCGCCCCGCCGAGCCCCTAGCGGGCGACGACCCGGCCGATTTTCCGTTGCAGCTAGCCGAATACCAAGGGCACTGGCTCTTGATTCGGAAGGCTTGGCAAATGCCTGACCGCCAGGAACCGCGTGCGGTGCAGGATGGCAGCTGGGAGGATGAAACGGGCCGCAACTACCGCCTCTGGCACCGCTACAAGCCGCTCATTCGCGATGCGGTGGGCGAGTTTGACTGGAACGTTCTGGAAGATGAGAGCCTACTCATTACCGAATACACTAGCCCGCCTTACCTGCTGGCCGCCGAGCAGGCCGGCAACAATAAGCCCGCCTGGTACCTGGCCCAGCACCTCGAGCCCGAGCAGGTGGCCCAGGCCTTTGCCATGCCGCTTAGCGACCTGCCTGCGCAGCAAGACGTGGGCGCGGCCCAGCCCAACCCAACGCAGCACTGGCCCGAACTGGCGCGCCTGACTGGGCTTATCGCGCTATTGCTTACAGTGGCGCAGCTACTCCTGCTGGGGTTGAAGCCAACGGTAAACGGGTCGGAGGAATTCGTCCTTACGGAGCCCGACGCCGGGGCCACGAGCCGGATGCTGGTATCCAAACCGTTCGAAATGCGCGAGGCGGGCGCGCTGGCCGTGACGCTGGAAGCCCCCGACCTCACCAATCACTGGGCGGAAATAACGGCTAGCCTCGTGAACGAGCAAACCGGCCGCGGCTACGAGTTTACGCGCTCGCTCGAGTTTTACGAAGGGGTGGAAGACAGCGAGCGCTGGACCGAGGGCAACCGCTCGGCCGAGGCCGTGCTGAGCGCCGTGCCGGCCGGCCGCTACCACTTCAATTTGTACCCTAGCCTAGACAAAGGCACGGGCGCCGTGGCACTAGCCCTGCGCCTGGAAGAAAATACGTCGCTCTGGTCCAACTACTGGCTGGTGCTGGCGGCGCTGGGCTTATTGCCCCTGTGGACGTGGTGGCGCCACCGCAGCTTCGAGCAAAGCCGCTGGGCCAACAGCGACTTCAACCCTTACGCCAGCAACGAGTAACGCTCCTCCTTATGCTTGACTTACTACGTCCTTTTGGGCTAGCCATCCGGCGCTGGCCGGTGTATGCGGGGCTAGCCGCGCTGGGCCTGGGGGCCTTCGAGTGGGCCGGGCTGCGCGGCTACCGCCTGCTCGGCGACGACAACGAGAGCACCGAAGCCGAGCGCGGTGGCCCGGGCAACAGCCTCACTGGCCGGGCGCACGGCGGCCACGGCGTATTTTATCACAAATAGCTTTCCCTGCATCATGGAATACTTCAACCTCAAGGCCCTGGCTGCCTCCGTCGTGTACTCGCTGCTGGGCATCATCATCCTGGTCATCAGCTTTTACTTATTTAACAAGCTGACGCCGGGCACACTGCGCCGCGAAATACTGGAGGAGCACAACAACGCCCTGGCCATCATGAGCGCGGCATTTATGCTGGCCGTGGCCCTTATTATCAGCGCCGCCATTCATGGATGAAGGTTCCGTTTTGACGCGCCGGCGGCGGGCGCGGGCGGCGGCTTCGGCCACCGCCGAAGGGGCACCCCGGCCGGCGCTATTGCTAGGGTCGGTGGCCGTAATAGCCACCTGCGGCCTGCTTTATGAGCTGATTGCGGGCACCCTGGCTTCGTACCTGCTCGGCGACTCGGTAACGCAGTTTTCGACCGTTATCGGCGTGTATTTGTTCAGCATGGGCGTGGGCTCGTGGCTGTCGCGCTACCTGGGTGGGCAGTTGCTGCGCTGGTTTATTCGCCTCGAAATACTGGTGGGGCTGGTGGGCGGCGCCTCGGCGCCGCTGCTGTTTGGGCTGTTTGCACACGTGGGCTCGTTTCGGGTGCTGCTGTATGGGCTGGTGGGGCTGCTGGGCACGCTGGTGGGGCTGGAAATACCCTTGCTGCTACGCATCCTACAGGGTCGGCTGGCGTTTAAAGAATTGGTGGCTAGGGTATTTACCTTCGACTACGTGGGCTCGCTGCTGGCGGCGGTGATATTTCCGCTGGTGCTGGTGCCGCGGCTGGGGCTGGTGCGCACGGCGCTGCTGTTCGGGGCGCTGAACGTGGTAGTGGCGGGCGTGAGTCTATTGTCATTTGCCGAAACCCGGCCCTACCGGCGGCGCTACCTGGCCTTCATTACCCTGGCCCTGCTCGCCCTCGGCGCGGGCGTGGTGGGTGCCGAGCGCATTCAGCGCTACGCCGAGGGCGAGGTGTTTCAGGACACCGTTATCTATGCCCAAAGCACGCCCTACCAGCGGCTGGTGCTCACGGGCAACCACCGCGGCGAGCTGCGGCTGTTTCTCAATGGTAATCTGCAATTTAGCTCGGCCGATGAGTACCGCTACCACGAGGCCCTGGTGCACCCCGCCCTGCAAGACCGGCCCCGCGCGAGCCGCGTGCTGGTGCTAGGGGGCGGCGATGGGCTAGCCGTGCGCGAAATTCTGAAATACCCGCAGGTGCAGCACATCCGGCTCATTGACCTCGACCCGGCCATGACCCGGCTTTTCCGCAGCAACCAGCTGCTGCGCGAGCTGAACCACAATTCGTTGCATTCGCCTAAGCTCGAAATTCACAACGCCGATGCCTACGCCTGGCTGCGCCAGGACACGGCCCGCTACGACGTAGTATTCGTCGATTTTCCTGACCCCGGCAACTACTCCATCGGCAAGCTGTACTCCACCGCTTTTTACCAAACGCTGCGCCAGCGGCTGCGGCCGGGCGGGCTAGTGGTGGTGCAAGCCACCTCGCCCTACGTGGCGCGCCAGGCCTACTGGTGCGTGGTGCACACGCTAGGGGCCAGCGGCTTCAGCACCGTGCCCTACCACGCCTACGTGCCGTCGTTTGGCGAGTGGGGCTACGTGCTGGCGCAGGCCCAGCCGGGTTCCTGGCGGCCCGCGGGCGGCGGCCTACCCGCCGGCCTACGCTTCGCCACGCCCCAAACCATCGGCCAGATGCGGGCCTTCCCCCCCGACATGCGCGAGGTACCTACCGAGGTTAATCAGCTTAATAACCAAGCCTTGGTGCGTTATTTTGAGGAGGAGTGGGGACCGTACGGGCAGTGAAAATCAATGTGAAAATAGTTATCTTCCGTATTTTCTAATTCTCACATTTCCCCACATTTTCCGCATCAAATAATTTCTTTCCATGCCCCTTCCCCGCCGTCAGTTTCTTACTCAGGCCAGTGCCGGGCTAGCGGGCACCTTGCTGGCTAGCCTCGTGGGCAGCGTACCGGGCTGCGCGCCCGCCCGCTCGCTGGTGCAGGGCCAGCTGCACGGGGCGGGCCACGCGCTGGGCCACCTCTTGCGCACGCCGGGCAAGATTCCGCCGCCCACGCGCACGCAGGAGGTTGATACTGTTATCGTTGGCGGAGGCGTGAGCGGGCTGGCGGCCCGGCGTACGCTGCACCGGCTAGCCCCCGGGCGCACTACGCTGCTGCTGGAATTGGAGGCCGCCACCGGCGGCAATGCGGCCAGCGGCCACAACGCTCGCACGGCCTACCCCTGGGGGGCCCACTACCTGCCCCTTCCCGACCAACGGGATACCGAGCTGCTCGCCTTTTTGCAGCAAGCCGGCGTGCTCACGGGCTACGGCCCCACGGGCCTGCCCAGCTACGACGAAACCATGCTCTGCCACGACCCCGCCGAGCGCCTGCTGCTGCACGGCCACTGGCAGGCCGGCCTGGTGCCCGAGGCAGGCGTGCCCGCGGCCGACCGCGCCGAGATAACCCGCTTTCTGGCCGAGATGGAGCGCCTGCGCCGCGCTACCGGCGCCGATGGCCAAGAGCTGTTTCGGCTGCCGCTGGCCCTGTCCTCGACCGATGCCGCCGCGCGCCAGCTCGATACTGAAACGATGGCCGCTTGGCTCACGCGCCACGGCTACCAATCGGACTACCTGCGCTGGTACCTCGATTATTCGTACCGCGATGATTTTGGCGTGCCGGCCGCGCAAATTTCGGCCTGGGCCGGGCTGCATTATTTCGCCGCCCGCAAGGGCCGCGCCCACAACGCCCCGCCCGATGCCGTGCTTACCTGGCCCCAGGGCAACCACTTTCTGGCCGAGGCGCTGCGCACTCAAGGCGGCCCGGGCCGCATCCAGACTGAGGTGCTGGTGTGGGGGCTAGCCGAGGCGAGCGGTGACCGCGTGGCCGTGCAGGTCTACGACGCCCGCACGCAGCAGAGCACTACCGTATTGGCCCGGCACGCCATTGTAGCCACGCCCTGGCACGTGACCAAGCACCTGCTGCCCAGCGCCGAAGCCCTCGCCACCCTAACCCCGCTGCACGCACCCTGGCTGGTGGCCAACCTCACGGTAGCCGGCTACCCCAGCGGCCCCGGCCAGCCCCTGAGCTGGGACAACGTGCGCTACGGCAGCCCCGCGCTAGGCTATATCGACGCCGAACACCAAGCCCTGCGCGGCTTCGAAGGCGATGAGCCGCGCAGCCTCACCTTTTACTGGGCCCTGCCCACCGACCCGGCCGACCCGGTAGCCGCTCGCCGCCGCGCCCTGGCTAGCCCCTACGCCGAGTGGCTCGCCCTCGTCCTCACCGAATTAGAACTGATGCACCCTGGCCTGGCCGCCCAGGTCACGGCGGCCGACCTCTGGGTGTGGGGCCACGGCATGGTGGCACCCGCCCCCGGCTACGTGTGGGGCCCGGCGCGGGCGCAAGCGGCGCAGCCCCGGCTAGGGGGCCGCCTGCACCTGGCCCACACCGACCTTAGCGGCATTTCGCTGTTTGAGGAGGCTTTTCACCAGGGCGAGCGCGCGGCGCGGGCCGTGCTGGGCCAAGCAGCGAGTAGCGCGGACTTTCAGTCCGCGAGTTGAATGCTAGGGGCGGTTTGGGGAAGAATTGTTGCGGCTTCTGGTTTTGTACTGAGTGCGCTCCCTCGCGGACTGCAAGCCCGCGCTACCAGCCCACTGACCGCGACTATGCAGGTACTTAATAGCCGTCGGCGGCGGCCAGCCGTATAGTGAGGGCGACATGCGCTGTACCTAACTTCTTCTCCTTATGTCCTTTTCCCTTTCTGGCCGCACGCTGGCGGCCCTCGTGGCCGGCGGCTTGTTTTTTGGTAGCTGCGGTGGCAACGGCACTTCCACTACCACCCCTAGCAGCACGCTGGGCACCGACTCGGCAGCTACCACAGTAGGTGGCATGGCTGACTCGACGGGCGCGATGGGCGCCCCGGCCGGCGGCACCGGCGGCTCTACCATGAACAGCACCGACCCCAATACGTCGGCCACGGGTACTTCTTCTACCGGAAGCACCATGAGCAACAGCCCCGCCGGCACAGCCGGCACCCCCACCATGGGCGGCACCGGCGCCAGTGGCACCACTAACAGCACCGGCGCCAACTAGCCCTGCCTACTTACAGCAAGGGGCCGGAGGGCGTGCTAATTTGCACGTCTTCCGGCCCTTTTGCTATGTCCTCTACCCAGCCCTGGCTACGCTCGGCCCGCTACGATGGCTGGCTGATTCTGGCTCCGCCCTTCGCGGCGCTGGCCGTGGTGGCGCTGCTGCCGGCCACTTACCGGCAGTCGGCGGCGTTTCCGCTGCTGGCCTGGGTGGCGCTGGTGCTACTCATCGACGTGGCGCACGTGTACGGAACGCTATTTCAAACGTATTTCGACCCGCGGCAACGGCAGCAGCGCGGGCACCTGCTGCTGTTGGTGCCGCTAGCCTGCTACGCGGGTGGTGTGGCGCTGCACGCGGCGGGTGGGCTGGTGTTTTGGCGGGCGCTCACTTACTTGGCGGTGTTTCACTTTGTGCGGCAGCAGTATGGGTTTTTGCGGCTCTACTCGCGGCGCGAGGCGCCCGCACCCGGCGCGGGGCTAGCCACGGCGCTCAGCTACGGGGCTACGCTTTACCCCTTGCTATACTGGCACTTATCGCCGCCGCGCAATTTCAACTGGTTTGTAGCCGGCGATTTTGTGCAGGTCGACTGGCCGCTGGGCCGGCAGCTCGCCACGGGCGCTTACCTGGCGCTGCTGCTCGCCTACACCACCCGCGAGGCGTGGCTGGTGGCGCGCACCAAAACAATCAACCTGCCGCGCAACCTGCTGCTGGCCGGCACCACCGCCAGCTGGTACGCGGGCATTGTCCTTTTTAATGGCGACCTGGCCTTCACCCTGCTCAATGTGGTGGCCCACGGCGTGCCCTACCTGGCGCTGGTGTGGAGCCGCCGCCCTGCCGGGGCCACCGGGCGCGGCTGGTGGGCCGGCCGCTACGGGCTAGCCCTGTTCCTGAGCGCCATTGTGCTGTTTGCCTTTCTGGAAGAAGGCCTCTGGGACGGGCTGGTGTGGCACGAGCACGGCGCGGTATTTGGCTGGTTTCAGCAGCTGCCGGCCGTGGCCGCGCCGGGCGTGCTGAGGTGGCTGGTGCCGCTGCTGGCCTTGCCCCAAAGCACACACTACGTGCTCGATGGCTTTATCTGGCGGCGGGGGGCTAGCGTTGGGGTTAGCTAGCAGATAGCCAACGCTGAGATTGGCATAGTGCAGGGCGCAGTTCATCGTGAATGTGCTAAACTAAATGCCTGCTATACCGTACTTTGGCGGCATGAAAATCAGCCAGTCACCTTATTTTCCTGCCTATCCTACTACCGGTGATATGTCTGCGGCAGCCTGGCTGAAGCATTTTGCCAGCCTGCTGCCGGCATATGCCGACAAATACCAGATTGCCGAGGCCGAGGCGGTGGCCCTGCAAGGGGCTAGCCACAGCCTGCTGGCGGGCCTGGGCGAGCAGGTGGCGCGCGTCACGCTGGCCATTCGGCTGCTGGCGATTACGCCGTGCAACTGGCCCGCTTCGGCTATTCCATGGCTGCCGGGCATGCACGCTATCTTACAGGAAGCCACAGCGCTCAGCTACCGCATTCTGAGCCACGCCGCCTATGACCCCGCTGATGGCTCGGCCCTAGGCCTGGAATGCCGCCTCGATGGCTAGGGCCCTAACGATGGCTTAGCCGGGGCGGCGCGGGGGGCTAGCCGCGGGCGCTGCCCGGGCTAGCCTATTTCGTTATCACAAGCTCCACGCGGCGGTTGAGCTTGCGGGTTTCCTCGCGGTCGTTGCCAAACTTGGGGCGCGCCCCCCCGTAGCCGATGGTGGTGATGCGGCTTTCGGCCACGCCCCGGCCCACAAGGTAGCGCTTCACCTCGGCCACGCGCTGCTCGCTGAGCACCACGTTCTTATCGGCTGGGCCCTGGTTGTCGGTGTGGCCTTCGAGGCGAATTTCCAGGCTCGGGTTTTCCTTCATCGAATTAGCCAGCGTATTGAGCGTGGCGTAGGACGAGCCGATGAGCTTGGCCTGGCTCTGGGTGAAGATGATGGCCGGCAAGTCGAGGCGCGAGCCCACGGTGGCAGGCGTGAGGCGCGGCTCGTAGCGGCGCGACTCGCCGGCCCGCACCGTGAGCGTATCCACGCGGGTGAGTAGGCCGGCCGTGGTCGTGAGGCGGTAGCGGCCGGGGGCTAGCGACATCTGGAAGCCCACCTGGTCGGCCCGCGCCGTGCTGCGGAAGTCAATCGGGCCGCCTATCATGAGCGCCTGCACCTCGGCGCCCCCTTCGAGCGGCTTGTTGGTGCGGGCATCGAGCACGCGGCCCGTGAGCAGCGCCCGCGCCTGCCCTAGCGGGTTGGCAGCGGCCGCCGCGGCCTTCGCCACGAGCGCCGAATCGGGGGCGGGCGGCGGGCCGGCGGGCGTACGGAACAGCTTTTTGGGCGCCGTGTCCTTCGGGCCAGTGCTGGCGTAGTAGGCCGTGCCATCGGGCCCCAGCGCAAAAAAAGCGTCGTAGCCGGGGCCGTTGAAGCGTGGGCCCAGATTTTCGGGCTGGCTCCACTTGGTGTAGCTGTCGTCGAGGCGCTGGCTCACGAAAATGTCGGCCGAGCCGTAGCCCTGGTGGCCGTAGGAGGCGAAGTAGAGCGTTTTGCCATCGGCCGTGAGCCAAGGCGCAAACTCGTAGCCCGGCGAGTTCACCACTGCGCCCAGGCTCACGGGCGCCGAGTAGCCCCCCGCCCCGTCGGGCCGGCTGATGTAGAGGTCGTTAGCCCCCTGCGAGTCTTCGCGCTCCAGGCTCAGCAGCAGCACCTTCTCATCAGCCGACATGAAGAAGTTGGTCGCCGGGCTGCTCGATGAGTAGTTGGCAATGCGCAACGGCGTGGGCCGCCCGCCGCCCGCCAGTGCCACCCGCGACACGCCTTCGTCGCGAAAGCCCGCCGCATCGTAGGTGCCGCGCACCACCAGCGTCGGCGCACCGGCTGCCCCTACCACCGCCTGCACAGCATTGTTTTGGGGCGTGTTGAGGCCGGCCGGGGCGTCGAGGTGGGTGGGCGCGCCCCAGGTGCGACCCTTGTCGGTGCTTTGGCTTAGCCAGATATCGCCGCTTTCGGCGGCGCCCTCCACGTTGCCAGCAAAGCGCGTGCGGGCAAAATACAGGCGCTCGCCATCGGGCGCGGGTACGGGTTGCAGCTCGCTGCCAGCCGGCGAAGCGAGCGCGGTCAGCGGCTCGGGCGTAGCAAAGTAGGGCGGCCCACTGGCTAGCTTCAACTGCAATTGAAACAAGCGCCACTGCTGGCTGAGACGCCCCACGCTGCGCGCCGCCACAATGGCCGTGTTGTTGAATTTGTCGTTCACCGCCAGGGTCGCCACCCGGCCATCGAGCCGGTTTTCGAGCTGAAACGAGCCCACCTGGCCCGTGGGCACCAGCCGCCACTGCTGCCCCAGCCCGCCCGTGAAGGGCCGCTGCACCAGCGGGGTATTAGCCCCGCTAGGGGTTAAGTTGTTCACTTCCAGGGTCAGGCACAGGGTGCTGTGCTTGGCTTCGAGGCGGTAATATTCGCCGCCTTCGCGGATGAGCACCAGGTGCCACTGCTGGCTGGGGGCGTGGGTGAACTCCCACTGCACGGCGGCCGCGCCGCTGGTGGTGGCAGCCCTCGCCACGTCGAGGCTGCGCCCGCTGGCGCGGTTGATGATGCCATAGAGCGCCCGGCTATCGGGGGCCAGAGGCGCTTGGGCAGCGGCGGAAAGTGCCAGTAAACACAGGAAAAGTACTCGAAGCATAGGGGCAAAGGTCGGGTAGCCAGCCCAAACCCTGGCTAGCCCGCCGCGGCGGGTACCAGCTGACGGTGGGCAGCCAGCCCGAATTAGTCGGGCAGGATATCCTGGGGCAGGGTTTTACAGTATAGCCTACCCAACGCTTAAACCCACCCAAACCATGCGCAAAGGCACCCAAGTAACCTGGAAATACGGCACCGGCACGGCCACCGGCAAAATCGAGTCGGTGCATAAAGAAGCCACCACCGTCAAAATCAAAGGCCACGACATTCACCGTAACGGCTCGGCCGACGACCCGGCCCTGGTAATTGTGCAGGAAAACGGCGATAAAGTACTGAAGCTACAGAGCGAGGTAAAGGCCGAAAAATAAGTATCTTAGCCGGCCACGCCCCTTCGTTTGCCGCTATGCTTCCCGCCCCGCCCAGCTACTACGCCGTGCAGTATCAAACGCAGCCCGCGCTGCTGCGGGGGCGCGGGCTGCGCCCGCTCTCGGCCCCCGATTTTACGGAGGTGAGCGAACTGCTGCTGGCCTGGTGGCAGCACTACGACTGCCCGTTTTGGCTGCTCGATGGGCGCATGGACACCCAGCCGCAGCCGCTTGATGTGTACGAATGGCTGCGCGAAGAATTTTTGCCCCGTGTGCATCGGGGCCCGGGGCGTATTCCGTGCGTAGCTTTTCTAGCCCAGCCTGAGCTGTGGCTGGCCCTCAACGCGCAGAGCTACGCTCCGCCAGCGCCCGTTATTTTGTCAGCCGCCTACCGCGCCAACTGGTTTACCAAGGAAAAAGAAGCGCTGGCCTGGCTGGCGCAGTTTCGGCCCGCCATCGGCCCAAGCTAAGCGCGCCGGGCGGCGGCCAAATCCCCAAAAAAAGCCCCGCTGGCAAGCGGGGCTTTTTGGTTTTTATCGGGGCTAGCGGACTAGCGATTGTTGGGGTCGGGCTTGATAAAGGCCTCCTCATCCATCTCGGTGGGCACTACCACGATGCCTTTTTGTAGCATCGAATTGCGCTTGCCGTAGAGGAAATACACCACGAAGCCAAGCAGCATCCAGCCGAAGGCTACTTGCAGCGTAAACGAGTCGAGGCCCACAATCAGCAGCGTGCATACCAGCGCGCCCATGATGGGCACCAGCGGGAAGCTGGGCGTGGACAGCGGCGCGCGGAACGGGCGCGGCTGGCTAGGGTCCGACTTGCGCATAATCCACACGCCGATGCTCACCAGCACGAACGCCAGCAGCGTGCCAAACGAGGTGAGGTCGCCGGCCAGCGAGCCGGGCACGAAGGCCGCAAACAAACCCACGAACACCATCAGCATGAGGTTGGATTTGTAGGGCGTGTTGAACTTGGGGTGCAGCTCGGAGAAGGCTTTGGGCATGAGGCCGTCCTTCGCCAT
>Ga0308157_10003792_pt1 | contig 21196 bp, 20 predicted proteins | sample PhyBR1_FD_201035 | JGI IMG/M metagenome (GOLD analysis project Ga0308157, IMG submission 201035) | Phyllosphere microbial communities from UC Gill Tract Community Farm, Albany, California, United States - DLSLB.R1 | ecosystem: Host-associated > Plants > Phyllosphere > Unclassified | place: USA...
AGCTTTTAACCTTTTTTCCCTACATTTGACCAATCAAAATTCTCAAGAAATTATGCAATACGATGTCGTTGTTATCGGTTCAGGACCGGGCGGTTATGTAGGCGCAATCCGTTGTGCTCAGTTAGGTTTAAAAACTGCAGTTGTAGAAAAATATAAAACTTTTGGAGGTACTTGCTTAAACGTAGGTTGTATTCCGTCGAAGGCTTTATTAGATTCGTCAGAGCATTACCACAATGCTGCTCATACTTTTACTACTCATGGTATCAACTTAAAAGATTTAAAGGTTGATATGAAACAAATGATCGCCCGTAAAGACGATGTTGTTGCTCAAAATACAGCAGGTATTACTTATTTATTCAAGAAAAACAAAATCGATTCTTTCGAAGGTGTAGGTTCTTTTGTGGATAAAAATACTATTCTGGTAACCAAAGCCGATGGTACGACCGAAACTTTATCGGCTAAAAACGTAATTATTGCTACAGGTTCTAAACCTACCGCTTTACCGTTTTTACCAATCGATAAAAAACGCATTATTACTTCAACAGAGGCATTAACCCTGAAAGAAGTGCCTAAAAGTATGGTTGTAATCGGAGGCGGTGTTATTGGTTTAGAGTTAGGTTCCGTTTATGCGCGTTTGGGCACCAAAGTTTCAGTAGTTGAATTTTTACCTTCAATTATTGGTACTATGGATGCAGGTTTAGGTAAAGAACTTCAGCGGGTATTGAAGAAAACTTTAGGTATGGAGTTTTATATGGGGCACAAAGTTACAGGAGCTACTACTAAAGGTAAAACGGTTACGGTTACTGCCGATAGTCCTAAAGGAGAAAGCATTTCTTTAGAAGCAGATTACTGCATCGTTGCTGTAGGCCGTACTGCCTATACTGAAGGTTTAGGCTTAGATAAAATCGGTATTACTGTTGAAGAAAGAGGTAAGAAAATTCCGGTAAACGAACATTTAGAAACTTCGGTTAAAGGTGTTTATGCTATTGGTGATGTAATTACCGGCGCAATGCTGGCCCACAAAGCCGAAGATGAAGGTACTTATGTGGCCGAAACCATTGCCGGACAAAAGCCGCACATCAATTATAACTTAATCCCTGGTGTGGTGTATACCTGGCCAGAAGTTGCATCTGTTGGTTTAACCGAAGAGCAATTAAAAGAAAAAGGAACCAAATACAAAGCAGGCTCGTTTCCATTTAAAGCCAGCGGCCGTGCAAAAGCCAGTATGGATACCGATGGTTTCATTAAAGTATTAGCCGATGCTGCTACTGATGAAGTTTTAGGCGTACATATGATTGGTCCGCGTGCAGCAGATATGATTGCTGAAGCCGTTATTGCGATGGAATTCCGAGCGTCTGCAGAAGATATTGCACGTACCTGCCATGCGCACCCAACCTATACTGAGGCGTTAAAAGAAGCTGCTTTGGCTGCAACTGATAACCGCGCAATACACATTTAAACAAAAACGTTTGCTGAACTTTTTCAGCATTCAATTATAGAAAGCCGATAAGCAATTGTCGGCTTTTTTTGTGTTAAATATTTTTTGGACATGCCCCAGGCTATGTGAGAGCCGGATTATCCGTTTCAATCCTTTGTTTTGCTTTCGACTACGCTTAGGCCGACAACAAAAGGGTTTGCACTATCCATCATGAAAAAAAACGGAGCAAATAAGAAATTGTCCGCGCTCCGGGTTCTGCTATAGGCTTTGGTTTTTACAGTTTCTTAATCAAAAGATAACATAGCTGGTTTACAAAACAGCGTTATACCAATTTATTTTTGCGGTTCAGATATTAAAACAACCATGAACTGTAAAAAACTATTTGGTGCATTCTTAATTGCCTCACTGGCATTTGCTGCCTGCAAAAAAACTCCAACTGAAGATCCGATTGTAGACCCTCCGGTTGAAACTGTTGTCCCTGAAAAAATCGACAGCTTTAAAGAAATCGCTTCAATTGATTTGGGGGGAGAGTTTGCTTCAGAGATTTCTGCATACGATCCGTTAACCAAACAATTATTTGTGGTGAGTAACGATGGTGGAACCAAAGTTGATGTAGTGGATATGAGTAAATACCCTACGGTTACCAGATTAAAAACCCTGGTTTATCCAAATAACGCGGGTATTAACAGTGTGGCGGTGAGCAACGGTTTATTGGCAATCGCTTTAGATGGCGCCGATAAACAGGGAAATGGTGATGTTTTAGTGCTAAAAACCTCCGATTTATCAGAAGTTAAAAAGGTTACTGTGGGGGCCATGCCCGATATGGTAACTTTTAGTCCGGATGGGAATTACATTTTATCTGCCAACGAAGGTGAACCGAATCTGGCTTATACAGTTGACCCTAAAGGGAGTATTTCAATTATCAATGTCAAAGACAATTATTCAGTAAAAACAGTCGATTTCTCGGCTTTCGAATCTCAAAAAGCAACATTGCTTGCAGGTGGTTTCAGGATTTATGGTTACAACGCAAGTTTTACCCAGGATATCGAACCCGAATACATTGCCATAAGCAGCGATTCTAAAAAAGCTTACGTTACCCTGCAGGAAAACAATGGTGTTGCAGAAGTTGATGTTGTTGCAGGAACCATTACCAAAATTACCCCATTGGGTACCAGAGATATCAGTTTAGCCGAAAATGCCTTTGATGTAAGCGATAAAGACAATAAAAAAGAATTGGGTACATGGCCTGTTAAAGCTTATTACCTGCCAGACGCAATCTCTTATTTTACAACTGGCGGTACTGCTTATCTGGCCCTGGCCAACGAAGGTGATACCAGACAGGATTATACACCTAAAGAAGCTAAGGAAGAAGTGCGCGTAAAGGATCTTGTTTTAGATCCGGTTAAGTTCCCTAATGCTGCAACCTTACAGTTGGACGCTAATTTAGGCAGGCTTACCGTAACCAATACTGCTGGTTATACCGTGGTTGGTACAAATAAAGTATACCAGGAATTATTTTCAACCGGAGGAAGAAGCGTTAGTATTCTTAATGCCGGTACAGGGGCTTTGGTTGCCAACATCGGTAAAGATTTAGAACAGCATGTAATTGATGCCGGTAAATACGATGACGATCGTTCTGATAATAAAGGCGTAGAAGTAGAAAGTGTAACCGTTGCGCAGGTAAACGGACAAACCCTGGCTTTTATTGGTATGGAACGCGCAGATGCAATTGCCATTTATAATGTAACCAATCCTGCAACACCAAAATTTGTTCAGTTATTCTCAACCGGCGATGCTCCCGAAGGCCTTTTGTTTGTTAAACCGAAAGATAGCCCCAATGGCAGAAGTTTATTGATTGTATCAAACGAAGCAGATGGAACAGTCAGGTTTTATCAGCCCGATAAAATATAGTCTACTTTTGTTAAAATTATTATGTTTTAGGCCCCGGTTAATATCGGGGCTTTTTGTTTACTGCCGTCCCATCCCTGAACTGCCATTGCTGCGGATTGGGAATCTTAATACATTGGTAGTTGTGCTGGAAGCATTCAGTACCGCTCAACATAATAACCATGCTCTGGCCTTTAAGCTTCCAACTTTTAAACCTATATTGCGGCACAAAATAAAACTTTAGGGGTGCCTTCAATTTTACAGGCTGAGAATATACCCGTTTTGAGGTTAAAGGTAGTAGGGGTTAACATCCTTCAGCTCCTCAACCTCAAATGTACCTGATCCGGATAATGCCGGCGTAGGAAATTAGTTTGTCTGCTGCATACAATGCATTTCTGCATTATTGAAGACTCCTGAAGTGTTATAAACAAAGATGAGTCTTAAACCATGAATTATATTAATGTTTTAACCATAGCTGGTTCCGATAGTGGTGGTGGTGCAGGTATTCAGGCCGATTTAAAGACATTTTCTGCGCTGGGCTGTTTCGGTACTTCGGTAATTACAGCCGTTACCGCACAAAATACAATGGGGGTAAAATCCGTTCATGGCATTCCTCCAGAGTACATTAGAGATCAGTTGCTGGCTGTGCTGGAAGATATACGGCCGGTGGCCATTAAAATCGGAATGATTAACCGGGCAGAAGTAGTAACCGTAATTGAAGCAGAACTTAAACGCTACGCAGCCGGGATCCCTGTTATTTTAGATCCGGTAATGGTAGCTACCAGCGGCCATAAACTGATCGAGCCTGATACTGTTACACAGCTAATCAATAAGTTGTTTCCATTGGTCAGGCTGATTACGCCGAATGTAGACGAAGCCATTATCCTTGCCGAACAACCTATTAATAATCTGGATGATATGATTGCTGCTGGCCGCAAAATTATCGAAAAAGGAGCAAAAGCAGTTTTGGTAAAAGGAGGTCACTTGCCTGGTCCGGTTATTTACGATGTACTTATCGCTGTTAATGAGTCGCCGGTAATTTTAGAGAGTGCTTTTATTGCTTCTAAAAACCTGCATGGAACGGGTTGTACACTATCTTCGGCCATTGCAGCCGAAATGGCTAAAGGAAATAATCTGCCCCATGCCATTAAAAAGGCAAAAAAATATATTGCTGCTGCTTTGCAGGAGGGCAGTCAGGTGACCACTGGTGCCGGCAATGGCCCGCTGAATCATTTTTTTAACCCTTCAAAATTAATTATACAATGAAATGGAGCGAGCAGGCCTGGGAATTGGTGAAACCCATATATGATAAGATTTTAACCATGCCCTTTAACCAGGAGTTAAGCGATGGTACATTGCCCAAAGAAAAATTTATTTTCTATCTGGCACAAGATGCCTGCTACTTATTGGAATTTGGCCGTACACTCAGTACCATTAGCGGTCGTGTACAGGAGGCAGAATTGGTTATGGCCTATGCCGGATTTTCTACCGGAGCTATTTTTGCCGAACGTAGTCTGCACGAAAGTTATTTCGTAGAATTTGGTTTGGATAGTCAGGCGAAACCATCACCAGCAACACTCTTATATACCAATTATATTTTGACCCAGGCGGCCTATGCCAGTGTGGAAGTAGCTGCTGCTGCAGTTTTACCCTGCTTCTGGATTTATAAAGCAGTAGGCGATCATATTTTTGCCCGCCAGCAGGGAGATCAAAATGTTTATAAAAGGTGGATTGATATGTACGCCGGAGCTGAGTTTGCCCAGGCCGTAGTGAAGGCTATTGAGATAACTGATAACATGGCGAACGGTGCAAATGCTGGTACCAAGCAAAAAATGCTGGATGCTTTCGAAACGGCTACCCGATTGGAATGGATGTTTTGGGATAGTGCATATTCCCTTGAAGAATGGAAAATATAGCTTGATTGTAACATTTTCTGCAAATATTTTGATATAAACTTAAAAAAGTGTCGGTATTTCCAATTGATTTAAGGAACTTTGCAGCTTAATCTTATTATTCATACATCAGTTTTGGAAGAAAGCACGCAAGATCAGGCCCTATTAAATATACCAGAAAATAAACCTGTATTAGCACCCAGTTCTCCAAAACAAGTACGCTTCGCCATATCTGCCTTTTATTTTATGCAAGGCGTTTGCTTTGCAAGCTGGGCCAGCCGTATTCCGACATTTAAAGCTTCAATGGGTTTAAATGATGCAGAATTAGGCTCCATCCTTTTTGCATTGCCTGCAGGTCAGATCATGACAATGTTTTTTTCGGCAAAGTTAACCACGCACTTTGGCAGTAAGAAAATGCTCACAGCTACAGCACCCATGTATGCCATTGCATTAACCTTTCTGGCCTTGGCAAATACTGGCTGGCAGCTGGCTGCATTTTTAGTGCTGTTTGGTATAACTGGTAACCTTTGCAATATTGCACTTAATACACAAGGTGTAGCTGGCGAAAATTATTACGGTAAGCCGATTATGAGTTCTTTTCATGGTGCCTGGAGCATCGGGAATTTAACGGGGGCATTAATTGCATTAGGCCTGGTTAACTTAAAATTAGGGATGTATGCACATTTCTGGATTATTGCCGGCATATCTTTAACCAATGTGGCATTTAATTCAAAAAAATTACTCAACTACAATAAGCCCGATACACTGGCCGAGAAGACCAGGTTTTTTACCATGCCTCAGGGTATTCTGGTTTTACTCGGACTTATTGCATTTTGTAGTATGGCTACAGAAGGAACCATGTTCGATTGGAGTGCCATTTATTTTGAAGATGTAGTAAAGTTACCGCATAACCGGGCAATTATCGGCTATGCTTCTTTTATGTTTATGATGGCTAGCGGCCGGTTTTTAGGGGTATATCTGATCGGTAAATTTGGCCGGAAAAATCTTTTGCAAATCAGCGGTGCTATAATATCTATCGGTATGGCGCTGGCGGTAATCTTTCCAAACCTCTTCGTGGCTATTATCGGTTTTATGTTAATCGGTTTGGGGGTTTCGAGTATTGTACCCATGGTGTACAGTATAGCAGGCAACAACAAAAAAGTACCTGCAGGTAAGGCCATAACCATGGTTTCCAGTATTGGTTATTTTGCTTTCCTGTTTGGCCCGCCATTAATTGGGTACATTTCGCAATTATCAAGCCTGCGCTACTCTTTCGGAATCATATCTGTTTTTGGTTTGTTAATCACCTTTGTAATTACCAAAGTAAAGGAGATAAATTAGCGATAACTTATTGTTTCGGCACCGGCTCTTTCTTCACCAATCCATGTTCTTTTAAAGCAGCAATGGCGAGTTCAATTAGCCTGAGGTTTTCATCCTGATGGCCGTGTTGTACTTCAACATTGATATATGGAATGTGATGCTGCATGGCGTAAACCGAAAGCGAACCATCGTTAGAAACAAATTTGGATTGAAGGATTACATTTACATTCGCTTTTTTTAAGGTCGAAAATAATTTGGGCTCAGTTACATAAAGCAGGTCGTCGTTATCCATCTGAAAATTGATGTAAACAGAATCGGCTGTACTTGCTAAATCATAGCCGGGCAGGTAAGAGGAAATGCCGAAGCCTCCGTCTGCGTTGTTGTGCAAGGTTAAGAAATAGCCTGTTGAGACCGGGTCGTAAAAATCAACAATCTGCTTACCTGCATTTAATATCGCCTTTTCTACTTCGTTTGAGCTAAAAGCTTCTTTCTTTAATCGTGTATTTACGCCAACTTCAGTGTAAATGGCATTTGGATCTATCCGGTACCGATCGTTCATATACGTGAAATTATAGTCTCTCACCCCGCCATATTGACAATCTATAAGCTCGCCACCGCTCCAGCGGATGTAGTCGAAACCAGCTTTAACTCCTGTATCTTCGTTATCGTGAACCACCAAAAAACGAATCCCATTGGGTTTATAGCTATATTTTACCAGATTAACGTTCAGGTTGGCAACTGTAACGAATACGGAATCTGATGTCATTGCAGGGAAAACCGGTGGATGCTGAGCTTTTACAAGGAGGGCGGGGAAGAGAAGGAACAGGCTAAAAACGATTTTAAACATAATCACTAATATACAATGTTGATTCGCAATTTGTTTGGATACAATATTGTAGGATTATCTCCGCGTAAAATTTATGGCAATTTTAAATGGTTCGTGGCGACCGAATCACGGTGTTTCGAGTTGCGGATAACTTTACCGGTTTTTCTGCATCCTCCGTAAAGAAATAGTTCATAGCATTACGAAATTATGGTTATAAAAAAAGCCCCGATGGAAATCGGGGCTGGTTGATTGTTAATTTGGAGGGATATTAATGTCCGTGATCTAAATCGTATTCATTTACATCTTTATGGTCGTAGGGTTCAACCATTAACTCATCTATGGTTTTTCCTTTTTTGTTAAAACCAAAGCGTTCTAACATTCTATCAAATATTAAATACACTACCGGTACCACAATTAAGGTTAAGAATAATGAACTGGTTAATCCGCCAACAATTACCCATGCCAAACCATTTTTCCACTCGGCACCTGCACCACTTGCAAGTGCAATAGGAAGCATACCAAATACCATGGCAATGGTGGTCATTAAAATCGGACGTAAACGTGCATGATTCGCCAGTACCAGGGCTTCTTTGGTTTCTTTACCTTCAGCTTTTAAGTGATTGGTAAAATCGACCAGGATAATCGCATTTTTCGCTACCAGACCCATTAGCATAATTAGACCTAAAATGGTAAAGATACCGATAGAGTTATTGGTTAAGGCCAGGGCCAGTAAGGCACCGATTACCGCTAACGGAAGCGAGAACATTACCACCAATGGATAAATGAAACTATCGTAAAGGGCTACCATGATGAGATAAACCAGGATGATTGAGGCTAACAAGGCAATACCTAAAGTACCAAAACCTTCCGCCTGGTTTTCCTGATCTCCAGCCCAGCTGTAACTCACACCTACCGGCGCTTTTAACTTACCGTTTTTCTGCAATTCCTCTAATTTAGCCTGGAATTCAGCAACTACAGTACCCGTAGGACGACCAATTGATTGCGCTTTAACCGATACTGAGGTGGATTTGTTTAAACGCTCCAGCTGACTAGGCCCTGAGCCTTCAGTAATCGTTGCAAACTGCGATAATTTAATTTGTTTACCATCATTGTTTACAAAAATCAGGTTACGTACATCTTCCACATTTTGGCGGTTAAAGTTTTGATACTGGATATTAATATCGTACTCGTATTCGCCTTTTCTGTATTTGCCGTCGGTATTACCCGCAAATGCAGTTTGCATAGTAGAACCTACGGTCTGTAAAGTTAAGCCTACTGCCGACATTTTATCTCGGTCTACCTGCACGTTAATCTCAGGTGTTCCTTTTTCTACCGATAGTTTTATTTCAGTAGCACCCGGAATAGCCCCAAGTACTTTTTGTGCACCTTCTGCGTATTTTAATGCGCTATCTAAATCAGAACCCATTACCACCAGCTGAATTGGAGCATTCTCGGCAATACCCAAAATACTAATCGGCACTGTTTTTACTTTTGCACCAACCAGTTCTTTAGCCAGTGCACGGCTCATTTTAGTTGCGAAAATATCAGAAGAAACTCCCTTGCGCTGGTCGCGTTCAACCAGTTTAACATTAATTTCTGATTTGTAAGCGGTTGCCTGTGTACCACCAAAATCACCCGTCGATTGACCTACGGTAGTAATCAACTGCGTAATTTCTGGTTGTTTATCTAAGAAGGCCTCAGCTTTTTGAGTCAGAAAGTTGGTTTGCTCTAAAGAGGCATCTTTTGGTAATTCTAACTGCACCAAAAATTCGCCTTTATCCGATTTAGGGAAAAACTCAGAACCAATGAAACCGCCAGCTAACAGTCCGCATGAACTGAAGAACATTACCACTACGATAATCAAGGTTAAAGCTTTGTGGTTTAACGACCAGGTTAAGATACTGGTAATCCACAAGGTGAATTTCTTAAGCTGTTTCTCAAACCAAAGGATAAATCGGCCAAACAGGTTTTTACCTTCAATACGTTCTAATTTACCGAAACGAGAAAAGATAAGTGGTACAATGGTAAATGAAGCGACTAACGAAAGTAAGGTTGCAATAATTACCACGATACAGAACTGACGGAGGATGTTCGAAACCAAGCCGGTACTTACGGCAATCGGGAAGAACACCACCACAATTACAAACGTGATCGATACAACGGTAAAACCAATTTCACGCGTTGCATCAGATGCTGCGCGTACTTTATTTTTACCCATTTCCATGTGTCGCTGGATATTCTCCAGTACCACAATCGCATCATCCACCAGGATACCTACCACGAGCGATAGCCCCAGCAACGACATTAGGTTTAACGTAAATCCGAATAAACCGATACCGATAAAGGTTGCGATTAACGATACCGGGATGGATACCATTACAATAATTGCATTACGTAAGCTGTGCAGGAAGAAAAGCATTACGAATGCTACCAAAATTACCGCTAAAATTAAATCGTGTATTACGGCATCAGCAGATTCTAAGGTGAAAATCGAACTGTCGTTAACAATTCTGATGTCTAGTTTATTGGATGCGTATTCTGTTTTAAGTTTTGCAATAATGGCATGTACTCCTTTACTCACTTCTACCGCATTCGCATCACTTTGTTTAATAATCTGGATGGCAATAGAGGCTTTACGGTCGATACGGGCTAATTTTTCAGTTTCTTTTTGCGAATCCTGAACGTCGGCCACATCACCTAAGCGGATTTGTGCACCATCTTTGCCTGTGGTTAAAACCAGGTTTCTTAATTCTTCAATGCTTCTGTATTTACCCGATAAACGGATTAAAACGTCCTGGTTTTGTGTTTTAACACTTCCGGTAGGGAAATCCAGGTTCGAAGAAAGGATCATTTGTTGTACCTGCGGAACTGCAAGGCCATAGCCCTGTAGTTTATTGGCATCAAGTGATACCTGAATTTCACGTTCAGAACCACCCACTAAGTTGACCTGCGCGATACCACTAACCCTCGAAATTACCGGAGCAATACGTTTGTCAATTAAATCGTAAAAACTTACATCGTCCATGTTGGCAGAGGCCGACATGGTAATTACCGGTAAATCATCAAGCGAGAATTTACTTAGCGAAGGCGTTTTTACATCTTCTGGCAACTCGGCCAGAATGGCGTTTACCTTACGTTGTGCATCATTTAACGAGATATCGATGTTTGCCGCATCTGTTAAAGTAATGGTTACGGTAGATAAACTCTCGAAAGATACCGAGTTGATTTTTTTAATGTTCTCCATTGATGATACCGCATCCTCAATTTTTTTGGTTACGGTATTTTCAACCTCATTTGGCGATGCGCCAGGGTAAATGGTCGAAATAGATACTACGTTGTTGGAGAATTTTGGAAGTAACTCATAGCCCAACGAAAAGTAACTGAGTAGCCCAAGTAAAGTTAGTGCGGTAAATACCACAATAACCAGCGAAGGCCTTTTTATAGATATATCTGTTATCTTCATTTTAAATTAGAATTGTGTTTTGCGACTGGCGTATCGCGTTTTTAAATGCCAACTGAATTATTTTACGATACTCACAGCAGTTCCGTCAGACAGGTTAATCTGTCCGCTGGTAATTACTGTTTCGCCTTCTTTTAAGCCATCTAAAATCTCAACATTATCTCCTAAAATACGGCCCGAAACCACATTGCGGATTTTTGAAGTATTACTGGCTTTATCCAGCAAGAACACCTGGTTGCTGCTTACGCTACCCACAAATGAGGTACGTGGAATCAGGATACTTGGTGCCTGTTTAGGGAATTTAAACACAGCAGTTCCGTACATACCAGCTTTTAAGGTGTTTTTATGGCTGTTTTCTACTTCAATTTCGATTGGGAAGTTTAAAGTTGCATCGGCTTTAGCCGCAATAAAAGTTACCTTGCCCGAAAAATTATCAGTTGGGAAAACAGAAGATTTAATCGTAATCTGATCGCCGATTTTAAGATTCGCTACCTGCGATTCGTTTACATTAACTTTCAGTTTTAATTTAGAAACATCAACCAGTTCGAACATTTGTGTACCCTGGGTATTTACAAAAGCACCAACTTCAATATATCTCTTATTTACGATACCGTTAATAGGCGATTTGATATTGGCATCGCTTAATTTACGTTGAGAGGCCTGTAGGCGTAATTTTGCATTTCTGGTAGCCAGTTTAGCCTGGTCTAACTGTTGTTGTGTAACCCCGCCGGTTTGAAACGAGCTTTGGTATCTGGCTTCATCGCGTACCGCGTTCTGGTAGTTAGCCTCGGCAGTTTCCCTATCCGTGTTGATAATTTCTGCATCAATACGTGCCAAAACCTGACCTTTGCTTACGCGGTCACCTTCATCAACATAAATGGCGGTAACACGACCTGCGTTTTCTGATAAGAAGTTTAATTCTTGTTTAGGGATAAAATTTCCGTTTGCACTGAAATCTAAATCCACAACTTTTTTCTGTACGTCGGCAACCCGAACGGCAACTGCACCGCCACCTTTAGCAATGAAAGCAGTTTTTTCTTCGTTCTTCTTTTTGTTGTTTTTTAAGACATAAGCTATTGCACCAAGGGCAACAACAACTACGATGATTATGGTAATTACTCTTTTCATTTCTATTGTACTAGCGATTTAATATTTCCGTTTGATTTGATTAATTGTATTTCGGCTATTTTATAATTTAATAAAGCCTGTGTATAGCTGTTTTGTGCTGATGTTAATGCATTTTCGGTATCCAAAAGATCAGTTAACGAAGCTAAGCCATTGTTATAATTGTTTTGAGTACTCCTGTAAATCTCTTGCGCCAGATCAGCATTTTTACGTTGCGATTTAATGGTGTTCAGGTTATTGCGCAACTGTATTTTAGCATTCTCGTAAGCCAGATTTAAGGAGTTATTCGTTTCTTTTCTGCTTTCCTGCGCTTTTTTAATATTCACATCGGCCTGGCGGATTTTAGAGCGGGTTAAGAAACCGTTAAAAATAGGCACTTTTAAAGTCAGACCTATAGCTGAAGCTCCGTATCCGATTGCTGCCGCATTAGATTTTAAGAAATCAAAACCATCGCTCTGGCTCGAGTACGTATAGTTGCCCGTTAAAGCCAATGATGGATAATATTCGGCTACATAAGCTTTTCTTTGCAGCGATAAAAGTTTATCCTGGTTATTTAAAAGTTTAACCTCTGTTCTGTTGGCCAGGTCAATAGAATCTGTAAACACCGGCAGGGTAGTTACTTCAGTTAATTCGGTAGGGGGAAGGCTGATTGGTGTTGCAACCGGCATCCCCATCGAAAACTTTAATTGATTTTCCAACTGGGTAATTGCATTGATGGTTTGCTCGCGCTGGGTGTTCAGGTTGGTTAAGTTTACACTGATCCGGTCTACGTCGATTTTTCTGGCTAAACCATTTTTATACTGGTTCCCCACAATTTTTTCAACCACCTTAACATTCTTAATGTTGGTGTCGATTACATTAAGTTGTTGTCTGTTTACCAAAACCTGGTAGTAATTGTTGGCTACCAGTTCGATAATCTGCTCTTCTGTTAACTGAGATGTAAGATTGTAGTATTCCTCACTCGATCTTGCTGCCTGCAAACCTGTAAAAACCTGTTGGTTAAACAATTGTTGCGAAAGCTGAACACCAGCAGTCGAATTCCAGTTTTGACCTAATTTAATTGCCTGGGTTTGTCCGCCAAAATTAGCCACCAACTGACCAATAATGGGATTGTAAGTTAAGCCTACGTTCCCGGTAATTTGTGGTAAGGCCTGTGCCCTTACTTCTTCTACTTTATATCTTCCGCCTTCAATATCCAGTTTGGCATTCCGCACTTTTGTGTTGTTCTGGAGCGCAAAGGTGAGCGCATCTTTTAAGGTAACCTGCTGCTGTGCCATTGCCAGTTGCGGTAAAACCGAGCTGATAATAACGATGAGCATTAATCTTACCATTTTTATTCTAAGCATAATGTATTGTTTTTTGTTTTTGGGTTCTTCTCTATTTTTTCAGCCGTTAAATTGAGGCTGTTTGTTATGTTAATTGAATACTTTTATTCTGCACACCTTAAGCCCCTTACAAATATGGTGGTCAGGTTTTTTTGCTTCAACGTCATTTTATTTAATGCTTTTTTATCGGGGAAAAGGTCTTTGCCGGTTTCCATGATGCACATGGTACAAAGGCCCATCAAACTTTCCAGGTACAATTCAGCAACATGCGCAGTGTCATCATGCTCAATTTCTCCTTTTGCTTTAGCCTGGCTAAAAATTTCAGCGAAAAAATCCTTTTCCGATTCTTTTAGTGCATGTAGTTTGCCCTTGATCACCTCATCATTCAGTAAATCCGGAATGCCCTCCGTAATGCGGAGCATATAATATTTTTGGAAAAAAGTATTCCGCACATCAATGGTGTTAAAAAGAATTTCCTGTACAGGCAAATCAGGATTGTATTTCTTTTTGATCAGTTCGAAAAAATCGTTAAATACTCTTTCAATCACCCCCACTATCAAATGTTTTTTGTCCGGGAAATAATAATAAAGAGATGGTTTAGATACAGACAGATCTTCGGCAATATCGTTCATTGTGGTTTTACCAATACCAAAATGGATAAAGCGTTTTATAGCACCATCAATAATTTGCTCTCTCTTTTTATCGGCTACAATCATTTTACTTTTCTACTTTCTGACTTTTTTAATATTTTAGTCAAAAATAGTGCTAAAAAATGATTTGTCATGAAATGTTTAGGCTAACCACGGCTAAGCTTACAATTTCATGACATAAATATACTATTTTTGCTGTTATATATCTTTACAAACCAGTTATTTAGAAATTTTGTCCGTACTAATTCATATATCGACTGTACTATTTACCATTATCGCTATGGAGTGCTTTTCATGGTTTATACACAAGTATTTATTTCACGGTCCTTTGTGGTTTATGCATAAAAGCCATCACCGGAAAGCTAAATCTTTTTTAGAATGGAACGATCTGTTTGCCTTGTTGTTCGCCGGAATTTCTTTGCTGCTAATGTACATTGGGAAGCAGAATTTTGATTACCGCTTTTTTATTGGACTGGGTATTACCCTTTATGGCCTGATTTATTTCATTGTGCACGATTGGTTTGTACACCGGCGTTTTAAAACCTTTAAAAGCACAAATAGTTATTTGCTGGCCGTGCGCAAGGCACATAAAATTCACCACAAGCACCGTGGTAAGGAAAAGGGAAAAGCTTTTGGATTGTTGTTTGTCCGGAGAGATTTGTTAAATTGAAACTGTATGAGTAAAAACTGTTTTATCATTATAATACTTCTCGGATTTGTATCTGCTATTTTATATTCCTGTGGCAAAAAAACAGATAAAGAACGGGCTATTGCCCTTGTAGAAAAGCAATACGAAGGCAGTAACCAAAAGTTAAACTTTGATCAGGCTACCCTCGATAGTTTGTATAATATTTCGCCCAAGGCCTATGTTGATAGTTTGGCAAAAGGCCACGAGCTCGATTCGACCCTGGCAGAGCTGGAAACTGAAATCGAACATTTTAGTCAGGCAGCATCAGATAGTGTAGGCTTGATTAGCGCAAAGCTGACCAAAGAAAGGTACAGTTTATTGGAGCTGGCTAAAACCAAACCAAAATTTATTGGCTGGAAGTTATCAGGTGTAACTAAGGCTGGTGATGTGGCAGCGCCCTTGAGTTTTAATTTTGATCAGGCGATTAGCAAAATCGTTCCTTAATTGATTTTTCTTTTACTTTTGCAGCATAACAAAATCAACATGCTTCAAATTCAGGAAAATATTTCTTTAAAACCGTACAACTCTTTTGGTATTGATGTTAAAGCAAAATTCTTTGCCGAAATATTTTCGGAAGATGAATTGAAGGCCTTGTTTCAGCAGGAGCTGGTAAAAACTCAAAAACTACTTATTATTGGTGGTGGCAGTAATGTCCTGTTTACCCAAGATTATGAAGGTTTGGTTGTCAAAATCAGCATTAAAGGCATCGAATCTGAAATTGCGGGAAATGAGGTTAGGGTTAAGGCGGGTGCTGGTGAAGTATGGAATGACTTTGTTAACTACTGTGTAAAACATGGTTTTGCGGGTGTAGAGAATTTGAGTCTGATTCCGGGAACAGTGGGCGCATCGCCGATACAAAATATTGGTGCTTATGGGGTAGAGTTGAAAGATGTTTTTGAAAGCTGTACGGCATTTGAGATTAAGACCGGAAATATCAAGACCTTCAACTATGCAGATTGCCACTTTGGTTATCGCGATAGTGTTTTTAAAGGGGAATTAAAAGGACAATTTATCATTACTTCGGTTACCTTCCGTTTATCAGCGGTACCCAAAATTAACACTTCTTACGGTGCTATTGAAGCCGAGCTGCACAACAGGGGAATAGCACAACCCACTATTGCAGATGTTTCTGCTGCGGTATCGCACATTCGTGTAAGCAAATTACCCGATCCCTCAACCATTGGTAATGCGGGTAGTTTCTTTAAAAATCCGGTAATCGAAAAATATGAGTTTGCCGGTATTGTAGCAAAACACCCCGATGTGGTGCATTATGCTACAGCCGATGATAAGGTTAAGCTGGCGGCAGGCTGGCTGATTGAACAATGTGGCTGGAAAGGTAAAGTAGTAGGACAAACCGGTACCTGGAAAAACCAGGCCTTAGTACTTGTTAATCATGGCTATGCTACTGGTACAGAAGTGTATAGTTTTTCTGAACAGATTATAGACAGTGTGAAGGCCACCTTTGGTGTGGAGCTTGAACGAGAGGTAAATATTCTGTGACGAATGTGCGGATAAGCCAAACCCAGTGGTTTTATCATCGTGCCAGAAATTTTTGGTACTAAGTTTGTTTGGATTATAGCGAATGGACATTAATTCATTTGTTTTTTTAATCTACCTAAAGCTTAAATATCATGACAAAATTCGAATTCAATCACCTCGTTAATCATCACTCCGTATCGCTTAGATCTTATGCTTTAAATTTTACAAAAGACGCAGAAGATGCAAATGATCTGGTTCAGGATACCATGTTGAAAGCGATTACTTATTACAACAAGTTTAAAGAAGGTACGAATTTGAAAGGTTGGTTATTTACCATCATGAAAAATACCTTTATTAACAACTATCGTCGTTTAGTAAAAACAAATACCTTAATTACACAGAGTGAAGATATTTCTTCAGCTAACCTTTCTTACAGTGCAACTAAAAACCAGGCAGAAAGTAAATTTGTGCTTGGCGATATCGATAAGGCATTATCGCAGTTACCAGAGGAATATTATGTACCATTTATCCGCTATTTTGAAGGTTATAAATACCACGAAATTGCCGATATGTTAGAGATTCCAATCGGAACAGTAAAAACCCGTATTCACGTAGCAAGAGGTATTCTAAAAAAATACCTTAAAACCTACTCAAAAGATATTGCCAGTACAGAAATGGCTTAAGATACATCAATTGAAAAACCAGGGGCTCAGATTTATCTGAGCCCTTTTGTTTATGCATATTTTATACGGGGTTCATCCCATTCTGACGGAGCGTAAACGGAGTTAAGCATTACGAAGGACTAGTAGTAAATTAGCTATGGATGTATTGCGCCCGGCGATGACTGTACAGAGGCTGTATTTTAGTAAAAATACCGCAAAAGCAAAAGGCCCGGAAAATCCAGGCCTTTTTGCTTATCATATATTTGGTTAGTTGATTCTTATTTTTTCTTTCAACAATTCGCCTTCTCTCTAATTTCGAAACAAATGCAAACCTCGAACAATAATGCGTTTTATAGGTTTTTTGCTATGTTTTTGTTTTGTGGTTATAAAGATAAGGGAAATTTTAAATTTGTCAAGCTTTTTTTAACTTTTTTATTATTTCTTTTGCGACCACTTGACCAGAGATGATTGCAGGGGGCACGCCGGGGCCGGGAACAGTTAATTGCCCCGTATATAAAAAATTTGTTACATTGCTTTTCATTTTCGGCTTTAAGAAAGCCGTCTGTTTCAAAGTGTTTGCTAATCCGTAAGCGTTTCCTTTAAAAGCATTGTAGTCTGCCACAAAATCATCCATAGCATAACTGCGTTTAAACAAAATGTTATCACTGATGTCGTTTCCGGTTAAATCTTTAAAGCGTTTAACCAATAAATTAAAATAGGTTTCCCTGTTACTTTCGCTATCTTCTAAGCCAGGGGCAACCGGAATTAAAAAGAAAAGATTTTCACAACCCTCAGGTGCTACACCAGGATCGGTAACTGATGGACAGCAGGCGTAAAATAAAGGTTTTGACGGCCATTGCGGGTCTGTGTAAATTTCTTCTGCATGCTGGTTAAAAGGTTCGTCGAAAAATAAGTTATGATGAAGAATATGGTCCAGCTTTTTATTGAGGCCGATGTAAAACAGCAGGCAGGACGGAGCCATGGTTCGTTTATTCCAGTAGTTGTCGTTGTACTTGCGGTATGCGGGTTCCAGCAGTTGCTGTTCTATGTGATGATAATCGGCATTGCCGACTACAAAATCGCTTTCAAAGCGGCCCTTGTTGGTTATAACAGCTTCTGCCTGGCTATTTTTGACTTCAATTTTGGTTACTGCAGTATCGAAACTAAATTTTACACCGGTTTCGGTAGCTATCTTTTGCATGGCAGCAACAATTTGATGCATACCACCCATGGGGTACCAGGTGCCTAAAACCAAGTCGGCATAGTTCATTAAACTGTACAATGCAGGAGTATTTTTGGGCGTAGCACCCAAAAAAAGTACCGGAAATTCTAATAACTTCCGTAATTTATCATTTTTAAAAAGCTGGTGAACGTGTTTGCGCATATTACCCAAAAGCTGCAATTTAATGCCGCTAATGGCCAAACGCGGATCGAAATATTCCATTACGCTGTGCGAAGGCTTAAAAACGTATTCGTTCATGCCTACCTCGTATTTGTACTGTGCCTGTTTTAAAAATAATTGCAGGTTCTTGCTGCTGCCCGGTTCAAGCTGTTCAAATAAACTATACAAATCATCCAGTGTTGCCGGTACATCGAGTACATCGTTTTTACCAAAATAAATGCGGTAAGACGGACTCAATCTTTTAAGTTCGTAAAAATCAGCAGTGGTGTGGCCAAAAAGCTGGTAGAAGTTTTCGAAAACATCAGGCATCCAGTACCAGCTTGGTCCCATATCAAACAGAAAACCATCTTTTGCCCAGGTACGTGCCCTGCCACCTGCCATTTCATTTTTTTCGATAACCATTACCTCACATCCTGCTTTGGCCAGTAAGGCGGCCGCCGCCAGACCGGCAAAGCCGGCACCAATTACCGTAACCCTGGTTTTTTTGTCCATGGTGTAAATAAAAGCAATTTTGGGGATTTTGTTTTGCGTTTTTGGTAATTGACTGATTTTATATAAATCAGGTATACTGAAACTATGTTCATTCAGGATATGAAGAGATTAAGAGCTTAATGATTAATGTTTAACAGTGGAAAGATAAATGCATGTCAGATAAACTCTTGATAGATTTATTACCTTTGCCCAGCTCATGGTTAAACTACGCATTTTATTATTCATTCTGTTTTCGGGCATTGGTCTGGCGCAGGCACAGCTGTCGCCTAAAGAAATAGCGGTGTTAAAAGCCAATATGGTTAAGGCGATTGAAAGTTCGAAACTTACCGATTCTTTATTTAAATCGCTGGATAAGTTACCCAATAAAACGGCACTACTTACCGGTTATACCGGTACTTTAGAAGCGCTTAAAGCCAAGCATTCCTGGAATCCATACAATAAAATCAAGTTTGTTGGCCGTTCACTCAAAACCATGCAAAAAGCCATAGATTTGGATAAAGAAAATATGGAAATCAGGTTTATGCGGTTTTCCATCGAGTTTTATACGCCATCGTTTTTAGGTTTCAGCAAAGACCTGGCAACAGATAAAAAGGAAATTGTAAAGCATTATCAAAACGAAAATTTTGGTATGGCCGATCGCGAGTTGGTACGCAATGTAGCTAAGTTTATGATCGATAGTAAAAGATGTACCGCTGCCGAAATTAATGTTTTAAAAAAACACCTCTAAATGAACTACACCTACCTGCTTATTAATATTGCTGTAATTTTTTTTCCACTCGTTTTATCATTCGATAAAAAGGTGCATTTTTTTAGCAAATGGAGGTTTGTGTTTCCGGCTATCCTGCTTACCGGCCTGCTATTCCTGATCTGGGATATGTTGTTTACCAAGCTCAATGTCTGGTCGTTTAACCCTGCTTATATTATTGGTATCAATCTGTATGGGCTGCCTTTAGAAGAGATTCTCTTTTTCTTAACCGTTCCTTATGCCTGTATTTTTATTTACGACTGCCTCAATGTGTATTTCCCTAATAATGCACTGCAGAAATATAGCCTGGCCCTGAGTAATTTAATTCTTGGGCTATGTGTTGCCATTTTATTTTTTGGCTATACCAAATGGTACACGCTTATCAATTTCGGTTTTCTGCTGGTGGTGCTCTATTTTGTAGAATATGTAAATGTAAAGTTCAGGTTTATGTACCGGTTTTTCAGGGCTTATCTGGTTTCACTTATTCCTTTCTACATTGTAAATGGCTTTTTAACGGCTATTCCGGTAGTCATATATAATGATAAAGAGAACATGGGTTTTAGGGTAGGTACTATTCCTTTCGAAGATCATTTTTACCTTATGGCTTTACTGTTACTCAATATTTACTTTTACGAAAAGTTTAAAGATAAGGCTATACAAAAAAGCGAATTAAACCAAAATTTGAAACGAACGGGCCGTAGCTTGCACACCGAATAATTTAAATGGATTTACCAGTTTATACCAAACAGCAATTGGCTTTACGCAACGGAGAAGATAAGCCTCAAATTTGGGTAGCTTATAAGGGCCTGATTTACGACATGACCGAAAGCAGGCTATGGCGTAACGGTAAACACTACGAGCACTGGGCTGGTCAAGACTTAACCGATGAATTGCCTGATGCTCCACACACTGATGCGGTTTTTGAAAAATTTGTACCGATTGCAGTGCTGACTAAATCAAATTAATTCTGGTTAAAGTTGCCTGCTTTAATTCTTTAAACTCAGACGGCCTTTTGCCTACCATTTTATAAAAAGTATTGCTAAAAGACGAGATGCTGTTGTAGCCAACTTCGTAAGCAATCTCGCTGATGGTTAATTCGGTTTCGAGCAACTTTTCCATTGCTTTTATCATTCTGGCTAATTTCAGGTACTGAAGAAAAGAAGTATCCATAGCTGCCTGAAACAAACGAGAGAGTGTTCGTGTACTAAAGCCTGTTGCTTTTCCTGTACTATCCAAACTCAGCTGGTCATTGGAAAGATTATCAATAATGTATTTCAGTACTGGTCTTAAACGCTGGTTTTCTGTTGTTGGCAATGCAATAGGTAAGGGGTGTTCGCTCACCGCTGGCAAAATATTTTTTAACGTATTTAAAAAATCGTATTCCTTACTGTTGGGGTTAATGTTGCCATTCCAGCGTTCTGAAAACAAAAACATTTCGAGCAACAGGTTATTTACCGGGTAAATACCAATCTGTTTATAAAATGGGTTTTCATGGTCGGTAGTGGTATCAAAATAAATATTACGCACTACAGCAGCCTGGTAGCGGTGTTGTAAGTGGTGCTCTATGCCAGCCGGAATCCACACGTAATGTCGTGCAGGAAGGAAATAAGATTTCTCCTTGGTGTATAAAAATATAATGCCACCCTCTACGTAGGTTAACTGCCCCTTTAAATGTGCATGGTCTTGAAATCGGTCTTCGAACCTGCTATGCCAAACATACATGGTTTCTGGTTTTTCGTCGATTGCAAATAAAAGGTCTTCGTTGCTAACTTTTATCATTTGGCTGGTTTAAACAAATATCTGTC
>Ga0308157_10003794_pt1 | contig 21194 bp, 16 predicted proteins | sample PhyBR1_FD_201035 | JGI IMG/M metagenome (GOLD analysis project Ga0308157, IMG submission 201035) | Phyllosphere microbial communities from UC Gill Tract Community Farm, Albany, California, United States - DLSLB.R1 | ecosystem: Host-associated > Plants > Phyllosphere > Unclassified | place: USA...
GTTGCCGCGAGCGGCTTCGTCCGTCCCTCCTTTTACCGGCGTTTCCATGACCGACCAGCAGATCATCCAGCACGGCCAGCAGATGGCCACGCGCGCAGCCTTCTTCGTCCCCGGTTTCGCGATTGCATGCTGGGCGCCGCTGGTACCGTTCGCCAAGGCCCGCGCGGGTCTTGATGACGCATTGCTGGGCGTGCTGCTGCTGTGCCTGGGCTTGGGCTCGCTGTTGTCCATGCCGCTGGCTGGCATGCTGGCGGCGCGTCATGGTTGCCGGACCGTGATGCTGGCGACCGTGCTGATGATGGTATTGATGCTGCCATTGTTGGCGGTTGCATCCACGCCGGTGAGCATCGGCATCGTGTTGCTGGTGTTCGGCGCAGGCATCGGCGCAATGGACTGCGTGATGAACATGCAGGCCGTGGTGGTGGAGCGTGAATCCGGCCGCGCGATGATGTCTGGCTTCCACGCCTTCTACAGCATCGGCGCGCTGTCCGGTGCGGCTTTGGTGACGCTGCTGCTGTCGATCGGGGGCGGCGCCTTGTTGTCCACGTTGGTGGTGGCCGCAGGTGTCGCCGCGATCACGACACTGTCAGCGCGTTGGTGGCGAAGTGAGCGCGCCGAGCAGGGCGAGGGCAGCTTCGCTTTTCCGCGTGGCGTGGTGATCGTGATTGGCGCAGTGTGCTTCATCAGCTTCCTGGCCGAAGGTTCGATGCTGGATTGGAGCGCGGTGTTCCTGCATGACGTGCGCGGGGTGGAACTTGCCCATGCAGGCTGGGGCTTTGTTGCCTTCAATATCGCGATGATGGCAACGCGCCTGCTTGGCGACCGGCTGGTGAACAAGCTCGGGGCGAGCATGGCGGTACTGCTGGGTGGTCTGCTTGCCTGTGCAGGCTTTGTGTTGGCGACCTTGGTACCAAGCTTTGGCGTGGCCCTGCTTGGCTACGCGATGGTCGGAATCGGCTGCGCCAACATCGTGCCGGTGATGTTCAGCCTTGCCGGGCGGCAGACCCGCATGCCGGAGAGTGTGGCCATTCCAGCGGTCACCACGATGGGGTACGCGGGCGTGCTGCTGGGCCCGGCGGCAATAGGCTTCATTGCCCAGCAGTGGTCGCTGCCAGCGGCGTTCCTGATGGCTGCTGCGGCGCTTGCGGTCGTCGCGGTGATCGGTTCGTTGCTGCGGGTGCGCTGAACGCTGTCTCCCAGCTTGCCTGGCGGTTCGCCAAGTTGGTCGTGACTTTCGGCGGTTCGCTCCGGGGCCGGCAATCCTCTAGTCTCACAGGTTGGTTCGCGCGCTATGCGCGTGCCTTTCCCTGTTTGGCCGGAGATGTCCATGTCGTTTTCCAAGCTCGTCCCGTTGTCCCTGACGGTTGCAATCGCCGCCTCGCTCGCTGCCTGTGGCAAGACCGATAGCGCGCCCGCCGCGCCGGCTGCCGAAGCCAAGGCCGCGTTTGACCAATCGCAGCTCAAGACTCAGCTGATCTCGCTCAACGCCGCTGACCTGGATCCGGCCGTGCAGGCCTGCGCCGACCTCAATGGCTTCGTCAACAGCAAGTGGCTCAAGGCCAACCCGGTGCCGGGCGACCAGACCACCTGGGGCAGCTTCGAGATCCTGCGCGAGCGCTCGCTGGAAGTGCAGCACGCGCTGGTCCAGCAGGCGGCCGCTGGCAAGGCTGCCGCCGGTTCCAACGAAGCCAAGATCGGCGACATCTGGAAGACCGGTTCGGACGAGGCTGCCATCGAGGCCGCCGGCATCAAGCCGCTGCAGCCGGAGCTGGACAAGATCGCCGCGCTGAACGACAGCGCCGCCATCACCGGTTACCTGCGTGATGCCTATGCGCAGGGCAATGGCTTCCTGTTCTCGCTGTATGCAAGCCCGGACTTCAAGGATTCGTCCAACGTCATCGCCTATGTTGGTCAGGGCGGCCTCGGCCTGCCGGAGAAGGGCTATTACTTCGACGAATCGCAGGCCAAGATCCGCGAGGCCTATGTGGCCTATATCGAGCAGCTGCTGACCCTGTCCGGCGTCGATGCCGCGCAGGCCAAGGAACAGGCCAAGGCGGTGATGGATTTCGAAACCCGCCTGGCCAAGGCGTCGCTGACGCGCATCGAGCTGCGTGACCCGGCCAAGCGCTACAACCCGGTCAGCGCCGCCGACGCCGACAAGCAGACCCCGAACTTCAGCTGGACCGCGCTGTTCGACACGCTGCAGATCCCGGCCAAGGACAAGTTCTCGCTGGCCCAGCCGGGCTTCTTCGGTGAAGTGGACAAGATGCTGGGCGACGTGCCGGCCGCTACCTGGCAGGCCTACCTGCGTTTCCACACCGTGGACAACGCTGCGCCGTACCTGAGCAAGAACTTCGAGCAGGCCAACTTCGACTTCTTCAGCAAGACCCTGCGCGGCCAGCAGGAAATGCAGCCGCGCTGGAAGCGCGTGCTGGATTCGGTGAACGGCTCGATGGGCGAAGCGCTGGGCCAGCTGTACGTGGACGCGGTGTTCCCGGCCGAATCCAAGGTGGCCATGCAGCACCTTGTGGAAAACCTGTCGGTCGCACTGAAGGCACGTCTGGAAACCCTGCCATGGATGGGCGAGGACACCAAGAAGAAGGCGCTGGAGAAGTGGGCCAGCTTCACCCCGAAGATCGGCTACCCGGACAAGTGGCGTGACTGGTCGGGCCTGACCACCAACAGCGACAGCTACCTGGGCAACGTGCAGGCCGCGCAGGCGTTCAACTACCGCTACATGCTGGCCAAGATCGGCAAGCCGGTGGACAAGACCGAGTGGGGCATGACCCCGCAGACCGTCAACGCCTACTACAACGCGACCAAGAACGAGATCGTGTTCCCGGCCGCCATCCTGCAGCCGCCGTTCTTCGACGCCAAGGCTGATCCGGCACTCAACTACGGTGGTATCGGTGCAGTCATCGGCCACGAAATGATGCACGGCTATGACGACTCGGGCAGCCAGTTCGCTGCCAATGGCAACTTCGACAACTGGTGGACCGACGCTGATCGCACTGCGTTCAACAGCCGCACCGACCAGCTGGTCGCGCAGTTCGACGGCTACGAGTCGTTGCCGGGCGTCAACGTCAAGGGCAAGCTGACCTTGGGCGAGAACATCGGCGACCTCGGTGGTCTGACCGTTGCCTATGACGCGCTGCAGATGGCGCTGAAGGAAGACGAGAAGCTCAACGTACCGGTTGATGGCTATACGCAGGACCAGCGTTTCTTCATGAACTGGGCCACCGTGTGGCGCCGCAACTTCACCGAAGGCGAGCTGCGCGTGCGCCTGAACACCGATCCGCACGCACCGGCGAACTTCCGTGCCAACGGTGCCCCGTCCAACATGCCGTCGTATGCCGCTGCGTTCCAGTGCAAGGCCGGCGATGCGATGGTGCGTGGCGATGACAAGCGGGTTGTGATCTGGTGATTGCGGTTGCTTGATCGCGGTCAGTGAAAGAAGAAGGCCCGGCATTGCCGGGCTTTCTTTTGTGCCGGTTTGTGCCGGGGCCGCCTGGCCGTCATTCGTGCAGGCGGGGCAATCGATGCATGTCGGGCCATCCATTCGTCACCCTGCCCACCGTAGCCAGGGCAAGCGCCGCGCACCCGGGGCCATTGGCATGGAACCTGAAAGACCCCCGATGCTCGCTTCCCGGCTGTGCTGCACTTGCCTGGGCTACAGCGGCTCCGCCTGTCAGGCGAGCGCGCCAAGCAGCTTCCGGGCGATGGCCTGTTCCTCGTCGCGCAGCGTCAGTACGCGCACACCGGTCTCGGTGACCTCGACTGTATGCTCGCACTGCGCCGACAATTTTCCATCACGCGTGGTCACGGTCCAGCCATCGTCATGGCTGTCGATCGCGGCGCGACCCTGGTTGATCATGGGCTCGATGGTGAACGTCATGCCGGCCTGCAGCTCCAGTCCGCTGCCGCGATGGCCGTAATGCAGTACCTGTGGTTCCTCGTGCATCTCGCGCCCGATGCCATGCCCGCAATACTCCTTCACTACCGAGTAGCCGGCATCCTTGGCATGGCGTTGGATCGCAAAGCCGATATCGCCCAAGGTGGCACCGGGGCGCACCGCGGCAATGCCTTTCCACATCGCTTCGTTGGTGACGCGCACCAGGCGTTTGGCCGGATGGGACACGTTGCCGATCAGGTACATCCGGCTGGAGTCGGCGATGTAGCCGTTCTTTTCCAGGGTGATGTCGAGGTTGACGATGCTGCCGTCGCGCAGGATGTCGTTCGCGGAGGGCACGCCGTGACAGACCACAGTGTCGATGGAGCTGTTGAGGACGTAGGCAAAGCCATATTGGCCCTTGCTGGCCGGACGCGCCTGCAGTCGGTCGACAATGAACCGCTCGACCCAGTCATTGACCTGCAAGGTGGTCATGCCTTCCATCGGCAGTTGGTTCAGGGCCTCGAACACCGAGGCCAGCAAGCGCCCGGATTCGGCCATCAATGCAAGCTCATGCGGCTGCTTGATCATGCACGCGCCGCCTGCAGCCCTGTACTGCGCACGCCCGCGGCCGCGAGTTCACGGGCGACAAGCTCCTGGAAGCTCAGTTGCGGGTTCAGTTCGCAGAGCATGCCGATCCTGATCCAGAACCCGGCCTGGGCATTGATCGAACGCCCGGACACGGTGCTGGCCTTGCGCAGGTTGTCGTGTAGTTCGTCGTCGATGTTGACGATGCCCATCAGTGGATCCTTGGAGTGAATAAACAGATCATATACGGAACGTATATGATTCGGATTAACCCGGGCGAACCAGCTACATCGTCGGTATCGCGTCCATGGTATTGATGACGGCCATGCCTGAGGCGCCGACGCGATGGGGAGTGCATGCCGTTTGATGTGACGTGGTTGCATGCGCCCGTGCAGTTGGGCACTACCGTGGTGCTGTTCGTGGCCCACATCGTGGTGGCGGCGCGGGCGCTGACCCGCCCGAACCGCGCACCGGCCTCGCGCGCGGCATGGGTTGCGGTGATCATGCTGGCGCCTTTGTTCGGGATGTTCGCCTACCTGCTGCTCGGTGAGACCAGCATCGGTCGTTCGCGTCTGCGGCGGTTGGAGCGGGTGCGCAGGCGGTTGGCCCTGCAGATGCACGCAGACCAGGCCAGGCGCGGTGATGACATCGCTGGACCGGTGCTTGGCAGCGCCGGCGCGTTGTTCGAGCTGGCACGTTCGATCAATGGCTTCGACGCGACGCAGGGCAATCACATCGTCCTGCTGGGCGCCGCGGATGGTGCGGTCGACGACCCAACCGGTGATTGCCGCGCAGCGATCGATCAGCTGATCGAGGACATCGGGCAAGCGCGTGAAAACGTGCACATCGCCTTCTACATCTGGCTGGACGATGGAACCGGCCGGCGGGTTGCCGATGCCTTGGCCTCGGCCGCGTCGCGCGGTGTGGCCTGCAGGGTGATGGTGGATGCATTGGGCTCGCGCGCTTTCATCGACGGCCCGCGCTGGCGGCAGCTGCGGCAGGCCGGCGTGCAGCTGCTGAAGACGCTGGATGACATCAATCGCCTGCAGCACGTTGCGTTCAGCCGCATGGATCTGCGTGACCACCGCAAACTCGTGGTCATCGACAATCGCATCGCTTATTGCGGCAGCCAGAACTGCGCCGATCCAGAGTTCCGGGTAAAGCCAGCGTATGCCCCCTGGATCGATATGCTGCTACGGTGCGAGGGGCCGGTGGTGAGGCAGGTGCAGCACATTTTCCTCATCGGTTGGTTGTCACAGTCCAACGAGGCCGGGCTGGAACACCTCGCGGCCAGCATCGATCTGCCGCAGGCAGGCGCTGGCAGCATGGCATTGGCGTTCGCAACCGGGCCCAATACCCGCCACAACGCGATGGCCGACATGTTCGTGGCCAGCATCTACGCCGCGCGCCGGGAGCTGGTGGTGTCCACGCCTTACTTCGTGCCGGACGAGCCGATCCTGCGTGCGCTGTGCGCGGCCCCGCGACGTGGCGTGGTTACCCGTTTGATCCTGCCTGCGCGCAACGACTCCTGGCTGGTTGCGCAGAGCAGCCGCAGCACTTACCCCGACCTGCTGCAGAGTGGCGTTGAGGTATTCGAGTACCAGCCTGGCCTGCTGCATGCCAAGTCGGTCACCATCGATGGCGAGGTGGCCATGCTGGGTTCGGCCAACATGGACCGCCGCAGCCTGGAGCTGAATTTCGAAAACAACCTGCTGATCGCTGATCCGGTGACGGTTGCCGGCATCGTCCAGCGCCAGCGCGCCTACCTGCAGGCGTCCACACAGATAAGCCTGCAGCAGGTGCATGCCTGGTCGCTGCCGCAGCGCCTGGTGCAGAACGCGGTGGCGATGATGTCGCCGGTGCTCTAGACGGGCAGGCTGCCGTCGCGCAACAGACCCATGAACTCGCCGAACAGGCGCGGGTCGATCAATCGGCCGCGTTCCGATGCCAGTATCTCGACCGCGCGCTGGGTCGACATCGGCGCGCGGTATGGCCGTTCCGTGGTCATCGCATCGTAGCCATCGACGAGGGTCAGGATCCGCGATTCCAATGGAATCTCCTCACCTTGCAGGCCGTGCGGATAGCCGGCGCCATCCCATGATTCATGGTGGTGGCGGATCAGCCTTGCCACTGCGTGGGCGTCATCACGGCCGGTGGCGGTGAACAGCCGCGCGCCGCGTTCGGGGTGGCTGCGCATCGCCGACATGCGGTCCTCGTCGAGTTTGCCCGGGTGCAGCAACACGTCGTCGCGGATGCCTATCTTGCCGACGTCGTGGAACCGGGCAGCCAGTACCAGATGCCCGAGCCGCTCTTCGCCCAGGTCGCAGCGTTGCCCCAACGCAAAGGCCAGTTGCGACACCCGGTCGCAATGGTGGTCGGTGTAGCTGTCGCGCTGGTCCAGCGCGGCGGCCAGCACATCGATGGCGCAGGAGCTGTCTTCCGGTGGAATCGACAGGCCCAGTGGGGTGGAAATGATCGGCATGGTGTCGGAGCCGCGGGGCCGGGCGAGGGGGGCGCCATTTTCCGCGCCCCGTTGATTTCACGCAAACTTCACGCCCTGGGCGATTCAGGCATGTCCGGGGTGCAGCGTCGTCAGCAGCGCCCGCGCCGCGTTGAAGCGGTCGGGGCCTTCCGGCAGCGGGTGCTTGATGCGCAGTTTGTCCGGTCCGTCCATCTGGTACAGCTTGGGTTGCTTCTGGATCAGCTGGATCACTGCCATCGGGTCGATGTTGGGCTTGCCTTCGAACACGATGCGGCCACCATTGGCCCCCAACTCAAGCTTGCGGATGCCCAGCACATTGGCCTGCAACTTGAGCTCGGCGATCGCGAACAGGTGCTTGACCGGGTCTGGCAGCAAGCCGAAGCGGTCGATCATCTCCACCTGCAGTTCGCGCAGCGACTCGCTGTCACGCGCGCTGGAAATGCGCTTGTACAGCGTCAGGCGGGTGTGCACGTCGGGCAGGTAGTCTTCCGGGATCAGTGCTGGCACATGCAGTTCCACTTCCGCGCCGCGCGCTTCTTCGCCAGCGTCCAGGTCTGGCAGCTTGCCGGTCCTGATCGAGCGCACCGCGCGCTCCAGCAGCTCGGTATACAAGCTGAAGCCAACCTCGGCCATCTGCCCGCTCTGGTCTTCGCCGAGCAGCTCGCCTGCACCGCGGATTTCCAGATCGTGGGTAGCCAGGGTGAAGCCCGCGCCCAGTTCGTCCATCGAGGCGATGGCATCAAGTCGCTTCTGCGCATCAGGCGTGATGGAGCGCTTGTCCGGTACCAGCAGGTAAGCGTAGGCGCGGTGGTGCGAGCGACCAACGCGACCACGCAGCTGGTGCAGCTGCGCAAGGCCGAAGCGATCAGCACGGTTGATGATGATGGTATTGGCGTTCGGGATGTCGATGCCGGACTCGATGATGGTACTGGCCAGCAGCACGTTGAAACGCTGCTTCTGGAAATCCAGCATCACCCGCTCCAGCTCGCGCTCGGGCATCTGCCCGTGAGCCATGCCGATGCGTGCCTCGGGCACCAGTTCGGACAGCTCGCGCTGCATCCGGCCCATGCTTTCCACATCGTTGTGCAGGAAGTACAGCTGGCCACCGCGCGACAGCTCGCGCTGGAACGCCTCACGCAGCTGGGCGTTGTCCCAGGCGGTGACGAAGGTCTTCACCGCCAGCCGGTTCGGCGGCGGCGTGGCGATGATCGACAGGTCACGCAGGCCGGCCATGGCCATGTTCAAGGTGCGTGGGATCGGCGTAGCGGTCAGGGTCAACAGGTGCACGTTGGCGCGCATCGCCTTCAAGGCTTCCTTCTGGCGCACGCCAAAGCGCTGCTCCTCGTCGACGATGACCAAGCCCAGGTCCTTGAACTTCACGTCGGGCTGCAGCAGGCGATGGGTGCCGATGATCACATCGATGGTGCCCTCGGCGACCTTGTCGAGCTCGGCCTTGATTTCCTTGGTGCTCTTGAAGCGCGAAAGCACTTCCACCCGCAGCGGGTAATCGGCGAAACGGTCGCGGAAGTTGCGGTAGTGCTGTTCGGCCAGCAGGGTGGTCGGCACCAGCACGGCGACCTGCTTGCCACCGCTGGCGGCAGCGAACGCCGCGCGCAGGGCAACTTCGGTCTTGCCGAAGCCGACGTCACCACACACCACGCGGTCCATCGGTTGGCTGGATTGCAGGTCGCGCAGGGTCGCCTCGATGGCGGCTTGCTGGTCCTGGGTTTCCTCGAACGGGAAGCCGGCCGCAAACGGTTCGTACATCGCGCGGTCGATATCCAGTGCCAGGCCGGCCCGGGCGCGACGACGGGCCTGGATTTCCAGCAGTTCGGCGGCCACGTCACGGACCTTCTCCGCAGCCTTGCGCTTGGCCTTGGCCCACTGTTCGCCACCGAGCGAATGCAGCGGTGCGGTTTCCGGGGACGCGCCGGAATAGCGGCTTATCAGGTGCAGTTGGGCGACCGGCACGTACAGGCGGTCGCCCTTGGCGTATTCGATCTCGAGGAATTCGCCGGGCATGCCGCCGACATCCATCGCAATCAAGCCGCGGTAACGGCCAACGCCGTGATCTTCATGGACGATGGGCGCGCCTTCGGTCAGCTCACCAAGGTCACGAATGATGGCCTCGGGCTCACGCCCAGCCCGGCGCGTACGCCGCGCCTGCCCAGCACGTTCCGGGAACAGCTGGCGCTCGGTAAGCACGGCCAAAGCTGGCTCGCTGAGCGCAAAGCCGTCATCCAGCGGCGCCACGGTAATGGCGAAGCGCGCGAGCCCCGCTTTGCTCTTAAGCCCCTCTCCCGCCTGCGGGGCGAGAAGAGGCGTTTGCGAACCACTGGTTCGCGACTCTTCGAGCGCACTCGCGCCAGCGCGAGGGCCGGGGCGCGGAGCGGGGGTTGGGGTGAGGGCGCTCTTGCTTTGGCTTTGGCTAGGAGCCTTACCCCCATCCGACCCTTCGGGCCACCTTCCCCCAATGGGGGAAGGAAGGAAGTCATTGAAGCTCCCCACAACCTCAGGCCGTAACTCAGCCGCCTGCAACACTTCCAGCAAGGCCTCACGCCGTCCCGGCGAATCGGCCGCGATCAGCACCCGCCCCGGGTAATGCTCAATGAAGGACTTCAGTGCCTGCCCGGCCGGTGCGTCCTTGGCCGCGACCGGCAACGGCGGCAATGGCTGGTCGCCCAGTGCCTGTGCTTCTGCGATGCGCGGATGGTCCGCCGGCCATACTTCCACGCGCGGCAGTTTGTTGAACTGCTCACGCAGACTGTCCGGCGACTGGTAGATCTCTTCCGGTGGCAGCAGCGGCCGCTCGATGTCGTGGCGGCGCTGTTCGTAGCGGCTGTTGGTCTGCAGCCAGAACGCCGTGGAGGCTTCGCTGACACCGGTGCCGAGTACGGTCATGAAGCCGTCTGGCAGGTAATCGAACAGGGTTGCGGTGCTGCTGAAGAACAGCGGCAGCATGTACTCGATGCCCGACGGCAATACTCCAGCCTTCAGGTCCTGGTACAGCGGGCTGCGCCGGGTGTCGACGTCGAAACGCTCGCGCAGGGTAGCCAGCACCTTGTTGAGGTTGGCCTCGTCCATCGGCACTTCGCGGCCGGGCAGCATCTTCACTGCCGTTACCTTGTCCAGCGAACGCTGCGACTCCGGGTCGAATTCGCGGATGGAGTCGATGTCCTCGTCCAGCAATTCGATGCGCAGCGGCGCATCGGCGCCCATCGGGTACACATCGAGCAGGCCGCCACGCACGGCGAAATCACCCGGGTCCAGCACCTGCGCCACATTGCGGTAGCCGGCGCTCTCCAGGCGGCGCTTCTCCGCGTCCATGTCCAGGCGCTGGCCGATCTTCAGGTCGAAGCTTCCGCCGACGATGTAACTCAGCGGCGCCAGCCGTTGCAGCAGGGTCTGCACCGGCACCACCACGATGCCTTTGGTCAGCGTCGGCAGGCGGTGCAGGGCGGCCAGGCGCTGCGAAATGATGTCCGGGTGCGGGCTGAACTGATCGTAGGGCAGCGTTTCCCAATCAGGGAATGGCACCACCGGCAAAGCGCTGGAGGCGCCGAGCAGGGTCTCCAGGTCCGCCACCAGCTGGTGCGCGCTCTGATTGTCGCGGGTGACCATCAGCAGCGGTTTGGCATGCGCTTGTGCGGCGCAGGCGACATGCCAGGCCAAGGCGCTGCTGGAAGCCGGGGCGCGCCACCAGGCGCGGAGCTGGCCCGAGCGGGGCAGCGGCGGAGTGGGGTAAGTGATAGGCGACATGAACCGCGAATTTTACCAGATGCGCCGTGCCAGCCTGTTTGCCCGGCGCTGCGACGGGCAGCCGAACGAAGACAGGCGCCGCAAGGCGCCTGTCTTCATCGGTCAATGCCTTGGTTCAGTTGGCCAGTTCCAGCACCATCCGCACCAGTCCAGGGGCGGCTGCGGGGTGGGGCACCTGCTTGAAGCCCAGCGAAGCGGCCAGCTGCAGCATGGGTTCGTTGTCCTGGGCGATGTCGCCATACAGGCGGTCCAGGTACTTGCCGCGCGCCCACTTCACCAACTTGCGCATCAACTGCCGGCCAAGGCCCTGTCCGGCGAGGAAGCCGCTGACCAGGATCGCGTATTCAGCATCACGGGTGCCAGGGATGATCGAAGCGCGGGCCACGGCACCCACCACCGCCTCGCCGGGAGGAAGCGGCTCGGCCGCCACCAGCGCGATCTCGGTCTTCGGGTTCGGGTGGGTCAGTCGCTGCGCGGTCTCATCGGACAGCGTTTCGACGGACTGCAGGAACCTGTCACGCACTTCCTCCGGCCCGAACAGGGCGAACGCGCCCTGCAGCGGCGCGCCATCCTCGGGGCGGATCGGGCGGATGAGCAGCTCACGGCCACTGGGTGCCTTGAAATTTTCATGCCACGGGGGCATGCGATTGCGGGTAGCCATGACTACGTTTCCTCCAAAGTCGCCTGATTCTGTCACCGCGGGTGCTAGGTTCTGTGAACGCGATCAAAAGCGGGAAAACGCGGCCTTTCACAAAACCTTAACCCGCGGTCTTGAGCCACTCCAGTCGAGTGGAGGCGCCAGCTTCGCCAAGGTGCTTTTTCAGCACCGGCAGGGCCGGGGACAGCACCTTCTCGAACTGCCAAGGCGGGTTCAGCAACAGCATCCCGCTACCATTCAGACGCAGCGGGGAGTCATCGGGCCTCACCATGAATTCGGTCACCAGGATCGACTTGGCCGGCAGCGCGGCGGCCTTGCGGAAGAACGGCTGCAACGTGCGACGCTGCTTGATCGGGTACCACACGGCGCACTGGGCCTGCGGCATCCGCGTCAGGATCTCACGCAGCGTGCTGATGATCTGCGGGTACTCGGCATCCTGCGCCTCGTACGGTGGGTCGATCAGGACCAGGGCGCGGCCGATCTTGTCGGCACCGCTTTTCGGCGGCAGGAAGGCGCGGATGGCCTCGTAACCATTGCCGGCATGCACCTGTACCCGGCGGTCATGGGCAAACAGCTGCTTCAGTGCGCTAGCTTCGTCCTTCTGCAGTTCGCAGGCGGCCATGCGGTCCTGCTCGCGCAGGGCGCGCGCGGCCAGCAGCGGGGAACCCGGATAGGACACCAGTGCGCCAACCGGATTGTCGGCCTGCACCGCGCGCAGGTACTGCTCCACCACCTCCGGCATGGCCGGGGTGGCCATCAACTGCAGGATGCCTTCGTCGGCTTCGGCGGTCTTGCTGCTTTCCTCGCTGGAGAGCAGGTAACGGCCGCGGCCTGCATGCGTGTCCAGCACGAAGAAGGGCGATTCCTTGCGCTTCAGCGCGTCGATCATCGCCAGCAGGACGATGTGCTTGAGAACGTCGGCATGGTTGCCGGCGTGGAAGGCGTGGAGATAGTTCATGCGCGAAGTGTAAGGGTTGCGGCAAGCGGCGGTGCGTCCGGGCTGTCATCCAAGCGCCGTGGACGAGGCCGGATGCAGCGGATGTGCGGGAAACCGTCGGCGGCCAGCTATGCTTGCCGCATGTCTGAACAACCTGCCCGGGTCCTCGTGGTCGAGGACGAAGCCGCCATTGCCGACACCCTTCTGTACGCCCTGCGCAGCGAGGGCTACGCCGCCAACCATTGCGCGCTGGGCCGGCAGGCGTTGGCCGTGCTGCGCGCCGAAGGCGCCGACGTGGTGGTGCTGGACGTTGGATTGCCGGACCTCGGTGGCTTCGAGGTGTGCCGCGAACTGCGCACTTTCAGCCAGGTGCCGGTGATATTCCTGACCGCTCGCAGCGAGGAGTTCGACCGCGTCCTGGGCCTGGAACTGGGTGCGGACGATTATGTGACCAAGCCGTTCTCACCCCGCGAAATGGTGGCACGGGTGCGCGCGCGCCTGCGCCGGGTACCCGTCGCGCCGGCGTCGGCGATGCCGGAGGGTGTAGACCCGGTCGGCTGGAAGAGCCACGGTGCCTTCGCCATCGATGCCGAGGGCCTGCGGATCCGATACCACGACGTGCTGCTCGACCTGACCCGCTACGAGTACGCCCTGTTGGCGGCCCTGCTGCGGCGACCGGGGGCGATCCTGAGCCGGGCACAGCTGATGGAGCGTGGCTGGGACCACGCCAGCGACAGCACCGACCGCACCGTCGACACCCATGTAAAGACCTTGCGCGCCAAACTGCGCGCGGCAGGCGCCACGGATGACCCGATCCGCACCCATCGCGGGCTGGGCTACGCGCTGGAAGGCTGATGCGGCTCGGGCTCAAGCTGTTCCTGGGGTTTTTCCTGATCGTCGGCATCGCCGCGTTCTTCGTCATGCGCGTGTTCGTCAACGAAGTGAAGCCGGGTGTGCGCCAAGCGATGGAATCGACCCTGGTGGATGCGGCCAACGTACTGGCGGTGATGGCGGCACCTGACCTGAAGGCCGGCCACATCGTCGATGGGGCCTTCGCCACCCAGTTGGCCGCGGCGCAGCGGCGCGACCCGAAGGCAATGGTCTGGCGCTTCCCAAAGCGCAGCATTGACTACCGGGTTACGGTGACCGACGCCAGGGGCATCGTGATCTACGACTCGCGCGGGCAGGACGTGGGGCGCGACAACTCGCGCTGGAACGATGTCCACCTGACCCTGCAAGGGCGCTATGGCGCGCGTTCCAGTCCCCTGGCGCCGGGCAATACGGAGCAGACCGTGATGCACGTGGCTGCGCCGGTCTACGACCCTGCCGACGGTCGCACGCTGATCGGCGTGCTCACGCTTTCCCAGCCCAACGACACCATCGATCCATTCATCGTCGCCAGCCAACGTGCGATCGTCGCGCGTGGTGCGTGGCTGATCGGCTTGTCGGCCTTGATCGGTCTGCTGATGACCTGGTGGTTGTCGCGTGGGATCAGCAACCTGAGCCGCTATGCCAAGGCGGTGAGTGCGGGAGAGCCGGTACCGCCGCCCCGTCGCCGCCGCGACGAGATCGGCGAGCTGGGACAGGCACTGGAGACCATGCGGCGCAAGCTCGAAGGCAAGGCCTACGTCGAGCAGTATGTGCAGTCCTTGACGCACGAGATGAAGAGCCCGTTGGCGGCGATACGAGGGGCTGCCGAACTGCTGCAGGAATCATTGCCTGAAGCCGAGCGGCAGCGTTTCGCCGCCAACATCGTGCAGCAGGAACATCGCCTGACCGAGACCATCGACCAACTGTTGCGGTTGGCCGAGGTTGAGCAGCACGGCTGGTTGCAGCGGCGCACCGATGTGGACCTGGTAGCCCTGTGCCGCAGCCTGATCGAGGATGCCGCGCCGCGCCTGCAGGCGGCCGGGCTGCGCCTGGAGTGCACCTTGCCCGTGACTGCGCAGGTGCAGGGCGACCCGTTCCTGTTGCGGCAGGCGCTGTCCAACCTGCTCGACAACGCAATGGCTTTCTCGCCGGTAGCGGGGTGCATCCAGGTGGCCGTGCAACTGCATGCCAATGGCTGGATGCTGCAGGTGTGCGACCAGGGGCCCGGCGTGCCTGACTATGCGTTGGAACGCGTATTCGAGCGGTTCTACTCGCTCGCGCGCCCGGCAAGCGGGCAACGCAGTTCCGGTCTTGGGTTGCCGTTCGTCGCGGAAGTGGCGCGCCTGCACGGCGGCCAAGCGCAGCTGCGCAACCGGCCCGAAGGCGGCGCCGAGGCCAGCTTGTTGCTGCCGGCTGGCTGACTTCACATTCACTTCAAATTCGCTGCAAACCCCGCACACCTGCCACCGTCAATCTGTTCCCGTTTCCACACGAGGACCGGATATGACATCCCTGAAACTGCTGTTGCGCTTCGCCATCGTCGGCGGGCTGGTGTTGTTGCTGCTGATTCCGCTGCTGTTGATACGCAGCACCATCAATGAGCGTGAGCGTTACCGCGACGAGGCCATCGAGCGGGTGTCACAGAGCTGGGCAGGCCCGCAATCCTTGACTGGCCCGGTGCGGATCCTGCCCTGGACCCAGCAGCGTGAAGTGGAGATTGCCGCCGAGGGCAACAATCCGCGCCGAACCGAAATGCGCACCGAGCACGGCTATGAACTGCAGATGCCAACGCGCTTGAACGTGCAGGGCAACCTCCGCCCGGATGAGCGCACGGTTGGCCTGTTCAAGGTGCCGGTATACAAGTGGGAGGCCAAGCTGCAGGCTGAATTCGATGAAACGCCTTATGCCCAGGTCACCGGTCGCACCTACGGGCGGCCGTACCTTGCGTTGGGTATTTCCGATGTCCGCGGTCTGGTTGGTACGCCCAATCTGCGTGTGGACGGCAAGGCAGTGCAGCTGCACCCGGGCACCGGAGTGATGGAAGGAACATCCAAGGGCCTGCACGCCAACCTGCCTGTGCTTGCCGAAGCCAGCCAGGGCGTTTACCGAGATGGCCGCAAGGTCGAGCTGGAACTGGTACTCGGCGGCACCCGCTCGCTGGCGATTGCCCCGATCGGTGACGACACCCGGGTATCGTTGTCTTCGCCGTGGCAGCACCCGCTGTTCGGCGGCAGCTTCCTGCCCACCGAGCGAACCGTGGATGCCAGTGGTTTCCGTGCCGAATGGGCGGTGTCGTCACTGGCCTCGGCAGCGCAGGCGCAATTGGTCCAGGCCATCCGCAACGACGGCAGCAACGTCGAGGCCCTGAACGTTGCATTGGTGGATCCGGTGGACACCTATACGCAGGTGGACCGTGCCAGCAAGTACGGCATCCTGTTCGTGCTGCTCACTTTTGTCGGCTTTGCGCTGTTCGAGTTGATCAAGCAGCTGAAGATCCATCCGCTGCAGTACCTGCTGGTCGGCCTGGCGCTGGCGATCTTCTTCCTGTTGCTGTTGAGCCTGTCCGAGCGTATCGCCTTCTGGCAGGCCTACCTGGTCGCTGCGGCCGCCTGTATCGGGTTGCAGGGCTTCTACTTGAGTGGCGTGCTGCACAGCTGGAAGCGCGGTGTTGGCTTCGCGACGATGCTGACCATGCTGTACGGCGTGCTGTACGTGTTGCTGGTTTCTGAGAACAACGCGTTGCTGATGGGTTCATTGCTGTTGTTCGGCATCCTGGCGGTGATCATGTGGATCACGCGCAAGGTCGATTGGTACGAGCTGGGCAACCGTGCGGTCGGTCGGCAGGGCTGACCAGGTCCGCTGGAGTGACGGGGCGGGGTGGCTGCTGCCATCCCGCTTTTTCGCAAGGAGGGAAGACATGAATCGTGCTTTGATCCACCAGCGTGCGCGGCGCTTGCTGCCTGCCGGTATCGAGACCTGTGGTCTGTTGCATTTCGGCATGGCGCCAGGACAGGTGGAGCGGGTGCTGCTGGGAAGTGTGTTTGGCGGCGGGCAGGCGCAGGGCGTGGTGGCGCTGCGGTTGTCGTTGTCGACGGCGTTGGCAATCCGGCGCAAGGGCTTGCGGTACTTCGAGCCAGGGGATTGGCGTTACTCGGCGTTTGCCGCGGAGGGCTCTTCGTTTGCCGCGGAGGTGTTGCCGGTGGGACATGGGCCGGGATATTCGGCGGTGGCACTGGATGGTCGGGCATGGTTCGTGGTGCTGCCGGTGGAGCGCCTGGTGGTTTATGGGTGGTGGGAGTGAGGGGTGCGTGGAGCCTTGTCGCAGGCATTTGTTGCTTCCTTCCGCATGCGGCAGGAGCTGCCCCGAGAGCCAGCCTCCGCGAAGGCAGGGGGCAGATGAGGGGGCTTGGGATCTGGTTTTTACCTGCTTTCCATGAAGCGCCGAGGCAACAGCTACTGCTGCGGCAACGGAAACTGCGGCGATTTTTCTTCTGCCTTTACGTCGATGGCTTGAGTTTCGGTTGTTTGACCGCTGGGCATCGTGTCGGAACCCGGGCAATTGCAGCTTGAAGTCACTCTCCCCTTGCGGGCGAGGTATTGGGGAGAGGGGCGAAGCCGCGTGCGATGGGCGGTTTGGCACATGCCAATACCTTTAGAATCGTGGCATGCGCTCAACTACCACCATCACCTGCCTGCGGGGGCAGGAACTGCTGCCATATCTGGACGATATCGCGCGTCTACGTATCCGTGTGTTCAATGATTGGCCCTATCTCTACCAGGGCAGCCTGGACTATGAACGTGATTACCTGGCCGCCTACGCCGCAACGCCGGACGCGATCTGCGTTCTTGCACGTTCCGGCGACGAAGTCGTAGGTGCGTCGACCGGGTTGCCGTTGCTTGATGATGGGCCAGCCTTCCGTGCGCCGTTCGAGCGGGTCGGTATCGATGCAGGCAAGGTTTTCTACTTCGGCGAATCGGTGCTTCTTCCCGCTCATCGAGGGCAGGGCATCGGTCACGCGTTCTTTGATGCGCGTGAAGCGCATGCCGCGACGCTGGGACGCTTTGCGATCACCGCTTTCTGTGCCGTCGACCGGGCCGTGGATGATCCGCGACGCCCAGCCGGGCACCGTGACAACGCCGTGTTCTGGTGGAAGCGCGGTTACCAGCGGCAGCCCGACATGACCATGCAGCTGCGCTGGGACGAGCTTGGGCAGGGTAGCGTTGTACACCCGTTGACGTTCTGGACCCGCCCCCTGGAGTCTGCTGCATGAAGATCGCCGTTGCCCGCTATCCGGTGGGTTCGCCTGCCAGCTTCGAGGAATTTGCCGCGCGCCAAGCGCAGGTACTGGGTGAGGCGGCTGCTGCTGGTGCGCGGATCGCGGTGTTGCCGGAATACCTGTCGCTTGAGTTGGCCGCCAGTTTTGGTCGGCCGATCTTCCGTGATCTGGCTGCTTCACTGACGGCCATCCAACAGTACCGGCAGCGTTGGTTGGCGTTGTTCTCCGGTCTGGCGAGCGAACTGGACATGCATGTGGTGGCAGGCAGCTTCCTGCTTGATACCGGTAGTGGCCGGTTCCGCAACCGCTGCGATTGGCTCACGCCCCAGGGGCTGCATCTGTGGCAGGACAAACTGCAATTGACCGGCTTCGAGAAAGGGACGGGCATCATCGATCCAGGCGATGCCTTGAAGGTCTTCGAGATTGACGGCGTTCGCGCGGGCGTGGCGATCTGCTACGACAGTGAGTTTCCGCTGCCCGTGCGGCGGCAGTACGAGGCCGGCGCGCGGCTGTTGATCGTGCCCAGCTGCACCGACACGCAGGCCGGTGCAATGCGGGTACGGGTGGGTTGCCTTGCTCGCGCATTGGAGAACCGCATGTTCGTTGCGCAGGCCGTCACGGCCGGGCTGGCCGAATGGAGTCCTGCCCTGGATGTGAACACCGGTGAGGCCGCGATCTATGCGCCGATGGATGTTGGTTTCCCACCTGACGGCGTGTTGGCGCAGACTGATGACCAACAGCTGTGGGCATATGCCGATCTCGACTTTGCCGCGTTCGAGGCCAGGCGGCAGCAGGCGCAAGTGGCCAATGACCGTGATTGGCCGGCGCAGTTGCAACCCGCGCTGGCGCATGCGGTCGTGACCTGTGTCGACTGAATCGCAGCCACGATCGGCAAACCATGACCATTGGCCGACTCGGTCGGGGCTGCCTGCTGGCTAGACTCGGCGCTTTGTCGTCATTTGGCCGTCGGCCGGGGAAAGCATGATCAAGCGGGGTTTATTGGCGTTGTGCATGGGCTTGGCAGTGAACGCCAGCGCGCACGCGACCGAGCAGGTGGATCTGGACATGGTCAGCAAGATCCGCCAGGAGGCGTTCCACCGTTCGCAGGTGATGGATACCTTCAGCCATCTGACCGAGAACATCGGCCCGCGCTTGACCAATTCGCCTGCCATGGCCCAGGCCAACAGCTGGACCCGCGGCAAGTTCAACGAGTGGGGCCTGGTCAATGTGCATGACGAGGCCTTCGAGGACTTTGGTCGTGGTTGGGAGTTCAGCTCGGCCAGTGTTGAAATGCTGGGCCAGCGGGTACAGCCGCTGCATGCCCTGCCCAAGGCGTGGACGCCGGGTACGAATGGACCCGTTGAAGGTGAACTGGTCCAGGTCGAGATCAAGAAGCTGGCCGACCTTGAGCAGTACAAAGGCAAGCTGCGCGGCAAGATCCTGTTGCTGGGCGATGCACGCGAGTACAAGCGTGGCGAGGAGTCCGATTCACACCGTCACGATGCGACATCGCTGGAAGGCCTGCAGGCCTTCACCATTCCCAAGGCCGCTGAAGAGGATCGCGCAAAGCGGGTGAAGGAGTACAACGAGCGGCAGGAGCTGGGCAAGGCGGTCAATGCGTTCTTCGTTGAGGAAGGTGCATTGGCGGCGATCAGCATCAGTGGCTGGGACAACGGCATCATCCGCGTGGCCGGTGGTGGTTCACGCAAGGCGGGTGAATCAGCGGGTATTCCCGAGCTGGCGATGATCGCCGAGCACTTCAATCCGCTGGTGCGTGCACTCAAGGACAAGCAGACGGTAACGCTGCGGGTCAACGTGGACGCGCGCTTCACCGATGAGACCGACCAGCCGGGTCACAACACGCTCGCCGAAATCCGTGGCAGCAGCAAGGCCGACGAGATCGTGATGCTGGGTGCGCACATGGATTCCTGGCACACCGGTACCGGCGCGGCTGACAACGCTGCGGGCGTGGCGGTGATGATGGAGGCGATGCGTATCCTGAAGGCGGTGGGTGCCAAGCCGAAGCGGACCATCCGTGTCGGGCTGTGGAGTGGTGAGGAGCAGGGCCTGATTGGTTCGCAGGCGTACGTGGCCCAGCACTTCGCGCGTTACCCGGAGCCGACCGATGCGGCGCAGAAGGCGTTGCCGGCGTCGTTGCGCGAGCCGACCGGTCCGCTGCAGAAGCTGCGTGACTACGACAAGTTCCAGGTCTACTTCAACATGGACAATGGTTCGGGCCGTTTCCGTGGCATCTATGCGCAGGAGAACATGGCTGCCATGCCGATCTTCGAAGCGTGGTTGAAGCCTTTCAACGATGTGGGTGCGACCACGGTGGCCACGCGCAATACCGGCAGCACGGACCATATCAGTTATGACCGGGTTGGCCTGCCGGGCTTCCAGTTCATCCAGGACCGTCTGGATTACTTCAGCAATGTGCATCACAGCCATCTGGACACCTGGGATCACGCCGAGGCGGAGGATCTGAAGCAGGCGGCGGCGATTGTTGCATCGTTCGTCTATAACGCTGCGATGCGCGAGGAGCGCTTCCCGCGCAAACCGTTGTTGGAGAAGTGAGTCTGGTTGGGCTTGCTTGAAGGAAGGGCCGCATCGCGGCCCTTCTGCTTTCCGCGCAGAACAAACAGACGCTTGGTGCGTCCCTTCTCCCGCCTGCGGGGGAAGGTGCCCGAAGGGCGGATGGGGGGAGCTTTGGCTCTTGTTGTTGCTGGCGCTTTGTTGGGCCGTTGGCAAGCAAGATCAAGATCAAGAGCTTTCACTCCCCTGCGGGGAGCGAGCCAGGTTTCTTTGCTTGTGCAAAGAAACCTGGCGCAAAGAAACACACCCTGCCTCCGCGCCCACGCCGCTACGCGACGCGGGTCCACTCCGCTGGCAGGATTTTTCGACGAGACATCCTTGTCTCGTGGAAAAACAACGCACATCCCTGTGCGTCGCCCCGCGCGGGGTCTTGTCTGCCAGCTCCGTCGCTGCGGAAGGGGCCCGGTAAGGCAAAGGCAGGAGCAACGGCGAGGGCCGAAGCCAGAGCCGGAGCCGGAGCTGCCCTCACCCCAACCCCTCTCCCGTGAACGGGAGAGGGGTTAGCAGCTGCGGGTCGCCGGCTCTTGCCGCGTCTTCCTGTCCGCGTGGGGTAGGCTGCAGCCGGTTCAAAGCACCGGCAGGGGGGAAAAGGTAAAATGCCCCGATTCCAACTTCTGCGCCCGTCATGACCGTCCGTACCCGCTTTGCCCCCAGTCCCACCGGCTACCTGCATATTGGTGGCGCCCGCACCGCGCTTTACTGTTGGCTGGAAGCGCGCCACCGTGGCGGTGAGTTCGTGCTGCGCATTGAAGATACCGACCGCGAGCGCTCCACCCAGGCTGCCATCGACGCCATCCTCGAGGCGATGGACTGGCTGGGCCTGGGCTATGACGAAGGTCCGATCTACCAGACCGCGCGCGTTGCCCGTTACCAGGAAGTCGCCGAGCAACTGATCGCCTCGGGCAAGGCGTACTACGCCTACGAGACCAAGGAAGAGCTGGACGCCATGCGCGAGGCTGCCATGGCCAAGCAGGAGAAGCCGCGTTACAACGGCGCCGCCCGCGAGCTGAACCTACCGTACAAGGACGACCCGAACCGCGTCATCCGCTTCAAGAACCCGCTTGAAGGCACGGTGCTGTTCGATGACCTGATCAAGGGCAATATCGAAATCGCCAACAGCGAGCTGGATGACATGGTCATCT
>Ga0308157_10003795_pt1 | contig 21192 bp, 17 predicted proteins | sample PhyBR1_FD_201035 | JGI IMG/M metagenome (GOLD analysis project Ga0308157, IMG submission 201035) | Phyllosphere microbial communities from UC Gill Tract Community Farm, Albany, California, United States - DLSLB.R1 | ecosystem: Host-associated > Plants > Phyllosphere > Unclassified | place: USA...
CCGACGAGCAGGGCCAGAACCCGCGCTTCCAGATCAACGCCCAGAACTGCGTCCACTGCAAAACCTGCGACATCAAGGACCCGTCGCAGAACATCGTCTGGACCACGCCGGAGGGCGGCGGAGGCCCCAACTATCCGAACATGTAAGGCCTAGAGGTTTCAGCCTCTTGCGGGCGGGAGGGAAAGCGTGAAGGGTCTGCCCATGCGCTTCGCCTTCCGCCGCTCCGTCCTGTTCGCCGCCGCCTCGCTGATCGCGTTGGGCATGGCCGCGCCGTCTCTGGCGCAGGAGGCGCCGCCCATCGAGGCCGCGCCTGTTCCGGTCGAGCCGGCCGTCGAGGCTGAGCCGTCTTTGGAACCTGACGCAACGGCCCCGGATGCTGAAAGCCCCGACGCTGAGGGCCAGGACCCTGAAATCATCATCGCCGAGACGCCGGCGACGCCCGAGACCCCGCCCATCCCCGCGATCTGGGCGCCGATTCCGACCGACGCCGAGGGACGCAGCGCCTACGGCTACTACCTGGCGGGCCGCAACGCCCTGACCAGCGGCGAGAGCGAGGCGGGGGCCGACTATCTGGCGCGGGTCGAGGCCCTGACACCGGAACAGCCTCGCGTGCGCGAACAGGCCTTTACCGCCTCCCTGCTGGCGGGCGACCTCGACGTCGCCGCCCGAATTGCGCCGGAGGGGGAGGGCGTCTCGCCGGTCATCGTCCAGGCCGGGCGTCTGGTCGCGGCGGTGCAGGCCTTTGTCCATGGCGACGCGCGCCAGGCCAACACCGTGCTGAAGTCCGGCCCCATCGGTGAACCGCACAGGCGCGCGGGCCTCTATGTCGCGCCGTGGATCGCGGCGGCGGCGGGAGACTGGGATCGCGCCCTGGCGGTTCCGCCGACAGATCTCGACCCGATCAGCACCCTGGTGGCGCGCGCCAATCGCGCCCGGCTGCTGGAGCAACGTCGCCGCTATGACGAGGCCGACGCCGAATGGCGCGACCTGACCAGTCATGCACTGGCCTCGCGCCTGTTCCGCCTGCCCTACGGCGAATTCCTGGAGCGGCGCGGCAAGCGCGACGAGGCTCTGGTGCAGTATGACGCGGCCGTCACGGCGGGTGCGACCGATCGAATGACGCTGTCTGCCCACGCGCGGGTGCTGGCCAAGGGGCGTCCACCGGCTGCGCCGACCTATCGTCAGGGCGCGGCCATGGCGCTGAAGACCGCCGCCGATCAGGCCATCGCTCAGCGCGTTCTGGAGTTCGGGGTGGTCTATCTCCGGCTGGCGCTGAACCTCGAACCGACCAACGAGAATCGCTTCCTGATCGGCCAGACCCTGCAGCAAGCCGAGCTCGAGCCGGCGGCTCGCGCCGCCCTGGCCCAGGTGGGGCCGGAGGATGCGGAGCTGTATGCGGCGGCGCGGGTTCAGAGCGCGCTCAGCTTTGAAAAGGACGGAATGGCCGACGAAGCCCTGGCTGAGCTTCGCCGCGCCGCGGACACGCGTCCCAACGAGGCCGGCGTGGCCTATCTGCTGGCCGGTCAACTGGTGCAGATGAAGCGATATGACGAGGCGCTGACGGTGTTGAACGGCCCTCTGCTCAATGTCGGCGACCAGGGGTTCGAGGTGAACTTCTTGCGCGGCGCCGCCTATGAGGCCCTGAACCGCAAGCCCGAGGCCGAGGCGGAACTGTGGGCCGCCTTGCAGAAGCAGCCCAACAATCCGACGGTGCTCAACTACCTCGGCTACCTCTGGGTCGACAGCGGCACGCGAGTCGAGCAGGGGGCCGAGATGATCGCGCGCGCCCATGCCGCCGATCCCTCGGACGGCAATATCCAGGACTCGCTGGGTTGGGCCCAGTATCGCCGGGGCCAGTTCGACGTGGCGGTGACGACGCTGGAGGAGGCCGTGGCCAAGGAGCCCGCCAACGCCGAGATCAACGACCACCTGGGCGACGCCTACTGGGCCGTGGGCCGTCAGCGCGAGGCGGGCTTCCAGTGGAACCGCGTCCTGACGCTGGACGTCGAGGCTGAGCGCAAGGCCGAGGTCGAGGCCAAACTGCGCGACAAGCTGGGTCAGGAACCGACCGACGACAGCGGCGCGGGCGTTTCGGACTGATCCGGTGACGCTGACCGGCCTGGCTCCGGCCAAGATCAATCTCTTCCTGCACGTCGGACGCGTGGCGGACGACGGCTATCATCCGCTTGCCAGTCTGGTCGCCTTCGCCGATGTCGGCGATGCGGTGACGGTCGCGCGGGCCGACGCCCTGTCGCTGGGCGTGACCGGCCCGTTCGGCGGGGCGCTAGAGGGCGAGGGCGACAATCTGATCCTGAGGGGCTTGCGCGCGCTGGGCGAGGCCGCCGGGATCGGCGCCCCGCCAGTCGCGGTGACGCTGGACAAGCAGCTTCCCATCGCCGCCGGTCTGGGCGGCGGCTCGGCCGACGCAGGCACGGCCATCCGGCTGACCGCGCAACTGCTGGAGCTCGATCTGGACGAGGCGGCGCTCGAAGCCGTCGCGGGCGTGGTCGGGGCGGACGGTTCCATGTGTCTGCGCGCCCGCCCGGCCTGGGCGACGGGCAGGGGAGACGACCTGCGCGACGAGCCGCGCCTGCCGCCGCTGCACGCGGTCCTGCTCAATCCCGGCCTGCCGTCCCCGACGGGGGCGGTCTATCGCGCCTATGACGATGCGCCCGCTGGCGGCGCCGACTGCCCGGACGCCCCCGCCGACTGGTCGCCCGCCGCCGTGATCGACTGGCTGAAGAGCCAGCGCAATGATCTGGAAGCGCCCGCCCTGCGCGTCACGCCCGGCATAGGCGCGGCGCTGGCGGCCATGAAGGCCGCGCCGGGATGTCGTCTGACGCGGATGTCGGGTTCGGGCGCGACGGTCTTCGGCCTGTTTGACGATGCGGCCTGTGCGAGCCGTGCTGCTGGTTCGCTGGAACGTTCCGGCTGGTGGGTTCGAGCCTGTGTCCTGGCTGGCGGCTAACCTTTGCCGTCATCCCGGAAAGCGCGGAGCGCTTATCCGGGACCCAGGCGTCTGATCCCGACTGCCCGCCCATCCGCCTGAACGCACCGTCTGGGTCCCGGGTTCGGCTGCGCCGCCCCGGGATGACGGAAAGGAAGTGAGGCCGCGTCCGGTTGAACTCATCCCCGCCGCCCTCTAGGGTCCGCGCTCAAATTTTGCGCTGCGAAAACGAGCCGTCGTGACGACCGAACCCCTATCCTTCCAGGACCTGATCCTGACCCTGCACAAATACTGGGGCGACCAGGGCTGCGCTATTTTGCAGCCCTATGACATCGAGGTCGGGGCCGGCACGCTCCACCCCGCGACCGTCCTGCGCGCGCTGGGGCCCAAGCCGTGGAAGGCTGCTTATGTTCAGCCGTCGCGCCGTCCCGGCGACGGCCGCTATGGCGAGAACCCCAACCGGCTGCAGCACTATTACCAGTATCAGGTCATCCTGAAGCCGAACCCGGACAACCTGCAGGAGCTCTATCTCGGCTCGCTGGCCGCCATCGGCATCGACCCCAAGCTGCACGACATCCGCTTTGTCGAGGACGACTGGGAAAACCCCACCGTCGGCGCCTGGGGCCTGGGCTGGGAGGTCTGGTGCGACGGCATGGAGGTGACGCAGTTCACCTATTTCCAGGGCGTCGGCGGCATCGAGGTCGACGTGGTCTCGGGCGAGCTGACCTACGGGTTGGAGCGTCTGGCCATGTATGTTCAGGGCGTCGACAACGTCTATGACCTGAAGTTCAACAAGGAAGGCCTGACCTACGGCGAGGTCTTCCTCGAGAACGAACGCCAGCAGTCTGAAGCCAACTTCCACGGCTATGACGTCGCCGCGCTGAAGCGCCGCTTCGAGGACATGGAGCGCGAGGCCGCCCACTTCCTGACACTGAAGGGTCCGCAGGGCCAGCCTCTGGTCCTGCCCGCCTATGACCAGGTGCTGAAGGCCTCGCACCTGTTCAACCTGATGGACGCCCGCGGCGCCATCGCCGTCGCCGAACGCCAGAGCTACATCGGCCGCATCCGCGACCTGTGCAAAGCCTGCGCCCTCGCTCAAGTCGAACACGAACGGGCGACCGCCTGATGCCTCAGCTTCTCCTCGAAATCTTCTCCGAAGAAATCCCCGCCCGTATGCAGCAGGGCGCCGCGCGCGACCTGGAACGCATGGTGTCGGACCGTCTGAAGGCCGCCGGCCTGACCTGGGAGGCGCTGAACGTCTTCGCCGGTCCCCGTCGCCTGACGCTGGTGATCGACGGCCTGCCGACCGCCGCCGAAGACCGCAATGAAGAGGTCAAGGGTCCCAAGACCTCGGCCCCGGCTCAGGCGCTGGAAGGCTTCCTGCGCAAGACCGGCCTGACCCAGGACCAACTGGTCGAGCGCGACGGGATCTGGTTCGCCGAGATCAGCAGCAAGGGCCGCCAGACGACCGAGGTCTTCGCCGAGGCCGTCGATCAGATCGTCCGCAGCTTCCCCTGGCCCAAGTCGATGCGCTGGGGCACGGGAACCCTGCGCTGGGTGCGCCCGATCAAGCGCATCATCGCCCTGTTCGACGGGGCGGTGGTGCCGTTCGAGATCGATGGCGTCCAGTCCGGCGACATGACCGAGGGGCACCGCTTCCTCGGCAGCGGCAAGCCGTTTGCGGTCAAGGACTTCGCCGATTATCGCGCCAAGCTGGAAAAGGAATACGTCCTGCTGGACGTGGCCGACCGCAAGCTGCGTATTCTGGACGGGGCCAAGGCCGCCTGCGCCGCGCGCGGTCTGGTGCTGGTCGATGACGACGGCCTGCTGGACGAGGTGGCGGGTCTGGCCGAGTGGCCGACGCCGATCCTGGGCGACATGGACCCGCAGTTCCTGTCCTTGCCGCCCGAAGTGGTCCGGCTGTCGATGAAGGTGCACCAGAAGTATTTCGCCGTGCGCGATCCGTCCAAGGATGGCCTCGCCCCCAACTTCCTCGTCGTCGCCAACGTCGAGGCGACCGACGGGGGCAAGGCCCTGGCCGCCGGCAACAGCCGCGTCCTGTCGGCCCGCCTGAACGACGCCCGCTTCTTCTGGGACGAAGACCAGAAGGTCGGCTTCGACGCCTGGAACGACAAGCTGAAGGGCGTCACCTTCCACGCCAAGCTGGGCACCCTGTCGGAACGCGTCGATCGCATCGCGGCCCTGGCGCGCGAAATCGCCCCTCTGGTCGGCGCTGACGCCGATCAGGCGGAACAGGCCGCGCGCCTGTCCAAGGCCGATCTGGCCTCGGGCATGGTCAGCGAGTTCCCGGAACTGCAGGGCATCATGGGCGGCTACTACGCCCGTCTGGCCGGCTACCCCGACGCCGTCGCCGACGCCGTGCGCGACCACTACAAGCCGCAAGGTCCGGGCGACACCGTCCCCACCGCCCCGGTCACGGTCGCCGTCGCCATCGCCGAGAAGTTGGACACCCTGGTCGGCTTCTTCGCCATCGACGAAAAGCCCACCGGCTCACGCGACCCCTACGCCCTGCGCCGCGCCGCGCTAGGCGTGATCCGGCTGGTGCTGGAGAATGGGGTGCGCACGCCCCTTCGCGATTTGACGCTGCAAGCCATCTTCGGCCTGACCAACATCACTCGCGTTCTGGATGTTGTCGCGCGGTTTGAGGACGGCGGAACCTCTACGTCTGGTGTCGGCGCGCCTATTGAACTGTTGGCTGATGCCGTCGTCGGCCTTTACCTTGCTAATGCGGAAGGCGATCTCCCTAACCCACGCCAAATTTCAGCAGACGTTCTCGCATTCTTCGCCGACCGCCTGACCGTCTTGCTGCGCGATCAGGGCCAGCGCCACGACCTCGTGGCCGCCGTCTTCGCTCTGGGCGACGACGATCTGGTGCGGATCGTGCGTCGGGTGGAGGCGCTGGCCGCCTTCCTCGCCACGGACGACGGGGCCAACCTGCTGGCCGGCTACAAGCGGGCGTCGAACATCCTCAAGGCCGAGGAGAAGAAGGGGCCGCTGCCGACAGGCGCCGTCGCCACCGGCCTGGCCAACCAGCCGGCGGAAGAAACCGCGCTGGCCTTCGCAGCCGCCGCCGCCGCGACCGCCGTGGACGCCGCGCTGGAAACGGAAGACTTCGCCGCCGCCATGACGGCCCTGGCCGCCCTGCGCGGTCCGGTGGACGCCTTCTTCACCGGCGTCATGGTCAACTCCGACGTGGCCGAGGAGCGCGACAACCGCCTGAAGCTGCTGGGCCAGGTGCGCGGCGTCATGGGCCGGGTTGCGGACTTCGGTCAGATCGCGGGCTGATTTTCTGACCCTTCTCCCCTTGTGGGAGAAGGTGGCTGGCGGAGCCAGTCGGATGAGGGGTTGCGGGACGTCAAAGTCCTGCGCCCCCTTTTTCGCGTTGAGAGACCCCTCATCCGGCCCTGCCGGGCCACCTTCTCCCACAAGGGGAGAAGGGAAAGAGGCGCGCTCCGACACATCCTCACACGGATTGTTACACCCACGGCCTCGCCTTCGCGCTTGCAGCACGCTAGTCAGGGCCACCGTGCGCGGGACTCAATCCCTCGGCGGCTAGACCACGGCTCAGGGACGGCAAGATGACCAAGTGGGTGTACGGCTTCGGCGGCGGATCGGCTGACGGCGACGCGTCGATGAAGAACCTTCTCGGCGGCAAGGGCGCGAACCTGGCCGAGATGTCGTCTCTTGGCCTTCCGGTGCCGCCCGGCTTTACGATCACGACGGAAGCCTGCGTCCATTATTATTCCAATGGCGAGACCTATCCGGCCGAGCTGGCCGAACAGGCCGCCGCCGGTCTGAAGACTGTCGAGGGCATTGTCGGCAAGACCTTTGGCGACGCGGCCAACCCCCTGCTGGTCTCGGTGCGCTCGGGCGCGCGGGCCTCGATGCCGGGGATGATGGACACGGTGCTGAACCTGGGTCTGAACGACGAAACGGTCGAGGGCCTGGCCAAGCTGTCCGGCGACCGCCGTTTCGCCTTCGACAGCTATCGTCGTTTCATCACCATGTATTCCAATGTGGTGCTGGGCATCGGCCACGATCAGTTCGAGGAGGTTCTGGACGACCACAAGGATCGTCTGGGCGTCTCGGTCGACACCGAGCTGACCGCCGAGAACTGGGAAAAGGTCGTCGCCGACTACAAGGTTCTGGTCGAACGTGAACTGGGCCGCGCCTTCCCGCAGGACCCGCATGACCAGCTGTGGGGCGCCGTCTCGGCTGTCTTCGCCAGCTGGATGAACGACCGCGCGAAATTCTATCGCCGTATGCACGACATCCCCGAAAGCTGGGGCACCGCCGTCAACATCCAGTCCATGGTGTTCGGCAACATGGGCGAGACCTCGGCCACTGGCGTCGCCTTCACCCGCAACCCCTCGACCGGCGAAGCCAAGCTGTACGGCGAGTTTCTGATCAACGCCCAGGGCGAGGACGTGGTCGCGGGCATCCGCACGCCGCAGTCCCTGACCCAAGCCGGTCGCGAGGAGATGGGCGAGACCGCGCCTTCGATGGAAGAGGCCATGCCGGTCGTCTTCGCCGAGTTCGTGGACGTTGTGAACCGGCTGGAAAGCCACTATCGCGACATGCAGGACATCGAGTTCACGGTCGAGCAGGGCCGTCTGTGGATGCTGCAGACCCGCAACGGCAAGCGCACCGCCAAGTCGGCGCTGAAGATCGCCGTCGATCTGGCCTCCGAGGGCGTGATCTCGCAGGAAGAAGCCGTGTCGCGGGTCGAGCCCGCCGCTCTGGACCAACTGCTGCACCCGACCCTGGACCCCAACGCCGACCGTACTGTCGTGGCGGCGGGCCTGCCGGCCTCGCCGGGCGCGGCCACCGGCAAGATCGTCTTCGACGCCGATGAGGCCGAGCGTCTGGCCCAGCAGGGCGACGCCGTCATCCTGGTGCGCGAGGAAACCAGCCCCGAGGACATTCACGGCATGCACGCGGCGCGCGGCATCGTCACGGCGCGCGGCGGCATGACCAGCCACGCGGCTGTCGTGGCGCGCGGCATGGGGCGGCCTTGCGTCTCCGGCGCTGGTGAAATCTCGATCAATGAGAAGGCCGGGACCTTCACCGCGCGCGGCCGCACCTTCAAGGCGGGCGAGGTCATCACCATCGACGGCGGCAAGGGCGAGGTGCTGGACGGCGCCGTGGCCATGATTGAGCCGGAACTGACGGGCGACTTCCAGACCCTGATGGCCTGGGCCGACGGCGTGCGCCGCCTGAAGGTCCGCGCCAACGCCGAGACCCCGCTGGACGCCAAGACCGCGCGCGGTTTCGGCGCCGAAGGCATCGGCCTGTCGCGCACCGAACACATGTTCTTCGACGAGGCCCGCATCGCCGCCGTGCGCGAGATGATCCTGGCTGACGACGAGCAGGGCCGCCGTGTCGCCCTGGCCAAGATCGCCCCCTTCCAGAAGGCCGACTTCGCCGACCTGTTCACCATCATGGCCGGCCTGCCGGTGACGATCCGCCTGCTGGACCCGCCGCTGCACGAGTTCATTCCGCACACCGACGCCGACATCGACGCCCTGGCCGCCGTCTCGGGTCTGGATGCGGCCAAGTTGAAGCGTCGCGCGCGTGAACTGCACGAGACCAACCCCATGCTGGGCCACCGCGGCTGCCGCCTCGGCGTCGCCTATCCCGAGATCTACGAGATGCAGGTCCGCGCCATCCTGGAGGCGGCGCTGGAGGTGAAGAAGGCGTCGGGCGTGGCCCCGATCCCGGAGATCATGCACCCGCTGGTCGCCCTGGGTCTGGAGATGAGGTTCCTGCGCGAACTGACCGATCGCACGGCCAAGGCTGTGTTCGCCGACGCGGGCGACAGCGTCGACTACCTGGTCGGCACCATGATCGAACTGCCGCGCGCTGCGCTTCGCGCCGCCGACCTGGCCGAATACGCCGAGTTCTTCAGCTTCGGCACCAACGACCTGACCCAGACGACCTTCGGCATCAGCCGTGACGACTCGGGCCACTTCCTGCAGGCCTATCTGGACAAGGGCATCTTCGAGACCGATCCCTTCGTGCGTCTGGATCAGGACGGCGTGGGCGACCTGATCCGCATCGCCGCCGAGCGCGGTCGCGGGGTCAAGGCGGACATGAAGATGGGCATCTGCGGCGAGCACGGCGGCGATCCGTCGTCCATCGCCTTCTGCGAGAGCGTGGGCCTCGACTACGTCTCCTGCTCGCCCTACCGCGTGCCGATCGCCCGTCTGGCTGCGGCTCAGGCCGCACTGGCGGCCCGCTCGGGCGAGGAGCGCGAAAAGGACCGCTAAAGCCTGCCTCAGGCTTGAGCGTGCAAAGGCGGTCCTTCGGGGCCGCCTTTTTCGTGTCAGAATAAGGTCATGATCAGCGTAACGCTGTATGTGTCCGTTCGCGCACAGTTCTGCCTGTGTATTCGATAGCCTCTGGAACGGCTTGGCAGGGTGGCCATTTAACTCCTCGCTGGATGGGGCCGGTGACCGCAGAAGTCACCGCATCTAGGATTACTAGGAGTTATAGAAACAATGCGTAACATTCTTCTCGCCGCTGTCGCCGTTTCTGCAATCGCCGCTCCGGCCTTTGCGCAATCGAACCCTGAGCCGCGCGGATACGGTTTGCTGGGCTATACTCATGTTGAAGGCGACAGCGCCACGACTGGCGCCGTGACGGGCCGCCTGGGCGTCAACCTGAACCGCTACCTGGCCGTCGAGACCGAGGCCTCGGTCGGCGTCAAGGACGACGACTTCACCGTCGCCGGCGTCGACGGCTCGATCAAGCATGAGTGGGACGCCGCCGGTTACGTGGTCGGCAAGTATCCGGTCAGCGACAAGCTGGAGCTGTTCGCACGCGGCGGCTACGGCCACACCGAACTGAAGCAGGAGTTCCCCGGCGCCAACACCGATGTGGGCGGCGACAGCTGGAACTACGGCGTCGGCGCCAACTACTACGTTGACGGCGTCAACGGCGTTCGCGCCGACTGGACCCGTCGCGACTTCCGCGACAACGGCGGTGAAGCCGACGCCTATTCGGTCAGCTACGTCCGTCGCTTCTAAGGCCTAACTTCTTCAGTCTGGCGCTGAATACGACGAAGGCCCGCTTCGAGAGGAGCGGGCCTTTTCGTTTGTCCAGAAGGCTGAGGTTTAGGCGACGCCCGGCGCCAGGGCCCAGCGCAGCGAGTTCTCGCCGAAGGGCTTGATGAAGAAGTCGCGATAGCGCTCGAAGACCTCGACGATCTTGGCTTTCAGATCCTGGGTCACGGACTCGCCGCGTTGGCGTTTCAGGGCCGCGACGCAGTTGACCACGATGTCCTGATGGGCCGAGCCGCCCATATGTTTCAGCACCGTGGCCACGTCATGGGCCAACGGATCGCTGAGCTTTTCAGCCCACGGTGAAACGGTCTGAGTCATTCGGGCGCCATCCCCCTCGTTCTCAATACCTGTAACGGTTTGCAAAAAATTCCGAACAGTGCAAGCGCCGCCGGAAATAATGATTCCCGTTATATGCTTTTATGGGCGCTTTTGCACAAAAACCGTGCCCGCCGAGTAGCCGGCGCCGAAACTGCAGATCAGGCCCGTGTCGCCCGGTGCGAAGCCGTCGTGCTTCAGGTGGAAGGCGATGATGGACCCGGCCGACGAGGTGTTGGCGTAGTCGTCCAGGATGATGACGTTCTCTTCGGGCTCGGGCTCGCGGCCCAGCACCTTTTTGCCGATCAGGGTGTTCATGTTGATGTTGGCCTGGTGCAGCCACATCCGTTTCAGGCCGTGCGGGTCCAGGTTCAGCTCGGCGGCGTGGTCCAGGATCATCTCCGAGACCATGGGCACCACCTCCTTGAAGACCTTGCGGCCTTGCTGGACGAACATCTTGTCGGTCAGGCCGTCGGACGACACCGGCTCGCTTGCGCCCGTCGGCAGGGCGGCGCGGTTCAGGAAGCCGAAATTATTGCGGATATTGTTCGAGAAGCTGGTCTTCAGTCGCGTGCCAACGATGTCCCAGCCGCCCGGTCCGGCCTGATCCTCGGCCTCGATGATGACGGCGGTGGCGACGTCGCCGAAGATGAAGTGGCTGTCGCGATCCTTGAAGTTCAGGTGGGCCGAGCAGATCTCGGGGTTGACCATCAACACGGCCTTGACCGAGCCCGAGGCCACGAAGTCCGCCGCCGTCTTGATGCCGAAGGTGGCGGAGGAGCAGGCCACGTTCATGTCAAAGGCGAAGCCCTCGATCCCCAGCGCCTGCTGCACCTCGATGGCCATGGCGGGGTAGGGGCGCTGCATGTTGGACGCGGCGCAGATGACGGCGCCGATCTCGCTGACCGGCTTGCCCCAGGCCTTGATGGCGTCCTGCGCGGCCTTCACGGCCATCTCGGCGAGGATCGACAACTCGTCGTCGCCGCGTGCGGCCAGGTGGGGCAGCATCCGCTCGGGGTCGATGATGCCCGACTTGTCCATGACGAAGCGCGACTGAATTCCCGAGGCCTTTTCGATGAAGGCTTCTGAAGAAGGCGTCTTGGCCTCGATTTCGCCGGCGGCGATGGCCTCGGCGTTCTCGGCGTTCCAGGCCTCGGCCCAGGCGTTGTAGGCGGCGACCAGTTCGGCGTTCGAGATGGACTGCTCCGGCGTAAACAGACCGGTGGCGGAGATGACGGCTTTTTGCACAGGGAGAAGTGTCCGTTGCGATGACGAACGACCTCAATAGGCCGGTGGAAGGCTCCGGTCGAGACTGGCCTTGATGCCGCGCCACCATCTGTTGATCCGCCCGCGCGGCGGGGCCGGCAGGGGGTGATCGCGCGCGGCGATCAGGGCCTCGACCAGATCCTCGGCCTCGCACGGCCAGCCGTCCGGGGTGACATAGACCGGATAGCCGATCAGGGCGGCGTGGATCAGGCTCTGCAGGCTGGCGCGGCGGGTTCGGCGGTCAAACGCCAGCCGGTCGTCGGTCAGGCCCCAGCCCGCATAGAAGGGGCGGCCATAGACGCTGACCCCCTTGCCGCGCATCAGGGCCTCGAACCCGGTCAGCGAGGTCAGGGTCGCCAGCCGGTCGCAGGCGTTCAGGCAGTCGATGATGTCCAGATCGTCGGCCGAGGCGTCGACCTCCTCCATCGCCGCATGGTCCAGCAGGCCGGGCCGGTTGCCCGCCGTCACATCGGGGTGGTTGCGATAGATCAGGAAGGCGTCGGGATGATCCGCCCGCGCCGCCTTCACCAGGCCCGAGTTGGTGCGCAGGTCCGGTCCGCAGCCCATCATGATCGAGCGGTCGTTCTCGACCTGGCCCACGACCAGCAGGATCGGTCTGTCGGTAGGCCAGCTTGCCGGAACGCCCGCCCCCTTCAGATTGTATTTCGACAGACCCGCCTCGACCACGCGGGCGCGAAGGGCCTCGGCCCGCGCCGCCTGATCCGGGGACGGCTCGCCCGCCTCGATCAGGCTTTCCAAACGGCTGGGCCGGGTCGGATCGTAATAGACGCCCTGGTCGTCCAGGGCGACCGACAGGGCGCCGAAGAAGTCGGACCCCAGCCCGCGCGAGCGGATAAAGCCGTCCTCCATCCGCACGACCGGCCCTTCGAAGGTGTCGGCGGCGGCGCGGATCTGCGGCGTCTCCTTGCCAGCCCACCAGATCAGCTTGCCGCCTGTGGCTCGCGCATGGGCGACGGCGGCGGATGAGCGCCAGAAATAGCGGACGCGGCCCTTGGGCGAGTTCAGCAGACGGCGAACCGGCGGCCGCTTGGCCGGGGCGAACCCGACCGCCGCCCAGTCGCCCGCTAGCCGGTCGGCCCTGTCGCGCAGCGCGATCAGCCGCTCCAGCGCCGCCTCGGCCTCGCAGCGTTGTCCGGTGATGGGATCGACATAGCGGGTGTAGGCGATCAGGGCCGCCGCCGCGATCTGTTCCAGATCGCGCGGGGCGCCGCGCCGTCCGGTCTGGATGGCGTCCGTGGTCAGGCCCCAGCCGGAATAGAAGGGGGCGCCGAAGCAGCGCACGGGCAGGCCGCGCAACAGGGCCTCGAACCCCAGGGCCGAGGTCACGACATAGACCGCATCCACCGCCGCCAGCAGGTCGGCGGGCCGCACGTCGTTGTCGATCAGGGTGACGCCGTCCAGTTGATCCGCCGGGATGCAGCCAGCCTTGCGCCCCGCCGCCACCGCCGGGTGACGCTTGACGATCAACTGGGCGTCCGGCTCGTCCCGCCGGGCGGTCGCCAGCATCTCGGAGAAGCTGGCTTCGGTCGCCAGGCCATAGCCGATGGAGGCGTCGCCGAAGGTCTGGTCCACGATCAACACGCGGCGGCCAGGCTTCAGCAGGCTCGTGTCCAGCGGCCCGCCCATATTGGTCTTGGACACCCCCGAGGTCACAATGCGGTCGATCAGGCCGCGCGACCGCCCCCGCATGGCGGCGTCGCACCAGTCCGGGGCTGTGTCGATCAGCTGTTCCAGCCGACTGGGTCGCGTCGCGTCGTAATAGACGCCCAGATCGTCGACGATGAGGCTGAGGCTGGTCGCCCCGCTTTCGCCGATGCCGACCGAGCGCAGAAAGCCGTCCTCCAGCGCCACATAGGGTTTGCCATGCTTTTCCGCCCAGCGCCGTCCCGCCGCCGCCGTTGGCTTCATGCCCCAGCCGAGGACGACTTCGATCGACGATCCGGGCAGGGCGGACAGCGTGTAATCTGGCAGGAAGGCGGACAGGAACGGCACCTTCAGCACCCCCGGCGCACAGACCCAGGCACGGGTTTTGGACGAGGGCGGCAGCGGTGCGATCATGGGGTTTGTCTACGGTTTGCCGCAGCCGGACGCCACCCCACTTCCTTCTCCCGCAAGGGAGGGGGTTAGAGGCCCGCCAGCAAGTCCTGTGCGGCGTGCAGATGCAGCCGCTCCACCATCTCTCCCTCGACGCGGATCACGCCCAGCCCTTCGGCTTCCGGGGCGGCGAAGGCGGCGACGACCTTGCGAGCCCATTCGATCTCTTCAGTCGAGGGGCCGAACGCCGCGTTGGCCTCTTCGATCTGCGACGGGTGGATCAGGCTCTTGCCGTCAAAGCCGTAGAGCCGCCCCTGCGCGCATTCGGCGGCAAATCCGGCTTCGTCCTTGATGCGGTTGAACACCCCGTCGATGGCCAGCAGGCCGTTGGCGCGGGCATGGGCCACGACCGCCGCCAACCAGGGCTTCAGCGGTTCGCGATTCGCAGACACGCCCGTCCTTAGATCCTTGGCCAGATCGTTGACGCCCAGCATTAGGCCGCTCAGCGCCCCGTCGGCCTCGGCGATGTCTTTCAGGTCCACCAGGGCGCGCGGCGTCTCGATCATGGCCCACAGATCGACGCCGGGACGAAGCGTCGCCGACAGGGCGTGAACCATGGTCGCGCTCTCGACCTTGGGCGCGACGATCAGGTCGACGGGCGTGTCGCGCAGGGCCTTCAGGTCGTCGGCGCCCCAAGGCGTGTCCAGTCCATTGATCCGCACGCCGAGGCGCGGGCCGAAGCCGCCTGCATGCGCTGCCGCGATGGCGGCCGCGCGGGCCTCAAGCTTCATTTCGGAGGCGACCGCATCCTCGAGGTCCAGTACGGCCACGTCGCAGGTCAGTCCGCGCGCCTTCTCCACAGCCCTCGCGTTGGAGGCGGGCAGATAGAGGACGCTGCGGGCGCGCGTCTTGGACGGATGGCTCATGCTCGGCTTCCAGGCTGCTCGGTGCGGACGATAGCGATCGTGCGAGCGGGATCAATCGGCCCAGAGCCTTGCCGCGCCGCGGACGCCCGAGGAATCGCCCCATTGCGCGGGGGAGATCCGCCCCTGCCAATGATCCGAGAAGGCATGGCGCGCCACGATCGCGGGCAGGCGCTCATACAGTTCGCCGACGTTCGACATCCCGCCGCCCAGGACAAAGACCTCGGGGTCGGCCAGATTGACCACCATGGCCAGGGCTCGCCCCAGTCGGTCGATGTAGCGGTCCAGGGCGACGGTGGCCTCCGCGTCGCCTGCGCGCGCAGCCTCGATCACGGCTTGGGCCTTCCACGCGCGGCCGGTCGTCGCCTCATGGTCGCGCTGGAAGCCCGTGCCTGAAATCCAGGTCTCCAGGCAGCCGCTGAGGCCGCACCAGCAGGCCGGGCCGGGCGCTTCGTCGGCTGTGGGCCAGGGCAGGGAGATATGACCGATCTCGGCCGCGACGCCGTGCGCGCCCTCGATCAGCTTGCCGTCGATCACCAGTCCGCCGCCGCAGCCGGTGCCCAGTATGACGCCGAACAGGCCGCCGACGCCGACGCCGGCCCCGTCCACGGCCTCCGACAGGGCCAGGCAGTTGGCGTCATTGGCCAGCCGCACGGGGCGCTTCAGCGCGGCCTCGAGGTCATCGCCGAAGGGGCGTCCGTTCAGATAGGTCGAGTTGGCGTTGCGGATCAGGCCGGTGTGCGGCGAAGGTGAGCCCGGAATGGCCACGCCCACAGATCGCGCTACACCCGCCCTGGCCTCGACCTGCGCGATCAGGTTCGCGACGAAGGCGAGGGCGGCGTCATAGCTTCCCGGATTGGGTTCGCGGATGCGCGCGGCGAAGGCGCCGTCGTCGGCGATGGCGGCCGCCTCGATCTTGGTGCCGCCGAAATCGACCCCGATCCGCATCAGGCGGCGAAGACCTTGGCCATCAGTCCTTCCAGCGCGGCGGCGTCGACGGCGTCGAAGGCGGCGATTTCTGTGGCGTCCACGTCCAGCACGGCGATCAACTCGCCCGCCTCATCCAGCACCGGGACGACGATCTCGCTGGCCGAACGGCTGTCGCAGGCGATGTGGCCGGGGAAGGCGTGGACGTCCTCGACCACCTGGGTCTGGCGTGTCTTCGCCGCCGCGCCGCAGACGCCGCGCCCGAAGGGGATGCGCAGGCAGCCCAGCGTCCCCTGATAGGGACCGACCACCAGTTCCTCGGGCTTCGTCTCGTCCACGACGTAGAAGCCGGTCCAGAAGAAGGCCGGAAAGGCGTCGGCCAGCATGGAGGCGACAGTCGCCATGCGCGCGGTTCGGTTCGGCTCGCCGTCCAGCACCGCCAGAATCTCGGCCTCGACCTCGGCGTAGCGTTCGGCCTTGTCGGCGGGGCGGTCGTCGCGGGCGACATAGGACATGAGGGTCTCCTTCTCGTTACCGCCATATAGGCTGTGGCCTTGCTGCACAAAGGGGCGGGCTGCGCGATCTGAGAATTAGAACAAAATAAGAACAATTGACTTGAGGCTCGGACGAACCACGCGATAGCATCGCCCTTTAATCAGTAGGGGAGGGCCGAGATGAACAGGGCATCGCAGGCGGATGAAGACTTCGCGCGGCAAATGGCGTGGCTGGATCGCGAACTGGCGCTGAGGGTCGAAGAGGCCCGCGCCGGCGACCCAGGCAATCGCGCCCTGGCCGTGGGGCTGTTGATCGGTTTGGTCGCGGGCATGACGCGCGGCGGGTCCGCCCCGTCGTGAGCCGGACGCGGCCGGCATCGACGGACTTGGATCGCCTGCGGCTGGACGAAATCGACTGGTCGCGCTGTTCGGGGCGGGACCTGCATCGCCTGGCCGAAGGCGCGGCCCAGGCGGCGATGCGAAGGAAATTGGTAGGCCCGGAGGGACTCGAACCCCCAACCAGACCGTTATGAGCGGTCGGCTCTAACCATTGAGCTACAGGCCCCCGAAGCAGGGAGGACGTGCCTAGCAGGGGATGCGTCCGCTGCAAAGACGCCTCGGACCTGTCGTGCTTTTCACGTCGATGAACGGAACCTGCACAGGGGTCTTTTGCGTTCGTTCAGCTTGAAACGGCCAAGGTAGGGTCGTGGCTGGCGAACACGCCTGGCCGATGGATTTCGACGGAGACTATGATGACCCGCACCGCACGCGCCCTGATGCTGGGCACGGCCCTGATGACCCTGGCGGTTCCCGCCGTCGCCTCCGCCCAGGCTACGGGCGCTTCTCCGATGCAGGTGCACGCCATGGCTCAACAACCCGCCCTCAACCTGTCCGCCTATGGCGAGGTCAAGGTCGCGCCGGATCAGGCGACGATCAACTTCGGCGTCGTCACCGAGGCCGCTACGGCCCAGGAGGCCATGACCCAGAACGCGCAGCAGATGACGCGCGTCGTCGCCGCCCTGCGTCGCGCGGGCATCGCCGAGCGCGACATCCAGACCTCGGGCCTGAACCTGTCGGCGCAATACGATTATCAGCAGAACGAACCGCCCAAGCTGCGCGGCTATCAGGCGACGAACCGCGTCACCGTGGTCATCAACGACCTGAGCAATGTCGGCGCGACGGCCGACGCCGTGGTCACGGCGGGCGTCAATCAGATCGACGGCATCGCCTTTGGCCTGAAGGACGCCAAGGCGGCCGAGGATCAGGCGCGCCAGCTGGCCGTGCGCGCCCTGCAGGACAAGGCGCGGCTCTATGCTCAGGCTCTGGGCGTCCAGTTGGGCGGGGTTCGATCCCTGACCGAGGGCGGCGGCTTCACGCCGGAACCGCCGCGTCCGATGTACGCCCGCGCCATGGCCATGGACGCCGGCGGCGCCTCGACCCCGGTGTCGGCCGGCGAACTGACGGTTCGCATCGACATCAGCGGAACCTACGACATCGGTCGTTGATCGGCTGAATCGATCAAAAGAGGAGGGCCTGCCAGCGATGGCAGGCCCTTTTTGCGTTTCATTACCGCGCCTTCATTTGACGCTTGCCGTGTGCGCCCTATGCTCGCGCCAGGCCGCGCGTGGCCACTGATCGGACTGCCGCCTTTTTCATGAAACAGTTCTTCCTGACCATGCTTGGCGTCTTCGCCGGGCTCGTGGCCTTCTTCATCGTCCTGCCGATCGTGGCCCTGCTGTTCTTCGCTGCCGCCGCCGGCGCCTCCAAGCCGGCCACGCCTGCCAATTCTGTGCTGGAGCTGGATTTGCGCGAGGGGCTGACCGATCAGCAGCCGACCAATCCCTTTGCGGCCTTCAGCGGTTCCGGCCTGTCGGTGATCCACATCGTCGACACCCTGGCCCAGGCCGAGAAGGACGACAGCGTCAAGGTTCTGCTGGTTCGCGCGCCTGAGGGCGGCATGAACCCCGCCGCCGCCGACGAAGTGCGCCAGGCGATCAACCGCTTCCGCGCTTCGGGCAAGACCGTTATCGCCCACAGCCAGGGCTTCATGCCGATCGGAGCTGTGGTCTCCAGCTATATGGTCGCGGCCAGCGCCGACCAGTTGTGGATGCAGAACACCGCCAACTTCCAGGCGGTCGGCCTGTCCAGCGACAGTCTGTTCCTGGGCCGCGCCTTCCAGAAATACGGGGTCAAACCTGAGTTCGAGCAGCGTTACGAGTACAAGAACGCCGTCAACGAATACACGCAGAGCGACTATACCGGCCCGCACCGCGAGGCGATGACGGCCTGGATGACCTCGATCTACGACAGCGCCCTGGCCAATGTCGCCCGCGACCGCAAGACCACGCCCGAAGCGTTGAAAACGACCATTGAGGCCGGCCCCTATTCCGCCGAACAGGCGCTGTCGCTGAAGCTGGTCGACAAGATCGGTCAGGTCGAGGAAGCCGAAGCCGCCGCCAAGGCCAAGGCCGGCAAGGACGCCAAGATCATCAAGTTCGGCGACTATGCCTCGCTGCAGGGCGCGCGTAACGGCTCGGGCAAGTCGGCCATCGCCATTGTTGGCGGCGAGGGCGCCATCACGACCGGGCGCGGCCAGAGCGCCTCGCCCTTCGGCTCGGGCTCGGACATCCGTTCGGATGACACGGCCAAGGCCATCTATGACGCCATCGAGGACAAGAGCGTGAAGGCCATCGTCTTCCGCGTCTCGTCGCCGGGCGGCTCGCCGGAGGCGTCCGAGCAAATCCTGGCTGCGGTGCGCGCGGCCAAGGCAGCGGGCAAGCCAGTGGTGGTGTCCATGGGCGCCTATGCGGCCTCGGGCGGCTACTGGATCAGTTCGGAAGCCGACTGGATCGTGGCCCAGCCCTCGACCCTGACCGGCTCCATCGGCGTCTTCGGCGGCAAGTTCGTGCTGGCCGACGCCCTGGGCCGCTTTGGCCTGGACATGCGCGGCCTGTCGGTCGGCGGCGACTACGCCGACGCCTTCTCGCCGGTGCAGGGCTTCGACCAGGGGCAGCGCGCCGCCTTCGCCGCTTCGATGGATCGCGTCTATGAGGAGTTCGTCGCCCGTGTCTCGACGGGCCGCAAGCTGCCGGTTGAACGCGTGCGCGAAATCGCCAAGGGCCGGGTCTGGACGGGGGCTCAGGCCAAGACCCTGGGTCTGGTCGATGAACTGGGTGGCCTGAACGAGGCTGTCATCAAGGCGCGCAAGCTGGCCAATATCCCGACCAGCGAGTCGGTGCGGTTCAAGCGCTTCCCCACGCCGCAGTCGCCGTGGGAGGCTCTGGCCTCGGCCTTTGGCGCTTCCGGCCAGGCGGCTGACGCCATGGTTTCGGTCGGTCGCGTCATGGGCGATCCGGCGGCCCAGGCCATGCTCAATCAGGTCGAGGCCGAGCGTCTGCGTAGCCGCGGCGCCGTGGTGCTGGCGGACCAGCCGGCATTTTGATGGCGAAAATCCTGACTGATGCGTGATGTCGCAGTCCATTGACCGTTCAGGTCGATGGACCGACATTGGGTTTCAGGCGTTCCTTGATCGGCGCGCCATGAGAGGCAGTTCCATGATCCAGTCCGACCCCTTCGCCCAGATCGGCTTCAACGCCCGACGCCGCACCGGCGGCGGCTTGCTGGCGCCCTTCGTCTGGCTCGGCGGTCTGATCGCCACGGCCTTGGCTGTGACCGTGGGCGCGGTTCTGGCCGTGCTGACCGCCGCCGCCGTAGCGGTGATCGCCCTGATCGCCGGGGTGGTGGTCTTCTTCGCCGGTTTCGCCTTCCGCGCCCGTCGCGCTCGCGCCGCCACGGCCCGTCGCGACGAGGGCGTGATCGACGCCCAGAAGGTCGGCGACACCTGGGTCGCCTACGGCTGGGAACGCGAAGGGCGCTGATCGAGCGCCATGCTGAGCATCACCGACGCCCCGTCGCCCAATTTCAACGCCCGGCGCGGCCCGCCGGACATGCTGGTGTTGCACTATACCGGGATGGAGACGGCCGAGGCGGCTGTCACGCGTCTGCGCGATCCGGCGGCCGAGGTCTCGGCCCACTATGTCGTCAACGAGAACGGCGTGATTCTGCGCCTGGTGCCGGAAGAGCGCCGCGCCTGGCACGCCGGTCGCGGCGCCTGGCAGGGCGAGACCGACATCAACGCCGCCTCCATTGGCGTAGAGATCGTCAATCCGGGCCATGAGTTCGGGTATCGCGCCTTTCCTGAGGCGCAGATCGCCGCGGTGATCGACCTGATCGCTGACATCCGTGCGCGCTGGACCATCCCCGACGTCCGCATCATCGGCCATTCGGACACGGCGCCGGACCGCAAGCAGGACCCGGGCGAACTGTTCCCGTGGAAGCGTCTGGCCGAGGCCGGGCATGGCCTGTGGTTCGATCCCGCGCCCGAGCGCGTCGCCGCTCTCGGCGCCGACCTGTCGCCCGGCGACGAGGGGCTGGGCGTCATTGTCCTGCGCTCGGGCCTGCATCGGCTGGGCTATGGTCTGAAGCCGGGCGGCGACTACGACGACGAGACCCGCCTGACGGTCGAGGCCTTCCAGCGCCACTGGCGGCCTGATCGCGTGGACGGCGTCGCCGACGGCGAAACCCGCGCTCGCCTCGTCGGCCTGCTGCAACTGGCCAGCGCAGAGAGCGTTACCGGCGTTCTGGACTAGAATTCTCCCTCCCCTTCATGGGGAGGGTGGCTGACGCGAAGCGGCAGACGGGTGGGGACGCTTCGGCGGTTCACGCGCACCCTAATATTTGCCTCGTCCTCCCCACCCGGTCGCTGTGCGACCACCCTCCCCATGAAGGGGAGGGAGAAAGCAGGCGTTGACCTTGGCTCCGTTCGCGCGCACTTAGCCCCCGCCAGACGGCCGGGCGGTCGCGGCGAGAGCTTGCTCTTGTCGAGGAAAGTCCGGGCTCCACGGTGAAGAGGCGGCGGGTAACTCCCGCCCGGGGTGACCCGAGGGATAGCGCCACAGAAAGCAAACCGCCTGGGCTCCGGCCCGGGGAAGGGTGAAAGGGTGGGGTAAGAGCCCACCGCGTCGGCGGCAACGTCGGCGGCATGGCAAGCCCCGCCTGGAGCAAGACCGAATAGGGACGTCGCGCGGTTTCGGCCGCAGGGTTCACCGCCCGAGGCGTCCGGGTAGGTCGCGAGAACCGTCCAGCAATGGGCGGTCCAGAGGAATGATCGTCGCCGCCTT
>Ga0308157_10003798_pt1 | contig 21186 bp, 15 predicted proteins | sample PhyBR1_FD_201035 | JGI IMG/M metagenome (GOLD analysis project Ga0308157, IMG submission 201035) | Phyllosphere microbial communities from UC Gill Tract Community Farm, Albany, California, United States - DLSLB.R1 | ecosystem: Host-associated > Plants > Phyllosphere > Unclassified | place: USA...
CTGCGCGCCGGTGTGCGTGCGAGGCGACTGGGCAATCTTGCTATTCACGTGCAGAACGTCAACGCATACCATCAACGTTTCAAGGCCTGGCTACAGCGGTTTCGCGGCGTGGCGTCGCGCTACCTGCTGATGGCCGCCGCAGGCTTTACCCACGGCGGTTTCTACAAGCATTTCGGTTCGAAGGTCGACCTGATGACGGAATCGGCAGCCTGCGGCGCATTGCAGACCGAGGCACTGCTGGCGGACGCCAGGATTGCTGACGTCGTCAACAGTATCTGTCGCGCGAGCACCGCGACGCACGGGGAACCGGATGCACGATGGCGGCGCTCGGTGGGGATGCAGCGCGTCAGCCACCCGCCGTTCGGGCAACGTTCGCGGAAAGCATCGACCGCCTGGCTGCTGCACTGCGCGCCGGGGATGCGCCGATGGACGGGATGGCTGAGGAGAAAGCGCGCGCGCCCTCGTGATCCTGGCGCAGATGGTCGGCGCCATCGTCATGTCGCGCGCCTGTCCGGACGATTCACCTTTGGCCGATGAGATCCTGACCAGTTGCAGGAACGCGATCATGGCGTCACTGCCCGGTCGACGCAGCGCGGGGACGCCTTACGGACGATGTGGGGTGATCTCGATCCGGCGCATCCGCAGAGTGCCCTGGACGAATACAACCCGACAGCAAAGCCACACCGGCGAATGCAGCCAGCGCGACGCCCGCGCCCCACCCGCTCAACAATGCGCCAAACAGTGGCGAGCCCGCGCTCTGGCCTGACGCGAGAATCAAAAACGGCATACCCAGCCCCAGGTCGGGCCGATCCGGAAGGAGCCGGATGCCCTGGATCAGAAAAGCGCCGGACGACGTGATATACGAAGCCCCGAACAGCGCCACGCTGATATAGGCGAATGCCGCCGAGATCGACGTGAACGACAGGCCAATCATCCCCACTGCCATTCCGACCAGGGCAACCCAATGAACCCGCACCAGACCAAACCGCTGCACGAACATACCCGTCATCGCGCCGGTAACGCCGGCCAGACCAAGCGCTACCCAGATCCAGGCGATGTCGCTTTGCGTGAAGTCGAATTCGTCGCGCAACACGCTGCCGCCGAATGTCCAGATGGCGGTACTCGACAAGCCCATCAAAAAGCTGCCCGTGCAGAGCGCCAGCATGCCGGGGCGCTTGACGATCGCGAATGAAACCGGCTCGCTCGCGGTTCGCTTCGGCCCCGCTGGCACCGCATACAACAGCCAGAGCGCTACCGCGCAGCTGATTGCCGAGAACAGGATATAGAGTTCACGCCAGCCACCGAATGCGAGCAGGCTCGCCAGGCCAGAAAATACAATGCCCGCTGCGGTGCCCGTATTGATGATGGCATTGGCCTTCGGCCGGTGAGCATCGTCAAATTGCAATGACACCGCCGTTGCCAGTGGCGGCGAGGTCAGGCCGGTACTCAGGCCTGCCAGCGCGACGCCCAGTCCCAGTACCCATCCGGTCGCGGACAACGTGATGATGACCATGCCGATGGTCGACGCCAACCCGGCGGCAAAGGCAATCGCCCGTGGCGAGCACGCACGGTTCAATGCGAAGGTGATGCACACGCCAATGCAATACGCGACGAATGCGCTGCTGCCGATCCAGCCCGTGGTGGCGATATCGAGTGACAATTCAGTGCGTATCTGCGGCAGCAGCAGACCGAAGGCAAAGCGTGCAAGCCCGTACGAGACCGCAGTCAGCGCAAAAGCCGCCGCCACAAGGTTGACGTTATGCTTCACTGTGCTTGCCTGCATGGGCCAGCAGGGATGTCGCGGCAGTCCTGGCGGCGCGAATCACCGCCGTGTTGTCCAGGCTGGCGATGGCCGTGGCGCCTTCGAACAGGATCCATATCTGGGAAGACAGCAGCGGATCGTCATGCCCCAGCGCGTGACTGACGCGCCTGGCGACCTCTTGGAAGAACACCTCTTTCTGCCGGCGCACCAGGGCCACGATGTCGTCGTTCGCACCCCGGTATTCGCTACCGGCACGCAGCAGCAGGCAGCCCGATGCGCCAAACTCGGCCGACCATTGGTCGAGCGTATCGAACAGCGATTCGACAGTGCCGACATCGCCATCGTCACGCTGCAAGACCGCCATGAACGCCGCATGCCGCGACTGGAGGGCTGCCATGACGAGCCCGTCACGCGAACCGAAGTGCTTGTACAGCGTGCGGGTGGAGGCGCCGACGCTGGCGCCGATGTGATCGACGCCGACGCCACGCAACCCTTCCCGCGCGAACAGCTGTGCTGCAGCTGCAGCCATATCAGTTTTCTTGTCCATGGACCGAGTGTACAACGATCGTTGTACATGTCAAGCGTGCAGAGTCTGCACGTGATTTGCTTCCTGATGCAAGGAGGGTTAAGGCTCTTTACGCCGAGGCGGCCGACACACCAGCCAGCGCCTCGACCAGCGTGGCCGGCGACACCGGCTTGACCAGGTAGCGATCGAATCCGGCGGCCAGTGCGCGCTCACGGTCACTTGGCTGGCCATAGCCCGACAGCGCCACCGTCAGCGGCCGCGGGATGGACTGGGCGGCGCGCAGGCGCGCCATCAGTTCGAAGCCATCGATGCCGGGCAAGCCGATGTCGCACACGATGGCGTCGAAGCGCCCTTCGAGTGCCAGCGCCAGGCCGGCATGGCCGTCGGCCGCAATCTCGACCTGGTGGCCTTCGAATTCAAGCAGCAGGCGCAGCACATCAGAGGCGTCGCCATTGTCTTCGATGACGAGGATCCGGCGCGCGGCACTGGCTGTGTGCGCCGGCGCTGCAACGGCCGCGCACGGCAGGGCGGCGGCCGACTGCGGCAGGCACACGGTGAAGGTGCTGCCCTGCCCCAGGCCTTCGCTGCCGGCAGTGACACTGCCACCATGCATGCTTACCAGATTGCGCACGACGTTCAGGCCCACGCCCAGCCCGCCCTCCGAGCGCGCCAGCGAGCGTGGCCCCTGGGTGAACAGCTCGAACGCGCGGCCGATCGTCTCGTCCGACATGCCGGCGCCGTTGTCCGCGATCGTGACCGCGATGCCCTCGTCGCAGCGCACAGTGACCACGACCCGGCCGCCATCCTGCGTGTACTTCGAGGCGTTGTTGAGCAGATTGGTAAAGACCTGCGTCAGGCGCACGCGGTCGGCATCGACGACGAGATCGCGCTCGTCGTGGGTGATCGTCAGGCTCTGGCCGCGCTCGCGTACGCGCGGCATGATCGTCTCGGCGGCATGTTCGAGCACTTCGGCCAGATGCAGCGGCTCGATCGCCAGCGTGATCTTGCCGCTGCTCAGGCGCGCTGCGTCGAGCAGGTCGTCGAGCAGGCGCGCCATATGGTCTACCTGGCGCTGGATCACGGCCGTCAGGCGCGCCAGCGGCAAGGTCGCAGCCGGACCGCGCGCAAGAAGCCCGGCCGACACGCTGATCGGCACCAGCGGGTTGCGCAGTTCGTGCGCCAGCATGGCCAGGAATTCGTTCTGGCGCCGGTTAGTGTCTTCGGCGTCGTCGCGCGACGTTTGCGCGTCGACCGCTGCCAGCACCAGATGTTCGTTGGCTTCGCGCAGGCTCACGGCCAGCGTGGTGCTGGCGTCGAGCTCGCGCCGCAGCCGCGCGTTCTCGCGTTGGAGCTGCGCCAGGTGATTGTCGGGCGTGACTGGCTCGTTACCCGGAAGCGCCGGCACGGAGGTCATTCAGGCCGCGCCCCGCGAAGTTGGCAAGCCATGCAGCACACCCTCGTGCGCGGAGCTGATCGGATCGATGTGGATGCCGATGTTGTCGATATGGAATTCGCGCAAGTCGTGACTATGGCTGCTGCCGCGCACCTTGACCACCGAAATGAACCGGCGCAGCTGCCCGGCGCTCTCGCCAAAGCGCATCAGGACGACCGCATCGGTCAGGTAGGCGATTTCGGACTGGCTGAAGCGCAGATGCGTGAAGTCGTCGTCCATCCCCATCGTCACCAGCACGGTGACATTGCGCTTGGCCAGCGCCGTGAGCATCTGGAAGACGGTGGAGCGCAACTGGTTGCGTCCTTCCGGCGCCAGGTACAGCGACAGCTCGGACAGCGAATCGACCACCACACGGCGCGCGCCGGTGCGGTCGATCGCTTCGTTCAATGCCTCGAGCACCTCGTCGACCGTCAGGTCGATCATGCGGCTTTCCAGCACCTCCACGTCGCCCGCAGCGACCATCTCGGCCAATTCTGCGTTACGCAGGCGCGACGTGCCTTTCTCGAACGAGAGGGCCACGCCCTTGTCGCCCCGGCGTGCGCCCTCCTGCAAAAAACGCGTGGCCAGGATGGTCTTCCCGCAGCCACTGGGCCCGGTGACCAGCAACGAATGTCCCTGCGGCAGGCCGCCATGCAGCAGCACATCGAGGTCGGTCGTGCCGGTCGGGATGCGCCGCGCATCGCGGTCGACCGGCGCGCCGTCGTGGTGATCCTGCGCCAGCGGGGGCAGCATGCGCGGATAAACGCGGATGCCGTCGCCGGTGATGCGGAAGGTGTGCGAGCCGTTCATGTGGGCCTGGCCACGCATCTTCACCACGCGCATCTTGCGTACCACCGAATTGTCGTCATGCACGGGGGTCAGCGAAATCATGCCGTCGGCCACCGTCATGATCGGACTGGCCTCGGCGTCGCTGTTGGCGTACTCGCCGATCAGGAACGTGGTCGCTTGCCAGCTCGTCATGCGCGTGCCAAGGTCCTGGATGAAGTCCTGCAGGTCGGCCACGCCCTCGTTGCCGCTGCGCGCCGTCTGCGCCACCGAGCGGAACGAATCGACGAACACGAGGCTCGGCGCGAAGTCTTCGACCTCTTTCATCACGCGCGCCAGCACGGTGCTGAAGTCGCCCGCGCGCAGGTCTTCGGCCAGATTGATGTAGCGCACCGCAGTGCCGACCTTCTGCATGTCGAAGAAACTGTACTGCTGCTGGTAGCGCAGCATCTTCAGGGGCGGCTCGCCCAGCACGGTGAAAAACAAGGCGCGCCGCTCGGTCGTCGCGATGGAGAACATGATCTGGTGTGCAAGCGTGGTCTTGCCAGAACCCGGCGGCCCGGCGATCAGGTTGAACGAAAACTCGCTCAACCCGCCGCCGAGCAGGACATCGAGCCCTTGCACACCAGTGCTCAATTTCCCAAGTGATACTTTGTCGCTCATTACTTGTGCTCCTGTACTTTCTTGTCTTCTCCGTCAACCGCCGCGGCATCGAGCAGGCGCCGCGCAAGTGCGTGCCCGATCAGCGATGCCAGCAAATCGGTAAACGTCTGGAGCAGGGCCGCATGGGCCGCTTGTGCGAGGTCGGGGGCCACGCTGGCGAGCATGTCGTCCAGCGCGTCGATCTGGGCGGCGCGGGTCTTGCACGGCGCCGTCGTGGCCAGCCATGTGTAGTCGGGGCTGATGAGGCGCAGTGCCCGGCCATACAGCGCGCAGAAACCGCTGTCGCCGATGAGTGGTCCCAGTTGGTCGGCGAGACGCCGCCAGGACTGAATGAGTAAAAGGTGTTCTACCGAGCGCCCGGGATCGCCCTTACTCGTGATCATGTCTGAATCGAAAAACAATTGCGGCCGTTGTCATCATGAAAGGTCCATGCACGCTGCGGTGCGGATTTGTCGTACGCCCGCGTCGTGTGGTGCCCGGCGATAGGTTGGCAACATTATATCGTGGCTTTTCGCGGTTTCTTTTGAAAGCCCTTGCAAACGATGGGGACAAACAGCCAGCTGCGGACGACCCGCTGCGCGTCAATACGGCCCGGCGGCCGTGTTCTCATGCAGTAGGCATTCCCGGCATTCCCCGCTAAGATGGCTGGCGCCGGGCGCACATGCTCCCGACCGACATGCACCTTCATGGATTGGGATTCAATGGAAAACAAGAAGCTGAGCGCTGTCATCTCGACGGCCTGCGTGGTAATGGGGTTGGCGATGGGGCCAGCGGTAGCAGCGGCAACCCCGGTGCCAGCGGTGGCAGGCACAAGCGCCAGGGCGACGCCAGCCGATGCACGCTTCAACGACATCTACACGCGGGAGTGGAAGTGGCGCGTCGCCGAAAAGCTCGAACGCGATGAGGACGCGCCGGACGCCAGCCGGGGCTTCGCCCGGGTCGACGCGCCGGCGCAGGAAGCGCGCCGTGTGTACTGGGCCGGCATCCTGAAACAGCTCGATTCGATCAAGCCCGCCAGCCTGTCGCCGGCAGAGCGCATCAACTTCGCCGTGTACCGCGCGCAGATCGCGTCGCTGCACGATGCGCAGGTATTCCGCGAGTTCGAGCAGCCGGTGAATGCCGACAGCGCGTTCTGGACCGGCGTTACCTACAGCGCGCGCCGCCCGCTCAAGACCACGCAGGCCTATCGCAATTATCTGGACCAGCTCGAAGGCATCCCGGCCTACTTCGACGAAGAGATCGGCAATATGCGCGCGGGCCTCGCGCGCGGCTTCACGCCGCCGAAGGTTACGCTGGCCGGCCGCGAAAGCACGCTGTTGTCGGTGACCGAGGCCAAGACGCCGCAGGACACCGTGTTCTACGGCCCGTTCAAGGAGATGCCGTCGACCATGCCTGCGGCCGAGCAGGAAGCGCTGCGCCGCCAGGCCGTGGCGATCATCGCCGGCAAGGTGCAGCCGGCGCATGCAAAGACGCTCGCCTTCTTCCGCGACGAGTACGTGCCGAAAGCGCGCACCACGCTGGCGGCCCAGGCCATGCCGGGCGGGAAGGATTACTACCAGTCGAAGATCGTCGAATTCACGACGACCAAGCTGACGGCCGACCAGATCCATGCGATCGGCCTGGCCGAGATGGCCAAGATCCGCGCCGAGATGCATGCCATCATGCAGCAGGTCGGCTTCAAGGGCGACCTGCAGGCCTTCCTGCAGTTCCTGCGCACCGACCCGCAGTTTTACGCCAGGACGCCGGCAGAACTGCTCAAGAGTGCAGCGTGGACCGCCAAGCGCTTCGATGCCAAGGCCGACCAGTACTTCGGCCACCTGCCGCGCCGGCGCTTCGCGATCGTGCCGGTGCCCGACGACCAGGCGCCGTTCTGGACGGCCGGCCGCGGCGGCCCGGGCATGTATTGGGTGAACACCTACAACCTGCCGGCGCGCCCGCTCTACAGCCTGCCAGCGCTGACGCTGCACGAATCGGCGCCGGGCCACGCATTCCAGATTCCGCTGGCGCAGGAACAGAAAGGCGTGCCGCCGTTCCGCCGCGCGTACATCTCGGCGTATGGCGAAGGCTGGGCACTGTACACCGAGCGCCTGGGCGCCGAGATGGGCATCTACGAGACGCCGTATGAAGTCTTCGGGATGCTCAGCTACCAGGCCTGGCGCGCGTCGCGCCTGGTCGTCGACACGGGCGTGCACGCCAAGGGCTGGACGCGCGAACAGGCGCAGGCCTACCTGATGGAGAACACGGCGCTGTCGAAGCACGAAGTCGAGACCGAAGTCGATCGCTACATCTCGTGGCCGGGCCAGGCGCTGTCGTATTACCTGGGCCAGATGGCGATCCAGGAAGCCCGCGCACGGGCCGAAAAGGCTTTGGGGCCGAAATTCGATATCCGCAACTTCCACGATACCGTGCTGCACATGGGATCGGTGCCGCTGCCAGTGCTGCAGCAGCAGATCGACGCATTCATCGCCGATGGCGGACCGAGTCCGTATCCGAAGGAAAGCTGATCGCTCCGGTGTTCAACGCGTGGAAGATACAGCCGGGGTCAGACACAGCCGGGGTCAGGTCTGACATTCAGACACGGCCTCAGCCTTAGCCACTTCTATCAGTGCCTTGCCTGGTGCTGGCATCGCCCCGTGCCAGCTAGTTCGGCTACCTGACTGTCGAGATCGTGTCCGAATGTCAGACCTGACCCCGGCTTTTTGCATTTATCGCTGGAACAGTTTGAATTTGAGCTGGAACGATATTCCGCCGTACAGGCGGTCCTTGTAGTTCGGGATGATCCCGACATTCACGCCCACCCGCTCGTACTCATAGGTCAGCGTGGGAATCACGCCCGGGAACCAGCCGCCGTCACGCGTTTTCGGGTAGCCGTCGAACGCTGCCAGCGCCAGGCCCACGCGCACCGGGCCCACCGCGTACGGCTGCCAGATCACGCCGGCGTAGCTCGACCAGGCGCGGTCGCTGTTGTAGAAGCGCCCGCCGGTGGCGGCCAGCGTGCCGCTGAACCGGTACTCGAGCGCCAGGCCCTTGTTGTTGTTGTTCAGGTCCTTGTCGCCGTCGAAGTGGGCCGTGTAAAAGCCTGTGTCGAGCCACAACTCGCTTGTCGGGGCCGGGTCGATCTTCGTGAAAAAGTCGGCGCCATGCGCCAGTGGGGCTGCGCCGAGGAGCGCCAGCAAATACAGGGTGCGCATCAAGTGGCCGCTTTCGTTTCAAGGTCGGGGAACATCACGTCGGTGAAACCGAAGCGGTTAAAGTCGCGGATACGCGACGGGTACAGGATGCCCAGCAGATGGTCGACTTCGTGCTGCACCACGCGCGCATGGAACCCTTCGGCGTCGACGGCAATGCGCTTGCCGAACTGGTCGAAGCCCTCGTAATGCAGGCGCGTGTAGCGCGGCACGCTGCCGCGCAGGCCGGGGATCGACAGGCAGCCTTCGACGCCCTCTTCCATGGCCTCGCCAATCGGCGTGAGCACGGGATTGATCAACACGGTCTCGGGCACCGGCGGCGCGTCCGGATAGCGCTGGTTGCTGGCGAAGCCAAAGACCACGAGTTGCAGGTCGATGCCGATCTGCGGCGCGGCCAGGCCCACGCCTTTGGCCGCATGCATGGTCTCGAACATATCGGCGACCAGGGCGTGCAACTCGGGCGTGTCGAATTGCGTGACCGGGGGAGCTACGCGCAGCAGGCGCGGGTCGCCCATGCGCAGGATGGTTCGCACGGTCATTGCGCCTCCTGCCCTGCCAGCAGCGCGGTCAGCGACGCGCGGAAGCCTTCGGCGGTCTCGGGATGTTTCAGGCCCATGGCCGTCATCGCCTGCAGGTAGCCGAGTTTCGAGCCGCAGTCATAGCGCTGGCCGGCGTAGCGGTAGGCCAGCACGCGCTCGGCCTGCATCAGCGCGGCGATGCCGTCGGTAAGCTGGATTTCGCCGCCGGCGCCCTTGCCGATGGTTTCAAGGTAGCCGAAGATCGATGGCGACAGCAGGTAGCGGCCGACGACGGCCAGTGTCGACGGTGCATCGGCCGGCTGCGGTTTCTCGATGATGTCCGATACCAGTTCCAGCCCCGGGCGGTAGGGCGTGGCGCTGACAATCCCGTACTGGCGGGTCTGCTCGCGCGGCACGTCCTGCACCGCCAGGATGCTGCTGCGCTCATACGCGTAGAGGTCGGTCATCTGCGCCAGCACCGGCTTGTGGCTGCCGGCGTCCATGAAGTCGTCGGCCAGCAGGACGGCAAACGGATCGTTGCCCACCACCGGGCGCGCGCACAGCACCGCGTGGCCCAGGCCCAGGGGCGATGACTGGCGGATGTAGATGCAATTGACGTTCTTCGGAATGACATTGCGCACCGTCTCGAGCAGCGCCTGCTTGCCGGCCGCTTCGAGTTCGGCTTCGAGTTCGTAGGCGGTGTCGAAATGGTCCTCGATCGCGCGCTTGTTGCGGCCCGTGATGAAGATCAGCTCCGTGATGCCGGCGGCGACCGCCTCTTCAACCGCATACTGGATCAGCGGCTTGTCGACGATCGGCAGCATTTCCTTCGGCTGCGCCTTGGTCGCGGGCAGGAAGCGGCTGCCAAGGCCGGCGACAGGAAATACGGCTTTGCGGATCAGGGTCATCGTATTCAGTCAGGTTGGGGATGATTGTTCGAGCAGCGCCAGCAGCGCTGCTTCGTCCAGGATCGCGACGCCCAGCTCTTCGGCCTTGGCCAGCTTGCTGCCCGCCTCGGCACCGGCCACCACGTACGAGGTCTTCTTCGATACCGAGCCGGCGATCTTGCCGCCGGCCGCTTCGATCAGCGCGCCGGCCGCGTCGCGGCTCATCGTCGGCAGTGTCCCGGTCAGCACGAACGTCTTGCCGGTCAACGGTCCTTCCGGCGCCTGCGCTGCTTCGGGCACCGCGTCGAGCAGTTCGCGCCGCATGGCAGCCAGCGCTGTCAGCAGATCGCGGTTGGCCGCCTCAAACAGCCATCCTTCGAGCGCGCTCGCCACCGTGGCCGGCAAGCCGAAGATGCCGAAGTCGGTGCGGGCGGCGATGGTGTCGAGCGTCTGGCCTGCGGCGATGATCTGGCGCGCGCGCGGCTCGGTCAGTTTCGGGATGTCCAGCGCCGCCAGCAGCTTGATCTCGTCGAGCTTCTCGCGCAACTGGGCCTTGGGCGGATGCTCACCCTTGGGCGCCACGCCGGCCGCCAGCAAGGCATCCAGGGCCATCTGGTTTTTTTGTTCGGCGAAGAAGTCGGCGATCGACTGCGCCACCGTGCCGCCGATATCGGGCAGCACGCGCAGCAGCGCGGCCGGGGCGCGGCGCACCAGCGCCAGGCTGCCCAGATACTCCGCCAGCGTCTTGGCAGTGGACTCGCCCACGTGGCGGATGCCCAGCGCGAACAGCAGGCGTTCGAGCGGCGGCGCCTTGCTGGCGGCAATCGCCGCCAGCAGATTGTCGGCCCATTTGGTGGGCACCTTGCCCTGCCTGGCGGTTTCCGGTGCCGCAGCCTCGGCCTCGTCGGCCAGGCGCTTCATCTTGAGCAGGTCGTCCTGCGTCAGCTTGTACAGATCGGCCACGCCGGTGACCAGGTTTGCTTCGACCAGGCTGTCGATGTAGCGGTCGCCCAACCCTTCGATGTCCATCATGCGGCGCCCAGCGAAGTGGCGGATCGCCTCTTTGCGCTGCGCGGCGCAGGTCAGGCCGCCGGAGCAGCGCGCGACGATCTCGCCTTCTTCGCGCACGACATGCGAGCCGCACACCGGGCAGGTTGCCGGCAAGGTGTACAGCGGAGGTTCCGGCGTCGGGCGGCGTTCGAGCACCACGCCCAGCACCTCGGGAATCACATCGCCGGCGCGGCGCACGATGACCGTGTCGCCCACCCGCACGTCCTTGCGCCGCACTTCGTCTTCGTTGTGCAGCGTGGCATTGGTGACGGTCACGCCGCCAACCGACACCGGCACCAGGCGCGCCACCGGCGTGATGGCGCCGGTGCGGCCGACCTGGACCTCGATCGCCTGGACCGTGGTCAAGGCTTCTTCGGCCGGGAATTTATGCGCCAGCGCGAAGCGCGGCGCACGCGAGACGAAGCCCAGCGTACGCTGGTCCTCGAGCCGGTCGACCTTGTAGACGACGCCGTCGATCTCGTACGGGAGCGACGCGCGGCGCTCGCCGATGTCGCGGTAGAACGCCAGCAGGCCATCGCGGCCGGTGACCACCTGGCGCTCTTTTGCGACCGGCAGGCCGAGTGCGTCGAGCCAGTCCAGCATGGTCGAATGCGATGCGGGCAGCGCCGCCGGCGCGCCCTCGAGCTGGCCAACGCCGTAGGCAAAAAAGCGCAGCCGGCGCGCACTGGTGATGCGCGCGTCTAACTGGCGCAGGCTGCCGGCAGCGGCGTTGCGCGGATTGGCGAATTCCTTCTGGCCGGCGGCGCGCTGGCGCTCGTTGAGGCTTTCGAAGTCGCGCTTGAACATCAGCACCTCACCACGCACTTCAAGCACAGCCGGCACGGCGTCGCCATGCAGTCGCATCGGGATCACGCGCACGGTGCGGATATTGGCAGTGACGTCTTCGCCCGTGTAGCCATCGCCGCGCGTGGCGGCCTGCACGAAGCGGCCGTTTTCGTAGCGCAGGCTGATGGCCAGGCCGTCGAATTTGAGTTCGGCGTTGTAGGCGACTTCGCGCGTCTCAAGACCTTCGCGCACACGGCGGTCGAAGTTGTCGACATCGTCGTCGGCGAACCCGTTATTCAGCGACAGCATCGGCACTGCGTGCGTGACCTGGTTGAATTCGGAGATCGGGGCGTCGCCCACGCGCTGGGTCGGCGAATCGGGCGCGATCGCTTGCGGATGCAGCGTCTCGAGCGCGGCCAGCTCGTGGTACAGGCGATCGTACTCGGCGTCCGGAATCGTCGGGGCGTCGAGCACGTGGTAGTTGTAGCTGGCGCGGTTCAGTTCCGCGACCAGCCAGGCCATCCGGGCCGGGACATCAAGTTGCTCGGTCACGGGACGGTCCTCAGCAGAACAGGCGCAGCGCCCGGGTCGAACCGGCGGCGATGTCGGCGGCGTCCATCTCGGCGTAGAACTCGACCACCTGGCCCTTGATTTCGTCGAGCGCCTCGGCTTCCAGCGGCTGGTTGCCGTCGTCGACGATCGTTGCGTCCAGGCGCTGCGTGAGTGCGCGCGCGGTATCGACCATGCGCCCGAAAGGATCGCGCGCCGGCGACACGCACGGCACGTCCAGCAGCAGCGTCAGGCGCGACGTGGTGTCGGCGCCCAGCGTGACGTTGGTCGAGAGCGTAAACAGCACGCTGTTGCCGGCGCCGTCACGGTCCGGCATCGCAAAGCGCCCGTCGGGCCGCACGTCGAAGCCCGCGTTCTCGAGCGCGCCGATCAGCGTGGACATCGCCCATGGCGCGCCGTTGGCGGCCAGGTTGACGCTCAGTTGCGCGTCGTGACCGGCAACGAAACGGTGCAGCGTGCGTGCTTCGCTCATCACTTCGATCATGTCGGGCACGTGCGGCTCGGCGCCGATGTCGTCACCGACGGCGCGCAGGCGCGTGACGAGTTCGGAGTATTCGAGTTCATTCAGCGCCGTGGTGCGCGTGGCCATCTGGACACCCGCCTGCAGCTTGGTGTACACGCCACCATGAACGATCGGTTCCCACTCGCCGCTGACGGCAAAGCCGATGTAGTGAATCGGCTTGTTGCCCACGCGGCGCAGGCCGTGCAGCGTCGGCAGGATCTTGTCGCCACGGACCGGCGCTTCGAGCGCCAGCGGGATCATGCAGTCGATCAGCGGATCGACCAGGCATTCGGCCAGTTCGGCCGGCGGCATGCCGGGGCGGGTGCCCGGAAGCGATGCGGCCACCGCATCCTGCGCGGCGGTCGAGCCGGCGGCGCGGTAGGACGTTGGCGCGACGGGTGCAGCTGGTGCGACCGGCACAACTGGCGCTGGTGGCGTCACCGGCGTGGCTGGCGCAGGTGCCGGCGTCGTTACAGGCGCAGGCGTTTCTTCGGCTGCCGGCGCGGCTGCCGGCGCTGGCGCCGGCGTGTCGCCCAATACCGGCGCATCGAGCTGCGGCTCGGGCTTGGTGTCGGCGACCGTGAACGCGTCCGCGTCGAGCGTCGGCTCGTTCACGCGCGTGTAGGTAAATTCGGTGTCCTTCACGGGCGCGGCGCCGCCGCTGACAGGGGCCGCTGGCGGGGTGGCTGGCAGTGTCGCCGACGGCACGCCGAGGTCGAACATCGGCTCGCTGCGTTCGGCCGCCAGCGCGCCTTCGCCGGTGCGCATCAACACGTCGTCGTGGTCCGATGCGAACGCGCGCTCGACGCTTTTCCTGGCCTTGTACTCCTGCCATTTGTTGTAAGTGACGACACCGACGACGAACACGCCGCCGGCTGCGATCAGGCTCATTTGGAGATCAGTCATGCTGCTTGTGCCTCAATAGCGAAAGTCGCGCCGGACGCACGGTCCTGGTCTTGCCGCGAACTGGGTGATTCAATCGAAATGCCACGTGTGCGGGCAGTCCCCACGCGAAGGCATGCAATGATACCAACTCCCCCGCGTGGATGTCATTTATTAGCATTCTGACACGAGCGGTGCCATCACGCGGCGACGAGATCCGCAGCCGCTTCCATGTCCACCGCAACGATGCGCGAGACGCCCTGCTCCTGCATCGTCACGCCGATCAACTGGCTGGCCATCTCCATTGCGATCTTGTTATGCGAGATGAACAGGAACTGCGTGTGCTCCGACATGCGCTTGACCATGCGGCAGAACCGCTCGGTGTTGGCGTCGTCCAGCGGCGCATCGACTTCGTCGAGCAGGCAGAATGGTGCCGGGTTCAGGCGGAACATCGAAAACACGAGCGCCGTGGCGGTCAGGGCTTTCTCGCCGCCCGACAGCAGGTGGATGGTCGCGTTCTTCTTGCCCGGCGGCTGGGCCATCACCTGCACGCCGGCGTCGAGGATCTCGTCGCCGGTCATGACGAGGCGCGCATTGCCCCCGCCGAACAGGATCGGGAACAGCTCCGAGAAATGCCCGTTCACACGGTCGAACGTGTCCTGCAGCAGGTCGCGCGTTTCGCGGTCGATGCGCCCGATTGCGTCTTCCAGCGTGGCGATGGCCTCACTCAGGTCGGCATTCTGCGAATCGAGGAAGTGCTTGCGCTCGCTGGCCTGCGCCAGTTCGTCCACCGCCGCCAGGTTGACGGCGCCCAGGCCGGCGATGGCATTGGTCAGGCGCGTGACTTCACCCTGCAGGTATTGCGGCTTGAGGTCAGGGACAAGCTTGGCCTGCAACTCGGCTTCGTCGGCGCCGGTGGCGGCCAGCGCTTCGGCGAACTGCTCCTGGTTCAGGCGCGCCGCCTGCTCTTTCAGTTGCAGCTCGGTGATGCGGTCGCGCTGCGGCTGCAGGCTGCGTTCGGTCTGCATGCGCGATTCTTCGGCCGTGCGCAGTTGCTGCGCGACCTGATCGAGTTCATGGCGGGCCGCCGACAATGCCGCTTCCTGCGTCGTGCGCTGATCCAGCAGCACTTGCAAGCCTTCGTGGGCGCTGCCGCTTTCGAGTGCTGCCAGTTCCAGGCGCGCCTGCGCCAGGCTCGCGCCAACCTGCTCGGCCTGCGTCGCGGCGGTGGCGATCGTGCGGCGCAATTCATCGATGCGGCTGCGCTGGGCGCGCTCGGCGAACTGCGCTTCCTGCGCGCCCCGCTCCAGGTCGCGCAGGTGTTCGCGCGCGCGGGCCAGCGCCTGCTCCTGGTCCTGGAACGCGGCCTGGTCGTCTTCGCTGGCGTCCTGCAGTTCGGCCAGTTGCATCTCGAGTTCTTCGAAGGTTTGCTCCGCTTCCGCCTGCGCCTGGCGCTGCTCGGCCTCCTGCGCCGCGATCTCGGTCAGGTCGGCCGCAATCTGGCCGCTGCGCTGGTTGAAGCGCGCTTCGATCTCGCTTTGCTTGAGCACCTCGATCTGCAGCGCGTGTACCTCGCGCTGCAGGGTCGCGACGCGGGCGCGCGCATCCTGCACGCGCCGCGCCAGATCGAGAACGGCGGCGTCGGCGCGGGCAGCGCGCTCGCGCGCCTCATTCGCCAGCAGCGCCTGGGCGCGCACCTGCTTGTCGGTGTTGTCGATCTCGTGCTGGCGCGCCAGCATGCCATCCTGCTCGGCGTCGGGCGCATGGAAGCGCACGCTCGAACGGGTGATCACATGCCCCTGGCGCGTGACGAAGCTGGCGCCGTGAGGCAGCCGGGCGCGCGCGTCGAACGCTTCCGACGCGTCCTGCGCGACATACACCCCGTGCAGCCAGTCGTCGAGCACACCGCGCACGCCGGCGTCATTGATGCGCAGGAGGCTCGCGAACGGCGTCAGGCCGGCCGGCGCCGGGTCACGCGCAGCGCCCGGCTGCGGCGCGTACAGCGCGAGGCGCGCCGGTGGCGGATCGTTGAAAAAGGCCTTGGTGGCGTCGAGGTCCGCCACGTCGAGCGCGCCGGCGCGTTCGCGCAGGACGGCCTCGAGCGCCGTTTCCCAGCCCGCCTCGACATCGAGCTGCTGCCACAGGCGCGGCAGGTCGGCCAGCGCGTGCTTCTGCAACCAGGGCTGGACCTTGCCTTTGGTTTGCACGCGGTCCTGCATCTGGCGCAGCGCCGCCAGGCGCGCTTCGAGCTGCGTGTTGGCGGCGCCCTCGCGCTGGACGTCGCCGTTGGCCTGGCGGCGCTCGGCTTCGACGGTGTCCTGGCGTGAGGTGGCATCATCCAGCGCCTGCGTCTGTTCTTCGAGCGCCAGCTGCTTTTCTTCGAGCTGCAGGCGCAGGTTGTCGAGCGTGGCGCTGTCGGGCAGGTTCAGCGTGTTGCGCTCTTGCTGCAGGCGCTCGCGCCGCACGACCAGGTTGGCCAGGATGCCGCCGGCGTTGCGCCCGTGGGCGGCTGCCAGCTCGATGCGCTGCTGGACCGCCATGATGCGCGCACGCGCTGCATTGGCTGCATCCTGGCCGGTGCGCCAGGCCGCTTCGAGTTCGGGCAGGCGCTCGCCATGGACTTCAACCGCGATCTGGGCGCCTTCCGCGCGCGCAGCCAGTTCTTCGAGCTGCATCTCGGCTTCTTCCTGGCCTTCGCGGTGTTCCTCGGCCTGGGTCGACCAGCCGTCGCGCTGGACGCTCAGCGTGGCGATCTGGTTTTGCAGGCGCGTGCGCGATTCGACGACGAACTTGATCTGCGCCTCGAGACTGCCGATTTCCGCATTCACGCTGTAGAGCGCACCTTGCGCCGTGTGCAGGCGGTCGCCCGCGGCGAAGTGCGCCTGGCGCAGGTGTTCGAGGTCGAGCTCCACGCCGCGCAATTGCGCGGTCTGGGCTTCGAGCCCGGTCTGCGCGTCTTCGATCTCGCGGAAGAACCGGACCTGCTCGGCATTGGCGTCGTTCTTGCGCAGCAGCCAGAGGAGCTTCTGCTTTTCTTCCTGGTCGGACTGCATCTGCTGGAAGCGCCGCGCGACGGCCGCCTGGGCTTCGAGTTTTTCCAGGTTGGCGTTCAGTTCGCGCAGGATGTCTTCGACCCGCAGCAGGTTCTCGCGCGTGTCGGACAGGCGGTTTTCGGTTTCACGCCGGCGTTCCTTGTATTTGGAGACGCCGGCCGCCTCTTCGAGGAACACGCGCAGCTCTTCGGGGCGCGACTCGATGATCCGCGAAATCATGCCCTGGCCGATGATGGCGTAGGCGCGCGGGCCCAGGCCCGTGCCCAGGAAGATGTCCTGGATGTCGCGCCGGCGCACCGGCTGGCCGTTGATGTAATAAGTGGAGGTGCCATCGCGCGTGAGCGTGCGCTTGACCGCGATTTCCGCGTACTGGCCCCACTGGCCGGCGGCCTTGCCGGCGTTGTTGTCGAACACGAGTTCGACTGACGAGCGCCCGGCGGGCTTGCGGTGCGTGGAGCCGTTGAAGATCACGTCCTGCATCGACTCGCCGCGCAGCTCGGAGGCCTTGGATTCGCCCAGCACCCAGCGCACGGCGTCGATGATATTCGACTTGCCGCAGCCATTGGGCCCGACCACGCCGACCAGCTGGCCGGGCACCTGAAAATTGGTGGGATCGACGAACGATTTGAATCCCGACAATTTGATGGAAGAGAGGCGCACGTTGCGTGGGAGAGGAAGGTAGCAAAGAAGCGATCATCATACCATCGCCGGGATGGCGAAGGCCATGGCCGGAAGGCTGATAGGCCAGCGCTTACTCGGCGGCGTGATGGTCGGCCGGCGGGCCTGCATCATTGACCGCCTCACTGCCGACGGCGGCGCCGAGGATACGGCCGACGACACCTTCCGCCAGCACGACCCGGATCGCGCCGGCACGCAGCAGATCCGCCAGGCGACCTGCCGGCAGCGAGAACGCTTCCTGGCGCGCGGCGCCGGAAAAGATATACAGCGTACGCAGCGGGCTGACCCAGGCCAGGCGCACCTTGCGGACGCGATCCCCTTCCGCCAGTTCGAGGCGCATGCCGCGCTCCAGGCCGGCCAGGGTGTCGGCTTCCGGGCCCTGGCTTGCATGCGCCTCGTCCTCGGCCTGCGCCTGCTCTTGCGCCACGCGGCGCAGCGCATCCTGCTGCGCCGCCTCCACCGCCAGTTCGAGCTGGCGTTCGGGCGCCAGCTCGATCGGCGCCCGTACGATCGACGCATGACACTCGGCCAGCTCGGCAAAGAACTGGAGCCGCTCGGCGTCCTGCCAGCGCGTGGCGTCGAGCCATTTGTTCAGGCTTGCCAGCAGCGCCGGCAGGCGCGCAATCAGGGCCTTGCGCTGCTCTTGCGTCGCCTTGGGTTTGACGCTCCAGATCAGGTCTTCCATCGTGCGCGTGGCATTGTCGATCGCGCCGGGGCGGCTGTCTTCGATGGTGTAGGCCAGCGCCAGCGCGGCGCTCCAGCGCTGCTCGAGAAAGCCCGCCACGGCCGGCACGAGCTGCTCGCCGGCCAGGCGCAGGGCTACAGCGCGCTGGGCCGAGCGCTCGGCGGCGAGCCGCTTTTCCTGGCGCGTGGCGTTGGCGATCGGGCCGGCGATGGCGGCCTGTTCCGCGCTGTCGCGCGCGGCCAGGCCGGCTTCGAGTTCGGCCACGGCGGCCTCGAACTCGGGCTGCTCGGCATCGCGCACCCGCTCGACGCTGCGGCGCATGGCGTGGTAGACGGGATCGTCCTGGTCGGCTGGCTGCTCCCAGCCAGTTTGCGAGAGCAAGTCGAGCAGGCGCCGCGCGGGATGCGCTTCCTCGTAGAAGAAGCTGCGGTCGCGCAGGGCCGCCTTGAGTACCGGCACCTGCAGGAACGCCAGCAGCTCGCGCGTCTCGGGCGCGACGCCATCGTCCTGCAGCACGCCTTCAAACACGCGCGACAGCAGATCGAGCGTGGTGGCGTCGCCGCGCGAGAGTGCGCCGGGCGGCAGGCTGGCGCGCAGGCGCGGGAGGTAGAAGGCGCCATGAGGGACCCTGCTGTCACTGCCGTGACCCGTGCTGGTGGTCCCTGGGGCGCCCGCGTTGCCGGCAAACTGGGGCAGGTCCGGCATGCCGGGGATGGGGGCGCCGGCGCCGAGACGGCCGAGCAGGTCGATCAGTGGCAGCGCGCCGGGCACAGGTGATCCGCTGGCGGCGCCATGGGCGAATCCGTGGGCGGACGTTGACATGGCGTGGCCAGGCGGGCCTGGGTGGAAGGCGGCGTGGGCGCCGGCTGGCGCGCCGGCTTGGGCGCCAGCCTCCGTGCTGACTGGCGTGCTCACTGCCGGCGGCGCGACCGCAAAGCCCGACGCGGTGCTGGGCCGCCAGCCACCGCTGCCCTGCGGCAGATCCGGAATCTCCGGCACGGCCAGCGCCGGGTCGAACAGCTGGCGCAGCTGGTCCGACAACGACGCTTCGCGCCGTGCACGTTCGGCGCGGCGCGCAGCCCGGTCATCGGTCTTGGCAAAACGTGTGTCATCGCCCATCCCCTTGCGCGCGGCCTTGAGCGCTTCGGTCAACGCTTCGTAAAGCGGGCCGAGGTCGATCATCAGGCCCGGGCGCAGCAGTGGAGCCAGCAGGCCGTGCGCTTCCGGGTCGGGCTCGAACTCGCACCACGCCGCGTGCAGCGCGCCCAGGAACACGGCAGGACGAAACGGGTTATGGGCAGCGCGCACGAGGTCGCGCCCCAGCAGCAATCCAAGGCGCACGCCGAGAGTGGCCAGCTGCTCCGAGTATTGCAGGTCGAACGGGCGGCTGACGGCGTCCAGCGCCATCTGCTGGTCGATCTGCTCGAGCGGCACGAGGCTCAGCGCCAAGGGGGCGGCCTGCGCGGCCGAGGTGCCCGGTGCCAGCAGTGCGATCTCGGCCTCCAGCGCCGTTTCGAGCGCGCTGGTAGCCAGGTGGACGAAGGCGTAATCGTTATTTTTGAGGAGGTTGCCGGATTTGACCCGGCGCATGACGGCGCGGGGATCCGGGCCAGCTGCAGTAAGGTCGAGCAGGACCGACACGATGCGCCGCACGACGTCGCCCAGGTCCGTCCCGGCCTGGCGGCAGGCGATGGCGACCAGCTCGGCAAGCGTTGCCTGCTGGGCGGCGGCATTGCGCGCTGCGTTGGTCTGGACGGATGGGGTGGCCATGACGATTCGGCGAAGTAAGGCGAGCCTCTATTTTGCCACACTCTTGCCAGTCAGCAATGAGCAAACACAGCGGGCCAGAGGCAGAGCGACACTGCGCAGGACTGCGCCAGCGCGGCGCTTGCCTGGGTCGATAGTAGCCCCGCGGGCAGGCGCATGTCTACAGAGGCTGAGGCCGCTGTCGGATCGGCATCCGGCGCCGGACTTCACAGGGTGACAGTTCGCGGAAACGAACAACGCCATGTCGGTGGCAGGAGTACGATCTGTCGACACTATTGGAAGGAATCATCATGGTCGAGAACAACAACGCTGGTGCGGGTGCAGGCAATCAGGGCGCCAAGCAGGCGCAGCATGTCGACGCTGAACGGCAGCGTTGCGAGAACAATCCAGCTGTGCAGTCCGATTCCCTGTCGGATCAGCAATCGCATGCCGCGTCCGATGCATCGGTGCAAGCGGAGCGCCAGCCCACGCCGGTCCAGCAACCGGATACCCGTGTGAATGAATCGCATGAGCCTGGCTCGCTCTCCGCTGCCGACGTCCAGGGCGGCATTCCCGGGCAGCACGCGAGCGCAGGGCGCCAGAGCGACTAGAACGACACCAGGCGCGGAGGCAGACTGCGCGCCAGGCAGATCGGACGACGGTCAGATATTGCGCAAGATTGCGCCCTTGGGCGGCGCAAAGTCTTTCACTTCGTGAATCATCCTCGCCAGCTTGGCGTCGCGCGCCGTCATGTGCAGGTCGCCGTACTGATGCACGCTCCACTGCTCGGGCGTGAGCTCGATCTCCTTGCGCAGGATCGCCTCGGTGCGCGCATCGTCGGCGCGCAAGCCCTCGACAATGATATTGAGCGCATCCGGTCGCGAACCGGGCGACGCCGTCGCATGCGACTTGTGAATCATGAACCGCGCCGTCTCGCTCGCATAGCGGCGCGACCCGGCCAGGTACACGACAACGGCAATCGAGGCCACAGCCCCGGCGTTGTACATGACAAATTTAATGGGCGAATTGGCCATGAAGTTATACAAGCACAGCCCATCGCTGACATAACCACCGTTGGACTGCAGCAGCACGTGGGCGGTATCGATGCCATCTTCCGTCATATTGGCTACCGCCTCGAAGATCCGGTGAACCATATCACTGTTGACATCGCCAGACAGCGTAAACCACCCCTCTTTCTCCTGCAGCGCTTTGTCTTGATTCATAGTCTGTTCCGCCTACAAAGTAAGTGAACCAAGTGTAGCAAATCCCCTCGCACGCCCTCCACAACCGACCACCAATAGTGCAAAGCAATGTTTCACGGCAATCCCACGCCAACCCACAATGGGGGTCAGAGTGAGATGCACCGAGATGTTGGACAGATTGAATCAGGTACACCTGAGAATTTTTTCCACCTGGTCGGGTGTTCGATAGCCGAGGGTTTGGTGGAGGCGCTGTTGATTGTAATACACGTC
>Ga0308157_10003799_pt1 | contig 21178 bp, 10 predicted proteins | sample PhyBR1_FD_201035 | JGI IMG/M metagenome (GOLD analysis project Ga0308157, IMG submission 201035) | Phyllosphere microbial communities from UC Gill Tract Community Farm, Albany, California, United States - DLSLB.R1 | ecosystem: Host-associated > Plants > Phyllosphere > Unclassified | place: USA...
TCGGCAATGGGTTTACAGTAACGGTAAAATTGTTTGCTGATGACACGCATCCGTTCGCATTGCTTACCGTTAAGGTTCCCGTGTATGTTCCTGCTGCCGTATTTGCAGGTATCGGAATATTGATCGGGTTCGCTGGCAATGCAGCATTGGTAACAGGCAAGAAACTATTTGCAGGACTTACATTCCATGTAATACTGTAGTTTGTTGGTGCATTTGTGACAGCACTATAAGGCAATGTCGTGCTTTGTGGGCTCGTACTTGTACATACCGCGGTAGTAGCTCCTAATGTTATTGTCGGCAATGGGTTTACAGTTATAGTAAAATTTGTTGGAGCGGCAGACACACATCCAGCCGCATTACTAACCGTTAGCGATCCTGTATACGTCCCTGCAGCAGTTCCACCAGGAACGGCAATGCTTATTGAATTTGCTGGTAAAGAGGCATTTGTAACAGGCAAGAAACTATTTGCAGGACTTACATTCCATATAATACTGTAGTTTGTTGGCGCATTCGTAACGGCTGAATAAGGCAATGTTACATTTTGCAAACTTGCGCTCGCACACACAGCAGTAGTTGACCCCAAAGTTATCGTTGGCTGAGCACTAACTTTAATAGGCACAACATTATTCACACTAATAGATGAAGTACAATCTACTGAAGTTAAAGAAGTAACTCTAATAGTGCTATCCCCTGAAGCAGTCAATCCCCTTGCTGTAAAACTTCCAGATCCAGGAGTTCCAACTACCATCGTTTCTGTTTGTCCTACCACATTGGGTAGACTTATATTGTATGTTACTGTGTATGTACCTGCTGGCAGACTAGCCGCTGACCCCGTTAATTGCACTTGTGTGGTTGTTCCTGTACAAACATTTGGCGCCGATATTCCAGTTAAACTATACGTTTTACAAGTATATGTAATGTTAACTTGGCCTCTAGCACCAGCACCTCCATTTTGTGCACTTGAAGTACTTGCAGCTCCAGCTCCTCCTCCGCCAAACTCTTTTCCAGGATTTCCTGCATCATTCGCGCCGAGTACACTGACAAAACCAAGTCCACCAGCTCCTCCCATATTTGTTCCCAAATTTCCTGCATCACCTCCCTTTCCTGATGAAAGAAGCAGACCTAATAAAGTTGCTGATCCAGCTCCTGAAGCTCCCCCATTTGCTGTTGTAATATCTCCAATTGCTCCCGTAGTTATAGGTACAGCAGCTGGGGTTGGCCCAGTTGCTGGATTACCATTTCCTCCTTTACCACCAGGAGCAAAAAAAACACCCGTAAAACCTGTTATATAAGAAGATTCACCTGTAGCTCCATTCCCTGGTCCTCCCGCTGTCGCTTTCGCAACCACTACATTTAACGTTTGCGTACTTATACCTGTAATTTTTCCTTTTGCGTATGCTCCTCCAGCTCCACCTGCACCACTTCTTCCGTTTCCTCCACCAAATAAAGCACCACCTCCTGCACCTCCTGCACCCCAAGCCTCAACAGTAACTTCAGTCATACCCGCAGGAAGAGGAAAAGAAGGATTACTAGTTGGAACTGAATGCACTAAAGTTTGTGCTTTTGATGTGGTATAGAAAATTGATAAAACTAAAACTAGAAGAATTCTCAATCTCCTACTTGATTTTACTGGTTTCTCAATATAAGTTACTAAAGATAAAAGGCTGAAAAAACTCAGCATACTAAGTAAATCTTTTCTCATCTTGTGGCATTTTAGTAATTGAAAAATAAATTCAAACTCAAAACAAGATTAATTGCAAAATGAAAAAGACACATGCTTTAAAACCATACCAACAAGACTGAGTCTTTATATAGAATTAATGAAGCACTTCCAATTTTACAATCAACTTAAGGCAGATAAAACACCGTTTTTCAAAACTGTGCTTTTTGAAGAAAAAAATCAAATCATTGGCTTATAGAAAAGTATTTTATCGATTAAAAAAGCATTTTATCGACAAAAACCAACTACAAGGTACGATTTTATTTACGTAAAAATTCCTAGTGTAGTATTAAACCCCTAATTTTAACACTAAAAACTAAGAAAACATAAAAAATAAGAAAAAACTGTTAATTTAGAAGCAAACAAAACACAACTAACTGATTATAAATAACTTAAATGAAATAAAAAACAATTAGATAAGGTTTCTGATCCGTCTTTAAAAAATTACTTTTTTTGAAGCTGCTTTTCCATTTTCGAAGGTGACTTTTACTAATAAAACCTGATGAGAAGAAAGCAAGTTTTCGATGGAGACTTTTTGGGTTTCAAGCTTATCTTTTTTATACAGTAGATTTCCTAAAACATCAAATATTACCACCTCTTTTATTGTTTCACTAAAAGATTCAATAAGTATATTGTGATTTCTAACAGATACTAAAATATCCTTCGAGATGTCATCAGAAATATTATTTCGTAAAGTTTTATTACTGTAAATTATAGAAAAACGATCATTAAAGGTTCCTGCTTCAGAATCAAATTGATAAGAACCTTCAGAAATATTATGTATTTTATTTAATTTTTTGTCGACTAGAAAAATAGGTTTATCATTAAAAAAATCATCTTTATGATCTATTTCAATTTTTAAATTATCATTAACTGTAGTTTTATAACCTATAGCTATTGAATCGTTTTCTAAAAAAGGCAATTCACGGCCTTGGATTACTAATTTTTTATTTTCTAATACACTGTAAAAATCTAATGGCATTCCTGAACTTAAATATTCTGCATCGTAATTCAGATCTAAAGAATTTGAAGCAGCTGATGCATATCCTAGTAAAATCTGTTTGAATTCATTTTCGTTGTTTTTAATGTTTAGCCAAAACCTATGCTTTTCGATAACAGGTTTTGCTTGCGAATTTGGAGCTGGCCGAAAAAAGGAAGAGTTTCTATCTCGAACTTTCATGCTATTTTTAAATTCTAAATAGCCCGTTAGATTGCTTTTTACAAAAAAGGCCTGCCCCGAAGCAATTGTGCCATTTGGTGCATCATTACTAACTCCAGAACTTAAAGCCGATCTAGTGCCAACACCTCCCAATAAATTGTAAACTGCATAATCATCATTAGTATAACGATAAGTATTAGTTCCTGGAATTGTTATTCTAGGCGGGGTATTATGTGTCCAGAAGTATAATGCCCCCTTTGTTTTCGAAGCATTTTCTCTTAAGAAATCATCTGCACTTATAGCGCATGGATATGGATTGCCAACTAAATAAAAACGATCTGCGGCAATCAACTCAACTTCTATTTTACCATTGTTTGGAATTCCTTTAAAAACACCCTCAAATATTGCTCGCTCTGTAGAAGAAAAACTTTGCGGAGCTCTAATACTGTAGCCACGACCAGGAATCATAGTCATTGTTCCGTAAAGGTTTGTTTTCCATCCTAAAATTGGATCATGCGAGAAATATTTATCAAAAAGTGTTTCGGGTGAAAAATCATGCAATGTCATATCGGATACTGGTGAAGACCAATAGGTAAGGTCAAATCGAATTACTGGTTTTGTTTTTCTTTTTAAATGAACAATTCCTGTGTTTACTATGTCATCATCCTCTTGATATAAACTAGCAGAATCTTCTAAAACAAGTATCCCTTGACCGGTATAAGCAAACTCAATTCCTAATGTGTTTTTTTCAAGTAAGGTAACCGTTTTACCTTGTTCAATATTGCATCCGCAAATATTCGCTGTTGCTAAGTTTGGGAAACTCTCTTTAAAGTAAACATCTTTTCCCGCAGAAGGAGAACCATTGGACCATGAAATTCCATCCCAAGTTGTTGTATTAACGCAAAGTTTTAAACGGGCGATTCTATGTTTTGAAATGCCACAAACAGAATTAAAGTTTCCTCCAATCATCAATCTATAATCATCATCAAATTTCATGGCAAACAGCGTATTATTTGATGGTGCTGCAAAAGAATTATCATACGATCCTGAGGGCAGTAAACGAATCAATCTAGAAGAAGCAATGGTATTATATGTACCCGAAAAACTTCCTCCTACCAAAATTCTATCATCTGGCTGCACTAAAATAGCACGGACATCTCCTTTACTAAAGCCGGCACCTGATTCGAATGTAGTATCCAGACTTCCATCACTATTTAATCGAAGAATGCGTTTTTGTGAAACCTTATTAAAAGTCACGAAAGAACCTCCAACAAGAATCTTATGATTGGATTGAAGTGCAATTGCATAAACATATTTATCAAAACCCTCTTTTATATTAAAGCTAGCATCAATACTTCCATCTTGATTTAGTCTTACCAAACCTGCAAAGTCCATATTATTGAAGGTTTTAAAATGACCTCCAACAAGTATCTTTCCATCTTCTTGTACGACTAGACTTTCTATTACACTGTCTGCACCTAAACCAATATTAAAATTCGGATCTTTTGTTCCGTCTGGAAGAATTCGGACAATTCTATTAGCACTAACGGTATTATATTTAGTAAATGCTCCTGCCACAATTATTTTTTGATCGGACTGAATTGCCATCGCATACACTTGTGCATTAAATCCATCGCCAGTGTTAAATGAATTATCAATTTCTCCACTGGCTAATATTCTAACAATACGATTATGAGTAAGATCATTGTACTTTGTAAAATTTCCTCCTAAAACAATCTTCCCATCACTTTGAAATACAGTAGTTTTAATTAAGTTATTGCTTCCAGAATTTGTTGCGTTAAAAGTTGGATCGATTACTCCGTTTTCTAATAAGCAAACTATTTTGGGAGCAACCACCCCGTTAAACGTTTTAAAATTTCCACCAACTATTATCTTTCTGTTTGGAAGAGGCAGAATACTAAAAACAGAATTGTCAAATCCAATTCCAGAAGCCAAGTATGAAATATCGTGTTCTCCTTCATTACTAATTTTTGCTAACCTCCCTTGATTCTGGCCGTTAAAAACAGCGAAAGAGCCTCCTACAAACCAAGAATCATCTTCATCCAATTCTAAAGCTAGAACTGAGGCAGAAGCAGGTCCTGCGCCGATATCAAAATAAGGTTTTACGCTACCATCAGATTGCAGCAAAATTAATCTTATCACTTCGGTTCCATTGTAAAATCCCGTAAAAGAACCGCCAACCATGATATCCCCATTCTTAGCAATTCTGATTGTCTGAACTCCTTCTTTACTGAAACCCGAACCAGTTATAAAGCTTTCATCTTTAGTTCCGTCTTCATTTAGACGAATAATTCTATTAGCTTCGATATTATCAAAAAGAGTAAAATTACCCCCTAAAACCATTTTCCCATCAGACTGTAGGGCAATGGCATTAACATCATCATTGAACCCAACGCCAGTATTAAAAGTGGAATCAAAAGTGCCATTAGAATTTAAACGAATTATTCTATTGGCAGAAATGCCATTAAAGGTGGTAAAATTACCTGTTAGAATAATTCTCTGGTCTGATAAAACTTTTACTTGTGTAACATTTAACGCAGATCCAGAACCTGTAAGAAACATAGAATCGATTGTTCCGTTTGGCAATAAACGCACTACTCTGTTTACTGTACTATTATTATATTTTGTAAAACTGCCCACTATAATTATTTTACCATCTGGCTGTAAAGCAATATCATATACAAAACCTGTAGTTGCCCCAATTGTAGTATCAAAAGTGGCATCATAAGAACCGTCTTCATTTAAACGGATTAATCTTCCTGCTTTTATTCCGTTATAACTTGTAAAATTTCCTCCAACAATAATTTTTCCATCGGCTTGCAAACAAGAGACATAAATTTTACCATTAAAACCTGTTCCGGTATTGAAATTTTCGTCTATAGATCCGTTTGGATTTAATCGGGTCATGTACGAAACGGCTGCACCATTCAAACTCAAATAATCGCCACCAACCAGCAAAGTACCTTCTTTTTGCAGCAGAAGCGTTCGAACAGTATTATTAAATCCATCTCCATTTTGCCCATCATCTAAAACGTTAAATGAACTGTCAACTTTGCCCTGCTGCGAGAAAAGAGTTTGGGATGATATCAAAATTAGTATTAACGAATAAAATATATTTTTAATCAAAATGGTGCAATTAAAGTTTAAAACTGTAAGAATTAAACTAAATTATAAAGCCATAATTAAAAACACAATACCGTGATTTAGGGATTTTTCCATATAAAAAAATGCCCATTCTTTAATAAAAGAATGGGCATTTGAGGAAATATTATTTTTTATTACAAATTAGAAAAAATCACTTTCTTAGTAATAACAGAACCATTTTCTAAAGTTACTTTAACTAATAAAACCTGATCACTAGAGTGTAAATTTGTAATCTGCAATTCTGATGAATTTACTTTGTTTTTACTGTAGACTAACTGAGCGCCAACGTTGAAGATATTAACTTCTTTGATCGTTTCTTTAGAACAAGTAATACTAACTGTTTTGTTTTTTACAGCAATTAAAACACTGTTTTCTAAATTTTCTAAATCATCTGTACCTAATGTTTTACCTGTATAACGAAGGACAAAACGATCGGTAAAAGTTCCCACTAATGTACTAAATGTATAGTTTTCGTTACGTAAATTGGTTGTCTTTCCTGTAGTTTTATCTTCTAGGTAAACTTCTTGCTTATTAAAGAATCCATCTCCATGATCTAGTCCAATCGTAAAATCACTTGCGACAGTAGTTTTGTACCCCAACGGAACTAAATCTGTATTTTCAAAAGGCAGAGCACGTCCTTGAATAGTTAATTTCTTTGTTTCGTTTAAACTATAAAAATCAAGATAAGAGTTACCTGCAATTGTAGGGGCATCATAATTAAAATCTACATTATTAGTAGCGCCCTCAATATAACCAACTAATATTTGTTTAAAAGCACCTTCATTATTTACCATATTTAACCAAATACGATTTCTTTCAATGCTTTTACTTTTATTAGCTACTTTAAAGAAGCTACCATTAACTGATGAACCTCTACGCATATCATTGTTAAAGTGTATTTCAGTCGCCTTTGGTCTAGCAAAAAATCCTTGACCTGCAGCTATATATCCGTCAAATGATTTTGTTCCACTTACAACAGTACCTCCTGAAGCAGTATAAACTACGTAATCATTACTTGTATAACGATAGGTATTCTCCCCTGGAGCTTTCGTTGGAGGAGCAACGTGAGTCCAGAAATAAAGTGCACCTAATTGATTAGGATTAGCATCCCACAATGCATCTACATCGATCGCAGATGGATAAGGATTTCCTAATAAAAAAAACTTATCTTCAACTACTGGTGTTACAGTTATATCACCATTGTTTGGTATTCCTGTAAATTTTCCAATAAAAGTATCTGGATCAACTTTATCAAATTCCTGCGGACCTCTGATGCTATAACCATGACCTGCTAGCATTGTTGCTTCTCCGTACATATTAGTTGCCCATCCTCCAGTAGGACTATAAGTGAAGAACTTATCGAAAAGAGTTGTCGGTGACAAATCCTTCATTTTAAAAGTATCTGGTTCGCCCGTAACTGGACTTGACCAGTAAGTCAAATCGAAACGGTTTATTTCTGTTGCTCTTTTATAAACAATTGTACCTTCATTTTGCACATTAGTAGTTTGTAATAGACTTGAACCACTTTCAAATACTAATTTACCATTAGTTGTCACTTTATTAGTGATTGTCAAAGTTACTCCATCTGGGATAATTACATCTGATGTCGATGTAATAGTCAAAGAACATGCCTGTATATTGGGTTTCTCAATTGTAAAAGGCTGGTTTGGCACAACAGAGGAAATGGTAACACTTTTGCTTCCGTCTGGTTCCAAATTTGACCATGCAGAACCATTCCAGTCTGTATTAGAGCTAGTATCTGTTATCGTAACAGTCGCAGGACTTGAAGTACAACCGGTCGCATTATTTGTAACAGTAAAACTATAAGTATCTACCACTAATCCTTCGATAGGGAGAGTAGATGTTGTACCAGTATATGGCTGAGTCGAAGTAGTTACTCCTGTACGAGTAATAGTCCAGTCTGCTGGTAAACCAGCCAGGGTTATACTTCCTAAAGTATTACATGAAACATCGTTGTTTTTTGTAATTGTTGGGGCTGTAGGCAATGGTTTTACCGTGATTGTTCCAGAAAGTGTAACGGTTTCACAATTACCTTGCAACGCAACAGTATAATTATAAGGGCTTGCAGAACTTACTGTTGGGGTTCCGCTAATTCTTACAACGCCTCCAAACCATGATATTGTAAGTCCTAATGGAAATCCTGAAGTCGTAAGTACTGTTCCTCCAGTAGTCGCATAAGTAATGTCTGTGATTGCTGAGTTAAAACATATAGATTGTGCATTTGTGCCTGCAGCTGAAGTTAAGGTGATTGTATTGATCGGATTTACTGTAATTGTTTTAGTAGCAGTTGCAGTACCGCATGAACCACCCGAAGTTGTTAATGTCAAAGTGATGCTTCCTGATTCTGATGCTCCAGCTCTATATGTGGCAGTGGCAGGATTGCCAGCGTTTGTCCATGTCCCAGATCCTCCTGTCCATGTTCCGCCTGTAGCTCCGCCTCCTACTGATCCACCCATAGCTGCTGATGTCCCTCCTTGGCAGATTGCAGATAAAGCCGATCCAGCAGTGGCTGTCGGATTCGGATTCACTGTAATTGTTTTAATAGCCGTTGCAGTACCGCATGAACCTCCTGAAGTGGTCAATGTCAGAGTGATATTTCCTGATTCTGATGCTCCAGCTGTATATGTAGCTGTCAAAGGATTTGTAGGGTTGGTCCATGTTCCCGATCCTCCTGTCCATGTTCCGCCTGTAGCGCCGCCTCCAACTGATCCGCCCATCTGAGCTGATGTAGCTCCTTGACAGATTGCAGCTAAAGTTCCTCCTGCGTTTGCTGTCGATGACGTAGTTGAAGCTGAAACCACTGTAGAAGAGGTAGTAGGCGTACTTCCGCTACATTTATTATAAGCTCTTAACCTATAATAGTAAGTTGTATTAGGGTTTAATCCTGTAACGTTGTACGAAGTTACCAATCCAACATCCAAATTACTATATCCAGAAACAAATGATGAAAAACTATTATTTGTAGAAACATCCAAATAATAACCAGATGCAGTTCCTAAGGCAGCCCAATTAGCAGTAAACTGATTACAAAGCATATTAGTTGCAGCTGAAGAAGTCGGGGTTCCAGCATTTGAATTTCTACTTGTTATAACTGCAATTGATTCCGTACTATAAATACATGATGCTGCATTAGCGGCTGCTCCTATAACATTTCTTCTATAATAAACAATTGTTGTTGATCCTGGATTTGTTCCTGCTACTGTATAATTTTCTCCTGTTCCATTAGTATTAATATCTGTCCAATTCACATTATCTGGAGAAGATTGCCACTGAAACTTAATGGATGGATTAGAATTTGCTCCTTGGTAAGTAATAGCTGAACCATCTAAAACTGTATTTCCGCTATTAGCACAACGATAAACAGGACCTGCAGTATTTATACCATTTACAGAATTTATCGTATCATCTGCAGGGTAAATAGAAAACTCCGTTACATTTGCTTCATCATAATCATAATAATCTAGTACTAATTGACTATTTCCATTTAAATAAACCAATATATTAGTATATTCTGTTGGGCCTTGTAGTACCCATGCATCAAAAACCTTAACCCCATCTATAGAAAGTTTTACTCCATCATCTCCCTTTACTTTAACAAAATAGCATCCTGCAGGTAAGGTTGATCGCATTCTATAGCGCACAGCAAATGTCTCACCGTAAAATTGTCTTGACGCTCCTACTCCAGTAAAAGTAACATTAGGCGTAAGTCCTCCACCATAATCTTGAACAAATGAGGTTGTATTTCCAGTAACCGTATTTGCTTGTGTGAAGTATCCTAAATAGCTAGAATTAGTAAAAGCATTTGCATCAGAAAGAGGATTTGTAGTGACAGTATCAGGGAAATCATAAACGTGAGCAATCCATGAGTTGGTACCTTCTGCATTCTCATTAACCTTGTCAGTAGTATTATTTCCTCCTGTATAACTCACAGCAATGGTAGAGTTATTTCCAGTTGTGGAACTACAATTTGCACTATTATTAATTCTAACGAATAATGTTCCAGTAAAAGTAGCAGTCCAACCAACAGAAAAACTATTCGAGTTACTTGTAGCAGTCCCCAAACTTGTACCTGTATTAGCTTGATTAAAGAGTGTAATACGCTTTGTAAAACTTTGATTTGATGTAGTCGTAATTGTATATGTTAATCCTTGAATTACATTAACTCCTACATATCGTCCAACAGGCACACCAGTAAAAGTAACTGCACCAATATTTGTTCCTGAAACATTTTCTCTATTATAAATAATGGATTGATTAGTTCCTGATTGTGTCCCTCCAAAGCTACACTGCCCATAGTTATTGGAAAACACAAAAAACATTCCAACACAAAGTAAGCCCAAACTTGGTTTACATAATCTTTTGGATAAAGATCTAGAAGAAATGAAAAATAAAAACGAGTAAAGTAATTTTCTCATCATATAACAGTAGGTATTTGTTTTAAATTTGTTTTTGGTTTGCTTAAAGCAAAAATGGCATTTCTTCCAAAAAGAACAAGTTCTTTAGGTAATTAGCTGAACCCTAAAATGTTAAATTATGGCATGTTAGGCTGAAATTTCAAAATGTTAAAATTCCGTACAAAAATATTTAAATTAGCCTAATACACAAGGTTATAATTTATTTCTTTTTATAAAATATTAACAAATTTTAGAATTATTTTACAACTAATCGAGTATAACTTAATTTAAACGTTAAAATGCATGAAAAACCCGACGAACAGCACTTTCACCATCAAAGAAGCTTTACAAAAATTAGAACACTTTTGTGCTTATCAAGAGCGTTGTCACGATGAAGTTGTTGCTAAATTATACAGTTTAAAAATGACTCGTGATGAGATTGACACTGTTGTGGTACAGCTAATTGAAGGGAATTTTTTGAACGAGACCCGTTTTGCGTGCAGCTTCGCCCGAGGCAAACACAGAATTAAACATTGGGGAAAAATCAGAATTATAAATGAATTGAAAGCAAGAAATATTTCTTCAACCAATATTACTTTGGCTCTGAAAGAAATTTCTTCTGAAGAATATTTTGAAACTTTTGAAAATCTTGCAGAAAGATCGTGGAATTCTATTTCTGAAACCAATCTTCTTAAAAAGCGCAAAAAATTTTGCGACTATATGCTCCGTAGAGGTTATGAAAGTAATTTAGTTTACGAAAAAGCAAAAGAATTAGAAGAAAACTAAGTTCATTTTCAGCACTACAGAAAAATAATATTTACAACTTTCTTAAAATTTCTCTACCCCTTTTATAAGGCTTAAAAACCACATGCTCTTCAGTTATAAATTATTCCGTTTTTGAAGAATTTATAGCAAATCTGACGTTTTTTAGTCTAAAAAATCAAAAAATAGTCTTTAAAAGCTTCGTATTTTACGAATATTCTTATAATATTTTCCATGGTTTTATAAGAATATTTGCCGAACATTAAAATTTTTAATGTAGTTCATCGACTATTTTAACAATTCATCGATTAAATGTAGGTTCTCAAAACCCTACTAAATTCTAGCTCGTAGATGTATCTATCTTTGCGCGGTTCGAAAAGTCTTATGCCAGCATAACAAATTGATAGAAAACATTTAGCATGAAAAAAACTTTACTTTTATTTTTGTTTTTATTGCCTTTTTTGGGAGTTTCTCAAGTTAATTTAGTCAAATGGGATGATCCATCTGGTGCTACAACTGCTAATGTTACCCCAGCATACAGTAATGCAGTATCTGCTGAAAGCCTAAGCGGAAATGGAATCTCATTACAGCCTTTACAATGGGAAGGTTTTAAAGGAAGTCTTTGGCCATTTTCTTTCAGCATAGATGAAAATAAATACTTTCAGGTTACAGTATCCGCTAAAACTGGATACAAAATAAAACTTGGAGCTTACAATTTCACCTATAAAGGAGACAGTAATTTGTATGTAAAAAGATACCAAGTGCGCTACTCTAAAGATGATTTCGCTACTAGCACCTTGTTACTAGACGAACCAACTCAAGCTGGTAAAGTAAACAAATCAATAGATTTATCTAAAATAACTCTTTACGCTGGAGAAAAATTAACGCTTCGTATTTACGGTTACAAATTACAATCGGGTAAAGACAATAACTCGCCTTTATTTTTAATCAACCGTAATACTGCTACAGAAGCAGGAAACACTAGCCCAACAATTACTGGAACAGTTTCTACTTATGATCCAACTGTTTTAAATGCAAATGACGATCTTGTGACTACACAAGAAAAACGTGCTATTTCATTTAATCCACTGACGAATGATACTAATACCGCTGGTGCAACTATAACTTTTACGCAACCATCAACAGCCGAAGGAACAGTTAGCAGAAATGGAAACATCTTTACATTTACTCCTGCAACAAATTTTAAGGGAACATCTACATTTACTTACACGCTAACAAATGGAGCCAAAACTTCTACGGCAACTGTCGTTGTATATGTAACAGATCTTAGCCCAAAATTAATTATATGGAATGGAGCATTAGCCCAACCAAAAGCGGTCGTAACCGACCCTAACATAACTGGAAATGATATTACTGGAACTGGGTTTGAATTTATTACCAACAGCAATCCTGACTATTTTAACGTTAAAAAATTAGAAAACGGAGGTTCCACAGCATTAACATTGAACAGATATGTTCAAATGAGTATTACGCCAAAAACAAATTATAAATTAACACTTACACAATTCAATTTTATATATAATTCTCCAACAGGATCTGAAGGCGCTTCGATGTTTGAGGTACATTATTCAACTGATCCAACTTTCCCTGGCGGAGGAACAGTCCTTTTGGGACCAACAACAGCAGTAAAAGGGGCGGATACTCCGGTTACTCTAAATTTCCCAACAGGAACAACAGTTTCAAGCAATACGAATCAAACATTTTACATCAGAATATATCCATATGCTGTTCAAAATTTATATAACGGATATTTTAAAATAAAGCATGATTATGGTGGAGAAGTCGGACCAACTCTTACCGGTATTGTCGAGCCTTCAAACTTAATTACTGCTAATCCAGATACTGCAAATACAAATTCAGCCACTGCTATCAATATTCCAATTTTAGCAAACGACGAAAATTACACTCCATTAGCATCCATTACAACTACACAACCAACAACGGGCGGATCTGTTGCAGTTAATGGCACAACAAATGTTACCTTCACACCAACAGCTAGTTTTGTTGGAACTACAACTTTTGAATACACGATCTCGAATGGAACAAATTATTCGACAACAACCGTGACTGTAAATGTTACCGCTCCACCATGTACTCCAACTGGAGATCAAACTTCTTTTGGGGCTAATGCATGGATTGGCTATGTTTATAAAATGGCAAATAATGCTGCCATGCCTCCAAATGTTTCATATCCAGCTTTACCAAACACTAGCATTGCTACATACATAGGGACTGTAACAGAGAACAAAAATTTTGATAGAAATATTGGAGGTGGTTCTGTTACAGGTCTAACTTCAAATTTTGCTTGTGATGCTGCTCCTTCTGACCGATTCTTTGTACGATACAAAATGCTTGCTGATATTACCGAAGCTGGCGTATATAGTTTTGATATTGGAAGCGATGATGGAGCAAGACTTTACATCGATGATGCTGCTGTTCCAGTTATAACAAGATGGAATGGTCACGGTTTTACTATGGATTACGCTACACAAAATTTAAATGTAGGCCAACATAAATTTGTTCTAGAGTATTATGAAGACGGGGGAGATTCAAGAGTTTCTTTTTTCACTGGTATACCAAAAGGAAATCCTTCTGAATATGGAGACAAAGTATGGAACGTTTATGGCTATGTTAACAACGATATAACTTTACAAAATGTTAGATATGCTGGTTATTATGTTGATTCTTATTTAAATCCTGATTCAACAAATTATTGGCCAAAAGACAAATCGCCTTCATCTGCAACCATTTGGCAAGGTTCTCAAATACCAGACAACAATTTTACTGTGGTTTACAAACGTAAAGGTTTCGATTGTGGGTTATATCAATTAAGACATGTAAATCATGATGATGCTTATGAACTTTACATTGATGATGTTTTGATCGCTTCTCAAAATGGATGGAATAATGCATCGTTTTTAATTAATGGCGGACAACTTTACCCTTTAAACAACAATTCTAGAGTAGAAATACGTTTAAGAGAAGATGGTGGTGATGCCAATCTTTCAATTAACTTTACAAAAACTGATGTTATTTACAACGGAACGGGCACTATTCCAAGCGGAGGTAGCGTTGTTATTAATAATAATACTGTGTTGAGCTCAGATCTTACTGTTTGTTCTTGTACTGTAAATCCAAATGTCACATTAACAGTCCCGAAAGACATTACTTTAACTGTTGATGAAAATGTAACCATAGGTACGGGAGGAAAGCTTTTAATTTTAGACGGAGGGTCATTTCTTCAAACTTCAACAAGTAAAAACATGTTTACAGGAAGCAATACTGCTTTTGAAATACAAAGAACAACCGAAATTCGTCGTTTTGATTTAACGTATTGGTCATCACCTGTAGACAATCCAGATTTTAAAATGAACACTTTGTCTCCTGAAACTTTATTCGATAAATTTTTCTATTGGACATCTGATTTCAAATGGGCAACAGATCTGTACGGGAAAAAGACAATGGAACCTGGAAAAGGATACAGCATTAGAGGGCCACAGTCTTTTGACACTCAAACTCCTTCTGACTTTACTGGAAAATTCTATGGAAAACCAAACAATGGAAATATTTTGATTCCGATTACACCTGACAAATACCACTTTGTTGGAAACCCTTATCCATCTGCGATTGATGCGCGTCAGTTTATTATAGATAATGGAGAAGTTGGGCCATTATACTTTTGGACACACGTTTCGCCTCCAAAAAAAGAAAATGGCAGTAACACCTACACATACAGCAGTCCAGATTATGCAACATTTACATTGCTTGGATCAACAAAAGCTACAACTGGAGGAGAAGCACCTTCAGGATATATTGGAGTGGGACAAGGTTTCTTTATAAAGCCAAAAGTTAGTTCGATAACGTTTAATAATGGTCAACGTGTAAAAGCGAAAAACACACAGTTTTATAAAACTACAGCTAAAGAAACAGAAATTGAAGTAAATCGTTTGTGGTTAAATTTAAGCAATGCCGAAGATGCCTTTAAACAACTACTAGTTGGTTATGCAGAAGGAGCATCAAACAGTTACGATCATAACTACGATGCAACTACAATGGCTGGTAATTCTTTTATCGATTTTTACACCATAAACGAAGCTAAAAAACTTACTGTTCAAGCAAGAGCTTTACCTTTTGATAATACAGATACTGTTCCCCTGGGTTATAAAACAACTATTAGTAGCGAACTTACAATCTCGATAGATCATGCAGATGGTTTTTTTAACAAACAAGCCGTTTATTTGGAAGATAAAACGACAGGAGCAATAATAGACCTTCGTGCTTCAAATTATACTTTCCAAACAGCTGCAGGAACTTTTACAGATCGTTTTGTATTACGTTACACAAATAAAACATTGGGTACAGATGATTTTGAAAATGTAGAAGATGGAATTTTAGTTTCAGTAAAATCAAAAGTAATAAATGTAGTTAGCGGTACTGAAAATATTAAAGAAGTACAAATCTATACTATAGGCGGACAATTGCTTTACAACAAAAGCAAAATCGATGGAAAACAATTAGAGATTACAAATTCACATTCTAGCAATCAAGTTTTACTAGTAAAAGTAATTCTAGAAAATGATCATATAGTCACGAAGAAAATCATATTTAATTAAAAACAAGAAACCCATCATTACTGATGGGTTTCTTGTTTTTATTCTTCTTTCAACTCGTCAATTACTTTTTTTATCTCTTTGGCGTATTTTCCATAAAACTTTCGAACCCACCATTCTAAAGAAATTCCCATAGAAAGTATTGTAAAAACAATAATAGCAAAAAAACCAAATAATTGTCCGTTAGTAAATTCGTAATTTAATAAACCAGATTTTTCAGAAAGGCCATAAAAATAAAAGCCTAATAAATAAACCACTATAAAAGGAGTCAGAGAGAAGCCAAATGTTTTATACAATTCCATATTCAGCCTAATATCAAAATATGTCTCATACAAACTGTCTTTTGTTTTCAATGTTGTTGCATTTAATCTTTTAAAAAAGAAATATAATTTTACTAAATAGTAAACGCAAACAGCCAAAAACAAGCTATAGATTAAATAGTACAAGAAAATCATCTGTGTATTAAAATGGCAAATTAACGGAATTGTTCCCATAAAAATTATGGATACAATTTGATAGATAAATTCATTTTTTAGATTTTTTCTGATTTTGTCTAATGGTGTATTAGCAGATTGAATCTTTTCTAAGTTTGATGGCAGAACAACATTTTCAGGCTTTTCGTTATTCCATGCATTTTGTATATCGCTAAAATCCATATCCTTGTTTTTTAATAATTTCTTTTAATTTTTCTTTGGCTCTATTCAATTTCACTCTAGCATTCCCTTCAGAAATTCCTAGATTCTCCCCTATTTCTTTATGAGAGAAACCCTCCAGTTGGTAGAAAATGATGGCTTTATCTATTTTTTCAAGTTTCTGTACCGCTTTGTAAAAATGATCCAACTGACTTTCTTTTATATGAGAATCTCCTTCATCATCTTTGACATTTTCTGAAGCGATTTCATATTTGTCCACCTTCCGTTTTTCTTTCCTCAAAAAGACAATTGCCGTATTTACTGCTACTCTGTACATCCATGTTGAAAACTGGCTTTCATTCCGAAAAGATTCATATGATTTCCAGAGTTGGCATACAATCTCCTGAAACAAATCCTGCTGATCATCAGAATTATCCATATACATCTTAGAAACTTTATACAAAATTCCTTTATGGGTTTCTATTCGATTTAAAAACTCTTGTTCCTTCTCTCTCAAAACAGATTTAGTTCATTACGGGTTTTACAGTATATCCTTCTTTTCTCAATAAATTAATAACTCCATACTCACCACCTAAATGTGCTGCACCAACAGCGATGAAAACACCATTTTCTTTTATTAACTCTGGTATTTGTTTTACCCACTTTTGATTTCTATCATCCAGAATCTGCTTTTTAGTTTTTTCACTTGTAAATCGTTTATCTGTACTAAATGCATACATCGCTTCAATATTTTCTTTTTTGTAGGCATCTACCAATTCCACTGTTTCTTCAGGGGTTGATTCTTCTAAAAGTGCCAGTATTTCATCATTAGAATAAGCATTTTCAAGAATTTCGAATTGAGATTTAACAGATTCTAATCCCGAAATAGAAACATTCCTTTTTTTGGCTGCCTCTGAAAGCTCCATTTCATAGAACTTCAAATCTGTACAATCAAAACTTTTCATCGAAATCAGGCTCAAAACCGTCAAAAGACTAAAACTGTCTACTTGCTGTACCGACATTCCAGTGCTCTTTTTTAAAATGGAATCTAATTTTGTAAGTTGTTCCGGTGTTAGCTTTTTGCTCAAAGGTTCTTTTCCCATTGCCAATTGCTGCATTTGGGTCATTTCATTCGGATCTGTAAAGTTGATTTCTAAAAACAATTTATCCGATTTCTCAAAAGCATTTTTGGCTTTTTCAGATAAAAAATAATCCTTTGAACAGATCATATGAATCGTTCCATATAAATAAGAAGATTTTTGAAGCCCTTGTCCTGAAACCTCCCAAAGAAGAGAATTTTCCAGTTTTGAAGTTTTGCTTTGGGCCGAAATGTCATTACAAACATACAAGAAGAATGTAAATACAGCTACTATAAATTGAAATCTGGTTTTCATGATTTAATGTCGTTTATTTGATTACAGCTTGTAAGTAATCGAATAAACGAAACGTTACAAAAAACTTAACTCTTTTTTCAAATTTAAGTCGTGGAAAATAAGAATCTAAAAAACAAAATCTCTTAATAACGCTAAAACCTGATTAATTTCTTCCTGCGAATTATAGCTATGAATGCAAAAACGAAGTCGTTCTTGATTTTCTGGAACAATTGGCGAAACAATCGCCTGCACATCGAATCCTTTATTCTGAAGTTCTTCTGCCAACTTTTTGACATTTTCATTCCCTGGAACAATGGCAGAATGTATTGGAGATTTACTGTGAACGAACATTGGTTTTAAGCCCAGCAAGTTTTTCTGCTGATTAAAAAAAACAATATTCTGACGAAGCTTTTCGATAGTCTCTTTCCCGGTTTCCAACTGCTGATAAGCCATAAAAATTGTTGCCACAGAATGAGGAGACAAAGCTGTTGTGTAAATAAAACTTCGCGCAAAATTGATTAAATATTCTCTAAGGCCAACACTACCCAAAATTGCTGCTCCTTGAGATCCAAAACCTTTTCCAAAAGTTACGATTCGAGCAAAAAACTTATCTTGAAGTTGCAGATACTGTGTCAGTCCTTCCCCTTTATCTCCAAAAACACCCAAAGCGTGAGCTTCGTCAACAATTAAATAACAATTGTATTTTTCTGAAAGCTGTATCAACCCTTCTAAATTCGGACTATCCCCATCCATCGAAAAAACAGTTTCGGTTACAATATAAATGGTGGCATTTGGAAATTTAAGAATGTATTTTTCTAAATCTTCAAAATCATTGTGAATATAATGATGCGAATTTGCTCGAGACATCGCGACACCATCCTTTATAGAAGCGTGACATAATTCATCATACAAAACAACATCATTTTCTTGCGGTACAGCGCTAAAAAATCCTAAGTTGGCATTGTATCCCGAATTGAAAATTAAAGCAGCTTCTGCTTCATGAAATTGAGCTATAAAACTTTCTGCAATTTGATAAAGAGAATGGTTTCCTGAAGTCAATCTCGAACCTGTGGCTCCATTTTGAAAAATCTCATTTTCTAGCAAATAAGCATGGGTGTGTTTGAATAGAGTTTCCGATTTAGAAAATCCGATATAATCATTAGAAGAAAAATCAATAAGATTATTAAACACAGGAAGTTTTCTAAACTGATTTTCCTGTTTACAATTTTCTAATTTACGATTAAGATTTTCTGGCAGCTTCATAAAACCAAAGTTAGGCAATTCATTTTAGAATTAAGAAAACAGCGGATTATACTTAATCCGCTGCTATACTAAATTTAAATGGCACTAATAAAAGGCGATTGCCTAATATAGTCTGACTCGATCATTTCTTTTACCATAAATTTTGAAATATCTAAAGCCGAAATTTTTTCGCCCAAACAATCTTCAAGATTTAAACAGATTTTAGAACTGTCATCAGAAAAAACAATTAAAGGAACACGAACCTGTGTCCAATCTATTTTACTATCAACCAAAAGATCATAGGTTAATTGTCGGTCTTTTTGGATTTCGGGAAAATTAGTTTTCATCCAATCGGTTGCCATAATCGTCTTTGGCCCCTTTTTATCAAATGGAGTGTCTATATTTAAACCCGCCAATAAAACATATCTCCTAATTTCATTACGTTTCATGGCATTCAAAACGTTCTTCGTTGCCTGACTGGCAACAATAGGCTCTCCTGGCCGTTGACCAATAGTGCTGAGCACTGCCTGACAATCTTTGAGTAATAAGTTTATCGATTCTTCATTAATAGCATCACCTTTAAGGATTTCTATTTTTGAGTTTTGAATGGTAAAATCATCCGGATTTCTCAATAGAAGCTTTACACTAAATCCGTTTTCTAATAACTGGTTTACAAGATACTTTCCAGTTCTTCCGCCGCCACCAAGAACAGCAACTTTTGATATATTTTTCATAGATATTCTTTATAAAATTTGACATAAAAAATGTTGCTTCATTGTCTAATGATGAAGCAAAACTGCAAAAGCTTACTAAGCTTTTACTATTGATCAAATATTTTATAAAGAGATTTTAATACTTCAAAAGTAATAAAATAAAAAAAGCCAGACAATACTGTCTGGCTTTTCTGCGTATTTTGAAATTGCCTTAGTCAACTAAAACAATTATCTTATTGTTTTTCATTTCGATTGTTCCTGACTTAATCTCTAATGTATAGGTTTGGTCATTAACTCTCGTAAATTTATCAGCAGCCTCTTTAGAAAAATTGAAGCTTGGAGCTGCAATTTTAATTGTTCCTTCTTCTAAGATGGAAACAATTGGCGCGTGATGATTTAAAATCTGAAAGCTTCCGTTAACTCCTGGCAAAGTAACCGATGTTACCTCTCCTGAAAATAATTTCGCCTCTGGTGATACTATTTCTAAAATCATGTCTTTTTTAGTTAATAGTTGATGGTTGATGGTTGATGGTTGCTTTCTAACAACTGACAACTAACAACTAACAACCAAATTATTATGCTTCAGCTAACATTTTCTCTCCAGCCTCAATTGCATCTTGAATAGAACCTTTCAAGTTGAAAGCAGCTTCTGGAAGGTGATCTAACTCACCATCGATGATCATGTTAAATCCTTTGATAGTATCTTTAATATCAACCAATACACCTGGGATACCTGTAAATTGCTCTGCTACGTGGAATGGCTGAGACAAGAAACGCTGTACACGACGTGCTCTTGCTACTGAAAGTTTATCCTCTTCAGATAACTCTTCCATACCAAGGATAGCAATGATATCTTGTAATTGTTTGTATTTTTGAAGAATTTCTTTAACTCTTTGTGCACAGTCGTAGTGCTCATTTCCTAAAATTTGAGGAGTTAAGATTCTAGAAGTAGAATCTAACGGGTCAACCGCAGGGTAGATACCTAACTCAGCAATTTTACGTGACAATACAGTTGTTGCATCTAAGTGGGCGAAAGTTGTAGCTGGCGCCGGGTCAGTTAAGTCATCCGCAGGAACGTAAACCGCCTGTACAGATGTAATAGATCCTTTGTTTGTAGATGTAATACGCTCTTGCATTGCACCCATCTCAGTTGCCAATGTTGGTTGGTAACCTACTGCAGATGGCATACGACCTAAAAGTGCCGATACCTCAGAACCTGCTTGTGTAAAACGGAAGATATTATCAACGAAGAATAATACATCTTTACCTTGGTCAGATCCAGCTCCATCACGGAAATACTCAGCGATAGATAATCCTGAAAGTGCCACACGTGCACGAGCTCCAGGTGGCTCATTCATTTGTCCGA
>Ga0308157_10003801_pt1 | contig 21164 bp, 18 predicted proteins | sample PhyBR1_FD_201035 | JGI IMG/M metagenome (GOLD analysis project Ga0308157, IMG submission 201035) | Phyllosphere microbial communities from UC Gill Tract Community Farm, Albany, California, United States - DLSLB.R1 | ecosystem: Host-associated > Plants > Phyllosphere > Unclassified | place: USA...
GGACGCGCCCCAACCCGAAGGCGAACCGCCCGCGGACCAAGCGCCGCCCGGCGCACGAGGACGCCCGCATCGGCCGGGTTCTGGGCGTGGACCGCGGGCGCTACAGCGTGCTGATCGACGAGGGCCTGCCCGACGAGCGCACGGTCACCTCGACGAGGGCTCGCGAGCTGCGGCGCACTCCGATCGTCACCGGCGACTTCGCCCGCGTGGTCGGCGACACCTCCGGCGACGAGGGGACGCTGTCGCGCATCGTGGGCCTCGTGGAGCGCACCTCGCTGCTGCGCCGCAGCGCGGACGACACCGATCAGGTCGAGCGGGTGATCGTCGCCAACGCCGACCAGATGCTCATCGTCGTGGCGGCCGCCGACCCGGAGCCCCGCGCACGTCTGGTGGACCGCTACCTGGTGGCCGCGCTGGATGCCGGCATCCGCCCGCTCCTGGTGGTCACCAAGACCGATCTGGCCGACCCGGCGGCCTTCCTCTCGCACTTCGACGGTCTCGACCTCACCGTGTTCACCAGCGCGCGCGGGCACATGCCGGTGGACGAGATCGGTGCGGAGCTGATCGGCCGCTCCACGGTCTTCGTCGGACACTCCGGCGTGGGCAAGTCGACCCTGGTGAACGCTCTCGTCCCCGGCGCGGGACGCGCCACCGGCCACGTCAACGAGGTCACCGGGCGCGGGCGCCACACATCCTCCTCCACCGTCTCGCTGCGCTACACGACGCCGAACGGCAGCGGCTGGGTCATCGACACCCCCGGGGTGCGCTCGTTCGGTCTCGGTCACGTCGATCCCGCCAACATCCTCGCCGCCTACACCGAGCTCGCCGAGATCGCCGAGGAGTGTCCACGCGGATGCACGCACCTGCCGGATGCCGAGGACTGCGCCCTCAACGAGGCCGCCGCGGCCGGGCGGCTGGGCCAGACCGGGAAGGACCGCCTGGAGTCCCTGCAGCGGCTGCTCACGACCTTCGGGGACGCTCCGCGGTCCGGCGGATAGGCTGAGGGGGTGACCACCACGCGCCTCGAACCCGGTACCCCTGCCCTCGACTTCACCCTCACCGATCAGGACGGCTCCCGCGTCTCGCTGACGGATCTGCGAGGTCGCAAGGTCATCCTGTACTTCTACCCGGCGGCGATGACCCCGGGCTGCACCACGCAGGCATGCGACTTCCGCGACAGGATCTCCTCGCTGCAGGGCGCCGGCTACACCGTGATCGGCGTCTCGCGCGACGATCCGGCCACGCTGCGCGAGTTCCGCGAGCGCGATGCGCTGACCTTCGATCTGCTCAGCGATCCCGACCACGCCGTGCACACCGCCTACGGCGTCTGGGGCGAGAAGATGAATTACGGCAAGGTCATCGAGGGCGTGATCCGCTCGACCTTCGTCATCGACGAGCAGGGTGTGATCGAGCTCGCCCAGTACAACGTCAAGGCCACCGGGCACGTGGCGCGGCTGCGCAAGACCCTCGGCATCGACGCCTGACGCGCGTCGTCAGTCGTCGTCGCCCTCGTCGCGGGCGCGCCCCTGAAGACGGGGGTCTGATGCGCCCTCGCTGCGCACGACGGCGATCAGCAGAAGCAGTCCGACCACGCCCGCGCCGCCGATCACCAGTGCGAACAGCCACGGCGTGGGCTGGATGCTGAACGAGGCCAGTGCGAGGGCGATGGCCAGCACCTGGAAGAGGATGCCGCCCGAGCGGGCCCAGGATGCCCGGCGCAGCGTTCCGACGGCGAACGCGAAGAGGGCGACCGCACCGATCAGAGTCAGCACGATCAGCGCCACGCCGCTGGCCAGGGACGAGGCGTCCCCGGCACCGAGGGCGAACAGCTCGATGAGGGTGATCACAGCCAGCGCGGCGCCTTCGACAGCAAGGACTGCGGCCGCGAAGGCGGCAGGTCCGGAACGGCGCATGCGCGCACTCCTCCCAAGAGTTGTCAGAAAACCCTTGATTTCAGATTGTTTCTGTAACAGACTGTTAAAAGCCATGTGCTCCCACATCGGAGTGGGGCGGGTCGATCGCCCGCATGACCAGGGTAGCGGAATCCCGATCCGTCCCCGAACTCGAGTGCCGCGTCTGCGGCCACCCACACCGAACACATCACCTCTGAGGAGCCTCAATGGACTGGCGCGATAAAGCGGCCTGCCTGACCGTCGACCCCGAACTGTTCTTCCCCGTCGGGAACACCGGTCCGGCCGTCGATCAGATCGAGAAGGCGAAGGCCGTCTGCGCCACCTGCACCGTCACGGAGATCTGCCTGCAGTACGCCCTGGAGTCCGGCCAGGACTCGGGCGTGTGGGGCGGGCTCTCCGAAGACGAGCGCCGCGCCCTGAAGCGTCGTGCCGCTCGCGCGCGCCGCGCCGGCTGACACCAGATGCGAACGAAGAGGCGCCGGTGGGGATCTCCCCGCCGGCGCCTCTTCGCGTTCGCGTCAGACGCTGATCTTCACGTCAGACGCTGATCCACCGCATCGGGATGTCGATGGTCACCTCGGTGCCCTCGCCTTCCCGGCCCTTCCATTCGATGGTGCCGCTGAGCTCGCCCTGGATCAGCGTCCGCACGATCTGGGTGCCGAGCCCCTGGCCGACCCTGCCCTCGACGAGGCCGTGGCCGGTGTCGATGACCTTCACGCGGAGCTGCTCGGACGTGCGGACGGCCTCGATGCGCACGATGCCCTCCTGACCCGCCAGGCCGTGCTCGACGGCGTTCGTGACCACTTCGGTGAGGGCGAGCGCCAGCGGCGTCGCGTACTCGCTCGGCAGAACGCCGAAGCGCCCCTCCAGCTGCGTGCGGGCTCGCGTGTTCGGCGCCGCGGCGACCTCGGCGACGAGCTTGAGCACCCGATCGAAGACCTCGTCGAAGTCGACGGTCTGCGACAGGCCGCTGGCGAGGGTGTCGTGCACGACCGCGATGGCCTCGACCCGCCGCATCGCCTGGGTCAGCGCCTCGCGCGCCTCGTCGGAGTGCGTGCGGCGCGCCTGGATGCGCAGCAGCGACCCGACCGTCTGCAGATTGTTCTTGACCCGATGGTGGATCTCGCGGATCGTGGCGTCCTTGGTGATCAGCTCCTGCTCCTGATGCCGCAGCTCGGACACGTCTCGGCAGAGCACGATCGCACCGGTCCGGGTGCCGTGATCCTTGAGAGGAATGGCGCGCAGGGACACGGTGACGCCGCGCGCCTCCATGTCGGTGCGCCACGGGGCGCGCCCGGTCACGACGACCGGCAGCGATTCGTCGACCTGTCGCGAGGGCGGGACGATGCTGGTGGTCACCTCGGCGAGGGACTCCCCCTCCAGCTCGTCGTCGAAGCCCATCCGGTTGAAGGCGGACAGCGCGTTGGGGCTGGCGAAGGTGCTGATCCCGTCGACATCCAGGCGGATCAGTCCGTCCGACGCGCGGGGCGCGCCGCGGCGGGGTGCGGTGGGAGCGGCGAGGTCGGGGAACTCGCCCGACGTGATCATGCGGAACAGATCGTTCGCGCACTCGTCGAAGCTGATCTGCTGGCGCGACGGCATCCGCGCCTCACCGAGGTTCGTGTGCCGGGTCAGGACGCCCAGGATGACCCGGTCGCCCTGGTCGCGGATGATCGGCACCGCACGGACCCGCGTCGGCGTCTCCTCGAACCAGTCGGGTGACGAGGAATCGACGATCGTGCCCGACTCGAACGCGGACTGCACCTGCGTGCGCCACTGCGGCCGCACCTTCTCGCCCACGATGTCGCGGTAGAAGAGCGTGGCCGCGCCGCTGGGCCGGGAATGCGTCACGGCGACGAACGAGCCGTCTGACGTCTCGATCCACATCACGATGTCCGCGGAGGCGAGGTCGGCGAGCAGCTGGCCGTCACCGGCGAGACGGTGCAGCCACTCCACGTCGGCGTCGGTCAGGAGTCCTTGGGCGTGAACGAGGTCACTGAGCGTTGACACCCGTTCAGCCTACTGGGGCCGATCGTGTGGTCGCGGAGAGCGTCGCGACTCAGAGCACCGCGAAGGAGCTGGCCCGCCACCTGCTGTCGAGACCTTCGAGGCGGATCGCGACGGCCCGTGTGCGGCCGGGTCCGGCCACCACGACGACCGCTTCGACGATGCCGTCGGCCGGTGCGCTCTCCCGGATCGAGAGGATGGTGAAGGTCGGCCTGGTGGGAGCCACGCCGCGCGCGCTGCGGGCGCGGGCGGAGAGGTTGGCCCGTGCGGCGAGGGCACGGAACGCGTCCTCGCTGAGCCAGCGTGCCAGCTGATCGACCTCGCGGACGCCCGCGAGCACTTCGAGGGCTCCCTGCGTGAGGCTTCGCAGCAGCGGGATCGGGTCGGGCAGGCGGGTGGCCGATGTGGGCTGCGGCTCGAAATACTCCGTGGACGTCGTCGTCATCTTCCCGCGTTCCCCCCGGCCCGTGGCAGTTCATCGATAGAAGTAGGTGTAGCGAATTCCCTTGCAGTGAATCATGGCTCGGCGCGCGGAGAAACCCCTTTCGCAGGATCTGTGGATAACTTCCCCGCCGGATGCCGCCCCTCGCCTACGCTCGGACGGGTGGAATGGGAGCACCTCTTCGAAGACCTCGAGGGTCAGCTCGCTGCGGAGTGGGAGTCCGAGCGCGCGGCGCTGGATGCCGAGTCCGAGCGCCTGCGCATCTCGAAGCTGACCCTGCACGAGCGACTGCGCACCATCGCGCCGGACACCCCGCGGCTGCTGCTCGAACTGGTCGGCGGGGATCGCTGGGACACGACGCTGCGCGCCGTCGGCGCCGACTGGATCGGTGTGCAGACGGACGGGGATGTGCGGATGCGCGTGGTGCCTCTGACGGCCGTGGAGTCGTTCGGAGCGGACCACGGCACCCTGCTCGCCGGCCTCGCTCCGGATGCCGCCCCCGCCGGCCTGCGCGAGCGCATGACGTTCGGCTTCGTGATGCGCGACCTCGCCCGCAGGCGCACCCCGGTGACCATCGCCCGGCACGGCTCGGATCCTCAGCACGGCACGATCGACCGGGCCGGAGCAGATCACCTGGACCTCGCCCTGCACGATCCGCACGAGCCCCGCCGAGCGCGGTCGGTGCGCGGCTTCCGCCTCGTCTCCTTCACGGCAGTCACCTGGGTGCGCATCGAGGACGGCACCTCGAGCGCCCTCTGACTGGGGCGGCCGAGCCCGCTGCTGCTCTCAGTCCCGTCGGTACGGCGTGGTCCCCCACAGCTCGGGGAAGCTGGCCTCGTTCGCCTGCCGCCACAGCGCCATACGCCTCGCCTCCTCCGACTGCTCAGAGAGGTATTCCGCAAGGCTGGACTCCTCGACGCGCCAGCGCGCCGGCGACCCGAGCTGCGAACCGCGCAGGCGACCGTGCTGCACGAGCTCGATGACTTCATCGACCTCGATGCACAGAAGCTCGGCGACCTGCGCGGGGGCGAGGAAGCGCGGAGCCGACTCGGATGGTTCGGGCATGCCCTCATTCTCTCCCGCAGACGGCTCCGATGCCGCTGAGAATCAACCCTGTGGATAACTTTTCCCGGCATTCTCCGGAATCTGTGACCATTGCAGCATGATGCACTCGCGTGCCCGCCGTCCCTTCTTCGGCGATCTCCGCTTCCTGGTCGGCCTCGCACTGGTCGTCGTCTCGATCGCCGGCGTCTGGCTGCTGGTCTCCTCCTCCCGCCAGACGACGCCGGTCCTGCAGGCGACGCGCACGATCCTCCCCGGCGAGGCCATCGATTCCGCCGACTTCCAGATCGTCGAGGTGGGGCTCGGCGCCCTCACCGGCACGTACCTCGCGCCCCAGGAGGTCGACCCGCACTCGATCGCGACGAGGACGCTCCCGAAGGGCGAGCTGGTGCCCCTCTCGGCGATCGGCGATCAGGACGCCTCCCGGACGACGACCGTGGTGGTCAGCAGCACCGTCCTGCCCGAGGAGGTGCGTGCGGGAACCGTCGTCGAGCTCTGGCACTCGCCGCCGCTCGAGGACGGCCGCACGTTCGATGCACCGCGGGTGCTCGTCGGCGACGCGGTCGTCGCCGCTGTGGCCGAGGCAGACGGCATGCTCAGCCAGAGCCGCACGGACGTCGAGGTGGTCATCGACCGCTCCGAGGTCGCGGATGTGCTGGCGGCGATCGCGAGCGGCTCGGTCATCTCGATCATCCCCGCGGGGGCGGGCTCGTGACCTCCGTCGTGATCGTCGCCCCGGGCGAGGACGCGGCGATGATGGCATCCGATCTCGAGCTCGAGGGCGTCGACGTGCGCCGCATCGATCCCTCGGGGCTGCGCGATCTCGCCCTGGCCGAGGTGGACGCGCTGCTGATCGCTCCGACGCGCGGCGCGCTCACCCCCGATCTCGTCAGCGCATGCGATCGCGCCGGCGTGCGGATCCTGCCGATCGGGGATGCCGATTCCCGCATCGTCTCCCGGTTCGGGCTGGGGGCGCCGCTCCCCTATGACACGCCGGCGTGGCGGATCGTCCAGCTGCTCGCATCCGCACCGGAGATCTCGGATGCCGCGCCGAAGCGCCCGTCCCGCGTGCTCGCCGTCTGGGGAGCGCACGGGGCGCCCGGCCGCTCCACCGTGGCGATCCAGCTCGCCGTCGAACTGTCACGGGAGGGCAGGCGCACAGCGCTGGTCGATGCCGACAGCGTGGCTCCGTCGATCGCCCTGCAACTCGGTCTCGGCGACGATGCGCCGGGGCTCGCAGCGGCCTGCCGGCGCGCAGAGCTCGGCACTCTCGACGCGGCCGAGCTGTCGCGCCTGTCCTCGCCGGTGGAGACATCAGGCGGGACTCTGGAGGTGCTCAGCGGACTCAACCGTCCCAGCAGGTGGCCCGAGCTCGGTGCGGCACGCGTGCGCACCACGCTCGCCGCCTGCCGGACCTGGGTCGACGAGACCGTCGTCGACGTGTCCGCGGAGTTCGAGGGAGACGACGATCCGCTGGATCCGGGGGCTCCTGCCAGGCATGCGGCGACGGCCTCGGTCCTGATGGAGGCGGATGCCGTGGTGGCGGTGCTCGCCGCCGACCCTCTGGGTGTCAGCCGCTTCGTCCGCGGCTACGCCGAGCTGAAGCACCTCGTCAGCGGCACGCCGATCATCGTGGTCGCGAACCGCGTGAGGCCGGGCCCGCTCGGAATCGATGCGCGCGGCCAGGTGCGCCGCACCCTCGACCGGTTCGCCGGGATCGAGGACGTCTCGTTCCTGCCCGAGGATCAGCGCGCGGCCGACGCCGCGGCGCTGCATGCCAGGGCGATCGCCGATGTGTCGCCGCGATCGGCCCTGGTGTCGGCGGTGCGTCGCGTGGCCTCCGGCCTGCGGCCGCGCGAGGAGGTCACTGCCGGTAGCTCGCGAGGAAGTTCCCGAGCCGCTCGACGGCTTCGCTGAGGACGCGGGGCTCGGGCAGCGTCACGACCCGCAGATGGTCGGGATTCGGCCAGTTGAAGCCGGTGCCCTGCACCATCAGGATCTTCTCGGACACCAGCAGGTCGTAGACGAGCTTCGCGTCGTCGCGGATCTCGTGCACGTTCGGATCCAGTCTCGGGAACGCGTAGAGCGCGCCCTCCGGCTTCACGCAGCTCACCCCGGGAATCGCGTCCAGCCCGCGCCAGGCGATGTCGCGCTGCTCGTGCAGGCGTCCGGACGGCGCGATGAGCGAATCGATCGACTGCACCCCGCCGAGGGCCGCCTGCACGGCGTGCTGAGCGGGGACGTTCGGGCACAGGCGCGTCGAGGCGAGCAGGGTGATGCCCTCCAGGAAGCCGTGCGCGTGCGACTTCGGACCGGTGATCACCAGCCAGCCCGATCGGTAGCCGGCCACGCGATAGGTCTTGGACAGGCCGTTGAAGGTCAGGCACAGCAGATCGGGGGCGAGTGTCGCGGTGGGGATGTGCACGGCGTCGTCGAAGAGGATCCGGTCGTAGATCTCGTCCGAGAGCAGCAGCAGCTGGTTCTCGCGCGCGATCTGCACCAAGCCCTCCAGCACCTCGCGCGAATACACCGCGCCGGTGGGGTTGTTCGGGTTGATGATGACGATCGCCTTGGTCCGGGGCGTCACCTTCGAGCGGATGTCCTCGAGATCCGGCTGCCAGCCGTTGTCCTCGTCGCACAGGTAGTGCACCGGAGTCCCGCCCGCGAGGGAGGTCATCGCCGTCCACAGCGGATAGTCCGGCGCGGGGATCAGCACCTCGTCGCCCTCGTCCAGCAGCGCCTGCATGACCATCGTGATCAGCTCGGACACGCCGTTGCCGAGATACACGTCATCGGGATCGAAGCGCGGGAACTCCGGAATCTCCTCGTAGCGGCTCACCACCGCGCGACGCGCGGAGATGATGCCCTTGCTGTCGCTGTAGCCGTGCGCGGTCGGCAGGGCGGCGAGCATGTCCCGCACGATCTGATGCGGCGCCTCGAAGCCGAAGGTGGCCGGGTTGCCGGTGTTCAGTTTGAGGATCTGGTGCCCCTCGGCCTCCAGCCGCGCCGCCTCGACCAGTGCCTTGCCCCTGATCTCGTAGAGAACGTTCTTGAGCTTGGACGACTGGTCCAGTGTGCGGCGGGTCATCCGCCCAGGATACCGGCAGGTTCGGACCCGCCGGCGACGGCGAAGGCCGGCCCCGAGAGGGACCGGCCTCGCCCGGCATCCGGGTCTCCGAGCGTGTCGAAGGACCTACTTCTTCTTGCGGTTCTGCGCGCGACGCTGCTCGCGGTTGCCGGCAGCGGGCTCCTCGGCATCCGTCTTCTGGCCGAACGCACCACGTGCGGCGGGCGCCTCAGGCTGCTCGGCATCCTGCGCGGCCTTGCGCAGTCGGGCGGTCGCCGCCTGCTGCACCTGTCCGCGCTCGTTGCGCACCTCGATGTCACCGGAGTCGTTCGGCGCGGAGTACTCGAGCTTCTGTTCGGGCTGCGCGTCGACGAGACCCTTGGCCTCGACCTCGGCCTGGTCCGTGCCGGCGCGACGCACCTCGACCTCGAGGTTGTAGAGATAGCCGACCGACTCCTCCTTGATCTGCCCCATCATCGCCTGGAACATGGCGTATCCCTCGCGCTGGTACTCGATCAGCGGGTCGCGCTGCGCCATGGCGCGCAGACCGATGCCGTCCTTGAGGTAGTCCATCTCGTAGAGGTGATCGCGCCAGCGACGATCGAGCACCTGCAGCACCACGCGGCGCTCGAGCTCGCGGGTGGCGGCCTCGCCGAGCGACTCCTCGCGCTTCTCGTACGCGATCAGCGCGTCGGAGAGCAGTTCGCGCTTGAGCCCCTCGGCGCTGATGCCGCCCTTGCGTCCGCCGGCCTCCGCGACGACCTCGTCGATGGTCACGTCCATCGGATACAGGGTCTTCAGCTCGGTCCACAGTGCATCGAAGTCCCAGCTCTCGGTGTGCCCCTCGGAGGTGTGGTCGTCGACCACGCCGCTGATGGCGTCCTCGATGAAGTGGCGCACGCGGTCGGCGATGTCGTCGCCGTGCAGGATCTGGCGGCGGTCCGCGTAGATCGCCTCGCGCTGGCGGTTGAGGACGTCGTCGTACTTGAGCACGTTCTTGCGCATCTCGGCGTTGCGCGCCTCGACCTGCGACTGGGCGCTGCGGATGGCGCGGCTGACCAGACCGGACTCGATCGGCACGTCGTCGGGGAAGTTCGTGCGGGCCAGGATCGCCTCGGCCGCACCGGACTGGAACAGGCGCATGAGGTCGTCGGTGAGGCTCAGGTAGAAGCGGCTCTCGCCGGGGTCGCCCTGTCGGCCCGAGCGTCCGCGCAGCTGGTTGTCGATGCGGCGCGACTCGTGGCGCTCGGTGCCGAGCACGTACAGGCCGCCGGCCTCGGTGACCTTGACGCTGTCCTCGGCCACCTTCTTCTTCATGGCCTCGTAGGTCTCATCCCATGCGGCCTCATACTCCTCGGGGGTCTCCTCGGGGTCCAGGCCCTTGGCCTTCAGCTCCTGGACGGCGAGGAACTCGGCGTTGCCGCCGAGCATGATGTCGGTACCGCGACCGGCCATGTTCGTGGCGACGGTGACCGCACCGAGCTTTCCGGCGAGTGCGACGATCTCGGCCTCACGCGCGTGGTTCTTCGCGTTCAGGACCTCGTGCTTGATGCCCTTCTTCGCGAGCAGACGCGAGAGGTACTCGCTCTTCTCGACGCTGACGGTGCCGACCAGCACGGGCTGACCGCTGGCGTGGCGCTCGGCGATGTCCTCGACGACCTGGGCGAACTTGGCCTGCTCGTTCTTGTAGACCAGGTCCGGCTGGTCCTTGCGGATCATGGGCTTGTTCGTCGGGATCGGCACGACGCCCAGGTTGTACGTGGACATGAACTCGGCGGCCTCGGTCTCGGCCGTACCGGTCATACCGGCGAGCTTGTCGTACAGGCGGAAGTAGTTCTGCAGGGTCACCGTGGCGAGGGTCTGGTTCTCTGCCTTGACCGGCACGCCCTCCTTGGCCTCGATGGCCTGGTGGATGCCCTCGTTGTAGCGACGACCGACCAGGATGCGGCCGGTGTGCTCGTCGACGATCATGACCTCGTCGTTCATCACGACGTAGTCGGTGTCCTTCTTGAACAGCGAGATGGCCTTGATCGAGTTGTTCAGGAACGAGATCAGCGGGGTGTTGGCCGATTCGTAGAGGTTGTCGATGCCGAGGTGGTCCTCGACCTTCTCGATGCCGGGCTCGAGCACGCCGACCGTGCGCTTCTTCTCGTCGACCTCGTAGTCCACGCCGGGCTCGAGGGAGCGGGCGATCTTCGCGAACTCGGTGAACCACCGGTTGGCCTCGCCCGAGGACGGTCCGGAGATGATCAGCGGCGTGCGGGCCTCGTCGATGAGGATCGAGTCGACCTCGTCGACGATCGCGTAGAAGTGCTCGCGCTGGACGAGGTCCTCCTTGCGCCAGGCCATGTTGTCGCGCAGGTAGTCGAAGCCGAACTCGTTGTTCGTGCCGTAGGTGATGTCGGCGGCGTACTGCGCGCGGCGCACCTCGGGGGTCTGACCCGACACGATCGTGCCCGTGGTCATGCCGAGAGCGCGGTGGACGCGCCCCATGAGTTCGGACTGATAGCTGGCGAGGAAGTCGTTGACCGTGATGATGTGCACGCCCTTGCCGGCGATCGCGTTCAGGTACGACGGGAACGCGGCGACGAGGGTCTTGCCCTCACCGGTCTTCATCTCGGCGATGTTGCCGTTGTGCAGGGCGGCGCCGCCCATGATCTGCACGTCGTAGGCGCGCATGCCAAGCGTCCGGCGTGCCGCCTCGCGGACGGCGGCGAAGGCCTCGGGCATCAGCTGGTCGAGCGTCTCGCCCTTCTCGTAGCGTGCACGCAGTTCGGCGGTCTCGCCGCGCAGCTCCTCGTCGGTGAGCTTCTCGAAGTCGTCTTCCAGCGCGTTGACGGCCTTGACGACCTGCTTGAGCCGGCGAAGGATGCGACCCTCACCTGCGCGCAGCAGCTTCTCGAGAGGATTGGCCACGGATTTCTCCCTTGGATCTCGGGTTCCGACGGGGGTGGCCGCCGGACATACCGTGTCATGTTACCGGCCCGTGACATGCGCGCGCTGTGCACGGGCGTCGCGGGGTGACGCTGAACGCGAACGACACGCGGATGCCGGATACCGGCGCTTGTTTTCTGGGTATGCATATACTCGGAAACGCAATACTCGGAAATCCGACAGGAGATCGCATGTCCGTCCGCCAGAGTCTGCTCGCCATCCTCGACCAGGGCCCCTGCTACGGCTATCAGCTGCGTGCCGAGTTCGATCGCCGCACGGGTTCCACGTGGCCCTTGAACGTCGGCCAGATCTACAACACGCTGGAGCGGCTCGAACGGGACGGCCTGGTCGAGAAGGGCGAGGTCAACGAGCAGGGTCACGTCTACTACGGGATCACGGATGCCGGTCGCGCCGAGGTGCAGGACTGGCTGGACTCCCCCGTGCAGCGCAGCGCCGGCACCCGGGACGAGCTGGCGATCAAACTGGCGGTCGCCGCGACCCTGCCGGGCGTGGACGTCTCCGCCGTCATCCAGAACCAGCGCCGCGCCTCACTCGCTCAGCTGCAGGAGCTGAACCGCGCCAAATACGCCGGAGCCGACCCTGACGGCCCTGAAGAGCTGGCCTGGAGCCTCGTCATCGATTCCATGATCTTCGCCGCCGAAGCCGAGGTGCGCTGGCTCGACCACACCGAGCAGCGGCTGAGCATGCATCCGCGGCGAGCGCTGGAGCTCGAGCTGTCCACCGAACGACCCAAGCGCGGCCGCCCGGTGAAGGCACGGGCATGAGCGGCGACGCGGTGCTGCGGCTCGTGGGAGTCTCGCAGCAGTACGGCGCAGGAGAGCTCGCGGTGTCGGCGCTCAGCGGCATCGATCTGGAGGTGCTTCCCGGTGAGCTCGTGGCCGTGATGGGCGCTTCGGGTTCGGGCAAGTCCACTCTGCTGTCGATCGCGGGCGGACTGCAGACGCCGACGGCCGGCGAGGTGGTGATCGACGGCGAGCACCTCAGCACCGCGAAGCCGGACCAGCTCGCGGCCCTGCGGCGCCGGGCGGTCGGCTTCGTCTTCCAGGACTACAACCTCATCCCCACGCTGACGGCGATGGAGAATGTCACGCTGCCGATGGAGCTGGACGGCGCCAGCCGCCGCACCGTGCGCCGCGCGGGCCGGGATGCTCTGGGGCTGGTCGGCCTCGCCGATCGCGGCGACGCCTACCCGGATGATCTGTCCGGCGGTCAGCAGCAGCGCGTCGCGATCGCGCGGGCCATCATCGGAGGGCGTCGGCTGATCCTCGCCGACGAGCCGACCGGCGCGCTGGATTCCGTCACCGGGGAGCAGGTCATGAAGACGATCCGGGGACGGGTGGATGCGGGCGCCGCCGGCATCCTGGTGACGCACGACCCGCGGCATGCGGCCTGGGCTGACCGGATCGTGTACCTGCGCGATGGGCGCATCGTCGACGAGTCGCGCCGTGACTCCGCCGATTCGATCCTGGCGGCCCGCACATGAGCAGGCGGGCCCGGCCGGGCGTGACGTTCACGCTCGCCTGGCGGCAGCTGCTGCGCACGAAGGGATCGTCGGTGCTGGTGGCGGCGCTGATCGCCGTTCCCGTGGCGGGAGCCGCCGGAGCCCTGACCTTCATCGAGAGCCGCACCCCGAGCCTCGCCCAGACGGTGGACTTCGAACTCGGCGCCACGCAGTCCTGGATCAGGATCGAGGGCGGGGCGGATCCGTCGCGAGTGCAGGCGGTCGATGCCCCGTTCATGACGTGGATCGAACGCGCGGACGACGGATCGGCGGCGAACCCTGAGCTGTCGCCGCCGACCGACCTGAGCGATGCGCAGTTGCCGGCGGGCACCGAAACGATCCCGCTCTTCGAGGGTTACGAGCGTCTGACCACAAGGACCGGGATAGCCGGGTTCCCCGTCATCTACGGCAGCGCCTGGGACCCACGCCTGGCGGGCAGGTTCGAGCTGATCTCCGGTCGTGCTCCGCAGGGTCCTGACGAGGCGATGGCCTCCCCCGAGTTGCTGGAGCGCCTGGGCGCGGCGGTCGGCGATGACGTCGAGCTGTCCGATCGCGGAGTGAGCGCGCGGGTGGTGGGAATCCTTCGTGCGATGGACGGCGGCACCTACCGCATGCCGCTCTTCCTCCCGGCGAGCGCCATGCCGGCGGCGGATCCGCCGTCGCACCCGGACACGACCTGGTTCCTGCCAGGCTGGCAGCCGGACCTGACCGAGCTCGCCGACCTGAACCACGCGGGCTACGTGGCCTACGCCCGCGATCTCGTACTCGATCCGCCTGTCGGGGCCGAGACCGAGGCGACCATGATGCAGGGGCAGACCGACTCCGCGTGGGTGACTCTCATGCTGGTCTCGCTCGGACTGGTGTTCGGCGGCCTGCTCGTCGGCTTGCTGGCCGCGGCGGCGATGGCTGTCAGCGCGCGCCGCCAGCAGCGCTCACTGGCGGTGCTGACGACGGTCGGCGCACGCCGTCGCGACGTGTTCCGCACGGTACTCACGCAGGGAGCTCTGCTCGGTCTGGCCGGCGGCCTCATCGGCGCCGCGATCGGCATCGGCGGAGTGGCCGCATTGAACGCGCTGATGAACCCCGGTGTGAAGAACACCTTCTGGTCGTCATGGGGGCTGAAGGTGCCGTGGGCGGTGGCGGGAGTGATCGTCTTCGCAGTGCTCATCGGGCTGGCGGCATCCGTCATCCCCGCCCGCGGCGCGACCCGCGGCGACGCCCTCGCCGCCCTGCGCGGTGTACGACGCCCGGTGAGGATGTCGCTGCGCCGACCGGTCGCGGGAATCGTCGTCGGCCTGATCGGCGGAGGGACGGTGCTGGCCGGGGGCGTGCTCTTCGGCGTTCTCGCCGCAACCGACGCGTGGAACCAAGGGCTGCAGACCATCGCGCTGTGGGCGTCGATCATCGGAGTGCTGCTGTTGCTACTGAGCGTCACGCTCAGCGGGCAGGGGATCCTCGCGCTCCTGGCCCGAATGCTGGCACGGTTCGGCTCGGCGGCCCGGCTCGCGTCCAGGGACGCCGTGGCCAACTCCCCGCGCACCGTGCCCGCCTTCGTGTCCATCGCGGCCAGCACCGCGGTCGCGGTCTTCGTGCTGTGCGCGATCGCCATCCCGCAGGCTCAGTCGGCACGCAACTGGGCCTGGGCGGCTCCGAAGGGCAGCGTCATCGTCACGAACTTCGGTCCGGATTCTCCGGCGCAGACTCCGGCGTTCCTCTCCGATGCGCGGCCGGAGCGGATCATTCCGGTCTCGTCCTCCATCGAGCCCGTCGTCGAGACGAAGGATGCGTCGGAGCAGGCCCAGGAAGTCGCCTACACCTCGATGTGGGGCGAGGAGACGGGAGGTTGGATCAATATTCCGGGCCAGCCCCTCACGATCGTCGAACCCGATGACGTCGAGGCTCTGACCGGTCTCGCTCTCAGCAATGCGGAGCGCCGCGAGTTCGCGGCAGGCGGCACGATCGCGGCGTTCGTGCAGCGTCCGGTCCCCCAGGGCTACGCCGAGTACGTCGACGACGATGACAATGCACAGCTGGCATTCTGGAATGCGAAGGACCTCTACGCGGGAGAGCTGCCGGACCCCGTGCGCACCGAGACTCTGCCCGTACAGGTGCATGTCGGCGCGAGCACCGCCTACCCGCTGATCCTCTCCCCCGCCGCGGCAGAGCGGTACGGCGTGGAGTCGCATGTGAGCAGCTGGATCGCACTGTTCGACGCTCCCCCCTCAGACGCCATGATGGATCGACTGCGGGCGGACGCCGAGACCGCGAGCACCGCCGGTGCGATGTACGACGTGCGGATGGAGAACGGACCGGACTCGCCGATGCCGTGGCTGGCGCTGGTGCTCGGCATCCTCAGCATCATCGTCGTCGCCGCCGCGACGATCAGCCTGGGCCTGGCGCGCATCGAACGGCGGGAGGACGATGCGACGCTCGCCGCGGTGGGCGCCACCACGGCGCTTCGACGCCGGGTCTCGGCATGGCAGGCGGTCATCATCGCCGGCGTCGGGTGCGTGCTCGGCGTGCTGCTGGGCCTTGCGGGCACCTGGGCGCTCACCCAGGCGGTGCCGGGAACCCGTATGAGTGATGCGCCCGTGCTGTGGCTGCTGGGCATCGCCATCGGCCTGCCCGCGGTGATCGCGCTGGTCTCCCTGATGATCCGCCCGCCGCGTCCGGACCTCACCCACCGCACCGCGATCGCGTGAGGCTGCTGCTCGTTCGTCGCCCCTGCTGAGCATCCTCGCCCCCGCTGGTTCACGTGGCTGAGCAGGGGCAAGGGCGACGAGCAGGGGCGACGACGACGGCCCGTCTCGGCGTGCGGGTGTTCGCGCAAGGCGCATCCGATGCACAGCGCCCGCATGGCAGGCGACCGTAGGATCGAGGACATGGCCGGATTCTGGGGCAGACGCAAACGTGAAGAGGAAGCGCTCGCTGCGCAGGACGCGGATCTCGCACGCCGCGCCGAGCAGGCACTCGTGGCGGCGGACGAGCGCATCCGCACCACCGCCGACGAGCTGGCGTTCGCGCAGGCCGAGCTCGGCGAGTCGCTGACCGCCGATCTCAAGGCGGCGCTGACTGCCGTGCGCACACACCTGCGCGAGGCCTTCCAGCTGCACCAGCTCAACCACGACGAGATCCCGGACACCGTCGAGGAGCTGCGCACCCGCAACGCCCGCATCGCGCAGCTGTGCGACTGGGCCGAGGACCTGCTCGACGAGAAGACCGCCGTGCTCGCCGAGAACGTCGCCAAGGTGCGCCGCGCACCCGAGGTCATCGTGCAGGTGCGCCGGGATGCCGAGGCACTGACCACCCGCGTCGCACCGGCCAGGGCGACCATCGAACGTCTCGCCACGCGCTACGCGGAGAGCGCCATGCGCCGCATCGCCTCCTCGGCCGATGAGGCGGAGCAGCTGATCGCCTTCGCCCTGCACGGGGCCGATGTCTCCGAGCGCCGGCGCGAAGCGCACCGCAACGAGGAGGCGAACCTCGCCCTGGAGACCGCGACCGAGGCGGTCCGACGCACCGCGACCATCCTGGACACGGTCGACGACTTCGAGATCGAGGCGCTGCGCGCGGAGTCCACTCTCGCGGATGTCGTCGCCGACTCGCGCGGTGACATCGTCGCGGCCCGCAGCGCACCGCAGACCCCGGAGGTCATCGCAGCGGCCGCGCAGTTGGAGGCCGCGCTGAAGGCGCTCTCCCCCGCCGGCACACTGAACGACCCGTTCGCCGAGCTCACCCAGCTGCGCACCGCCAACAGCGCACTGGACGCCGCGATCGACAAGGCGCAGTACCGGGCGCAGCATCCGCTCCCCTCACTCGACCAGGTGCAGCACGCCCTCGACGACGCCGACCGACAGTTGGGCGTCGCCCGCAGCCTGATCTCCGGCCACCGCGGCTGGATCGGCGCCGACGCCCGCACCCGCCTCGCCGAAGCCGAGCGACTGCGCGTCGACGTGCCCACGCTCCTGCCCGCCGAGGACACCCGCGAGCAGGCGCTGTCCTCCGCCCGCAGGGTGGCCCAGCTGGCCTCGGAGTCGCTGCAGCTCGCACAGCGCGACATCGACTCCTCCCGCCCGCAGGATCAGAACTGGGGCAACGGCGGCTGGGGCGGCGGACGCCGTGGCGGCGGAGGCGGCGACCTCATGGGCGGCGTGCTCGGCGGTCTGGTCATCGGCAGCATCCTGGACGGCATCTTCGACTGACCCCTCGACAGGCTCAGGACCCAGGTCACACGAGAGGCGCCCTCCCCCAAAAACCCGGGAGAGGGCGCCTCTGTCAGGCTCAGGACGCCAGCGCCTCCTCGGCGGGCGGTGCCTGCGTGGTCAGCGAGATGACGCCGTAGTCCCAGCCCTTGCGGCGGTAGACGACGCTGGGGTGGTCGCTGCGCGCATCGACGAACAGGAAGAAGTCGTGCCCGACCAGCTCCATCCGGTCGACGGCCTCCTCGACGGTCATCCACTCCGCGTCGAAGTTCTTCGTGCGGATGACGACGGGCGAGTACGCCTCTTCCTCCTCCTCCACGACGGGGATCGCACCCGTGGCGACGGCCCGCAGCACGTCTGCGGACGCGGGCTGCACGTCGATTCCCTCCAGCGAGCCGCTGCCCTTCTCGAAGTGCGCGCCGCGGGCCTGGTTGCGGCCGTCGATGCGCTTCTCCTTCGCGCGACGCAGCTGCTCGGTGAGCTTGTCGAGTGCCATGTCCAGCGCGGTGAACTTGTCGGAGTCGACAGCCTCGGCGCGGACGACGGGTCCCTTCCCCAGGAGCGTGAGCTCCACGGTCTCGTCAGGGACACGGCCGTTGCGATACGCACGGTGCGTGACCTTGATCTCGAGTCGGAGCGCTCGCGGTGCGAGCGTCTGGATACGTGCTGTCTTCTCCTCGACAACCGTCCGGAACCGGTCGGAGATGCTCACTCCGACACCGACGATGCTCGTTTCCATCACTGCCTCCTTGTCCCGGTCCTCCCGGCCAAGGGCGGACCGTGGTCGCCTTGTGACCCCCTACGCTAGTCGCCGCGACCGTACATGTCACTATCCGTTCACCGAGAGTTTCCGCGTGTCGGGTCGACCGGGCGTGGCTGCCAGCGCGACTGCGCAGATCGGATGCAGACCGACGGCTCTCAGCGCCCGCGCGGCCTCGTCCAGGGTCGCTCCGGTGGTCACCACGTCGTCCACGATGACGACCTCCCGGCCTCCGTGCCGCGCCCCGGTCGCCCGCATGCTGCCGGCGACGTTGCGGGCGCGCTCGTCGCGATCCAGCTCGCGCTGATCGCGGGTGCGGCGGGTCTGGCGCAGCAGTCGCTCCGCGCGGAAACCCGCCCGGCGGATCAGCAGCTCCGGCACTCGGTAGCCGCGCCGACGGTACGCCGCACGACCGGTGGGCACGGGGACGAGAACGGCACCCGCGGGAACCCGGACGCTGAGCACCGCGGACAGCGCACGGCCGAGCGGACGCGCGAGCATGGTCGCGCCCTCCTCCTTGACGCGTCGAATGCTGCGCGCCGGCACCCCCTCGTACACCAGCGCCGCGTGCACGGGCAGCCCGTCCGGGGTGCGCACCTCGACCGGCTCGGCGATCAGCCGCCGGCGGCACTCCTGGCACAGCAGGGTGCCCGCTCGGTCGCACCCGGGGCAGACGGATGCCAGCAGCAGCGCGAGCGCCTCCTCCGCCACGGCCACCGCCCGACCCCATCGCATGCCCTCATCCTGGCCTGCGCCGCCGACGCGCACACCGGCGGATCACGGCGTCCGTGCACAACTCACCGCACGGAACCGCCTGTGCAGGAGGATCAGTAGCCCGCCCGAGTGCCGAGCACGAGCACGCCCTGCAGCGACCGCTGCCAGGATGAGCCGCGCTGGGCGTAGACGGCGCCGTCGGAGGAGAGCACCCGCAGACCCGTCGAGGTCTTCGCCCCCGCCAGCGTGTCCGCTCCATCCGGTGCGGACGAGGATGAGGCCGGCCCGCCGACGACGTAGGTGGTGAGCTCCGGATCGGGGGCGCTGCTCAGCACCGCGAGGGAGTCGTCTCCCACCCACGCGAGCCCGCGCGTCGGTCCGTCCAACCGGCCGATCTCGTGCACCTCGCCGAGTTCCATGGGCTGGGAGTCCTTGCCGCGCAGCACCGCCGCCACGACGACGCGACGCTGCCCACCGGTGGTCACCACCGCGGCGACGCGCACGCCGTCCGACGACACCCGCAGCTGACTGATGTTCTCGGCGCCCGGCCAGGCGTGGGCGATCGGCTGCAGCACTCGCTGCTCGCTCCAGGCGTGCAGGCCCTCCGGCGCGTCGCGCTGCACCGCCCAGGTGAAGCCGAACGGATCCAGTGACGGCTCGATGAGTCCCGGTGCGTCGTCGAGCTCCACGGTGTTGCCCGCGGTCACGGCGAACACGCGTCCGTCGCGCAGCTGCATGGCCACCAGCCTCGCGTCCAGCGACACGTCCACGGCACGGATCGGATCGGCGATCTTCGCGATCTGGGCGGTCAGCTCCCCCACGGGCTCGAGGGCGTCGCCGGTCAGCGCTCGGCCGAACGTCTCGTCGTTCAGCACGAGCACGCCGGGATCGACGATCTCCGCGTCCACGGAGGTGGTGCCGGCATCGAGTGGCACCCCGTCGACGGTGAAGTGCACCTCGGTCACCCCGACCCCGGCGAGGCTGGCCTCGAGCTGGGTGCGCATCCGCGACAGATCCGTCGACGAGGCGGCGAGCGCCGTGCGCGTGAGGGCGACCGAGGCCACCTGCGAGGTGTCGACCTGGACGGCGTCGCCGGCCAGCGCGACATCATCCGAGAACGCGGTGCGCACGGCCGGCGCGAGCCAGCCGCTCGGCTTGCCCGAGATCAGGGCGCGGGCGATGGAGGTCGCCATCGCCGGTCGCCGGGGGAACCACCGCACGTCCGGGACGAGGTGCGTCCAGCTGGGATCGAAGTACTTCAGGGAGTACTTCTGGTACACACGCAGGAAGGTCTCGGCATCCAGCACGATGCCGTCATCGGCTTTGGCTATCCGCCATTCGCCGTCCTCGTTGCGCTTCAGCTGGTAGGTCGCCGTGGCCGGGCCGGTCTGGGCGCTGTAGGCCCCGTCGGCGTCCACGCTGGCGACCTGATCGAACTGCGCGTGCACCTCCGCCGTCTTCGCGGAATCGTCGTCGGGTGCGGAGGAGGGCTCCAGGTCGCGAGCGGTCACCGAGGCGTCGATCGTCACGCCCGCCCCGGGCTTCCACTTCTGCCGGAAGTCATCCGTGAGGAACTCCTGTGCCGTCTCCCAGTTCCGCGCCGGCGAGATCGCCGCCTCCAGGAAGCCCGCCACGATCTTCTCCGGACTGTCGCCGGGCCTGGGATCCTGGGCGTAGAAGACGAACGGGTCCGCCTGCCCCTCATCGCCTATGGCCAGACCGGGGTTCGGCGCACCCGAGGTGGGCAGGCCGGCGCAGCCGGCCAGAAGCAGCGCCGCGGCTGCGACCGCGAGCGCACGGATGCCGCGCAGACGCCTCATCGGGATTCCTCCTCACGGGATGCCGCCGGCCGCAGCACGATGGGCTGCGTGACGCCGCCCAGATCGGCGACGGACTCCTGCGGCTCGAGCGGAACAGGGCTCGCTCCGTTCATCTCGTCATCGGAGCGCGGAATGGTGAGCACGAAGTTGCTGCCCACGCCCAGCTCCGACCAGACCTGCAGCGTCCCGCCGTGCAGCGTCGCGTCGCCGAGGGCGATGGACAGGCCGAGCCCGGTGCCGCCGATCGTGCGCTTGCGCGAGGGATCGGCACGCCAGAACCGGTCGAAGACGTGCTCGGCATCCGCGGGACGCATCCCCATGCCGAAGTCGCGCACGCCGACGGCGACCGCGTACTGATTGCTGTCGACCGTGACCACGACGGGCTGACCCTCGCCGTGCTCGATGGCGTTGCCGACGAGGTTGCGCAGCACCCGCCGCACGCGCCGCGGGTCCATGTCCACCGGCGAGTAGCCGCCCGGTGCGACCATGCGCAGCTCGGTGTGATGCGTCTCGGCGAGCGGACGCATCTGGTCGACGATCTCCTCGGCCAGCTGCGCGAGGCTGGTGGCCTCGATCTCGAGCTGCACGGACCCCGCGTCGTAGCGGCTGATCTCGAGAAGGTCGGCGAGCAGCGTCTCGAAGCGCTGCACCTGGGTGTGCAGCAGTTCGGCCGTGCGGGCCGTGGTGGGATCGAACTCGGCCTTCTGATCGTTGAGCATCT
>Ga0308157_10003802_pt1 | contig 21160 bp, 12 predicted proteins | sample PhyBR1_FD_201035 | JGI IMG/M metagenome (GOLD analysis project Ga0308157, IMG submission 201035) | Phyllosphere microbial communities from UC Gill Tract Community Farm, Albany, California, United States - DLSLB.R1 | ecosystem: Host-associated > Plants > Phyllosphere > Unclassified | place: USA...
GTCCGCAGAAGTCCTGAAAGCCCGCAAAGTGAAAGCTTTGCGGGCTTTTTTGTGCCCTCAATTTGTCCCGCGAAGTCCGAAGAGAACTAATTAAATCCGAACCTTTTAGGCCCATTGATAGGCCCAACGAAAAGCTCTGTAAGCATCCGGTGAACTCGCGTTGCTGTGCAACGCGAGTTGTGATCGGTTTTTGAAGGGGGATTACTGCTGAGGTTTCCGGGCGTAAGGCAGCAACTCATCCAGCCGGTTGTTGGGCCATGACGGCAGTTTTTCCAGTACATCATGCAGCCATGCCCACGGCTCCAGTCCGTTCAGCCGCGCCGTTTCCAACAGGCTCATCAGTTCCGCCATCCTCTCTCCCGCACGCTGCGAACCCGCGAACAGCCAGCTACGCCGGCCCTGAGCCACCGGCCGCATCACTCTTTCACACCGGTTATTGTCCACCGGCACACGCCCATCTTCCAGATACTTCTGCAGCGAAGGCCACCGCTTCAGCGCATACGTTACGGCCTTATGCAGCGCGCCGCCCGGCGCACTGCCTGCCTCCTGTTCCACAAGCCACGCTCGGAACGCCTCCAGCTGCGGTTTCGCATACCGCTCTCACCATCGTCGCTTCTGTTCCGCCGGCCGCTGCCGGATACTCTCCTCCAGCCGGTACAGGTACCCGATGCGCGTCAGCGCTTCCTTCGCGCCCGGGCTGCCATTCATCTTAAATAGATCGGCAAACTTCCGCCTGACGTGCGCCAGGCAGCCCGCTTCCTTCACAGGCACCGGCGTGTCGCCTTCCGGCCTTAACAGCGCTTTGTAGCCTCCATAGTCGTCAACCATCAGCGTGCCCGACCAGCCCGCCAGCATGTCGTACACCACCACCTACGGCAGCAACCCGCGGCCGGGCTGGCCTTTTTCGATAAGTGAGGGAGGAAGCGCCGGGCTGTGCACCTTGTTACAGCCCGGGCAGCCGTACTGCGGCCGCACCGTTTTTAGCACCACGAAGTGAGCCGGCAGCTCACTGCGTACCGGCTTTTGTTTCGGGGTATCGCGCTCCGACAACAGCTCACAGAGCTGGCGGCTGATGTCCACACGATCGGCTGCGGTGTCTTCTTCTGCGAGCTGGCGCTGCTCACCGGGATACTCTGTATCACCAAGGTTTACCGCAAGATCCGTAATGACCATACGTTCAGCTACGGCAATAAATTCTAATTTATTGAATCACCGCTCAAGCATTCTATCGCCAATCAGAAAATTGAAATCCGAGCAGGAAAAGATAAACAGTTCAGCGCCTATTTTGCAGGCAGACAATTACAGGTATCAGAGGTAACCGAGCCTGTAAAAGCCTCAATGAAAGAGACTGATGTTCAGAAAAAACTCGATGTACTGGCCCTGGCTGACAAGCTGAGTAATGTCGCTGAAGCATCACGCCTGAGCGGTGTGTCTCGCGATACAATCCACCGCCACAGACGACTTCTTAAAGAAGGTGGGAGCCGCCCACTTAAACGGCAGGAAACGCCTAATCTGAGGCGTAAAAACTGCACTGATATAAGCATTGAGAATAAGGTTGTGCACAAAACCACAAACTCCCGCCTAAAAACGACAGTTCGCCCCGTCCTGCCATGTCATATTCCCCCATAATTTTATTTTTATGACGGATTTACCCATGCTCAACCCCTCTATGACTAACCTCACCCAGCGCCTCCGGCAGGGGCTCACCCCGCCCCTCCCACAGACGCCTGCAACGCTGCCCGATGCCCGCTTACGGCTGAACAGCGCCATGAGCCAGGCGGGAGAGAGCTGGCGCGACGCCCCCGCCGTCTGCGCGGCGCTCAGGGATATGCTGACCCTGTCTGATGACTTCCGGCAACAGTTGGAGACCGCCACCGGGTTAGCGTTTTCCGCCACGCTGCCGGAGCGTCCCCAAAAAATGGAGGACCTGCTGGACCGCGCCGGCTTTATCCACGATGACGCCCTCAACAAACTCAGCGCCGCGCTCCTCGGCCTGAAGGGCGCTTCACTCTCCGCTCCCGCGCGCTCACCGGCGTTCGCCCCGGCGCCTATTCTCTCCGACGCAGTAAAGGAGGCGGCGCTCGGTATTCTGCTGGAAAGCGGGCTCAAACTGACCGGGATGTCCCGGGACCATGCCCAGGCGGTGCTGCCGCTGATTAAACTCGTCCGCAACGCGCTGGCCGTGGTGAGTGAGAAAGAGACCACCCTGGCCGACCGGCTGAAGAGCATCACGTTTAAGCTGAACACCGCACAGGCCAGCCTGAAGCAGGCCAGCCCGGACTCGGCCGCCTGCCGCTGGGTCAACGCGCTGTGTGACACCGTGGACGTGCTGAGTCAGGGCCTGTCGGTCGGTGCGCTCAAAGACTCGCTGTCAAAACTGCAGACCATCCGCGAGCTGGGGCTGTCAAATATCTGCGCGACGCTCACCCCCCTGCTCGAGCAGGCAGAGATGTTTCAGCAGTGGAAAGAGGGAAAACTGACCAACGACGCGCTGGCCGTCCGGGTGCTGGAGAGCGTGGCACCGCAGCAGGTGACCCTGATGCTGAAAGTCGCCAGGAAGCTCAACACCGCCGCCGCGGAGGGCGGCGCGCTGTCGGCATTAGGCCGTGAGCTCCCGCCCATGCCCGGGAAGGCGTCAGCAGGCGCCTCCCTGCGCTGGATGATGGAGGCTGTGCAGTCTCCTGCCCTGCGTGAAAAGCTGGAGGCAAATGATGGGCAGTGGCTGCGGACCGGCCTGAAGCTGGATGACAACGAGGCCACCTTTGTGCAGGAGGGGCTGCTCAGGCATGCCCAGGCGCTGGCCGATTTCCCGTTCAAAGGCACGCCGGCGGCCCAGCTCAGCGCGCTGGCCCGCATGCCCGGACTGGCGGGCCTGTTCGGCATGATGAACGTCTCTCTGAATGACACGGTCCCGCTGCTCGGCCCCCTGATGAAGGATGGCCTGCACCTGTCGGACCTCGGCGGGATGGCCAACGCCTCCGGCACCTGGGAACAGGCCCGGGAGCTTGCCGGCCTGATGGACGGCAAAAAGGTCGGCTACGCGACCGGTGAGGCGCTGCTCGGCAGCAGCCTCGCGGTGCTGAAAAAGTGTGGCGGCGCACTGTATGATATCGCCCAGGCGGCCAGCCTGCCCGCCAAAAAAGCCTACGGCTTTTACAAGAGTGAACATGCCCCCGGCAGCACTACCAGCGTCAACACCTTTTACCGCAGCCTTATCCACTATATTCAGGACGATTATAAGAGCCACCCCGCGGACTACACCTTCGACACCCTGAGCACCCTCTCGGCCATCGTCTCCGGGACCCTGAAGTGCGCCAGCGGCGTCAGCGCGCTGATAGGGAAAAATACCGCCGAGCTGCTTGAGGAGTATGCCCGCACCGATCCGGCCACCTTTTCGCGGCTGGAGCATACCCTTATCCATGCGGTGCTGGATACGCGGCTGGCTGTCGAAATCCGCGACGCCCTGCAGAGCGGAGACTACGTTCAGGCCAGAAAACTGCTGGAGCCGCTGGGCCGGGCGCTGGAGAATAGCGCCGGCGATCGCCTGTTCCTGCGCAGGATGGCCTCGCTGGTGACCTTCCTCCCCGCGCTGTGCGATATCCACCAGGCGGTCAGGGACAGCAACACCCCCCAGCGCGAGCTGAGCGGCCGCCTGCAGCAGCGGCAGACCATCATGCTGAAGCATCCTGAGTTGCTGAGCACCCTCCCACCGCTGACGATGCTGCAACGGGACCTGGCACGCCTGCAACAGCAGAGCGGTATCCGCGTGACGCCGTCAGACCAATTGCTGGCCGACGGTGAGGTGCTGCGGGCCGCCGTCGCCCGCCTCCCCGCCGGGGAGCAACGCAGTCGTCTGCAAAACGAACTGGAGACGCTGGAGCCGGGCCTGGCTGCCCTGAAGGCGCAGGGGGAGGCGTCGGGACTGCTGCCGACCCAGACGCGCCTGCATGACGCCGTGCGCCAGACGCTGGCAGAAGAGGGGGTGCCCGCGCAGAACATGGCGCTGGCGCAGGTGGAAAATATGAAAAAAATGCTGAGCCAGGTGCCGGACACGCTCGCCCTGCCGTCGCTCACCTCGTTTTCCTCTCTGTCGTCCCTCCCTGCCCTGGCCATGGATGTTATCGCGCTGCTGCAGGCCAGCAAAAAACCGGGACTGGAGGCCGCGGTGGCGAAGTTGGAGACGCTGCTCACCAACGCCGCGTCAGACGCTATTCACGACGGCGTCCACTGGGTGGCCGGCAAAACCGCCCAGCTGTTTACCAAAGAGGTGGAGCTGACGGCGGAGGAGAAGGCGCAGGGCTGGTTCGTGATGGAAAGAGAGCTGTCGGTGGGGCAGTTGGCGACGGGAGCGGCGGCAGGGGCCGCGTCGGGCGCGCTGCTGTCGGCGATGTTCCTGCTGCTTTCCAGAGAGGGCGAGCCGGGCATAAAAGGGACCGCGGGTGACCGGCCGGTCACCCTGAACAGGACAGTGACGACCTCTGACGGGGAGAGCGGCGCGCAGATCGTGCGGCTGTCGCCGTCGCGTGCGGGGGTGTACGGGCCCACGACCCAGCCTGTCGCCCAGGCGGGCGGCGAATGGAAGCGGTGGTTGGCGCTGGCGCTGCCGGTTGTGGCGGGGGCTGCGGCGGGGGCCGGGGTTGCCGCGGCGGTGAACCCGGCGATCCGCGAGAAACGGGGCGAGCATGACGTGCCACAGGGGATGAACACGGCGCTGACCGGGCCCGGACGCTTGCACAGGGTGTTGGGTGAGGACGGGGTGACGAAGGGGATTATTCTGGCGGAGGGCGCGAACCCTGCGCAGGAGGATGCCGGGTTGCAACAAAGCAACAGCCGTGTAAAACGATCGAATTTTGTTACCCATACCATGAAGGTAAGAGAAACCAAAATTCAAAAGATCGCTGCAGAAGAAAAGTTACACGAACAGGCACGCATTGCCGGGCAGGTGCGCATTGACAACATCAGAAACAGCTGGTCAGAAGCCTATCTGGAAGGGAAAGTGACAACCTGGCTGCAGGGGGTGCAGGAGGGGGCCGTGATCCGAATGGGCGCAGAGTTCGCCCCTGAACAGTTTATCCGTAAATTTATCCAGGACATTATTGATAAGCACCCTGAGGCGGCGAAGCGCGACGAGCTGACGTCGCCGGACAGTGTCATCATCATGAGAGAGGGCAAAGCACCCGGCAAGGGAAGCACGCCCGTTACGCTGATCGATCTGGCGATGGGGAAATTTAATTATTTAGCGAAATGGCCGGAGTGGAGAGGTGAAAAACAGGCATTCTACACCAGCGCTGAGACGGTGGCGTTTCGTACGGCATTACTGAATGATGCCAGCCCCTATATGAGCAGGGGGGGCTATAACCTGCCAGGAGGAGCAGGGAGGGCCCTACCTGATCGTGTCCAGAGTGCCTTTATCGACCAGCTTGACAGCATCAAATCTGACGGTACAAAAAGAGAGAAGATGGCTAAATTCTACTCGCTCTCTTTTTATAAAACCGCGAAGGCATTAGCGGTTGACCCCGGCCTGGCGGTGTTCAAACCGCAGCTTGAACAATATCTGAAGGGGGAGATAAAGCCACACCAATTAACTTTCCATGATGAGTGCTTAACTGAGGTTGTTGCACTGCGTGCAGGCAACAATGTGCTGGCATGGGACGCCGCTGGCACCATGTTACCTTTTATCGAAACAGAGCAGGGAATGGGTAAGAAGAATGTTCAGGACTGGATCCTGAAACACCTATCGGCTAATACGCAATATACCTGTAGAGATCCAGATAAAAGAGCCCAGAATTTTAATTTTCGTAACATTTCAGAAGGTTGGAGTCATCTTGGGCCGCTAGAATATGGCAGTCCATTATCTCTTGAAAAAATAGAAAACATTGGCCAGGATACCGTAGCAAACCTGCTGAAGCGGGCAGAGCAGGACATCAAGAGTACGATATCCACCAGGAGTGAGTTTTTTCTTGATGGTCTGATTGATGGTCTGTTTATCGGCGCAGGGATCGTTTTGTCGTCGGTGGTTCCCGGATCTGGCATCGCGTTACTCTTAAAACAGGTCGCTCTGGCCGCAGGGCTGACGTTGAAGAAAGATCTCGTCAAACTGGCATTCGCTGATAGTAGGGAACAAGCGGAGGGTATTATCTCAACCATACCTGCGAACTTGCTGGCCAGCCTGCTTGTGGACGGCAGCATCACCCTGGGGCTCCCGCTGGCAAAAAAAATACTGGCGAAGGGAAACATCAAAGTCCCGTGGGCCAAAGAGTTAAATACCGTGAAAGACACCATGGTAGGTGTTCCCGGATATAACCTGGCGAACGACGTGGGTTCAAATATAGGTAAGTTTATCAACAAGGATAACGCTGGGAGTACGAATACCCGCACTCAACTATCCGTTCATATCTGGGGCCAGCCGGATAAAAATGGTCATAAAGGAGATCTCTATTTTTGTGAGTCAACAAAAGGCTATTTTACCTTAAAAAAAGATGGGGATTATGGCTACTTCCCGACATCAAAAACAGATAATGAATGGTGGCATTTTACAGATCATTCTGCCCTACCCTTCCATATCTGGGGCCAGCCGGATAAAAATGGTCATAAAGGAGATCTCTATTTTTGTGAGACAACAAAAATGTATTTCACCTTAAAAAAAGATGGGAATTATGACTACTTCCCGACATCAAAAACAGATAATGAATGGTGGCAATTTATAAGTCAACCTGCCCAACCCATCCATACCTGGGGACAGCCGGATAAAAATGGCAATAAAGGAGATCTCTATTATTGCGAGACAACAAAAATGTATTTTACCTTAAAAAAAGATGGGGATTATGGCTACTTCCCGACATCAAAAACAGATAATGAATGGTGGAATTTTATAGGTTATGCTACTGACAATAATATTAAAAATAGATAATTTACCAAGATCGTGAATAGGCTCTTTGTCAGAAATGAAAGACAGGCTCAATATGAGTTATGCTGATTATCTCATTAAATGGGGTGGCGGTGAATATCACACTCCAGTACCAGATAATATCAAGAGTTATATAGAAAAAGGAGCCTAATTAATATGGTGTAATTGCCTGTTTTTGATATCTACATTCCGATAACGGAGAGAGGTAATTGTATGGAAAATCAGGATACTTAAAGCACCGTCGCTAAGGATGCCTTTTACTGAGCCCCGTGGGGTGAGCCGTCGACCGGGGCGGAGAAAATACATTGATATCTTCTCCTCCCCTGCCCCGGCCAAGGTTGATGGCAGACGATAAAACAGCAAAACTAATCAACATTGGAGCACGCTCAGGTACACCTATTAAAATGAGATTCATAGAAATTTCAGGCATCCCGTTGCTCACTAAACTCAGCTTCCGCCAGCTCTTGATAGCGACAAAAGCTTTAATCTGGTTTATTCAGCATCATCATAATCCAGACTTTCCCGTCAACAGCATCAATATCAACTGCAGATGTGGATTATGTGCATATAAGCCCTCGCGCGGGCGCATACTTCTGTATTACACCCCCTACATAATCAGACTAAATCCTTATCTCTTTTTTATCTATCGGATACGAAAAAGCGCCATGTTTAACCATGACGCTTTTGACAATACAAATGAGAATTACGGCTCCAGATAAGTATTCTGGGTCACGACTTCAGGAGCTCCGTAGAAATATCCCGGTGGTGGTGCAATGCCCCACTCCGGAGACCAGGCATAAACCCAGCCATTGGCAGGCATCACAGTCGTATCAAGCTGCCATACCTGATAACCCACAGCAGACATCTTCAGGAACGGGTAAGGACGCTTACCAATCAACTGATTTTCTGTTCCTTCCATTTTTCCGAGCACGGTGACAAAGCGATTACGGAAATTATCAGGATCGAGGAATTTGTCCGTGTAGACTAAAACGCGGCCCTGATATGCCTCGTGAATTTTCGGACGGGCATAGTCATTGAGTGGCAATACCGCTAACTCAAGAATCGTTTTGGAGGGAAGATTAATCACATTAATTACTTTACCACCGACACGAACTTCCTGCCCCTGGTATAAACCAGGCGCCATAGCAAGTTGCTGATAGGTCGCAGGATTGACCGCCCCTTCGGCTCCGCTGATGCTTTTCGGTATTGATGAGCAACCGGATAACAGTAGCGCGGATACCACAGCCAGGCCCGCCAGCGTTCTTTGAACATCTTTTTTCTTCAACATAGTTTTCTCATGACGTAAAGTTTTAATTGGCTATGTAATCCATTAAGTTACATAGCGCCGGGAATTTAATTCGTAATAGCATTGACTCTAAAAACCATAGCGCAGCATAGGCACTATTCTATAAAATTATAAAAGTCAGAAATATAGGACCGTGGATAACAGTTTGTCATCGCAGTCTTACAAACGTAATCAATACCAGATCAGGTACGCAATCCGAATATTCATACCAACAACTTACTTCACTAAAATAGAGTCATAAAAATAGTTAAGCTGCATCGGTTATTTTTTCGCAGTAAAAGGAGGTTTAGCAAACCATACCAGAATCGTCAGCATCACAAAGGCTATTGCAGAGAGACGGAAAATTTCGTTGGCAGAAATGAGCATCCCCTGCTGCGTGATCATATTGTTTATTTCATTCAGTTCCTGAGAAAAAGAGATTCCGGAAGATTCGATACGCTGCGAGAATGCGTTATATATCGGGTTAAACGGGTTTATCGCCCCCGTCAACACGCTGTGCTGCCCTGACTCCCAGCGACTCCACAGCGTCATTGTCAGCGCGGTGCCAATCGAGCCTGATAAGGTACGGAAAAAATTGCTGATACTGGAGGCATTGGCAAATTTATTATCCGGCAAACCTGAAAGAGAAATAGTGGTCAGTGGCAGAAAAAAACACGCCACTGCGCAGCCTTGTAACAGCTGAGGAGAGATAATCCCCATAAAATCAATGCCGGTGGTGAAGGTGATCGAACGCCAGTAATAAGATATCGCATAGACGATAAAACTGAACGTCACCAGAACACGCATATCAATTTTATTACCATAGAAGCCGATTATCGGTGACAAAATCAGCGGCGCCAATCCGATTGGCGCATAGGCCAGTCCTGCCCACATGGCATCGTACCCCATGGTTTCCTGAAGCAACTGCGGCATCAGTACGATAGCGCCAGAGTAGAACAGAAAGGCGCAGGTGATGCAGACGATACCAATGGTAAAATTACGCGATTTGAACAAACTGATATCGATAATCGGATTTTCATCGGTTGATTCCCAGATAATCAGGGAAATCAGCGAAACGCCGGACACTATCGCCAGAGTAATAATCGTGGTGGAGTTAAACCAGTCCAGATCCTTACCCTTATCAAGCATCAACTGTAGCGCACCGACGCCCAGCACCAACAGCACCAGACCGACGTAATTCATTTTCACCGACTGCGTTTCTGTCTCTCGGCCTTTCAGCAAAGTTCCGCACAGTGAAACGGCAATTATGCCCATCGGGACATTGATGAAAAATATCCATCCCCAGCTAAAATTGTCGCAAATATACCCACCCAGTATCGGCCCACAAATCGGCGCAATAATCACCGTCATCGACCACATGGATAAGGCGAAGGTGCGTTTTTCCGGTGGATAATTCCTCAGCAGCAGGCTCTGCGACAGCGGAACAAGCGGCCCTGCCATCAGCCCCTGAATCACCCTGAAGAAAATGAGCATATCAAGGCTGGTTGAAAGCCCGCACGCCAGCGATGCCAGAGAAAAACAGACAACTGAAAGAAGAAACAAGCGCAACTCGCCGAACCGTTGCGACAGTCGCCCGGTCAGAGGAATTGAGATCGCGTTTGCTACGCCAAACGAGGTGATGACCCATGTCCCCTGATCCGTTGAAGCTCCCAGAAAACCTGAAATCGTCGGGATCGCCACGTTGGAAATGGTGGAGTCCAGCATCTGCATAAATGTCGCCAGCGACAGTGCAAAGGTCATGCAGATCAACATTGCCCCACGTAATGGGGCTGGCAGTGATTTCACGGTTTCCATTAAAGCTGCCCATTACGTTTAATAATGTTGGCGATAATGGTATCTACCGGGGCGGTATCGATGACCAGCGCATCGCTGAGGTATGCCGGTGTGATGGCCGCCTTAGGCGAAAGCTCGTGAAGGGAGGTGCTGTTCACCTCGCCGGTCTCTATGGTGGCATTCATTGACAGGCCGATACGCAGCGGATGCTGGCGGAGTTCGCCCTCTTCCAGTACCACCTTGACGGGTACCCGCTGAACGACTTTGATCCAGTTCCCTGAGGCATTCTGTGCCGGAAGCAGTGCAAATGCATTACCGGTACCCATATTGACGCCTTTGACATAGCCGTGAAAAACGACGTTGTCGCCATACAGGTCGCTGGTCAAAGTGACCTGCTGGCCAATACGAACATTCGTCAACTGGGTTTCTTTAAAATTGGCATTGACCCACATTTCCTGGGCCGGAATCACCGCCATCAGCGCCTGAGCAGGATTAATCGTCTCCCCAACCTGCACGCTACGTTGAGCGACATAGCCGGTAACAGGGCTACGAATATCAGTACGCTGAAGCGAAAGCCATGCCTGTTTCACCTGATCGGCTGCTTGCAGCACCTGCGGCTGATGGTCAAGAGGCGTGTTCATGATCAGCGCCCTATTCGCTTTATAAGCCTGGATAGCCGCATCCAGCGAAGCCTGGCTGCTTATTGCAGTGTCTTTTGCATGCTCAAGGTTTTCTCGGGTGATTACGCCCTTACCCACCAGCTCCAGCCGCCGCTGATAATCCTCCGACGCCTGCTTATACTGAATTCGCGCCGCGGTGATATTGGCCTGATACTGAGTATCCAGCACATAGAGTTTGCGCATCTCGCGCACCGTGTTGGCCAGATTGCTTTTTTTCTGATTGAAGGCAATCGTCGAGTCCGTCTTATCCAGCGTGACGACAACATCTCCCTGGTGCACGAAATCCGTATCCGTATTATTAACTGCGGTAACGCTGCCTCCGATCTGTGAGGAGATGCTGTTCATGTTACCCGTTACGTAGGCATCATCAGTGCTGACCTGATGACTGATAATTAAATCCCAGTAAACAGACGCACCAATAAACACGGGAAGTAAAATACTAAAAAAAATAATAAAATACTTCTTTCTTGATTTTTTCTTTGATGCCGTTTCAGACCGTTCCACTGTAATATCTCATGTTAATAGCATGTTTAACAATTCACGATAAAGCTTTACGAAAATGCAATAACTGCATTATCTCTATTACGTGAGTCAAACATCATATGCCCGTTGCGAATGCGAATAGGTTAAAACCTTGGCTGCGATATAACAGGGGATAATCCTGAAATGATTGAGATATTATTCCTACAGCTGTAATTTAACTCCGTCAGAATATTCTTAACACACTGAAAATACTACGAATATACAACACCTTACATTCGTTGATGTTTCATTTAATTTCCACGATTTAATATACATATCAAGAATTACTTTTCCCTGCACTGAAGCTCAGTCCCTGACATTATTCTGGCTCGTCATTTAAACACCCTCTCTGTTACGAGCTGTTTGTGCACTCCAAAGCATAAGATTTAGCTGACAAAGGAATTATAAATGAAAGCAATTATCATTGACGATCATCCACTCGCCATTACAGCTATTCGCAATCTCCTGCGTAAAAATGATATTGAGGTGTTGGCTGAATTGAGCGATGGCGCTAAAGCAGTGCAGAGCATGGAAACGCTAAAGCCGGACATTATGATTATCGATGTGGATATTCCGGTCCATAACGGTATCCAGGTGCTTGAGATGCTGCGCAAGCGCCACTACACCGGCATCGTCATTATTGTGTCAGCCAAGAATGATTACTTCTACGGCCGCTACAGCGCAGAGGCTGGGGCAAATGGTTTTGTCAGCAAAAAAGAAGGCATAAACAATATTATTGCCGCCATTGATGCCGCAAAAAATGGCTACTGCTACTTTCCGTTTTCCATGGATCGCTTCACCGGCCGTCTGACATCCGATCAGCAAAGACTGGATTCTCTCTCCCGACAGGAGATTACGGTGCTAAACTACATACTGGATGGTAATGATAACAACACCATAGCAGAGAAAATGTTTATCAGTAACAAAACGGTCAGCACTTATAAAGGTCGATTAATGGAGAAACTTGAGTGCAAATCATTAATGAACCTGTTTACTTTCGCTCAGAACAATAAAATCTGGTAACAGAATGAATTTTCTTACTTGTTTTTTGGTCTCTGTGGTTCTTTTTTTTTCTGTACAGGCCAATGCAGCCCCTTCCTATACTGACTATGACGTCAAGTTTACCAACGGCAGCATCGAGCTTGATGATTTACGCTTAACCAGTCATGAACTTCGTTGGCTGAACAGTAAAAAGCATTTTATCGTCGCAGTCGATAGCTCCATGCACTCCGCACTCCTGCAGACCGAACCGGGTTTGCGGGCCAAGGGAATTAATGCTGATTACCTCGGGTTGCTGCAACAGAATCTGAAAGTAAAAGTGATTCTGCGGAAATATCCCCGCGCGGAGGATGCAGTCAGGGCCCTGAAGGAAGGGGAAGTGGACGTTATGCTGACAGATCTGATGAACTCACGTCCGCAAGAACCCACCCTCAATTTGTCTCAGCCGCTGATAACCACCTTTCCTGTGTTGGTGACAACGGTTAATAACACCATGAGCCCGCTCAGCACCATCAAACCCGTCAAAATTGCACGGGTAAACGATTACCCCGCTAAGGCGATGATTGCCCGCTCCTTTCCCAATGCCGCGGTCATCGATTATCCTGACTACTACGAGGCACTGGCCTCAGTTTCCTCCGGCGATAATCAGTACTTTATTGGCAGTAATATTATTACCAGCACGCTTATCTCCCGCTACTTTGCGCATTCACTGAATGCCATCAAATATTACGACTGCCCCTGCCAGCTCAATTACTTTTTTACCCGTAAAGAAATGACCATGCTGCCGGACATTCTGAATCGATTTGTTGACAGTCTCAGCAATGAAATAAGAAGGGATGTGATCCAGAACCGGCTTAACTCCGGTAACCTGGGGTTTATCAATCAACCACTGAAGTTGACTTCGCAGGAAAAAAAATGGATCAAGAATCATCCGGCGGTCAACGTGCTGGTCTCATCTTTTCATCCGCCATTTTCAATGACGGACGAAAATGGCGATCCGCGCGGCATGATGGGCGATCTGCTGAATATTATTGAGCTGCAAACCGGGATGAAGTTCGTTCCGGTCTTTACGCCAATTACCCCTCCGGGAGACGTACTGCGCCCGGAAGGAAAGTGGGATATTTTCCCTGGTGCGATATATTCAGAAGAGCGTGAACACCAGGTCGCCTTTTCCAACACGCTGATCATGTCTCCTTATGTGTATGTGATGCAAAAAGCCCGGATGAAAGAACATACGCTCAAGCCAGGCATGAAGGTTGGACTGCCCGCTTATTACGGGTTAGATGACACACTTAAAAAGCGCCACCCGAAGGTGCAGTGGGTGTCCGTTGCCAATGCCAGTGCGGCGTTTCATCAGATACAGGAAGGGAAGCTGGATGCGCTGGTCGCCACGCAGTCGACCGCACGCTATATGGTCGATCACTATTATCCGGACACTCAGGATTTCTTTCGCATTAAGAATGTGCCCCACGCAGCGATCACTTTTGCCTATCCCAGAGGTGAACCTGAGCTCAAGAGCATCATCGATAAAGCGCTGAACAATCTGCCGCCAAGTGAAATACTTCGCCTGACCGAAAAATGGACACAGATGCCCAACGTAACCATTGATACGTGGGATCTCTACAGCCAGCAGTTTTATATCGTTACCGCACTTGCCGTGTCACTGATATTGAGCAGCCTGCTGTGGGGGTTTTATCTGTTACGAGAAGTGCAGCGACGCAAAGCGATACAAGGCCATCTTGAAAATCAGATCTCCTTTCGCAAAGCGCTTTCAGACTCGCTGCCTACTCCAAGCTATGTCGTCAATTCTCAGGGTCAAATCGTGAGTCACAACAGCGCATTTTCACAATATTTTACTGAGGATTACTACGCAAATGCCTCGCTGCCGCTGACCAATCCTGATTCGCCATTCTCTGTCATGATGCCCGAATTCGCCCACATTCAGCTTGATGAGCACGGTAACCGGCCGATTAACACCTGCGAGCTGGAAATCAGCAATGGCCGTGAGACGCGCTACGTCCAACACTGGCTGACGTTGTGTGATATGCCCGCCAGTGACGACAGAATATTTATTTGCGGCTGGGAAGATATCACTGAAACGCGTTCGCTTATCAGCGCGCTGGAAATTGAGAAAAACAAAGCCATTAATGCCACCGTTGCCAAAAGTCAGTTTCTGGCAAATATGAGCCACGAAATCAGAACGCCGGTCAGCTCAATTATGGGATTCCTGGAACTGTTAACCAACCAACAGCAGACGGAAGAGCAAAAAGCGGAAGCGGTAAAACTGGCTTATTCGACCGGGCAATCCCTGCTCGGGCTGATCGGTGAAATTCTGGATGTCGACAAAATAGAATCCGGCAAATATCAGCTTAAGCCAGAATGGCTGGATATGGCTGAACACCTCACGGTGATTTATCGCGCCTTTCACGCGCTGGCCGCCAGAAAAAATATCCAGCTGCTGATCGACAATCCACTCAGCCATCACTGCTTAATTATGATTGACCCGCAGGCCATCAAACAGGTGCTGACCAATCTGCTGAGCAATGCGTTGAAGTTTACCGATAAAGGATGCGTCAGGCTGAATGCCAGGCTGATTGAACATCATCACGAGACGGCCAAACTGGTTATCGACGTGGTAGATTCCGGCAGTGGAATCAGCGAAGAAGAGCAAAAGCTGCTGTTCAAACCCTACAGCCAGACTCATTCAGGGCGTCAGCAAACCGGTTCTGGCCTCGGGCTGATGATCTGTAAACAGTTAGTGGGCAAAATGCAGGGGGAACTCAGCGTGAAAAGTCGTCCGGGCGTCGGATCAACCTTCAGCGTATCTATTCCGGTAGCCGTATCGACGCACCAGTGTGTCATTGCTGAAGAGCGCCACGAATCTCTAACGCTGCCCGCTAACCTGCGAATCCTGGTGGCGGACGATCACCCGACCAACCGGCTGCTGCTCAAGCGGCAGTTAAGCACGCTTGGCTATGATGTCAGCGAAGCCTGCGATGGCGAAGACGCGCTTAAAAAAATCAGTCAGCATCACTTTGATTTACTGATCACCGACATCAACATGCCTCATCTCGACGGGTTTGAATTAACGCAGGTATTACGCCAGGAAAAAAATCCCATAACCATCTGGGGGTTAACCGCCAATGCACAAACTCTCGAACGCGATCGCGGACTTGGCTTCGGCATGGATCTCTGTCTTTTTAAACCGCTGACGATTGATGTGCTGAAAAGACACTTAAGCCAGCTCTCTCCGGCGGCGCCGTCAGCCAGCGCCACCCAATATCTGGATATCAACTTCTTACAGGAGAATACCGATAACGATCCTGAGCTGATGCGCGAAATCGTACTGACTTTCAGCCAGGAATCACGGGATGATTTAGCGCATGCCCGACAGGCGCTGAATGAGGGAGACTGGCGCACGTTTAAAAAGCACATCCACCGTATTCACGGCTCTGCCGGCATACTTAATTTGACGCGTTTAAGGGATATCTGTTTCCAGCTGGAATCCCGGCCCTTCACCGGCAGCGACTCACCGGACCACGCTGAATTAATGCAGACGCTGGCGGAACATCTTGCTGAGCTGGATCAGGAGATCGCGCTTTTCCTCGGGCAGCCGCTGTAATACGTTTTTCGCTCCGGTTGCTTACCGGAGCGATCCCTGTTACGCAAATTCAAAGCGCAATTGTTCCCCATGCTGATCGAGGGTCGCGGCGCCGGGACGAATGTGCGGATCGGGATATCCACTGATTTTTATTGGATTCCCCGGCATTCTCACTCCACCCGCTTCAATCATCATATTCCTCGCCGCGGTCTGCGGCAGTGCTATGGCTTCATCAACGCTTAACAGCGGTGCCACCGGTACTCCCGCCTCGCCGATACGCGCCAACCAGATTTCTGAGGTCTGGGTATTCAGCACCGCTTCTATCGCCTGTTTCAAAACCGCCTGATTTTCTACCCGCAGCACATTGCTGGCAAATCGCGGGTCGACAGCCAGCTCAGGGCGCTGTAATGCCCCACATAGCGCAGCAAAGAGGTGGTCATTGCCGCAGCAGATGGTGATCGGTTTATCCGCCGTAGTAAACACGTCGAAAGGCGCCATATAAGGATGGCGGTTACCAAGGCGTTTCGGCGTCTGATGGGTGGCGATATAGCTCATCATGCCGTGCTCAAGGAAAGTGAGCGTCGAATCGAACATCGCGATATCCACATGCGCGCCGCGCCCGGTTTTTTCCCGGCCATACAGCGCACTGGCTATGCCGCAAAACAGATAAACCCCCGCGCAGAGGTCGGAAATCGACGTGCCGACGCGAACCGGCGGCCCATCAGGAAAGCCGGTCTCCATCATAATACCGCTCATGCCCTGAATAATGGTGTCGTAGGCGGGTGCATCTTTCATTGGGCCGGTGTGTCCAAAACCGGAAGAAGAGGCATAGATCAGACGAGGATTAATCGCCTGTAGCTGTTCCCATGAAAAACCGAGCTTCTCAAGCGTTCCGGGGCGAAAGTTTTCCGCCAGCACATCGGCCTGCTTCAGCATATTGGTAAAGATATGCCGATCGGATTCGTCTTTCAGATTGAGCACTACACTCTCTTTACCCCGATTCACAAAGCTGTAATACAGGGACTGGCCATCGAGATAGGGGCCATACGTCCGGGTATCATCGCCGTGTCCTGGCGGCTCAACTTTGATAACGCGCGCGCCTAAGTCACACAATATTTGTGTGCCAAACGGACCATTCAGCACATGAGTCAGATCGATAACCAGCAGCCCGTCGAACGGCCCGGCTTTTTTATCTTCATTCATTACTTTGCACTCGGAAACAGATCCAGAATACAAGCGTATTGTATTCTGGATGACTGATTGATTTATTAATATAGGCGCTTATGAAACCAGACGGCTGATATAGATCCACATCGGCGCGGTAACGATAAAGCCAAGCACACTGACGGCCAGAGAGGCGGTGCCGGTACGGGTATAAACATTGAAACGGCTGGCGATAATAATTCCTGAGAATGCCGGAGGCAGCGCACCAATCAGCACGGTCATCTGCAGCTGTTCCGCATCGAGGTGGAATAACATTCCGACGATAAGCAGTACCAATGGCATCAGGATCAGTTTAAGGAAGGTGTTCCAGGCAATTTCCTTACTGAATTCGAATTTATGTGCAGCCAGCGTCAAACCTGCCGCAAATACCGCCACGCCGGAGTTCGCTTTAGCGATTAAATTAAAGCTCGGGTCCCATACCGCCGGAATTTTAATACCTGCCATCACAATCAGCGTTGCCAGCACCGGTACCCATACTACAGGCTCTTTCGCCGCGGAAATCAGCGCAGCAAAGTTGCTGCTTTTCTTACCATCCTTGCCAGCAGAAGGATTGAGTAAATACAGACCGATAGGAATGGTAATCGCATTAACAATAATTGAAATGATGGCGACTACCAGTCCGGTCGAAACATTGGCTCCATAGATCGGGTCCAGCACGGCAAAGCCCAAAAAACCAACCGTTGGTGACCCTGCAATCAGCGCGCAAACCGCCGCTTCGGCATGTGTGCGTTTAAAAAACTTATAGCAGGTGAACCAGGAAAAAAGGAAACAGCCAACAATCACCACCAGAGAGACAATCGTCAGACGAGCATCCGCAAAAATCATGTCACGGTTAGCACGCACAATAGAAACAAACAGTGCCGCAGGTAATGCGTAATTCAGTACAAGTTTATTAAGCGCCCGAGCCTGCTCTTCATCAAAAGCCTGACGCTTACCGCTGACATATCCCAGCAGCATAATAACGATAATCGGCAGCAAATCGCCGGTGAAGAAAGTAAACATTATGGTTTATCCATTCAGACATCCCCTCAGCGGAGAGCTGAGGGAAAACAGGTTGCAGTTTGCAGCATCAATTTTTAGCGATTTGCTTAGGATTAAGCTGGGTGATATGTCCACTTTCCGTACCGGCGGCAGGATCGATGACCACATTAATGATTGACGGCTTTCTCGCCTGAATACTGGCAACCAGGGCCTGGCGAATATCATCTTCAGTAGTGGCGTGATAGCCAATACCGCCAAAGGCATCCATCAACTTGTCATAGCGCGCGTGGTGTAACAGATCCGTCGGCGAAGGGTCGCCTTTACCGCTGAGATCCTCGCCGTCGCCGCGATAAATGCCGCCGTTGTTGAAGATAATTACCGTGACGGGCAGGTTATAGCGACAGACAGTTTCAATCTCCATGCCGCTGAAGCCAAACGCGCTATCGCCCTGAATAGTCACGACCGGCAGATCGGCGGTGGTCGCCGCGCCAATGGCATATCCCATTCCAATGCCCATGACTCCCCAGGTGCCGCAGTCCAGACGACGACGAGGTTTGTACATATCGATAATATTGCGCGCGTTATCGAGGGTATTTGCCCCTTCATTAACGAGGTAAATATCATGATATTCCGTCAGTACATCGCGAATCACCCGCAGCGCATTGAAGTAGTTAAGCGGTGACGTTGTGGTGGTTAACTTCAGCTGCATTTTGTCGATATTTTTCTGCTTATGAAGTTCAAGCATATCTCGCCACATCAGCGGAGCCGTGACAGGGCGTGTTGCCAGTGCATCCAGCATTAACGTCATGCCTGAATCGATATCCCCCACTACCGGAGCAGCGATCGGGCGATTGCTGTCAATTTCCTGTGGCTCAATATCCAGCTGAATAAACTGAACATCCTCAGCCCAGCCTTTTTTGCCGTGTCCCAGCAGCCAGTTGAGGCGAGCGCCGACCAGCATGACAACATCGGCATTCTTCAGCGCAAACGAGCGCGCGGCCGCGGCAGAAAGCGGATGGGTATCTTCCAGCAGGCCTTTTGCCATCGACATTGGCAGATAAGGAATATGGGTACTTTCAATAAAGTCGCGGATCTTTTTGTCGGCCTGAGAATAAGCGGCCCCTTTGCCCAAAATGATCAACGGGCGTTCAGCTTTCGCCAGCAGCGCCATCGCGCGCTCAATCGACTCAGCGTCTGGCAACTGTTTCAATGCAGGATGTTCAACTTTAACAATGGTTTTCGCCGCTTCGGTTTCCAGCATGGTGGCAGCCAGCACATCGGCGGTTAAATCAAGATAAACACCGCCCGGACGACCTGATGCCGCTACCCGAATGGCGCGAGCCAGCGCAATACCCAGATCTTCAGGTCGGTTCACCCGATACGCCGCTTTCGCATAGGGCTTCGCTGCATTCATCTGGTCCAGCTCTTCATAATCGCCCTGTTGAAGATCTACTTTGGCGCGATCGCTGGATCCGCTGATCAGGATCATCGGAAAACCGTTCACCGTCGCATTCGCGAGTGCAGTCAGCCCGTTCATAAAACCGGGAGCGGAAACAGTCAGGCAAACGCCAGGAATTTGCGTGATAAATCCACGAATCGCTGCGGCATAGCCGGCCGATTGTTCATGACGAAAACCGATAAAGCGAATTCCTTCCGCCTGAGCATGTCGCGCCATATCGGTAACAGGAATACCTGCGACGCCATAAATACACTCAATATTATTTTGTTTCAGTGCTTCGACGATGATATGCATACCATCTGTCAGTGCTTGTTCATCCGACATAATCAGTTGCCTCAATATTAAATAAGTACGAGGAGCCAAAGGCTCCTCTGAGATCAGATCGCGTTATTCTGTTTCAGCGCTGTAATTTCTTCTTCGCTATAGTTCAGCTCTTTCAGAATCTCTACGGTATGTTCACCCAGCAGAGGGGCAGATTTAATTTCAGGGGTGAAGCCTGAAAATTTCATCGGGCAACCGACAGTCAGATATTTACCACGCAGAGGTTGTTCAACTTCAACAATGCTATCGCTCTCTCTCAGGGAAGGATCGTGGGCGATCTCTTTCATGCTCAGCACCGGCGCGCAAGGAATATCAAAGGTGGTGAGATATGCCACCGCTTCATGCTTATCCATGGTCAGGGTGTATTTTTCGATCACGGCAAAAATATCGAAAATATGAGGCTGACGCGCTTTTGCCGTGTTGTAAGCGCTGTCTTCAATCCATTCAGGCTTGCCGATGGCTTTACAGGTATTTTCCCAGTTCTGTTCCTGAATAGTGAAATAGATATAGGCATTAGGATCGGTTTCCCATCCTTTGCATTTCAGGATCCAGCCTGGCTGACCGCCGCCGCCAGCATTGCCGCCGCGCGGTACTGCGTCACCAAAGGTGCCGTTAGGATATTGTGGATACTCTTCCAGATAACCGACTTTTTCCAGGCGCTGCTGATCGCGCAGTTTTACGCGGCACAGGTTGAGCACCGCATCCTGCATCGACATTGTCACACGCTGGCCGCGGCCGGTTTTTTCCCTGTGCAGCAGCGCCGCAAGCAGGCCAATCAGCAGATGCATCCCGGTGTTGCTGTCGCCTAACGCAGCGGCACTGACCAGCGGTGGGCCGTCCCAGAAACCGGTAGTGGATGCTGCGCCACCGGCAGCCTGGGCGACGTTTTCATAGGCCTTCACGTTCACATAAGGTGAACACTCATTAAAACCTTTAATCGAGCCGAAAATCAGTCGCGGATTAATTTCCTGAATGCGTTCCCAGGTAAAGCCCATATGATCGATGGCGCCCGGGTGAAAGTTTTCCACCAGAACATCGGCTTCACGAATGAGTTTTTCCATCACCTCTTTGCCTTCGGCCGTTTTGGTATTTAACTCAATCGAACGTTTATTGCTGTTCAGCATGGTAAAATACAATGCATCAATATCTGGAATATCGCGCAGCTGGTGACGAGTTACATCCCCAACGCCCGGACGTTCAATTTTAATTACGTCAGCACCAAACCATGCCAGCATCTGGGTGCAGGAAGGACCGGACTGAACACCGGTAAAATCGAGAATTTTAATGCCCTGAAGTGGAGTAGACATTGCAGTACCTTTTATCAATAAATGTGACTCTACAACGCCATATGCCGTTTATGCATATGGCCTTGTGATATCAATAGGGT
>Ga0308157_10003803_pt1 | contig 21155 bp, 16 predicted proteins | sample PhyBR1_FD_201035 | JGI IMG/M metagenome (GOLD analysis project Ga0308157, IMG submission 201035) | Phyllosphere microbial communities from UC Gill Tract Community Farm, Albany, California, United States - DLSLB.R1 | ecosystem: Host-associated > Plants > Phyllosphere > Unclassified | place: USA...
TGGTTGCGCTCGCAACGATGTATTGCGGCGTTGCAACAACTGTGATTTAGTCGAACCATCCGGTGACCTCAAGGTGCGCTCCAGGTTGAGCACATCATGTGCATTGGATGGGCGCGAGGGCGCTTGGATCAGGCGCAGGACGCCATCGGGCGTACGCCGGGTCTTATCCCAACAGCACGTGCGGCAGCACGGCGCGAACCATCTGATAGGCATGACGTGCTCTGCGAGCGGGCAGGAGTGTCGCCGCTCACCTGAATCGCACCGAGGCACAGATGGCAGTCCGCACCCCGCCAGGGCTTTACGACCCGCAAGACGAACGCGACGCCTGTGGTTTCGGCATGGTCGCGCAGCTCGACGACCAGCCATCGCGTCTGTTGGTGGATACCGCCATCGCCGCCCTGTCGCGCATGACCCACCGCGGTGGTGTTGCCGCCGACGGACTCACCGGCGACGGCTGTGGACTGCTGCTGCGCAAGCCCACCGTGTTCCTGCGTCAGCTGGCTGAAGAAGCCGGCATCGCGCTCGGCCCGAACTTCGCCGCTGGCGTGGTGTTCCTGCCCCACGACACCATCGCCGCGCAACGATGTCGTGAGGAACTGGATGCCCAGCTGCGCGCCGCCGGCTGCCATCCGCGTGGTTGGCGGGAAGTCCCTACCGATGACAGTGTCTGTGGCCAGCTGGCGCGCGACACACTGCCGAAGATCGAACAGGTGTTCGTCGATGCCGACATCGAACAGAGCGCCGAACAATTCGCGCTGGCGCTGTTCATGGCCCGCCGCCGCAGCGAACAGGCCCTGCGCGACGTCGCCGACTACTACGTCACCACGCTCAGCGCTGAAGCCATCAGCTACAAGGGCATGGTGCTGCCGGACAAGCTGAGCACCTTCTACCCCGACCTGCAGCGCCACGAGCTGGCATCCAGCGTGGTGGTGTTCCACCAGCGCTTCTCCACCAACACGATGCCGCGCTGGCCGCTGGCCCATCCATTCCGCATGCTCGCCCACAACGGCGAGATCAACACCATCGAAGGCAACCGTCACTGGGCGCAGGCGCGCAGCAAGGTGTGGAAGACGCCGAAGTTCGACATCGCCGAGCTCGACCCGGTGATCTCCATGCACGGTTCCGATTCGCAGAGCATGGACAACATGCTGGAGCTGATGGTGGCCGGTGGCATGGAGTTGATCCAGGCGCTGCGCATCCTGGTGCCGCCGGCAACCCAGTCGCTGGAATTCAAGGACGCCGACTTGGCCGCGTTCTACGAGTTCTATGGCTTGAACAGCGAGCCGTGGGATGGCCCGGCCGGCATCGTCGCCTGCGACGGCCGCTATGCCGCCTGCACGCTGGACCGCAACGGCCTGCGCCCGGCGCGTTGGATGCTGACCTCCGACCGCCACTTCCTGGTCGCCTCCGAAGCCGGCGTATGGGAAGTGCCGACCGAGCGCGTGGTGCGCAAGGGCAAGCTCGGCCCGGGCCAGATGATGGCCATCGACCTCAAGCGTGGTGACCTGCTCGATTCAGAAGCCATCGACCGCATCAACCGCGCACGTGCACCGTACAAACAATGGCTGCACCAGGGCGTGACCTATCTGCAGACCGAGCTGATCGATCCCTCGCTGGCCGAGGAGCCGTTCGACGAAGCAACGCTGCGCAGTTACCACAAGCTGTTCCAGCTCACGACCGAAGAGCTCGAGCAGGTGCTGCGGCCGCTGGCTGAAACCGGGCAGGAGGCCACCGGCTCGATGGGCGATGACACGCCCATCGCCGTGCTCAGCCGCCACACCCGTCCGCTGTACGACTACTTCCGCCAGGCCTTCGCGCAGGTCACCAACCCGCCGATCGATCCACTGCGCGAAGAGTGCGCGATGTCGCTGACCACCCAGCTCGGCAAGGAGACCAACATCTTCCACGCCGGTGCGGAGACGGTGAACCACGTCATCCTCAACTCGCCGGTGCTGAGCCAGCGCAAGTTGCGCCAGTTGCTGAAGATGGATCAGTACGTCGAGCGCAACCGCCTGATCGATCTGTCCTACAGCGTCGAGGAAGGCCTGAAGGCCGGCATCGAACGCATCTGCGCCGAGTGCGAGCAGGCCGCGCGCGACGGCGTGGTGATGCTGCTGCTGTCCGACCGCTACCCGGTCGCCGACCGGCCGATGGTGCATGCGCTGCTCGCCACCAGCGCCGTGCATCACCATCTTTCCAAGGTCGGGCTGCGCTGCGACGTCAACCTGATCCTGGAGACCGGCACCGCCCGCGACGCGCACCACATGGCCTGCCTGCTGGGTTTCGGTGCGACCGCGGTGTATCCGTATCTCGCCTACCAGACCCTGTTCGATCTTGGCCGGCGCGGCATCCTGCTGCTGAAGAAGGGCGGTGAGGTTTCACAGATCGGCCGCAGCTACCGCAAGGGCATCTACAAGGGCCTGAGCAAGATCATCTCGAAGATGGGCATCTGCACCGTCGCCAGCTACCGTGGCGCGCAGCTGTTCGAGATCGTCGGACTCGATCCGGACGTGGTTGAACTGTGCTTCCCGGATACCGCCGCCCGCATCGGTGGCGTTGGCCTCGCGCGCCTGGATACCGAAGCCCGCGAGCTCACCGTGCGTGCCTGGAACGACCTGGCCGAGCCTGAAGTTGGCGGCCTGCTCAAGTACGTTCATGGCGGCGAATACCACATGTACAACCCGGACGTGGTGATGACGCTGCAGCGCGCCTCGCGCACGGGCGATGCCGAAGACTGGCGCAAGTACATGGACGCGGTGCATTCGCGCCCGACCTCGGCGTTGCGCGATCTGCTGCAGCTCAAGCCGGCGGCAACGCCGGTGCCATTGGATGAAGTGGAACCGGCCGAGGCACTGTTCAAGCGCTTCGATACCGCCGCCATTTCCCTGGGCGCACTGTCGCCGGAAGCGCATGAAGCGCTGGCGATTGCGATGAACCGTCTCGGCGGCCGTTCCAACTCCGGCGAAGGCGGCGAAGATCCGGCGCGCTACGGCACCGAGAAGCGTTCCAAGATCAAGCAGGTGGCCTCCGGTCGCTTTGGCGTCACCGCCGAATACCTGGTCAATGCCGAAGTGCTGCAGATCAAGGTCGCGCAGGGCGCCAAGCCGGGCGAAGGTGGCCAGCTGCCCGGCCACAAGGTCAACGAGCTGATCGCGCGCCTGCGCTACGCCAAGCCTGGCATCGGCCTGATCTCGCCGCCGCCGCACCACGACATCTATTCGATCGAGGATCTGGCACAGCTCATCTACGACCTGAAGCAGGTCAATCCGGATGCGCTGGTGTCGGTGAAGCTGGTCTCGCATGCAGGCGTCGGCACCATTGCCGCGGGTGTGGTGAAAGCCGGCGCCGACCTGATCACCGTGTCCGGTCATGACGGCGGCACCGGTGCCTCGCCGATCAGCTCAATTCGTTATGCCGGCGTGCCGTGGGAACTGGGCGTTGCCGAATCGCACCAGGCGCTGGTCGGCAACGACCTGCGCAGCCGCACCATCCTGCAGACCGACGGCGGCCTGAAGACCGGCCTGGACGTGGTCAAGGCTGCACTGCTCGGCGCCGACAGCTTCGGCTTCGGCACCGGGCCGATGATCGTGCTCGGCTGCAAGTACCTGCGCATCTGCCACCTCAACAACTGCGCCACCGGTGTGGCCACCCAGGACGAGCGCCTGCGTGCGGGCTACTTCACCGGCATGCCGGAGCGCGTGGAGAACTTCTTCCGCCTGTTGGCCGAGGAAGTGCGCGAATGGCTGTCGTATCTGGGCGCGCGCTCGCTGGATGAAATCGTCGGTCGCACCGATCTGCTGGAGCAGCTTGAAGTATCCCCGCGCGAAGGCGTCAAGGTTGATCTCTCGCGCCTGCTGGCCCCTGCACACTACGACGGTGCACATTGCGCCGCGCAGCGCCTGTACCAATCGCCGGACAGCCTGGCCACGCAGATGGACAACCTGCTGGCCAATGCCATCGCCAACAAGCAGGGCGGCGAACACCGCTTCCTGATCCACAACACCGACCGCTCGGTGGGCACGCGCCTGTCCGGCACCATCGCCCGCGCGCATGGCAACCACGGCATGAGCGAAACGCCGTTGAGCCTGCGTTTCCGCGGCACTGCAGGCCAGAGTTTCGGCGCGTTCAACGTCGGTGGTTTGAACCTGGAAGTGGAAGGCGAAGCCAACGACTATGTCGGCAAGGGCATGGCCGGTGGTCGCCTGGTGGTGCGCCCACCACGCGGCGCCCGCTTCGAAGCCCGCAACACCGCCATCATCGGCAACACCTGCCTGTACGGCGCTACCGGCGGCGAACTGTTTGCAGCAGGGCGTGCTGGCGAACGTTTCGGTGTGCGCAACTCCGGTGCACTGGCGGTGATTGAAGGCGCCGGCGACCACTGCTGCGAGTACATGACCGATGGCGTGGTCGCGGTGCTCGGCAAGGTCGGCCTCAACTTCGGTGCTGGCTTCACTGGTGGTTTGGCGTATGTACTCGATGTCGACCGCGATTTCGTCGACCGCTACAACCACGAGTTGATCGACATCCACCGCATCTCGACCGAAGGCTTCGAGAATCATCGCCAGCATCTGCACACCTTGATCAGCCGTCACCGCGAGTTGACCGGCAGCATCTGGGCGCAGCAGATCCTCGACGAGTTCCGCGATTACGTCGGCAAGTTCTGGCTGGTCAAACCCAAGGCCGCCAGCATCGAATCGCTGGCCGAATCTTTGCGCCGCGCCGCCTGACGACTAGAGCCCTTCTCCCGCCAGCGGGAGAGGGGTTGGGGTGAGGGCAGCTTCAAAGCCACTCATCCGCCCCTTCGGGGCACCTTCTCCCGCCTGCGGGAGAAGGGCTCCTTCCCAGACATCACGAGTCCGCCATGAGCCGCAAGCAAGCCTTCCAGTTCCTCGATCTGCCCCGCACCATGCCGCAGCGCATTCCGGTGGAATTGCGCACGTCCGGCGATTGGGGCGAGCTCTACGGCAAGTTCGACAAGGGCGATGCGCAGTACCAGGCCGGCCGCTGCCTGGATTGCGGCAATCCGTACTGCAGCTGGAAGTGCCCGGTGCACAACGCCATCCCGCAGTGGCTGCAGCTGGTGCAGGAAGACCGCATCCACGAGGCGGCGACGCTCTGCCATTCGACCAACCCGCTGCCGGAAGTCTGCGGCCGCGTCTGCCCCCAGGATCGCCTGTGCGAAGGCAGTTGCACATTGGAAGAGTTCGGCGCGGTCACCATCGGCGCGGTCGAGAAGTACATCGTCGATACCGCGCTGGCCACCGGTTGGAAGCCCGACCTGCATGCAGTTGAAAGCATCGGCAAGCGTGTTGCTGTCGTTGGTGCAGGCCCAGCAGGCCTGGCCTGCGCCGACCGGCTGGCGCGTGCTGGTGTACAGGCCGTGGTGTTCGATCGTTACGAACAGATCGGTGGGCTTCTGCAGTTCGGCATCCCCAGCTTCAAGCTGGACAAGAGCGTTATCGATCGCCGCCGCGAGATCCTCGAAGGCATGGGCGTGCAGTTCCGCCTTGGCGTCGAAATCGGCCGTGACATCAGCATCGAACAGTTGCAGGCCGACTACGACGCCGTGTTCCTCGGCACCGGTGCCTACCGTTATACCGACGGCGGCCTGATCGGCCAGGACCTGAAGAACGTTTTGCCGGCACTGCCGTTCCTGGTGCAGAACAGCCGCATCATCAGTGGCGATGATCCGAAGGGTCGGCCGATCGCGGGTTGGGAAGACCAGATCGCCCTGCCCGACCTCAACGGCAAGCGCGTGGTGGTGCTCGGCGGTGGCGACACCGGCATGGACTGCGTGCGCAGCGCGGTGCGCCTGGGCGCAGCCAAGGTGACGTGCGCCTACCGCCGCGACGAGGCCAACATGCCGGGCTCGGCGCGCGAAGTGGCCAATGCACGCGAAGAAGGTGTGCGCTTCCTGTTCAATCGCCAGCCATTGGCCATTGAAGCAGGCGCCGACGACGAAGTGATCGGCGTGACGGTGATCGAGACCGAGCTCAGCCCGCCCGATGCCAATGGCCGCCGCAATGCGGTCGCCATTGAGGGCAGCGAATCGCTGCTGGAAGCTGACGTGGTGATCATCGCGTTCGGTTTCTCACCGACGTTGCCGGAGTGGCTGGGCTCGCAGGGTGTGGAGGCCAACAGCAATGGCCGCATCATTGCCGGTGGAGCCGCCCGCCTGCCGTTCCAGACCCACAACCCCAAGCTGTTTGCCGGTGGCGATGCGGTACGTGGCGCGGATCTTGTGGTGACGGCTGTCGCAGAGGGCCGCGACGCGGCGGCCAGCATCCTGCAACTGATCACCCGGCAGGCAGACGTGGTGGCTGCGGCCTGATCCAAAGCGCGGGAGACTTACCCCTCCCCAGCCCTCCCCTTCGCTGCGCGAAAGGGGAGAGCAACAATGGTAGTGCCGAGCCATGCTCGGCAAGGGGCTCTACCAACAAAGCCCAACTCCTTGCCCCGATACAGCCGAACCCTGCCGGGCTGCATGATGCGGAAAACACGCTGTGGGTGAGCAAGGATGTCGATCCAGAAGCCCGCGGTAACCAGTCAGCCTTGTGCCCGCAGCAACTGATGCAGGGTGCTTTTCAAACGACGGCCTTCTTCGCGCAGATAGTCACGCTCGTCGCGCCAGGCGGGGAAGCGTGACTCGACCTCGGCCCAGAACGCCGGAGAATGATTGGCCTGCAGCAAATGGCAAAGCTCATGCACCAGCACGTATTCAAAGGCGGCCGGCCGTGCCAGCACCAAGGCCAGGTCCAAGGCCATCGAACCGTCCGGCGCCAATGATCCCCATTGCGAGGACATCACCTTGGGCCGCAAGCGCGACGGCGCACGCGACAAGCCCGGCAGATAGCGCGGCAACCATTGGCCGACATCCGCACGTACCTGTACTTCATAGAATTCACGCAGCGCGCGACGCAGCGCCGGCTCGCCGGCACGTGCCGGCAATTCGATGCTGACCACGCCTGAATCGACCTCGATGCGGGTGAAGCGGCCGTCCTGCCATTGCACCGGCAATAGCGCGCCACGCAAGGGCAGCACGCCCGGCTCGCGCAATCGCAACGCCGGTGCGAGCAGACCATCGCCTCCCAAGTGCGCCAGCTGCTGCTGCAACCATTGCCGGTTCGCCTGCAGGAAACGTTCGCCCGAAACAAGGCTGGCGCGCAGCGGCATGGTCAGTCGTGCGCCGCGCTCATCGACGCTGAGTTTCAGCCGACGTGCGCGCGGATCACGCACGCGCAGCACCTCGATCTCGGCATCGTCCAGACGCAGGCGCACCGTGTCGCGCTGGATCACCGGCGCGGCAGGTGTCATCAGTCGGCGGATCAAACTAACCATGCGCCCAGCATAGTCCTTACCCGGTCATGAAACCGGGTAGGTCAGTGGCTGGTTCAGCTATCAGCCTTGCTCAGCTTGAATGCCTGCTCCAACAGCAGGAACAAGCGCCGGATCTCGCCGCTCTGCAGGGCGAAGCGGGCGTCCAGTTCGGCGCGGCGGCCTTCCTCATCGATGTGCTCGAGCTGGTCCAGTGCGCCGTCGAGGAATTTCAGCTTGCGTACGATCAGGTCGTCGCCGAGCACGAAGGACAGGTTGTCCTCGAAGATCAGCGCCAGCTTGGTGACCTGCTTGCCGGCGTCCAGGTGCTTGTCGATTTCGTCGCAGCGCAGTTCCTGGTGCTGGCACTTGACCACCGCGCCGCCTTCGGCTGGGTCCTTCATCTCGCATTCTTCGCCCAGGCTCAAGCCTTCGGGCAGCGGCTCGCCGGCGATCCACGCGGTCAGGATGGCGCGCGGTGCGACTTCGGCGTTCAGCGGCATCGCCGGGAAGCTGCCGAGCATGCCGCGGATGTCGCTCATCACATTCTCACCGGTCTTGCGGCTGGAGCTGTCGACGGCGACATAGCCATGCTGCAGATCGAGGAAAGCGTCGGTGCGCGAGCTTTTGACGAAGGCGCGCGGCAGCAGCTCATGCAGCAGGTCGTCCTTCAAGCGCTTGCGCTCACGACCACCGGGCTTGCGACCTTCCTTCTCTTCGATCTCCTCCAGCTTGCGCTGCAGCAGGTCGTTGACCACCACACTCGGCAGGATCTTGTCTTCACCGCCGACGGTCAGCCACAGCGCATCGCCAATGCGGTGCGAGAACTGGTTCTTTTCTTCACGGCCGAACGGCGAGATGAAGCCGCGCGAGGTCATTTCCAGCGCGCCGACCGGCTTGAGCACTACCTGCGGCAGCAGCGTGTCGACATCGGAGAAATCAATGGAGGTTGGGAAACGGAACAGCGTGAGGTTCTTGAAAAACATGTAGTTCGGTGCCGGGAATAGAGAATCGGGATAGGGGATTGGCAAAAGCCATGCATCGCTGATGCTGGAACAGGCAACGCCTCAGGCGTCGGTGCTTTCTGCGCCCTGTTCGCCACCGGCCAGCCACGCCTGCGGGTCAGATGCCTGCGCCTGTTCGTTGCGGCCCAGCGCCATGAAATCGAACAGTTTGGGATCAGCCAGCTGCGAGGGACGGATATCGCCCAGCGCACGCGAGATCTGCTCGATGCGACCGGGTGTGTCCTTTTCCCACTGTTTCATCATCAGGCCAACCTGCTTGCGCTGCAGGTTTTCCTGGCTGCCGCACAGGTTGCACGGAATGATAGGAAACTGGCGGGTGTTTGCGTACTCGATGATGTCCGCTTCACGTACATACGCCAACGGGCGGATCACCACATGCTTGCCGTCGTCGCTGCGCAGCTTGGGCGGCATGCCGGAAATCTTGGAGTGGTGGAACAGGTTCATGAAGAACGTGGCCACCATGTCATCGCGGTGGTGGCCCAGCGCGATCTTGGTGAAACCATTGGCTTCGGCATAGGTGTACAGCGAGCCACGGCGCATGCGCGAGCACAGCGAACACATGGTCTTGCCTTCCGGGATAACCCGGCTCACTACCGAATAGGTGTCCTGTTCGATGATGTGGTACGGCACGCCGACCGAGGCCAGGTACTCGGGCAGCACATGCTCGGGGAAACCGGGCTGCTTCTGGTCCAGATTGACCGCGACCAGCTCGAACGGCACCGGCGCCTTCTTCTGCAGCTGCAGCAGGATGTCCAGCAGGGTGTAGCTGTCCTTGCCGCCGGACAGGCAGACCATCACCTTGTCGCCGGCCTCGATCATGCCGAAGTCGGCAATGGCCTGGCCTACCTGGTGACGCAGGCGTTTGCCGAGCTTCTGGTGTTCACGTTCGGCCGCGTGTGGATCACGGGCGCGCGGGGCGGGATCAGGGAGGGAAATGACAGCGCTCATCCTCTGCATTCTACCGGCTGGACTGGGCATCCACAGCCACGGAGGCGAATGTGCCGGTGATCGCGGCGAAGTACTACACCCCAATGTGGTGGCGACAAGGTCTGTTCAGCTACCTGCTGCGGTTGCCACGGATGCAGATGCTGTCCTCGCTATAACAACATCGACGCAGGGAGCAGGCGTGGGCGGACCCTGGCGGAACCAGGATGACCTCCCACGTGAACTAGCCGCCGCGACCGGCTAAGCTGGGCGCATGTCCGAGCTGCCCACCGCCGATGAACTGCCCAAGCGCATCGCCGAACTGCGCGCGGAACACCGTGGGCTGGACGAGCAGATCGCACGGCTTGCGGCCAATCCCGATGATGACCTGGAAGCCAAGCGCCTCAAGAAGCGCAAGCTGCAGCTCAAGGACTGCATCATCAAGCTGGAAAGCATGTTGATCCCGGACGAACCGGCCTGACGGCACCTGCGGTGGCCGCAGAGGTCGGCTCACCCATTGCACAAGCCAGCCACCGCTGCCACCAGCCTTACCAAGTTCGCCTGGCCGCGCTCTTCAGTCTTGTCATAGATCGTCTTGAGCCGCCCCATCGCAGTACCGGATGTAATACCGCAGGCCCGTGCGGCGGTGGCGACATCAACATGCTGGTACATCGCCAGGGCAAGCCGTGACTCTGCCTCGGTAAGTTCGAACAATTCCTGCAAGGTCCTACCCACGGATGCCCCTGCAACCCCCAATTCACGGACGAACACCAGCAAAGCTCCCCGTTGGTGCTGCGACCACTCCATCAACCGGTGCGCGGTTAGCACCAGGCTGGTGCGGTTGTCGGTATCGCGAAGTATGCGCTTCTCGATATCGCCGCCTCGAACGAGACTGTTCAGCCGCAATGCGCGTTGCAGCAACTCCTGTACGCCATCGGCATCTTCATTGCCGCCCAACAGTATTCCGCCACGCTGCTTCAGCACACCACGCTGCAAAAGGCTTTCCGCAGCAGCATTGCTGTTGCAGATGCGGAGCTCTTCGTCCAGCACGAACATCGCCACCGGCGCCTGCTCCAACGCCTGCTCCAAGGTATCGACCTGCTGCTGCAGCAGTTCCATCCGACGCAACATCGCGTATGCATTGATCCAGTGCGGTGTCAGCGTCTGCAGCAACCCGAGCTCCTGCTTGCCATAGGCGCGCCTCAGGTCACCGTGGCACATGGACAAGGTCACTGAACTGCTACCGTCGTACAGACCCACCGCCGCGACCTGCTGCACGATTCCCAGCTGGCGGTAATAGACGTCATAGAAGCCGCTCTGCAGCGCCTCGCGCCGCGGCAGCATGGCATCACTGTCCAGCACTCGCCCGGTAGCCAGTTGCGGGGTCACTCGCTTCATCCACGGGTCCTCGCGCAAATCGACTTCGGACAACAGCCTCAGCATCTGCCGGTTGTCTATTCCGTGGATGCGACTGATCTCGCCGCGCCCCCCGGCGACATCGTGGATGAGTACGCCTGTGATGTGACTGTCGGTGATTTCGGCGAGCCGCTGGTTGAAGACATCCAGTGCCGAAGGATCCAGTACCGCGCCGTAGAGCGGTTCGAGCAACTCACCAAGCCGGGAAGATTCAGCCACGTCCTTCCCCTTCACCCGGGCACGACAGGCAAATGCACACCCACTCGATACCCTGCCGGGCGTTTATCCCTGTCCGCATGAGCTTCCCCTGTCAAGCCCCGGCAGGGAGTGTTCCGCTTTTTGCCGCTGCGATCAACTGGCCGGGATTGGCAGGGCTGCCACCAGCCGCTTTGCCGGGAAACCTGCCGCACCAGCGTTGTCCCTGCAGTAAACGGCAGCGACATGAAGGCGCAATTTTCCTGCAAGACACGCCGGCAGGGGGCCGGTCCTCATGATGCAACGGCTGCTTGTTACATACACGGCATTAGCCGGGCTGCTGACCGGCTGTGCCGGTTTCCACACTCGGCCCGACGCGGCCCGGCTCGACATCGGCAACGTGTCACGCACCGGCCAGCTGGCCATTGCCTTCGATCAGGATGGCAACCCTTATCCGCCGTCCCAGTGGTCCCATGTCCTGCCGAACGGGGAGTTCGACTGGATGGCGATTCCCGAACGCGGACTCAGCCCGGCCTTCCAGCTTCGCGACCTGCCGGGACTGGGTAACTCGCGCTATGCAGACGATTCGGACGAGGCATTGATCGAGCTGTATGCCGCGTTGTTGGGAGAATCCCTGGGCGACTCGAAACAGTTGTTCATCTTCATCCATGGCTTCAACAACACAAGCCAGGAGGCCGCCGATAACATCGAAGCACTTGCGAACGCAGTCGACGTCCGCGACGCCGTACGGCTGGATGTTTTCTGGGACGGTTTGAATGACGGCGGCAGGAGAACCAATGCGATCCCGTTCCGCTGGCGCAAGTCGCTTGTGTACAGCAGCCGCGCTGGACAACTCGGCTTGCGTCGCATCCTCAACCGCTTGCCTCGCCCGGTCGAGGTAACCTTCGTCACCCATAGCCGCGGTGCTGGCGTCGCGCTGGCCACGCTCGCTGATCCCTACTACGAAGCAGACATCTGCGCACCCGGGGGCATGCCTGCGGCCGGTCGCTGCCGCTACGATCATGAAGCACCTGACCATTCGCGCTACCGCGCGATCAGGATGCTCATGCTGGCTCCGGCAATCGGCGACGAACATATCCGGCAGTCGACTTTTGAGCAGATAAGCACTCTGACGCCATTGGATATCGGTGTAGTGGCAAACGAGAGGGACGTGGCAACGTGCAAGACGTTCTTGTTCCCTGCCCATTGGTTCGGTGATTCACGCCTGGGCTGTCGAACCGGCTATATCCAGGCGACCGAAGCCGGCTTCGCGCGCGGTACTCAGGCGAATTTTACCTATCGCACTTTCGCGGCCCGCCGTCGATCGCATTCCGTCGACACATATCTGCAGCAGACGCAAACGCGTGAGCTGATCTGTGCGCATGGCCTTTCCACTGCCGCCTGTGCTTCGGCCCCAACAGCCAGCAGCGATGCGACGACACCGTGAGCAACATGCCTGCATTTCCCCTCCAACGCCGTCATCCCCCATTTGACCAAGGACCACGTACATGAAGAGCATGAAAGCTGTTTCAACAGGAATTCTGGTTGCCGCCATCGCCCTTGTCCACCAGCACGCCAGCGCGCAGGTCAAACAGACGGTTGATGGCGCACAGCAGTTCCTGCAGGGCTTGAACGCAGGTGGAGGGTCCGGTGCCTATCCAGTCTATGTGGTGAGCGGATTCGCAACCTTCGACGGCACACCGGCGATGCTGAAATTCTGGCAGAAGGCCATCGATGACATCGACGAGACCGGCACGCGCAACCCCTGCGTCACCCGTATAACCGATATCCATTTCTCTTCACCGACCATCTATGCAAAGGGCGTGCGTTGGAACATGGGCGACCGCTCCGTGCTGTCGCTTCCTGCAGGAGGATTTCCGGTTCCGCGCTACATACACTGGGGGAAAGTCAGCATAAACCGGCAGACGGTGGCACTGGGTGACGGCACGATGCCCAGCTATCACGTCTATGCACAGCAGACCACCGCATTCGGCAGCAGCGGGAACTGGGAATCCATCGGTTTCGCTCCTTACGATGTCGGCTTGGCCGACCGCATCGAGTATGCGATGAAATTCCTGCAGGCCAGCTGCGACACTTCCGCTGATACGGGGTTCTGAGCATGCATCGGTTACCTGTGCTGCTGTTGTTGCTGGCGCTGCCGACCACTCTGTCCGCACAAAGCGGCCCGCGCCAATTGAGCGCGGAGGAACTGACACGATTACGCAAAAGCGTCGACACGAGCCGCGACAGCAGCGCGCTGGCGGCGCAGCGTGCGATGGCGAGCCGGCAACAGGAGGAGCTGCGACGGCAGGAGGAGGAACGCCTCGCCCAGCAGCAGGCTTGGGAGCAGCAGGCCTATGATGACGAGCCCCCCATCCAAGCTCCTGCCCCCGGCATATTCGAGGCATTCGTCAGCGGATTCCAGGGGGAGGTGCAGAAACAGCGGGAACAGGATGCTCAACAACAGCGCTTCCTGGAAGACCTGCGCCGGCAGACGGATGCGATAACCCGCCAGCGCCAACAGGAACAGGAACAGGAACGGCAACGTCTGGCCGAAGAACATGCGCGTCAGCAGCGGCTTGCACAGCAGCAACGCCAACAGGCGGCACCGCAGAACCCAGGCGGCGGTGCTGGTCAATCCACGCCCGGCTCAGCATCCGTGACATCAGCAGCCCCAGCTGCGGCACAGCAGCAGGCGGCACGCGCGCAGGAGGAGAAGCTGCGCGCCAATGTAGCGATGGAACGCCAACCGCAGCAGCAGATCCGTGATCAGCAGGAAGGCAGCCGGATCGAGCTGGAGCGCAAGCGTGCCGTCGAAGAAAAGATGGTGACTGATCGCCAACGGACCGAGGAGCAGCGCCGCCTTGCTTCGGCGCAGGCCACACAGCAGGCCGAGCAGAGCCTGAGGACGACATTCCGCGGCGCGGCGATCACCTGCCCCGGCGGCGGCAAGGATGTTCTTTATCTCCGCAGTTCGTCGCCACCGAAGACCGGCTGCAATGTCGGCTTTGAAGCCCGCTGCCCGGGTACTGCAACTGGCAACGGGGTGCATTTCAGTCAAGCGAACTACATCGGCGCCAGCTGCGGATTCGGCGACAGCATCCGTATCGGCCACATGGCTTGCCCCGCGGACCAGGTCCGCGTGGACATGACTCAGGCGACCTGTTCATGACCACCGGCGCACTGCTACCTTCTGGCCCCGACGTCCACCGCCCCAGCGATCAATGCACCGCCCGCGCTGCGGACGGTGCGCAGCGGCAGCACTTACTGCTTGTCTGCATCCAGTTCCAGAACGTTCTCGAAGAACCATGACCGCACCGGGACGCCAACCATCTTGGAAAGGTGGAACGAGGCAGCAACCGCCTCCACTTCACGTTGCCCGGAACGGCGGTAGAACGGCGTCAGGGCCTGCTCCGCGCCATCCTGCGTGAATGCCGGCGCTTCTCCCATCTCCTTCGCGGCGGGCAGCTGCATCGCGAACATCGCCTGCAGCAGGCGCGCGACCTCGGTCGCGTTGTCCTGCACCGCCTGGTTCTGCAAGGCGCATTGGTCTCCGGTCCAGTAGATCGCCCGCCGCATCGGCTCGGTCTTTTCGCTCCAGTTCTGCTGCTTCGCTTCGCGCACGATCCGGTTGTGGCTGCGCAGGGTATCAACCGCTCGCAGGCGCTCGATGCGATCGGCATTGTGGCCGGCTGCGTTGACCTTGGCGATGAGGGCGTTGTTGCCGGTATCGGCGTAGGCCTGCTCGGCCGCCCGCAACAACAAGGCGGTGTCCTGGTCGGTTTTTGCCTGCAACGCCATCGGCGGCGACGCCGACATCAACAGGTTCACCCAGTCCGGGGATTCCTGCGCCTTGCCCTTGGCGTCCTCGGGCCCCCAACTGGAGACAATCACCGACGTAAGCACAGTGCCGAGGTCCGGGGTGAAACTGGAGCTGTGCTGCAGGACCAGCCGCGGGCCAGTGGCGGTGACTACTTCATCAAGCTCACGCCCCTCCAGCAAGCCTGACTGCGCCACCGTCGTGATGCCTGCTTCACGCAAGGCCACCTGCAGCGCATTGCGCACAGGTGTATCCGCGTCCACCGTGCATTTGCCGGCCTGCAGCCAGCGCCAGCCTTGTTCGGCGTTCTGGACGGCTGCCTCACGCTCAGAGGCGTTTATCAACAGATTGGCGATCACTCCACTGGCGACATTGATACCCACGCCCTGCGCGATGCTGGTGCCCGGGTACGTGTCGACGAACACGAAATGCGATCTACCCGTGCGATACGCAACTTGTGGCCGCACGTTCTGCTGATTGGAAACGATATACAACGACGCCGTCTGCGCTGTTGCCAGGTCCCCTTCCGAAAACCCCGGAACGGGGTCGGCAGCCACGGCTTCGTGAGCACACGAAAACGCCACGGCCATCGCCATGACAAGTCCTGAAATACGCATTCCCTTGCCTTTCCCCCGTTGATGTGGCGCGAGTATCCGGGGTTTACAGGCCTGTCTCAAGTGCGCGAAGCAGTATCGGCGGACAGCCGCGGTTCCGAACCAGGACCATGTAACCGGCACTGCATCACGGACCGGCGCGGGGCGCCGATCCGTGCCATCAATTACTTCTCGCCGGTGCCTGCAAGCTCTGGCTTCACCGCTTCCGGGCTCACGCGCTCGATGGTGTGACGCAATTCGCGGCCGAGGATGAACTTTGCGTCCTTGGCCCAGGCATCCAGGCGCTCGTCGAACAGCAGTTTGCTGTTCTGGTCCGGCCAGACCAGGCGCAGTTCGCGCATCTTCTGGATGAAGCCACGGAACAGCGACTTGTCGAAGAATTCCGGTGCCGCCGGTGCGTACAACAGGCTCAGGCGCTGCGCGGCCTGTTGGCACAGGCTTTCCAGCTCACCGGCACCCAGGGTGCCAGGGCCGTTCTTCACCAGCACCGAGATGGCGATGTAATAGCGCTCGAATGCCTGCTGCAGCGAATGGCCGATCGCGCGCAGGCGGAATACCTCGTCGGTCTGCCCGGTGCTGCGCGCGAGCATGCCGCCATCGTCTTCGCCTACATGCTGGAGCAGGCCTTCGCGCACGAACACGTCGATGGTCTGGTCGATGCGCGCGGCGAACTCGTCCTCGCTCCAGGGCAGGAACAACTCCTCCTGCAAGAACGGGTAGAGCCCGCGGCCCAGACGCAACAGACCGCCACGGCTCATGCGACGGTTGTTCTGGAAGCAGCACGCCACCCACGACGAAGCGGTGAACAGGTGGATCACGTTGTTGCGGAAGTAGCTCAGCAGCACCGCGGTATCGCCGCTGACACTGAGCACGTCGCCCAGCGGATGCTTGGTGCGGGTGAGGACGTTGATTTCCTCGGCGTGGGCAATGATGCGCTCGGGCGAATGCGGGGTGACCGTGACCCGGTCCGAGTACGGCATCTCCACCAGCAGCTTCTTGCTCAACTCGATCTGCGCGATCAGGTCGGCCTCGCCCATCGCATGCTTGGGCGTGGACAGCAGCGCCAGCGCCAGCAGGTTGATCGGGTTGACGTCGGCGGCGGCGTTGACGTGGACGTTGATGTTCTGCGCGAGCGTGTCGACGGTCTTCATCAACCAGGCCGGCTTCTCATCCTCGGATACCGGCTGGCCGTCCCACTCCGGGGCGTTCACCGCCAGCACGTCGTTCAACGCGATCGGCTCGCCGAAGTTCACCACGACCTGGCCGTAGTTCTGCTTCAGCACCTTGGGGATGCCCCACAGCAGCGCCCAGATCGATTCCTTTTCCTTCGGCCGCCCGGACAGCTCGTCCAGGTAGCTGTTACCTTCCATCAGCTTCTCGTAGCCGATGTAGATGGGCTGGAACAGCACCGGCTTGCGCGGCTGGCGCAGGTAGGCGCGCAGGGTCATGGAGATGACGCCGCCCTTGGGCTGCAACAGGCGGCCAGTACGTGAGCGCCCGCCTTCGACGAAATACTCGATCGAGTAGCCGCCCGATACCAGCTGCGCCATGTATTCGGAGAACACCGCCGAGTACAGCGGGTTGCCGCGGAAGCTGCGCCGCGCGAAGAACGCACCGCCCTTGCGCAGCAGGGTGCCGACCACCGGCAGGTTGAGGTTGATGCCGGCGAAGATGTGCGGCGGCACGATGCCACGGTCGTACAGCAGGTAGCTCAGCAACAGGTAGTCCATGTGGCTGCGGTGGCTGGGCACGTAGACGATTTCGTGGCCAGGCGCGGCTTCCTTGAACTTGTCCAGGTGGTGCACCAGCACGCCGGCGTAGATACGGTTCCAGACGTGGCTGAGCATGAAGCTGGCCGAGCGCACCACCGGGGTGGAGTAGTCAGCGGCGATTTCCCAGGCATAGCCCTGCGCCTTCTTCCAGGCGTCGGTGGTCTTGGAGTTGTCGCGTTTGGCCTGTGCGGCAATGGCTTCGCGTACCGAATCGGACTCCAGCACCTTGTCAACCAGCAGGCGGCGGGTGGACAGATCCGGGCCGATGATCGATTCACGGATGCGGCGGAAATGGGTACGCAGCACGCGCTGCAGCTTGCGTACGGTGCGCTCCGGCTCCAGGCCTTCATCAACCGTGCCACGCAGGGAAACCGGCGGGGCAAAGCGGACGATGGTGTCGCGGCCGTTGAGCAGGATCGCCAGCAGACGGCGAAAGCGGCCGACCAGCGCCCAGTTTTCCGAAAACAGCACCGCGAACCAGCCGCTCTGCTTGTCCGGGGCGCGACCGACGAAGATCGACACCGGCACCAGATGCACGTCCAGACCCGGATTGGCGCGGTGCGCCTGCAGCAGCTTGGCCAGGGAATCGGAATGGGTCTTGGCGCCGCGTTGCTCGGGCAGCAGCATGTTGTTGCTGGACCGGCGCGACAACGCCACGTAGGCGCGCTTGCGTCCGGTCGGATCGCCGGCCAGCGGCACCAGCGGCGACGGCAGACCGGCGTCGCGGCAGGCCTTGTCCAGGATCAGCGCGTTGGACAGGCCGTAGTCCTCCAGCACATACACCACCGGGCGCCCATCGTCGTATTCACGGGCCTGTTCAGGCTCGATCTTCAAGCCGAGCCACGGCTCGATCAGTTTGCCCAGCAGGCGTGCCCACAGCGGGCGGCGGCCAGCACGGGCCTGCGGCGCGCGCGCGGCAACACCCGGCACGATGGCAGCAGTATGGGGGAGCGGCGCCTGGTTGGCGTCGTCCGGCGGAAGTAGGTCGCCCTGCTCGGGCTGGGAATTCTGTTTCGGCATCCGCGGCATTATGGCTTAGCTGCCGTTTCGGCGCTGTCCGGATCAACCTCCAGCGGCGGATCAGTTGCAGCCGCGGCCGCGGCTGCGGCGTCTGCCCTGGCTTTTTCAGCGGCCGCCGCCGCAGCCAGCACTGCGTCGGTCTCGGCCAAGGTGCGGGCCAGGTACCAGTGCTGTTCACGACGCACCAACGCCACCTGCAGATCCACTTCCTTGCCGGCCAACGGGTACTGCACCCGCACCAGCGCATTGTCACCGTCCTGCGCGGTGAGACCGGTGCGCATCTGCTGCACGCTTTCATCCAACGCCAGGCCATAGCTTCCCAGGACCTGCTTCAGGGCGCCGACAAACGGCCCCAGACGCTGCAGACTGCCGGTCATGCCTGTCTGTTGGAAGCTGTCCGGCGTACCCAGGCCGGTAGCGCGAGCCGCGGCAGTCAGGGTGGCGATGTTGGCTTTGGCCAGCGTCGCATCCGACACCGGCGCCGTCTGGGCCCAGTCACTCAACGCCTTGACCAACTGCACGTAATGCGCGCGCTCGGCGGAGGTGTAATCACCTTGATGGGTTATGTACTGCTCACCGAACAGGCCGAGTGAATGCGCTGCCTGGCGCACGGCGGCGGTCTGCCCTTCGAACTGGGCACGGAAAGCGCGCTGCAGGTTCTGCTCGGCACCTTTCTCCGACAGCACGGTCAACAGCGTCGGCAGCTTTTCGTCCAGCGGCAGTTCGGTCAGCGGCCAGCGGCTGTGTCCCTGTGCCCAGGCGGTCTCCAGCGCCGCGTACTGTGCCGGCGGCACCGAGGCCTTGGCGTAGCCCGCCAGATCGTTGTCATGCAGGTACTGGGCCATCTGCCGCACCGCTGCGGCCGGTTCGGTGGCGGCGCCCGGCAGCGGTCCCGGGTCGCGCTTGCAACCGGCGATCAGGACCATGAAGCAGACCGAAGCCAATGCGATGTTCTGGCAGCTGCGTAGTGAACGGCGTTGCATGGCGGCGTCGACCCTCCCCGTAGACCCAGCATCTTGAAGCCTGCCCGATGACAGCAGCAAGCACGGCCGTCACGGTGGAGCGGTGATTGGGGAGTCGGGATTGGGGGTTCGGTGAAGGCGGACAGCAGGAACCCCTCGCCAAAGCGACCAACGCTGTTGCCCGCAACGACCCCCGGATCCCGGCAAAAAAAAGAGGCCGCCCCGTTGCCGGTGACAGACCTCCTCAAACCGGTACGGGACCGGTAGACATGTTTGACGCATCGCCGGCAGAGCCGGACGAGACGTAGCCTACGCGCCCGATTCAGTTAAAGCAATACTTCATGAATAACAATATAAGTTATTGATTTTACTTGACCGAATCGTTGATTTCACGCTGAATGGCCAGCGCCGTCGCGCGCGGATCGGCAGCCAGGCGGATCGGCCGGCCGACGACAATCGCGTCGGCACCATCGGCAAAGGCCTGCGCCACGCCCACGGTACGCTGCTGGTCGTCGCCCACCGGGCCACCCGGGCGGATGCCGGGGCAGACGATGGAGAACCCCTGGCCAGTAGCGCTGCGGATCGGCGCGGCTTCCTGACCGGAGGCGATCACGCCGTCGATGCCGGCCCGCTGTGCGGCCAACGCGCGCTCGACCACCACGTCCACCGGCTCACGGTCGATGCCCATCTGCGCCAGGTCCGGCCGGCCCATCGAGGTCAGCACGGTCACCGCCAGCAGGCGCATATCCGAGCTGTTGGCCGCTGCTGCGGCTTCCATCATGCCGGGGTGCCAGCCATGGATGGTGCAGTAACTCACCGGCCACTGCGAGAGGCGGCGGATGACGCCGGCAATGGTGGCCGGGATATCGAAGAACTTCAGGTCGACGAACACGCGCTTGTCGCGCTTGGCCAGTTCGTCGAGCACGTCGAAGTACTCACCGGAGGCCAGCAGTTCCATGCCGATCTTGTAGAAAGAAACCGCATCGCCAAGCTTGTCCACCCACTCGATGGCTTCTGTTTTTCCGGGCACGTCCAAGGCGAAGATCAGGCGTTCGTCGTTACGCAGCGGCAGCGGTGCGCGGCTCATCGTGCCAGCTCCAGCGCTTCACGCTTGGCACCATTGCGCAGGTCCGCCGGCAGCGACCAGGCGTTGTTGATGGCCGCACCTTCCCAGCCACCGTAGGTGGGATTGGGCAGGATCCACCAGCGCGAGCCGATCCAGCCCTGGTACTTGTCCAGCAGCACATCACGGGCAGCCAGGGTGTTGTCCTCGACCTGCAGGAAGTCGGTGAACTGGTCACCTACCTGCATCAGCACCCGGTACTGCTGCGCCACCAACTGGCGGCGGCAGCCCTTCTCGCTGCCATGCTCGGTGCAGCCCGGCACCGGGGTGCCCAGGCCCAGGTAGACGCTGTCATCGGCGACCGGGAAGCCGACCGCACGCAGGTTGGCGATGGTGGCGTCCTTCATCGCAGCGGTGCGGTTGCTGATATAGATCATGGTCACGCCCTTGGCCGCAGCGGCCTGCGCGAACTGCACAGCGCCGGGTACCGGCTTTGCCTTGCGCTCATCGACCCAGGCTTCCCAGCTTGCGTCGTTGTAGCTGTCGCCATCGCGCACCAGGCGCGCCTGGTAGGGCGAGTTGTCGAGCACGGTCTCGTCCACGTCCACCACCACCGCCGGCTTCAGCTTGGCCGACTGGTGCTTGCCACCCTCTTCCGGCAGCAGCGCGGTCCAGCTGCCATCGGCCAGCGCCGCATCCAGCTGCGTGCCGGCCAGCATCCAGGTCTGCAGCGCGCTGGCCCGGTATTCCTGTGAACGTTGCACCCACAGCACGGCGTTGAGGTTGTCGTTGGGAGCATTGGCCGGGGCCACGACTGCATCGGCCGGGACCGGCGAGGCGCGGCTCAACGGCGCAGTGGAGCTGCAGGCAGCCAGCGACAGCACGGCGCCGGCCAGCAGGGTAAGCGTTGGGAAACGGGACATGGCAACTACCGGGAATCTTTGAAAACCGGGCAAGTTTACCGGCTTGGGGGGTCAAAACCGGGGTCAGGGGCTAAACCGGGGTCAGAGTGGGTTTTCGGGACGAAAAC
>Ga0308157_10003804_pt1 | contig 21147 bp, 19 predicted proteins | sample PhyBR1_FD_201035 | JGI IMG/M metagenome (GOLD analysis project Ga0308157, IMG submission 201035) | Phyllosphere microbial communities from UC Gill Tract Community Farm, Albany, California, United States - DLSLB.R1 | ecosystem: Host-associated > Plants > Phyllosphere > Unclassified | place: USA...
TGTCACCTTGCCCAACATCATGAAGGCCAAGAAGAAGCAGCTCGATACCGTCAAGCCCGAAGACCTCGGCGTGGACGTGGCTCCGCGCCTGAAGACCATCAAGGTCACCGAGCCCGCCAAGCGCGGCGCGGGCGTGAAGGTGGCCGACGTGGCCGCCCTGGTCGAGAAACTCAAGAATGAAGCGAAGGTGATCTGAATGCCGGTACTCGTTATTGCTGAACACGACAACGCATCCATCAGGGGAGCGACGCTCAACACCGTCAAGGCTGCGACGGAGATCAGCATGTTCCTCGACGGACAGGTGGAGGTGCTGGTGGCGGGCCACTGCGCGCAGGCAGCCGCAGAGGCCGCAGCGCTTGTCGCGGGCGTGTCCAAGGTCATCCACGCCGATGCGGCGGGCCTGGAACACGGTTTGGCCGAGAACGTGACCGCGCAGGTACTGGCACTCCAGGGAAGTGGGGTCGGCAACTACAGCCACATCCTGTTCCCCGCCACCGCCGGCGGCAAGAATGTGGCGCCTCGCGTGGCCGCCAAGCTGGACGTGGCCCAGATCAGCGACATCACCAAGGTGGTGAGCGCCGACACCTTCGAGCGCCCCATCTACGCGGGCAATGCCATCGCCACCGTGCAAAGCGCAGACAGCGTCAAGATCATCACCGTGCGCACCACAGGCTTTGACGCAGCGGCCGCCACCGGTGGCAGCGCGGCTGTCGAAACTGCGGCCGCCACGGCAGACACCGGCAAGAGCAGCTACCTGGGCAGCGAGATCGCCAAGAACGACCGCCCCGAGCTAACGGCCGCCAAGATCATCGTCTCCGGCGGCCGCGCCCTGGGCAGCAAGGAAAAGTTCGACGAAGTCATCACCCCCCTGGCCGACAAACTGGGCGCGGCCATCGGTGCATCGCGCGCCGCTGTGGACGCAGGCTACGCCCCCAACGACCTGCAGGTGGGTCAGACCGGCAAGATCGTCGCGCCGCAACTCTACATCGCAGCCGGCATCTCGGGCGCCATCCAGCATCTGGCCGGCATGAAGGACTCCAAGGTGATCGTGGCGATCAACAAGGACCCGGAGGCGCCGATCTTCAGCGTGGCCGACTACGGCCTGGAGGCCGACCTGTTCATTGCCGTGCCGGAACTGGCCAAGGGAGTCTGAAATTCTTATCGGATTCTGCGCCTTCAGTTGGTACAATGGTAGAACCATATATATTTAACGAGGTCCTCAAGTGTTCGATCAAGCAAGAATCGATGCGTTGCCCGAGCAGGCGGCGCCCTCCGCCAAGACACCTCGGGTGTTGGATGGCGTGCGTGTGGTCGATTTCACGCACTTCGTGGCAGGTCCGCTGGCGACGATGACGTTGGGGGATTTCGGCGCCGACGTCATCAAGATCGAGGCGCCCCAGAAGGGCGACGATTTCCGCTACTACCCGCCTCAGGACCCGGAGTTGCCGGCGCAGGGGGCGCCGTACCTGTGGACGAATCGCAACAAGCGCAGCATCGGCCTGGACATGAAGTCGCCCGCGGGGCTCGATGTGGCCAAGGCGCTGATCAAGGGCGCTGACGTGCTGGTAGAGAACTTCTCTACCGGCGTCATGGAGCGCTTCGGTCTCGATTACGAGACCTGTATCAAGCTCAACCCGGCACTGATCTATTGTTCGGTCTCGGCCTACGGCCGCTCGGGGCCGTACTCCGACCGGCTGGGCTTCGACCCCATTGCGCAGGCTGAAAGCGGGTTCATCTCGATGAACGGTTATCCGGATCGGCAGGGTGTCCGCACGGGCGCTGCGGTCATGGACATTGCCACGGCGATGTCCGCGACCAACGCGATCCTGTTGGCCTTGCTCGCGCGGGCCAAGGATGGCAAGGGGCAGTTCATCGAAGTCTCGTTATTCGATACCGCGATCGTGATGACCGGCTTCGGTGCGATGCAGCATCTCACGACGGGCTACGAGCCGAAGCGCAACGGAAACACCAGCCCTGACACCTGCCCGTCAGGGGTGTTCCAGTGTCAGGACATGCCGTTCTACATCAACTGCGGCAATGACGGCATATTCGTGCGGCTGTTCGAGCAAGTGCTGGAGCGGCCGGACATCGCTCACGACCCCGTGCTGTCCAAACGCGCCAACCGGCTGGAACAACGGGACGTGCTCTTCCAGATCATGGAGGAGGAATTCGCCAAGCATCCGTGGAGCTACTGGCAGCCCCGTTTGCGTGCTGCCGGTGTGCCCAGCGGCCACGTGCGCACGCTGGCGCAGGCACTGAGTTCGGACGAGGCGCGTTCGAGGGATCTGGTGACCCGTATTCCGCACCCGGTCAAGGGCTGGATCCCGAATATCGCGACGCCCTTGCGTCTGTCGCGCACACCGGCCGTACCCGCGAAGGCGGCGCCGGCAGTCGGTGCGGACACCGATGCGATCCTGGGGGAAGTGCTCCATTTCGACGAGGAGCGGATCGACGAACTCCGTGCGGCAGGCGCTTTCGGGGCCGCGGTGGGAGTTTCCCTGTCATGACCAGGAACGTCGCCATCATTGGCACCAGCGCAATCCCCGTCGGACGCCATCAGACGGCGGACGATGCGCAGCAGCAAACACTGGAACACGAGATCATGACCCGTCTCGTCGTTGACGCCGTCCGCGATGCCGGCGTCGACAAGAAGGACATCCAGAGCCTCGTGTTCACGCTCCCGCGTCCCTATACGCGGCAGAAGTACTTTCACACCTTCCTGATGGGGCAGCTGCGCCTGGCTTGCAAAGGCAATGTGATGGAGGTCATGGGCAACGGAATGACGGCAGCGCTCGCTTTCGACCAGGCCTGCAACGACATCCTGCTGGGGCGCTCCGAGGTGTCGCTGGCACTGGGCATCAACATGGAGAGCGCGGTCTCGGCCACCGAGCACATGATGAGCAGCATGCGCACGACCGGAGACGTGGACTTCCACACCTCGGCCGGCTTCACGCCCATCGCCTGGTACGCGATGGATGCGATGCGCTACATGCATGAACATGGCGCGACGCGGGAACACTTGGCTGCGGTGGCGGTCAAGAACCGTCACCACGCCTCGCTCAATCCGCTCGCACAGTACCGCAAGCCCATTACGCTGGAGGAAGTGGTCGGCCAGCGTCCCATCGTCGAGCCGCTGGGCTTGTACGACGTGCCGCCGCGCGGTGACGGTGCAGCCTGCCTGGTGCTGGCAACGGAGGAGATCGCGAAGTCGCTGGGGAAACCCTATGCGCTCGTGCGCGGCCGTGGCTTCTGCCATGACGGCACCCACCAGATCAGCGATGTGCCCAACGACATGATCGCCTTCACCTCGGCCCAGCAGGCCGCTGCGGACGCCTATACGCAGGCGGGCATCGGCCCCGCAGACATAGACCTGGCCGAACTGTATGCGCCCTGCACGATCGTGGAGATCCTCGTCAGCGAAGCCATTGGTCTGGTTCCGAAGGGGCAGGGGGGCCGGGCGGCCCTGGAGGGCGAGACACGCCTGGGCGGTCGCATTCCAATCTCCACTTCGGGTGGACTTACCTCCAGAGGCCACCCCGCCTACGTCACATCGCTCTACAACTACGTCGAACTCGCGGAGCAATTGCGCGGACGCGCGGGCGAGCGCCAGGTCGCCGATGCCCGTTTCGGGATGGCGACCGGCGAGCTGGGCAACTACAACGCCGCCTTGATCCACGTTCTGGAGGCCAAGCAATGACACTGTCCCAGTTGACGATCGAGGCACAGCGAGCCTACCCGCCGCGGGAATCCGAATTCACCCGCACCTTCTGGTCTGCGCTGCGCGAAGGTCGCTGGCTGACCACGCGATGCAAGTCCTGCGAGCGCAAGACCTTCCCGCCCAAGCTGGTGTGTCCGCATTGCTGGGCCACCGACGTGGAGTGGGTGAAGCTTGGCGCCCAGGGCACGCTGTATTCGTGGACCCGCATCCATGCCGCTCCGGCGGTGTTCGCCAGCGAGGCGCCCTACGCATGCGGCATCGTCGATCTCGACGAAGGCATTCGACTTGCCTGCCGCCTGGTGGAGGCCGAGCAATCCCCGCTCGCCGTCGGACAGCGCATGGAGATGGTGGTGCTGCAGTATCAGGACGGCCCGATCTTCGCGGCCCGTCCATGTGCATGAGCGATTCGATGGCACCTTGAACCGAGTGACCGTGGATGCGCGGCCTTCCCTGTTTCAGAATAGTTTCACGTAGGAGAATGCAATGAGCTTGATCAACACTGTCGGCCTGACCGAAGACCAGCGCATGATGCGCGAAGGCGTCCTCGATCTCCTCGGCCGGCACCTCCCCTGGGACAGCATCCGCAAGATGGATGAGGCGCGGGAGTTCCCGCACGAAGCCTACCAGGCGCTTGCCGACGCCGGCTACATCGGGCTGTTCTATCCCGAGGCCCTGGGGGGCATGGGCGGCTCCTACCGTGACATCGCCGTGTTCCTCGAGACGCTGGGCTACTACTACACGGGCATCGCCCAGGCGATCACTACGTCGGCTGTCTACGCGGGCATGCACATCGCCAAGTTCGGCACGCCCGAACTGCAGAAAGAGCTGGTGCCCAAGATCATCGCGGGCAAGGCGAAGCTGGCGCTCGGCATGTCGGAGCCTGGCACCGGCTCCGACGTCGCCGGCCTCAAGACCTTCGCGGAGCGCCAGGGCGACGAGTATGTGCTCAATGGCAACAAGGTGTGGATCACGTGTGCGCATGTTGCCGACTATCTGGTAGTGATCGCGCGCACGGACCGCGAAGCCAGCCGCCACCAGGGCATCAGCACGCTGCTGGTGGACGCCAAGGCCCCCGGCGTGACCATTCGCCCGCTGTCGATGCTCGGCCGGCGCACCTCGCATGCCAACGAGATCTTCTTCGAGAACGTGCGGGTGCCGGCCACCAGCCTGTTCGGCGGCGAGGGGCGCGCCTGGAAGAACATCATGAGCTGCCTGGGCCTCGAGCGGCTCGGTCTGGCCGCGATCTCCGCGGGGCATTGTTTCAAGATCACCGAATATGCACGCGACTACGCCAAGCAGCGTGTCCAGTTCGGCAAGCCGATCTCCGATTTCCAGGTCATCCAGCACAAGCTGGCAGACATGCTCATCCTCTCGGAGACAGCCCGCCAGATGGCCTATCGCGCGGCCGATGTGCTGGATGCGGGCCAGCCTGCGGTCACCGAGGCCTCCATCGCCAAGGTTGTTGCCACCGAGAACAACTTCAAGTGCGCCGACATCGGGATGCAGATCATGGGCGGTGCCGGGTACTCGATGGAATACGACATGCAGATGTTCTTCCGCGATTCGCGCGTCGGCCCCATCGGTGGCGGGACCAATGAGATCCAGCGCAACATCCTGGCGAAGCAGATGGATCTGGGCTGACGTGGTGAGATGCCTTCGATTTTGAGGGCGCGGCAGGAACAGCAGCACCGCTTGGCGGCACCATCCATGTGAAAAAAAAGGGGGCGCACTCGCGCTCCCCTTTTTGCATAGCCTGTCCGCTACTTCTGATTGCATGGGCGCCACGATCGACGGCCCCTCTCAGGCGCTTGAGGTCCACCAGAAGAGCAGGACGCGGACCTCAGAGAACTTTCAAAGGAGACAAAATCATGAACCTCACCTCCCTTTCACGCCGCGGTGCAATAGCAGCTGCTTCGGTTTCATTGACCGCTTGTGCAGCAGGTGTGCACGGCAACGCGATGAAAGTTGCGCCGACCGATTTCGTGCTTGTGCACGGCGCTTGGCATGGCGCCTGGTGCTGGCGCCGTGTATCTGACCGTCTCATTGCAGCTGGTCATCGAGTCTGGGTCCCCACGCTGACCGGCCTGTCGGACCGCGCGCATCTGATGTCGCCTTCCGTTGACCTCCAGACTCACATTCAGGACGTCGCTCGGCTGGTGCAATGGGAAGACCTGGATTCGATTGTTCTTGTCGGCCACTCTTACGGGGGAATGGTTGTTAGTGGAGCTACCGAGGTTCTGGGAACGCGCGTGCGCTCACTGGTATTTCTCGATGCTTTCGTTCCTAACGCTGGTGAATCGGTGGTCACCATCAGCGGCGCGGAGACCGAGGAACGTTTGAAGAAGGCCGCCGCTTCTAGTAATGGCCTTAGCTTGCCTGCCTATCCCGCGAAGGCATTTGGCATCAGTGACAGTGATGCGCTGTGGGTGGACAGCAAGATGACCGCTCAGCCCTTCAAGACCTTCACTGGCAGCCTCGCTTCGGTCGCTGCACGTGATCGCGTGCACAGGAAGACGTACATCCGCGCCGCGAAATTTCCGAGTCCGGCGTTTGATGGCTATGCGCGTCGCTATGCCGGTCAGCCCGGTTGGACCGTCGCTACTTGGCAGGTGGGGCACGACCTCATGATCACCAAGGTAGAAGAGACAACAACGGTCTTGCTTGACGCTGCGCGCGTCTGACTTCGACACGCTATTCGGTTTGGATCGAGCGCTTTATGCCCCGACGCGCGGCGAGCGCTGTGGCGCAGTTGCCCACTTGGAGGAGCTCAGACGGTGTGGGCGTGGTATGGCAGTTGCTCCTGGGCAGGTGATTGCTCTGCTCCGGGTTCAGCGTCGGTGTCGTGAATCGACGGGCGCGCGGTAGACGCGCTTGATGTTCATGCGCTGCGCACCGGTGTCGGCTCGCCGTCGGCTCGCCGTCGGCTCAAAAAGGGCAGGGACGTCGGTAGTCAGAGGTCGGCACCTCGGTGATTTGCACCTTCATCTCATTGAGCAGCATGGGGTCGCTTGAGGATTCGTTGCTCGTATGCGGGCATAGATCCATCCGAACCAGCAAGCCAAGAGCATTCGAGCGCGCCAATCCCGAGGCGGGAAAGACAGCTGTCACTGGCCGACCCCGTCTTCGCAGCGTAGTCTTGCTGGCAGGGACGATCAGGTCTCGGCTGCCGTGCGCGACATCCGGCGCCGCAGCAAGAAGGCAAGAGCAGTTCCAGTTGACGGCAGCACGACGGCGGCTGCCGCAAGCATGGGTGCATAGCCGTGGTGATCGATGACCCAGCCCGCCAATAGAACACCGATCGCCTGTCCGCTGAACAAACTGAACGCGAACAGTGACACGGCGGTGCCACGTGCAAGGGGGGCCATCTGAGTTGCGTGCGTTTGCAGGGTGTTGTGAAACAGGTAGGTCCCGAAGCCCAGCGCCAGTGCGATCGGCGCTGAAAACTGCCATGGAGGGGAAAGCCACCAAGCTAGGAAGCATGTGCCCATGAGGATTGCGCCTATGGATACCATGAGGTGCTCGCCGAGCCTGGTGACGATGTGCCGTGCGCTGGCGGCATAGATCAACCCGCCAACAGCGTAGAGAGCGAGCAGCCCGGAGGCCATGCCGAGGCTCAGCCCGTTGCGGGCGTGCAGCATCGAGGGCAGATAGCTCAGAGGGCCGAGAAGGAAGATGCCTTCGAAGAGTACCGCCAGCAGTACGACGCGCGCCCAAGGAATGACCAGCACCGAGCGGAGCTGGAATGCGAACCCGCGATGGATCGACGCGTCGTTGCGCGGCGGCGCGGGGTGCTCTCGCGCACGGATCGTCAGGACCGTGGCGATCAGCGCGAAGCCGGTGCCCAGCAAGGCGAAGGCGCCACGCCAGCCCCAATCGGACTCGGCGAACAGGCCGCCCGCAAACTGCCCGGCCGTCATGCCCGACAGCGTGCCCAGGAGGAAGCGCGCGAGAGCAGGCTGGCGATCGGCATAGGAGACGTTGTCGCCGATCCAGGCCATCGCCAGCGGCACGATTCCCGCCGCCGCCATGCCCCACAGGCCACGCAGCGCGACCAGGCCCGCCAGATCCTGCATCGAAGCTGAAACGACCGAGCCGATGGCGCAGCCATACAGCGCGATCGCCATCATGCGGAGTTTGCCGAAGCGATCACCCAGGGGCCCGAACAGCAGCTGCGACAGGCCGTATCCGATTGAGAAACTGATGACCACATGCCCGGCCACACCGGGCGTGACGCCAAAGTCGCGGGCGATCCGCGGCAGGAGCCCGTCGCAGATGCGCAGCGCCGCGCCGCTGAAGAAGCCCGCGATCGCCAACAGCGCGATGGGGTCGGGACGGGTGCGCGGAGTCCGAATGTTCACAAACCGGCAGGCATTCCGTGATCTCGCCGCGGCTCAGGATCGACAGGCTGCGGCAAGACCGGTCGCCCTCAGGCCGCCACGGGCCGGCATTTGTACATGTTGCCGATCACCATCGAATGGACCGTCTCCCCGCGTTGGTTCTTAACGATCCGCTCACAGGTGACGATGCCCTTGGTTCCACTGCTGGTGAGCTTCTTCTCGACCGGGGTGATCAGGGCATGGATCGTGTCGCCTGCCTTGACCGGAAGGTGCATGCGCCATTGGTCGAGGCCGGTCATGGCGATGATGGTGCCATCGTTGATGCCGCTGAGGCATTGCAGCCCACCCACGATGGCGAGCACGAGCGGGCCGTGGGCGATCGGCTCGCCGTAGGACTGCGTCTTGCAGAACTCGTGGTCGATGTGCGGTGCGTTGTGGTCGCCCGAGAGGCAGGCGAAGTTGACGATATCCGTCAGGGTGACGGTCCGCCGCGAGGTGATGATCGTCTTGCCGATCTCGAAATCCTCGAAGTACATACCGCGCGGCTGGCGTTCGTACGTGTACGACATGCTTACTCCTTGGCCTGGTCGTCGGCCGATGTTGCTGGTTGATGAAACTGTGGAAGGTGTTTGCGGACCACGGGTCCGTCGACGCGCCATGCGTGGCATTGCCCGAGGTAAAGCGGGCGCTCGTCGGAGACAAGGCCCAAGCGCTGGCGCTGCTGCCCATGCCAGGTGGGAATCGTCTGCAAGGCCGCCGTGGCGAGGTTGACCAGCAACTCGCGCAGATGGGTGCAACTGCGCACCCCTCCCAGGCGATCGCTGACGGCGCGCCGCCACCCGGCACCGATCTGCGCACCTTCCATGGCTTGCAGGCTGTCCTGGATCTCGCTGCAGATGGTGAATGGCGTGGACAGCATGCGCGCCGTGATGGCCTTCACCACCAGCTGATCATCGAGCGTGGCGACGATGGTCATGTGGTGCAAGGCTTCGCCGGCCGGCAGAAAGCCCTTTTCGGGGACTTGCGTGTCGTAGTGCCTGGAGTCCTTCAGCTCGGCCTCGATGTCCCACAGGCCATCGCTGCGGCGATAGCCGTTGAACTCGACGGATCGGGTGTGAAGGCGTTCTCGAATGAGGGGCATGGGGTCGTTCTTTGCGCCAGGGCGCTCTGCCAAGGCCTGATGACGACGCACTGCGTTGCGCAACCCTGATCAGTCGCCGGCTACTTTGAGAATATCAATGGTAGAGCCATTATATACTGCGCAGTGCCTTGAATGACCAATGAGGAGGGCTGATGGTAAGGCGACTACGCACAATGGCGGTGGCGCTCGGCCAAGCTGCACTCGTGGTGTTTACTGTGCTCGACATGGCCTGGCCGCACCCGCAGACGGTTTGGCTGATTGCCTTGTCGGCAGGGCTCTTCATGGCCTGTGCTGAATCCACGGCATCGATAGGAATCCGGCGCACGGTGCGTGTATTGGTGCTGGTGACACTTTCGCTATTGCCCTTGGCGCCTGCGCCCGGGGCCGCCCTGGAGCAGGGGATCCGTATCGGGGGATTGATATCGTCGATCCTGTTGTCGGTGTCGCTGCTGTCTCGGGCCGCGCAGCGGGTGGCGCTGCTGCGGCAAGTCTTGGCCGCGTTGCTGAACGTCCCTCCCAGGCGCCGTGGTGTGTCGATCGCCGTGGCTTCGCAGCTGTTCGGGGGATTCCTTGGCTTCGCGGGCATCAACATGCTGATGGAGGCCGCCGCCAAGCTGCCCTCCGAGGGACTGGACGAGAAGCGAGATTGCTTCAGAAGCATCTCGCGCGGCTATGCGGCCGCGAACCTGTGGAGCCCGATGTACAGCAACGTCAGCATCCTGCTCGCCCTGAGCCCGGGCCTCGCATGGGGGAAGGTGTTCCCACTGGCTTTGTTGCTGGCGGTGGCCAGTTTGGCCGTGGGCATCGCACTCGACCGTTTCCGAGCAAGGCATGCGCTTGCCGGAGAGGGGCGGGCCAGCGGGCTGGGAGCGGTGCTGTGGGCGGCCTGGCCTGTACTCGCAGGGATGCTGGTCTTTCTCGGTTGCGCGCTCGGCTTCAGCTGGATCGGGCACTTGCCGGTGGCCGCTCTGATCATCGTGATGGCTCCGCTTGGTGCGCTGCTGCTCACGCTCTACATGGAACCCAGCCGCCGGAGCCTGCCCGAGGCCGTTCACCAGCTGGCCGTGGATTTCAGGGGCTTTCACCTTCTGGCAGCCGAAGTGCGCCTGCTGATGGCCTCCGGCTGCGCGGGCACCGTGGTGGCCGCGGTCATCCCCGTTTCATGGACCGCGCCGATTGCCGCTGCGCTGGCGCCGTTTCCCATTCTGGGCTGCCTGTTCCTGTCCTTCTCTGTGGTCCTGCTGTCGTGCACGTCGGTCCACCCGATGCTCTCGGGCATCGTGGTGGCCAGCGCCTTTCCTGCAACTGCGATGGGCCTGTCGCCCTCCGCGCATCTGCTGACGGTGCTTGCCGGATTGGGGATGGCCGTTGCCACCACGCCTTTCTCGGTCGTGAGCCTGATGGCGAGTCGTTTTTCGGGGCTGCCTGTGTTGACGGTGAGCGTGCGGGCCAATCTGGGCTACGCATTCCTGAGCCTCCTGATCGTGGGCTTCATCCTTGGTGGCACCGCAGGCCATTTCATTCGTTGATTTTTTGAGGAGACACTATGTCCCAGCAGTTCCCATCTTCTTGCGCCTCCGGCCCCCTGGCTGGCCTGCGTGTGATCGAGTTCGCCGGCATTGGGCCCGGACCTTTTGCATGCATGCTGCTGGCCGATATGGGCGCAGAGGTGGTCCGCGTCGATCGGCCTGGTGCTCGTGTGGGTGACTCATCGGACATCATCGGCCGCGGGCGGAAGACGGTGTGGCTGGACCTGAAGGAGGAAACCGACCGTGCGCAGGTCATGGATCTTCTGGAACAGGCCGACGTGCTGGTGGAGGGCTTCCGGCCCGGCGTGATGGAGCGGTTGGGGCTCGGGCCGCAGGAGGTTGCACGGCGCAATCCGAAACTGGTCTACGGCCGCATGACTGGCTGGGGGCAGGACGGACCGCTGGCGCAAGCGGCGGGCCACGACATCAACTACATCGCTATCACCGGAGCCCTGGCCGCGATCGGCGAGAACGGCCGTTCACCCGTACCACCGTTGAACCTGGTCGGCGACTACGGCGGCGGCAGCCTCTACCTGGTGGTCGGTATTCTCGCGGCCGTGCTTGAAGCGCGGCGCAGTGGTGCGGGCCAAGTGGTGGATGCTGCCATCTGCGATGGCGTGCTCTCGCTCATGAGCCTGTTCCAGATGCAGTCCCTGCGTGGCACGCACAAGGAAGAGCGCGGCAGCAATGTCCTGGACGGCGGCGCTCCTTACTACACGGTCTACGAGACGTCGGACCGTGGCTGGGTTTCGCTGGGCCCGATCGAACCGAAGTTCTTTGCGCTGCTGTGCGAAAAGGTTGGTGTGCCGCAGGAGTTGCGCGATGCACAGAGTGACCGCTCGCGCTGGCCGGCGCTGCGCGATGCATTGGCCGCGATCTTTCGAACGCGCACCCGCGCCGACTGGTGCGCATTGCTTGAAGGCACGGACGTGTGCTTCGCACCCGTGCTGCCGTTATCCGAGGCGGCCCAGCATCCGCACATCCGGGCCCGGCAGGCGCTGGTCGAAGTAGAAGGGGTGCTGCAGGCGGCGCCGGCGCCCCGGTTTTCTCGTACGCCGTCGTCTGCTCAACACGTTGCGCAGCCGCAGATCACCAGTCCCGCGGACGTGCTGGCGCGGTGGCGCGCCGGATGATCCACCGCGCGGCCTGGCCTGACAATGCCGGGCTTGGTCTCCGTGCCGTGTCCGGGAGAGCGTGCCTATTGGCGCCGCAGCAGCGCGACGATGCCTGCGATTGGCCACGGCCCGCAGGGCGCCGGCGATCCGCAAGCGATGGATGACGACCGCGCGCTGACCCACGCGGTCGGCGCGCAAGGATCACGGGGTCTTTTTCACCGCATCGGGACCACGGCTGGGCTCCTGCCCGTTGGGGGTAGAGACGTTCGAGAGGTAGGCGCGCTGCAGGCGCTTGAGACTGGACTCCATCTCGGCCACCGCGGCATCGGCGTCGCGCGCCTCCATGTGCTTCAGGAAGCGCTTGCGGGAGGGAAGCACGAAGGCGTTCTCGTACTCTCCGAGGCTCTGGATGAATCTGCTCAGCACGGCCAGCAGGCCGTCCATCACGATCACCATGATCGGGTTGGCGGTCATCCGCGCAAGAATCCGGTGAAACTCCAGATGGATCTCGGCGCGCTGCTGGAAATTGCCGTCCTTGATGGCCTGCGCCGCTGCCTCGACATTCGAACGCAGGGCCTGCAGGTCCTCTTGGGTCGCACGGCGGCACGCTTCACGCACGATGATGCTTTCGAGCCAGATGCGTGCTTCGGTGAGCTGGTTGGGTGAAATCGTGCCGATGTGGTAGAGATCGAGGAGGCTGGTGGTGATCGCGGTGCCTGATCCTTCGCTGATGAAGGCGCCGCCGCTGGCGCCTTTCTGCAGCCTCACTAGACCCGCATGCTCCAGAGACCGCAATGCCTCGCGCAGCGTGTTGCGAGACACGCCGAACTGGGCCGAGAGCGCCCGCTCGGCAGGCAGGCGGTTGCCCACTTTGAGCCGGCCTTCGGCGAGCTCGGTTCGAATCTGATTGGCAATTTCCTCGTATGCGCGCGCTGATCGTATGGCTTGGAATTGCGGCGGAGCGTTTTTCTGTCCGGCCGTGGGTGCGTTCTTTGCAATGGTTGACATTGGTATCTCTTCCTCGGTCAGGCTGTCAAGCGGAGCGTGCGCTGGAGATGTCCGGGCAACGCACGGGAGTGACGCTCGAAGGAGTCGGAACCGGCGCACCGATGGCGCTGTATAGTAAATAGCTGATGGATGGCATTGGATGGACCTTTGATGTCAATGGTAGTACAAGTAATCCAGTCCACTACTGCAGCGCGGGTAGGACAGGTTCGTTATCGTGGGCCCCAAGGGCCGGAGTTCGATGCGCAGGGCTGCTCGTACTCCGAAACGGCGCAGAAATGCTCGGCCGTTCCCCGCCATGGACGTGTCGGCCGCATGCCAGCCGATCTGCTTGAGCATTTGTCGCCTTCGAGACGCCTTCCGGACGGCGCGTCGTGCCGTCACGAGGCATGGAGGCTCATGCAAGCGTCGCGAGTGTCGAAGGCTATCTGTTGTCCCGGGCTGGGAGTCTCTATTTTGCCACATCGCCTCGCATGTACCACGGATCCACTTTAGCGCGCCGCGTGCTTCAAGCGGCCCGGAATGCGCAGGGACAGAAGCGGTCGATCGTGGCGCTTTGCGCTTGAACCGGCTCGGCTGCGGGGAGGGGCCTGCGGCGTGCTGCCCCGGCGAGGACGGCGGCGCTGTCAGGGACGCAGCAGCGCGATGCATTCGCGCACGTCGGCGACGTCCTCCAGGGCAAGCACCTGGGTTGCGAAGCGTTGCGCACGCGAGCCGCCTAAGACCGGCTCTGCGAGCGCATGGAATTTCAGCAACACGTCTTCATCGGACAACGGTTCCTGCGGCGAACCGCGCGGCGCCGTCAGCGCCTGAACCTTGGACCGTCCCGCCGCATCGCTGACCTCGACCCGGCACTGATGGTAGTGGGACAGCGCGGGGTCGTTCACCACCGCGATCCGCCCCATGGCCTCGAGGAGGTCCGCACGCCGAAGTTGCCCGGCAAACTCGATGCTGTGCTCGGGGAGGATCACATCGGCGCCGCAAGCCACCAATGCAAGGCAGTACTGCAGGTGGAAGCGCGCGTCGTTCGATGAATTGGGCAAGCGCTCCTTGCTGACCACGTCGGCGACGTAAGGAGGAACGCGAACTTCCACGCGTACGTGCGGCATCGCCTCTGGCCCGATCTGCTGCCGCAACTTGCCCAGCGCGTCGACGGGGGCGTGCAGATAGCCGCAGCAGGCGTGCAGCTTGCGGCGTGGTTGCGCCAGGGCCCAGCGCCCGTTCCAGCCGGCGGCGTCGAAGCGGCCCTCCGTGGAAGCGGTCGCGAAGTAGCCGAGCTTGCTGTCCAGCAGATTCGTCGGGCCCGTCATCCCCGCACGCGCATACTGGGCGGCAGCGACACCGGCCTCGGCGGGTTGGGCTCCGAACAGCATCGGCTTGACCGTGCCACCATTGCCAAAGATTACCTCTGCCGGGCACCAGCCCGCCAGGCTGCCCCCGATGGCCATCGCATGGAGCGTCTGCTCCCGGCTCAGGCCGAGGATGTGGGCCGCCGCCGCCGCCGCGCCGATGGCCGAGGGGATGCCGACGGGCACCAGCGCCATCTCGGTGTAGCGCCGCAGCGTGGGATAGACGGCGTCGTAGACCCGGGTCGTGACTTCGATGCCCCGCACAACGGCTTCGAGCACACGAGAACCGGAAGAACCCAGCGATTCACCCAGGGCGAGCGCCGCGCATACATTGCCGATGCTGGCGTGCCCGCCGATCAGGTCGTTCAGCTCGAGCACGTCGCCGAGGTAGCCGTTGATCCGTATCGCTTCGCGCAAGGCGCGCCGGTGCGCTGTCCCAAGGATGGAGGCAGCCTCGTCGCCAGTGCCCGGTTCGCAGGCGAGGATCAACTGCGCCTCCTCCGTGCGGGTTCCGGCCAGGGTGCAGCCGACGGTATCCAGAATGCACAGCCGGGCTTGGCGCTTGACGGGCGCGGGGACGGTGTCCGCGGACATCCCGCCAGCCTGCAGCGCCAGATGTTCGAGAGCGGAGACGGCGCCGGTGCTCATTCCTTCTCGATCCCGGCCTGTTGCGCTACGGTGCCGTATCTGGCGATGTCCTTCTTCATCTCTTCCCCATACGCCTGGGGCGTCAGAACCGTGGGGTCCATGCCCAGGCGCGTGTACAGAGCCTGGATGTCAGGCGATTTCACGGCCTCGGCAATCTCCTTGTGAAGCCGCTGTATCACGGGCTGCGGCGTGCCCGAAGGCGCCAGAATCCCCAGCCATCCGTTGAAGGCGAAGTCCTTGTACCCAAGCTCCTGCATGGTCGGAACGTCGGGCAAGGCGGGAGTACGGCTGGAACCCAGGACGGCAAGCGCACGCATGCGCTTGGCCTGAAGCATGGGACCGGCGGCGCCCAGGGCATCGGGGTTCACCGTCAGCCTGCCTGCGAGCAATTCCGTCGCGGCCTGCGCCGGTCCCTTGAACGGGACGCCCAGCAGGTCAATGCCCGCGTGGTAGTTGACGGCTTCCATCGCGATACGGTACAGGCCAGCGGAGTTGCCGTATGTCATGGTGCGGGGCGCCTTCTTGGCCGCCGCCACCAGTTCTGCCACGTTCTGGAACGGTGCGTCGTAGACCACCGTCAACAGCAACGGCGTGTTGGCCATGGTGGCCACCGGCGTGAAATCCTTGAAGAGGTCGAACGGCACATTCTTGGAGATGATCGAAGGCACGACCGTCGACGAGCCAGTGCCCACGACCAGCGTATAGCCATCGGCTTTGCTGCGGGCGACGGCCTGCATTCCGATACCGCCGTTGGCGCCAGGCTTGTTGTCCACTACCACGGGCTGCCCCAGGGGACCAGAGATCTTCTGTGCGATGGCTCGTGCCGTCACGTCCGAGCTGGAGCCGGGCGTGAAAGGCACCACCAACTGGATCGGCCGGTTGGGGTAGGTGGCATCAGCCTGGGCGCCGCTGCAGGCGAACGCTGCGGCCAGCATGAGGATGGGCTTGTTCAATTGCATGCTTGTCTCCTTTTATTCGAACCTGGGGCCCGCGAACCCGTTTCCACGGGCCGCGGTGACTGTTGCTACCGTGCCAAGCCGGGCATGGGAGCGACGCGGATGAGGCGTGTTTCCTGAGCGGTGATGAGATGGCCGGAGGCCTGCAGGTAGGCGGGGAAGTCGGGATGGCTGTCGCGCGCGAGGCTTCGGCGCTCGTAGTCGGCCAGGTCGTCGTAGCCCCACAGGTGCACGAACTGGTTCTGCGGGCCGACCAGGCTGGTCCAGAAGCCGATGGGATGGCCCAGCGTCTGCAGCAGCACCGGCATGGCCAGCTGGTTGAACACCTGCAGGAACTCCGGCATCTTGCGCAGCGCGATGGTGTAGATCCGGTGGTCCACCAACGGCTTGGCAGCGGCGGGCGCCAGCGTGGCGCCGCTCATGCCGCCACCGCCTGCTGCTGCGCCGCGCCGGCGACACGCCCCGAGGCCAGATCGGCGATGTGGTTGGCCGTGACGTAGCCGAAGGTCATGTTCGGGCCGTGCGTGATGCCCGCGCCGGGGTAGTTGCCCCCCATGACGCTGGCGCGGTCGTTGCCCACCGCATACAGGCCCGCGACCGGCGTGCCGTCGCGGCGCAGCACCTCGCCCTGCACGCTGGTGCGCAGCCCGTCGAAGGTGCCCAAGTCGCCCATGAGCACCTTGACCGCGTAGAACGGACCTTTCTCGACGGGCGCCACGCAGGGGTTGGGCTTGTGCTCGGGATCGGCCAGGTAGCGGTTGAAGCTGGTGCTGCCGCGCCCGAAGGCCGGGTCTTCCCCGCGCACCGCGTCCTTGTTGTACTCGCGCACGGTCTGCTCCAGCCCCGCAGGGTCGATGCCGGCGTTGCGCGCGAGCTCGGCCAGCGTGCCGCCCTTGAGCAGGTAGCCGTTGCGCAGGAAGCGCCCGATGGGCATGGGCGCGGGCTTCACGTAGCCCAGGCCGTACTTGGCCAGCGCCGTCTTGTCGCAGATGAGCCACATGGCCGTCTCGCGCATGCCCTCGCAGGCCCGGTGCAGCGCGGCGCCCACGTCGTGGTAGGAGTTGGACTCGTTGGTGAAGCGCCTGCCGTTGACCAGCACACCGATGATGCCGGGCTTGTAGCGGTCCAGCAGGTGGGGGAAGACGCCGGTCTCGCCGCCACCGAAGTCCACCCGGGTCACCGGCATCCAGGCGGCCGGCTCGGGGAAGCGGATATCCACCACGCCGCCGACCTGTTCGGCCATGTTGCAGCCGTCGCCGGTGTTGCTCTCGGGTGTGGGCGAGAGGTGCCGGTGGCCGCGCCGCACGTGCGGATAGGCCTGCGCGATGCGCTTCTCGTCATGCGGGAAGCCGCCGCAGGCCAGCACCACGCCGTAACGCGCGCTCAGGCGCAGTTCGCCGCCCGGCGCCGAGGCGAGCACGCCCGTGACGCGCTCGCCCTCCTGCAGCAGCCGGCGCACCGGGGTGCTGGTCAGGATGGGGATGCCCAGGTCCAGCGCCGACTTGGCCAGCCGGGCGGCCAGGGCGTTGCCGCTGGTGACCTGCACGGCGCGGCGGTAGAGCACCAGATCCTTGATGTGGCTGGCCAGCCGCCTGGCCACGTACAGGAAGGACGTGAGCGACTTGGTCGCGCGGAAGAAGTGCTTGAGGTCCGCATTGGAGGAGTTGAACATCATCCCGATGAAGGTGATGGTCTTGAGCGGCGGCTTCAGGCGTGCCATGTCCTTGCCCAGGCCCCGGATGTCATAGGGCTCGGCCAGGATGGAGCGCCCGACGTCCACGCCCCCGGCAGTGGTGGGGTGGTAGTCCGGATAGAGCGTGGGGATGAACTTCATCTGCGTCTCGCGCTCGAAGAACTCCACCATCTTGGGCCCGTTGTCGATGAAGGCCTGCACGCTCGCCTCGTCGTAGAAGTCGCCCGTCTCGGCGCGCATGAAGGTGAGCACCTTCTCCACGGTGTCGGCCGGGTTCTGCTTGCGGCCATGGTGATTGAGCGGAATCCACAGCACGCCGCCGGACAGCGCGGTCGTGCCGCCGAACACCGGCTCCTTTTCCAGCACCGCCACTTGCAGGCCGCGCTTGCGCGCCGTGATCGCCGCGGCAAGGCCCGCCGCTCCAGAACCCACGACGATCAGGTCGTACTGAGACTTCAATTCGGACACGATATTTACTCAGCCTTGATGTTGAATTTGGTAATGACCTCGCGCAGCTGGTCCGACTCTGTCTTCATGAGCTTGGCGAACTCGGTCGGAGTGGAGGTCCGGGCAACCGCACCGGTGGCCAGCAGCTTGCTCTTGAGCGCGTCGTCGGCCAGGACCTTCTTAACTGCGGCATTGATCTTGTTGATCACGCTGTCAGGCGTGCCCGCCGGGGCGAGAAGGCCGAACCATGCCTCTGCAACGAAGCCGGGCACGGTCTTGTTCAATGTCGGCGTACCCGGCACGACGGGGGAGGGCTCGGCACTTCCCACGCCCAGCAGCGTGAGGTTCCCCTGCTGAACCTGGCCGAGCATCGACGAGGACGGTGTCGTCAGCAGCATCTGTACTTCACCCGAGCGGGCCGCCAGCGTCGTGGCGGCTTCGCCCTTGTATGGGATGTGGTCGACCTTGATGCCTGCGAGCTGCGCGAGACGCGCCGATGACAAGTGGCCATAGGAAGCCGTGCCGGCGGACGCGTACATGACGCCATTGGGCTGTTTGCGAACATAGTCGAGGAAGGACTTCGTATCGGTGGCAGGCACCGACTTGTTGGTGACCAGCACCATCGGCACGGCCGTGGTGAGGCTGATCGGCTTGAAGTCCTTGAACGCGTCGTAACCGGCCTTGTCGTTGAGCAGCGGCGACGTCAGCACGCCGTTGTTGGGGTACAGCAGGGTGTAGCCGTCTCCCTTGGAGCGTGCCACGAACTGGGCCGCGATGGCGCCCGAAGCGCCAGGCTTGTTGTCCACCACGATGGGCTGGCCCAGTTCCTTGCCCAGGGCATCCTGGAACATGCGCACCTGGCCATCGCTGGTGCCTCCGGCCGCATATGGGACGACGATGGTGATGGGGCGCGAGGGATAGGCTTCCTGCGCGTTCGACCAGGTGGCCGAAACGCTGGATAGCGCAAGGATTGTGAGTGACAGCAGTGTGCGCATGGTTTGTCTCCTATGAAAATCCGTCTACGGCGGGGTTCGCTGTATCAATGGTAGAGCCAATTATATGCATGAAGTTCTACCAAACTAAACAGGGGGCCTCCAGCCGGTCTGTTTCTTCCCTTTGGGCTCAGCCATGGTGTCGCCCATGTACGCATATGAGCGCTGGTGCACTTCATTGCCCCGCTATGCGTCCACGGCCGGGGGGGGGGCAGGCTCCGCGGTCTGGCCTCTCCCCGCAGCGGCCAGGCCCGCAGGTGGCTGTGGCTGGCCCGGCCTGCGCCACCACGCGCTCTCGCGGCGTAGCGAGCCCTGCTCGGCAGCGGGCTCAGGCGTGTTGGCGGCGCGTCGAGGATGGCGATCCCCGCCCTGCGGCGGCGCATGCCAGGAGATCGCGCGGCGATGGTCGGCATTGCAGGAACAACAGCGCGGGTCGGTTGTGCTGTTCGTGTCCGCGCGGCAGATGTGCGAGGTTTGTGCAGAACGGCTGCCCGCGCTACTTGGGGCCGTGCTGATGGGGGGGGGCTCGCGGCGCGAATTCATCGGACATCCCGCTGGAGCGGACCCGCCGCGAGTGGATTGGGTTCAGGGGCGATCGGTCTTCATGGAGCAGAGCGTGCTGGAGGTGGAGATCCGCCTGGCCAAGGTCACGCGCGCCTTGCCTCCCATCCTCAGGCAGGCACCTCCACTGCGGTCGCGACGGGCCATCTGGTTAAAGGCGTTCGATGATGGTCACGTTTGCCAGGCCGCCCGACTCGCACATGGTCTGGAGGCCAAAGCGCTTGCCCCGCGCGCGAAGCGCATGAACCAGGGTGGTCATCAGGCGTGTTCCGGAGGAGCCAAGGGCATGGCCCAGCGCGATGGCGCCACCGTTGACGTTCAGGCGCTCCGGATCGGCCCCCGTGTGTTTGAGCCATGCAAGGGGAACGCTGGCGAATGCTTCAGCCGGAGTTATGGTCAGGGATGAAGGAGATCACCATGGAGTTCAGACTGTTGCGCTACTTCGTCGCGATGGCGGAAGAGCTGCACTTCGCTCGCGCGGCTGAGCGCTTGGGTATTGAGCAATCGCCGGTGTCGCGAGCGATGCGCGATCTTGAGGGTTTGCTGGGCGTCGAGTTGTTCGTGCGTCGTGCCCGCCAGACACAACTGACCTGGGCTGGCCAAGTGTTCTTAGGGGAATGCCGGCGCGTTCTGGCCGCTGTAGATCAAGCGATCCAAGCCGCCAAGGGCGCGGCGCAGGGATATCAGGGTTGCCTGCGCATTGCGATCTGCGACAGCTTGGCACAGCCTCGCATTGCTGGCTTGCTGGCCCGCAGCCGTGAAGACGAACCTGAACTGGAGATCCGCATCTTCGAGTTGCCGTTCTTGCAGCAGCTCAAGAGCCTGCACAACGGCCTGCTGGATATCGGCTTTGCGTTGTCGGACGCGGTGAACGATGGCTTGGTGGCCGAACCTGTGTGGAGTGAGCCGCTCTCGGTGATTGCGCCCGCGCGCCATCCACTGCTGGCTCATGGCCACGTCAAACTGGACGATGTGCTGAAGTTTCCACTGGTGCTTTGCCATTCCGAGGCAGATTCCGGCTGTCACCAGCAGATCCAAGCGGTGCTCGAAGGTGCGACCGTGTCGCCCAAGGTGGTGGATCGCGTGACGAGCCTGGGCGTGATGCTCACCTTGGTGGGCGCTGGCTACGGCGTCGGCTTTGCTATCGGCTCGCAGGTGAAGATGCTACAACGCCCCGACATCGCCGTGCGCCCCTTGGCCGGCATGTCGCCCACGCTATCCACCTACTTACTGCGTCGCAAGGGCGAGCCCTCGGAGCCCATGAAGCGGTTTATGAAGCGGATAGCTGGGACGAAGGAGTGAGCGGTTTCATGAATGTCGGCGCGTGGGTGCTGTTCTGGCCGAACCTCTCACGGAGCGATTGATCTTCAGGGCCGAGCAGAACTCCGTAGCGCTTCTTGGTTTGGTGTAGAATCTAAGGCTTGGCACTTGTTGCCAGCCCTTTTGACTTAGTACATAATTCAGTACATCGACAGCGCAAGACAAGCGAAAAGTCTTGGGTTTTCAAGGAGTTAGAGCGGGGATTCAGGTCTCTTTTCCCGCTCCAATTTCCACAAAAAGGGAAGCAGTCGCTTCCCTTTTTTGTCAGAGGAATGAGAGTTCCTGGCGCGGTAGCAAAGCGGTTATGCCCCGGATTGCAAATCCGGTTAGTCCGGT
>Ga0308157_10003805_pt1 | contig 21146 bp, 14 predicted proteins | sample PhyBR1_FD_201035 | JGI IMG/M metagenome (GOLD analysis project Ga0308157, IMG submission 201035) | Phyllosphere microbial communities from UC Gill Tract Community Farm, Albany, California, United States - DLSLB.R1 | ecosystem: Host-associated > Plants > Phyllosphere > Unclassified | place: USA...
CTTGCATGGATTCTTTACGATACGGAACTGCCAGAAAACGTGATCGTCAAACTGCAATCCTTGCTGAATTCTGAAGTTGCCTCCGGTCGGAAAAATGCGGCTCGCACGCTTGGGCGCGCCGGCAAAACCGAGGGCCTGCTGCAGGCCGCACTGCTTGATCTCGCTTCTGCGAAGAAGGAGATTGATCTCAATGTGGCCGCAGGAGACGTGAAGAAATATACGGACGGCAGCGCGCAAGTTGCCCAAGCCCTCTCAGAGGCTTTTGCTCGTGCAAATCGAACGGAAGAACGAATGGCTGTCATTGACGCGTTGATTGCGACAGGAGAGGCTGGAAAGCGCCAAGTTTTCAAGCTTATTGAGGCAGCTAACGATTCTGACGTCGTTTGGGATCTGATGATGAGTACGAGCAGCCGTTTGAAGGATGATGTTCGCCTGCCGCAGGCTTATCTGGTCGTCCTGAACAGATCGGACAATGACAACCTGAGTAAGGTGGCGATACAAGCCCTTGTCATGACGGGTGAAACCGGGCGTGCGGTTGTTGCCGCCAAGATGAAAGACCAGAGCATCGACCAGGAATTAGGTCAGAAATTACTGCGCGGTTTTGATTCTAAAACTGCGCCTAATCCCCAATAAACACCATAGCTGACTCGGAGGAATATAAAAATGCCAGCAGCAACACGTCAAGGAGATGTCGGTTCCGGTCACGGTTGTCATTTTCCTGCAACCAATGCAAGCGGGGGTAGCCCGACAGTTTTTATCAATGGCAAACCAATAATGCGTTTGGGCGATAGTTACGAGTCTCATGCCTGCTCTGCGGGACATGCTGGCTCACACGAGCGTGCCTTAAGCGAAGGGTCAGCGAGTGTATTCATCGAGGGCCGGCCTGCTGGAAGAGTGGGAGATGCTATTGATTGCGGCGGTGCCGCGCAAACGGGTTCCTCGGATGTGTTCATCGGCGATGAAGGGCCGGGCGGAACCGAATGTCAGATGAAACAGGCCAAGCAAGCTTCGCCCGCGACAAAAGGTTAGTCAATATGCAAGATTCGGCGGTAGTTGATTATTTGCCGGATGAGTATCCACGGTTGCGTGATTACCTTTTTGCGCTAATAGCGGATCCAGATACCCGGGTGTATGCCGTCATGGATGGTGCTTTTTTTCAGAACATCGCAGCAAAACTACGGGATGCCGGATTGGCGCGTCGGTCGCTCTATCGCTATGGTGGTGATTATTCAGTCGTTATGGGTGGACCGTGGTTAATTGATCCTTACCAGCAAGAGAATTCGGGCAATCTCTCCATTGAAACAGGAAATGTGTCAAACGAACAAAGAATTACTGAGATCACCTCACGATTCGAAGCCATACTGCAGCTTGCCGCAGATACATCTGGCCTGGTGTTTTGGGTTGGAGACGCATCGCTCACGGAAGCCGCTCTTTATGACCATTTGCGCAGACTCAATCAGATAGAAGTCCCAAAGAGTTCTTCTGAGAGCAACGAGTCAGCAAATTCAGGCGGCTATGAACTCGTGACATTTCGGCATGCGGATGCCAATGTGATGGCGCAAGTGTTGCCTTCCCTGGATGCCAGTCAACTATCCCGGTTGTTTGGCTCGTGTCGACAGATTTTTTTTAAGCCTGAACCGGACTGGAGTAAAAGCGCCATGCGTATGGTAAGGCCAGATGATCTACCTGAGCCACCTGGCGGGCCATTGCGGTGGACGCATCAAACTATATGCGCGATAGAAGGTATGCGTTTTAACTGGCTTACAACACGAACCATGAAATACCTGCACAAAGTAGCGGACCAGCGCGTTAGGGGTATATCAGACGAGATGTTGAGGACAGACGTGCACAAATGGCTAAAAGCAGCTGCTGCACATGGGGTGAATCAAGAGTCCGCCTTTAGAAGATGGGCTTATTTGCAGGTTGTTACGGGAGGAAGATTGGAAGTGGCTCCAGGACTGAGCGACTTTATGATTTCGGCTGAGCTGACTTCCGACCCGAACGAAAGGGTAAGGATTCTGATGCGAGAAACTATTAAATATTTGAAGGGAGTTTGATATGCCAGCTCCTGCCATTCCATTGGTGATCTGGGGGATCGGCGGCCTTCTTTTGGGCGGTGCCGCTCATGAACTTACACCTGGCAAGGAACAGCGAGAACACGATTTGGAAAATCTCGGTGGTGCTATCTTTGGGAGTAACGCCACGCAGATGGAGCAAGCGGATGAGGGGGCAGAAGACGATTCACTGCCAGGTACTGTTATCGATGCATGCTCAACATGCGAGCCCCCAGATGATGAGGACGAGCAAGCGGCCAAAGATTCCAAAAGAATGTCGAAAAAAGAGCTGGAAAGCGCAGCTAAGAAGAATGGTTATGAAGATGCTCATGCCTTGAAACGAGATTATGGCCTGGATTCCAGAAGCGATATTTTTGTTGATAAGCAAGGTAACATGTATGCGGGACCGAGACAAGGAACCGGAACGCCTCAACGACTAGGAATAAATATTAATGGATTATAAGATGCAAATAGATTTATGCTTATATGGAAATTCGATACCGCCGAAAGAAATAACGGATATGCTCGGAGTCGAACCAGATACGGCATTATTGAAAGGAGAGAGAAACAAAGAACGTGATCTGCCACGCCAAAACCTTTGGTCTTTACGTTCGGATCCAAATGGAGATAGCGTTGAGAAGCAGTGGTATTCCATTATTCAGAGATTGGGAAATAAATGGGATCAGTTCGTTGATGTTTCAAAACGCGGTGATGTAAAGATTACTATTATTGTTAATGTAGATGAATATATTCCATCAATCATGATTCCTCCAAACATGGCATTCGCTGCGGCGACTCTGAATGCGTATATTGATATAGATCACTATAAATAGGGTATTTACCCTGATTACAGTTCTGGATGGTGTAAATAATTCTGTGTAACCGCCTGAGTTATACATGATCGCTGATGCGATCTTCGAATTCAATGATAAACCGATTCAGTGCAGGCTTCCAATCTTTACCCGGTCTGGGTGTAATAATAGACGGTTTACACAGTTTTATTTACAGACTCGGGCGGTGCAATATCGCGCCCATGTCCTGATAGATGGGGACCAGCCTGATATGCTAGCTATGTAAGCGCTGTTTCTGAATACGGACCTATCTTTTTTTCTAGCGCGGCTGGCTCTCTTGATTGTCGTCGCAATTGCGATAGCTCTTTATCGCAAGACTATTGCCGATATCGCTTATTCGGTGCTAATGGTTGTAGTATTGGTTTTTTTTTGGCCAACTTGCTGTCGGTCACTGTTTATCGGATATTGTCCTGAGAACGCCAAACATAACCGTACTGCAAATATCACGCTTGAAGCCAGCTTTCTGCGTGATTTTTTTGATCTATGTAAATTACTTTTGACCGCTGTACTCTTAGAATGCTCGCAAATAGTCGTCACGTTTGCAGGCAGCGATGGTGTATTGGTCAATTCTCAGGCTTCATAATTGGCAGCCGCCAGGAAAGCGGGAACGTCCCTTTTCTTCACTTCGTACACGCCATAGGCATTATAGGTTGCGGCTTGTCTGCATCATGCCAATGCTCAGCGTGCTTGCAGCAGCCAACATCAGCGCGCAAACGCTTCGTGCAGACTTGCTGGATGCCCAGCACATTCAACGGCAGCAACAACAGCAACAATCCCTTAAAAGCCGCTTGCCATCGGCAGACGTCACCCCGTTCATTCCCACCATTTCCCCTATCGATCGCACGCATTATCCCGCCGAGACACCTTGCTTTCCAATCACGCATGTTACCTTGAATGGCGATTCGGCCGAGCGTTTTGCATGGGCGCTGGATGCGGCCCTTGCTCCCAGGAACACGACGGGCCATTTACCGTCGCCCATAGGGCAGTGCCTTGGCGCCCAGGGCATTGAATTGTTGGCCAGCCAGGTGCAGAACTCAATCATGGCTGCTGGGTATATTACCAGCCGTGTGATGGTCGAGCCTCAGAATATCGGCGGCGGACGCCTGGCGCTGTCGCTTATCCCAGGGCGTGTCCATGAGATTCGTTTTACCGACGCGTCGGATACTCGGGCGCGCCGCTGGAACGCTTTGCCGATCAGGCAGGGCGATGTGCTGAATCTCCGCGATCTTGAACAAGGCCTGGAAAACTTCCGTCGCCTGCCTACCGTTCAGGCTGATATCCAGATCGCTCCTGCATCTGAACCAGGGCAAAGCGACCTGCTCATCAACTGGAAACAATCCCGGCCGGTCCGCCTGATGGCAACCGTTGACGACGCGGGCAGCAAGAGCACGGGGCGCTATCAGGGGAATATGGCGCTCTCGCTTGATCATTTGCTAACGCTGAATGATTTGTTTTACGTAAGCCACACTCACAGCCTTGGCTCATCGGCAGGCGGGGCGCGACAGGCAAAAGACAGTGCGCTGCATTATTCCATTCCGTTTGGCTACTGGCTCTTTAGCGTGAACGGGTCCAGGTTCACATACCGCCAGCCTGTGGCCGGCATCAATGAGAGCTATGTCTATAGTGGGCGCAGCCGCAGGCTGGGTCTGACCCTGAGTCGACAGGTGTATCGGGACGCAAGAAGAAAATTCAGTGTCTATGTGAAGGCCTGGGCGCGTCAATCGCGCAATTTTATCGATGATACGGAAATCGCCATCCAGCAACGGCGCATGGCCGGATGGGAAGCAGGGTTCAATCATCGTGAATACCTTGGCTCGGCCACGCTTGATCTGGGCTTGTCCTATCGACGTGGTACGGGCGCGGGCAACGCGCGCCGGGCGCCGGAAGAGCAGTTTGATGAAGGCACTTCCCGGCCGCGTATCTGGCGGGCGTCGGCCAATGTGTCCGTGCCGTTTTCCATTGGCCAGCAGCCGGTTCACTACACCGGCACCTGGCAGGCCCAGTGGAACAAGACACCGCTTATTGCGCAAGACCAGTTCAGCATCGGCGGGCGGTATACCGTGCGCGGCTTCAGTGGCGAATATGTGCTAATGGCAGACCGGGGCTGGTTCCTGCGCAATGAGCTGGCGTTCCCGTTGTCCCGGCTGGGCCTTGCCAGGCATGAGGTCTTTGCCGGTGTGGATGCAGGCCACGTCAGCGGCCAGCATGCCAGGCAATTGCTGGGGCACTCGCTGGTGGGATCGGTCATTGGCGTTCGGGGCAACCTGTTTGGCCATGTGCAATACGAATTCTTCCTTGGCAAGCCATTGAGCAAACCACGGGGGTTCAAAACGCCATCCACCACGGGTGGCTTCAGTATCAGTTTTTCGATATAAGGCGAGGCTCCATGGCGGCCGGCGTGCGCCGGCATTCATGGCAGGGCGGCTGTGTCGAAGCGTTTGTATCTGTGAGTGAGTATGAATAAACGCTGCTATCGTTTGCGATTCAATCATGTTCGCGGCCAGTGGATGGTCGTTGCCGACATTGTGGTCGGGAGGGGAAAAAACCATGGCGGGCGCGCTTGCCGGGCGGATGGCCAGCCAGGTAAAGCAGGCAATAAAAATTGGCTGGGTATGGCGTTGCTGCGAGGCCAGGGCTTCCCGGTAGATTGCCTGCGGCCCATCGGACAGGCACTATTGCTTGCGGGTGCGGTGGGTCTGGTTACGCTTTTGCCAGCCATTCCTGCCAATGCCCAGATCGTGGCCAATAAAGCCATGCCGGCCCACACGCAGCCTGCTGTTGTGACCACGGCTAACGGGTTGCCGCAGGTCAATATCCAGACACCTAATGGCGCCGGTGTCTCCATGAACAATTACAGCCAGTTCGACGTACAGAAAAATGGCGCCATTCTGAACAACTCCATTACCAGTACGAAAACCCAGCTGGCCGGATGGATTCAGGGCAACCCCTTGCTCCATAACGAGAGCGCCCGGGTTATCGTCAACCAGATTCAGTCGGCCGATCCCAGCCGGCTGAACGGATATATCGAAGTGGCAGGGCAGCGCGCCCAGGTGGTTGTAGCCAACCCGGCCGGCATCACTTGCGACGGCTGCGGGTTTATCCAGGCCGATCGCGCGGTGCTGACAACGGGGCAGGTAAACCTGAACCCCTCCATCGGTGCGCTGGACAATTATGTGGTGCGTAGCGGCTCGGTCAACATCGCCAACATGGATGCCAGCCAGACGCCTTATGTAAACGTGCTTGCCCGCGCCGTGAAGGTAACAGGTGCGCTGCGCGCCAGACAGCTGGATATCAAAACCGGCGTCAATACGATTGCCGCCGATACAGGGGCCGTAAAAGTTGACGCCACGGCAACGGAGGCGGCCAAACCCGAAGGTTCCGGCACGCAGGGCGACAAGCCGCAAGTGGCGATTGACGTGGCTGAGCTCGGCGGTATGTATGCAGGGCAGATTACGCTACTGGCGACCGAGCATGGGGTTGGAGTGAACAATGCCGGCAATATCCAGGCGGGGGGCGGCCTGACGCTTTCCAGCGACGGGCAGGTTCACAATCGCGGCACGCTGGCGGCAGACGGCGCGCTGCAGGTACAGTCCGGTTCGTTGCACAACGACGGTACGCTCTATGGCAGAACCGAAACCATCGTCAACACCGTCGGGGCCTTGCAGAACAACAGTCAAATCCTGTCGGGCGGCACTATCACGCTGGGCGCGAACGGCGCGCAAGGACGCCTGGCAATGGCGCGCGGCAGCCAACTGGCGGCGGGCCTGGAGGTTCCTGATTCTGCAGATGGGCAACACGTGTCATCTGGCCGCGCCGAGGATCGTCGCTTGAAGCCCGGGCAGTCGATCACGTTGCAAGCCACGCAGCAGGCCACCCTCTCGGGCACGATTCAGGTCGACGGCTTTCTGCTGGCGCAGGCCGACAACCTGTCTGTTGCCGATAGCCAACTGGCGGCAGCCGACATTCGGCTTCGCTCCCGCCAGGAAAGTCTGCAGGCCGACAATGCACAGATCTACGCACAAACGCTGGCTGTCAACACGCCGAAGCAGTTTTCTACAGAGCATGCCCGTATCCAGGCCAATGACCTGCAATTGAATGCGGCCAGTATTCGCAACCGCCGGGGCCAGATTGTGCATACCGGCGCGAATGCCTTTGTTCTACAGACCGGCGAACTGGATAACCAGGGTGGGCTGATCGCGGCGACATCGGCAAACCTGCATATCAAAAGCGACAGCCTGGACAATACTGACGGGTCTGTGCTGCAAACGGCGCCCACGGCCGAAGCGGCAACTCTGAATGTCACCAGCCGCAAGCTTATCAACACCCGCGGTACGATTGGCAGCAATAAGGGTCAGGTCAGCCTGACGCTGGCCGACAACGACGTGCTGGCGAACCAGGCCGGGCAGATTCGCAGCGGCACGGCAATGACATTGCGCGCCGGCGGCATCAATAACCAGGCGGGCCATATACGGGCCGGCGAGCGTCTTGAGCTGACGCTGGACAAGAAAGGGCAGGGCTTGGATAACCGGCAGGGAACGATCAGCGCAAAAAATGTGAGTGTGGATACCGACCGGCAAGCCCTAAACAACGCGCAAGGTATTGTGCAGGCGGCACAGGCGCTGCATATCCGCAGTGGCGAGGTGAATAATGACGGGGGCCTGATTCAGGCAGGACAGGCCCTGGACATGGACACGGCTGGCAAGCGCCTGATCAATACCAATGCCGGCAAAGACAAAGGGGTGGGCAGCGGCGGCACCCTGTATTTGACTGTGGGACAACTGGACAACCGGCTCGGCTTTATTGGCGCGGGCAAGACGGCGACCTTGCGTGCTGGACAGGTGGATAACCGACAGGGCAGTGTCGTGGGAAGTGACCAGTTGCATGTGCAGGCAACGGGCCTGGATAACCGGGAAGGTAACGTACAAAGCGTCAAGGGCATGCATCTGAGCCTGGGGGACGCCAGCCTTGACAACCGTTCTGGGCTGATTCGGGCTGGCGGTTCATTGGACATTCACGCGGGCGCCATCGATAACGAGCACACCTTCAATGGCGATCGCGCCGCGCAGCAGCAAAAAGGCATTCAGGCCAACACGGTGTCGCTGGCCGGTAGCGCACTGAACAATCGCACCGGCTTTGTCGCGGCAACGCTGGCGCTGGATTTTAAACTGTCTGAAAAAATCAATAACCAGAACGGGTTTGCGACATCGCTTGGCGCTACCCGCATCAGCAACCCGTCGGGCGCGCTGGTCCTGAACAATGAGCAGGGCTATATCAGTGCCAAAACCAGCATGCTTGTGCAAGGGGCGCAGTTAGAAGGGCAACAGGGAACCTTCGCCGCCGACCAGCTTACCCTGGATCTGAAAGGCGATTACCGCAATACCCATTCTCTGATTGGGCAATCGCAGCTGGATTTGACGACAACGGGGGATGTGCGCAATGACGCTACGGTGGCCTCTGGCGGCACTTTGACATTAAATGCGCGCAATATTCAAAACGCGCAGGCCGGCCAGATCCAGGCCAGGCAAACCCGTGTGACCGCCACCGGTTTGCTTGAGAACCAGGGCCTGATTAATGGTCAGAACACGCTGGTCACTGCCGATCAGATTCGTAATCTCGGCTCAGGGCGCATTTACGGTCTGCGCCTTGGCCTGCAGGCCCGAGATATTCTGAATGGCGCAGCACCGGATGGTTTGAACCAGGCGGGCACCATTGCCGCTCATGATCGGCTGGATATCGGCGCGCAAACATTGTCCAACCAGGACGGCGCGCTGATATATAGCGGGGGAGAGGCGGCTTTCGGGGGCAGCCTGGATGCCGACAACCATGCGACGGGTACAGCCTCTTCGATCGTCAATAACGGTTCGATCATTGAAATTGCGGGCTCCGCGACGGTTCATACCGAGAAACTGAACAATGTGAATGCGGATTATCGGACTCAATTGCAGCAGGTGGGTCCCATTCAAAAGGTCGTAGAGTTCGAACCCATTCCGGAGCACAGCTCTTACGATCCGCGGATACACAAGCGGTATGGCACTGATTCGGCCGTGGTGATTGACGACGATAAATCGATGCTGTATTTCGCAGGGCCGGAGGGCAATCTGTGGGGTATTTTCGGACAACCAGAGGCGCCCAAAGTTGGCATGCGTATCAAATGGGTGCCGCATGGATATGGGGCGTTTCCCCGCAATTATTATCTTGACGATCGGTGGATAGGCCTTGCGCCCAGTTATTTTATTTCCTATATACGAGTACGTGACGATAGTCCTGACGCAGATGTCGATCGTCCGGGCGCGGGTTTCGGCCGTCCCGGCCGGGGTACCGAAAAGTACGAACCCGTTTATGAACCGCTGTACAAGCCTGATGATCCAATCTGGGGGAAAACCGGCATTGCTGCACCGGATCGAAACGTTCCCGAGCCTATTATCTGGGAATGCGGTACGGGGTCGAATGGCTATTGCGTGCGCAAATCGAACCCGGCGATGGCCGAGTACATGAAGAACAACCCAAGCTACGATCAACTTAACGCGCTTATCTCGCGATATAACAAAGATCTCGAAGGCTATCACGAGGATATGTACCTGCACTTCGAGTACGACCGTACCACGAAAGAAACACGTATCACGCACAGCAAGCCGGGTGAGATCAGTATCGGCAAAAACCTGGCACTAACAGGGGGTACATTTACCAACGATAAAAGCCGGGTATTGATTGGTGGGGCGCTGACAGGAGCGGTGCAGTCCATTCACAATATCGATGATGAAAATGCCATTCGTCGAATAACGGAAATCGGCAGGCATCGCAAGCACAACAATAACGACAGATACGAAAGCTGGAAGAAGTATCAAAACGAACGCGAGGAACACATTACGACCGGTGTGACCGTTGTGCAAATGGGCGCAAACAGCCCAGGCCGCAAGGTTGATATCGCTCCAGTCCCAGACCTGGCCTCTGCCATTGCCGTGGCCAGCGTAGCGCCCGTGAGCGAGGTGTCACTGGGCGGGCCACAAACAACGCAGAGCGGTGCCGAACCGGTGGTTCGCACCACCATACCCCGGTTTACACTGCCCACCGTCAGCCTGTACCGCATTCGTGCAGAGAACTACGGCGGCCCATTGATCGAGACCGATCCACAGTTCGCACAGTATGGGAAATGGCTTACCTCCAACTATATGCTGGAGCAATTGGGTCTGGATCCGCAGCAAACCCTGAAGCGACTGGGTGATGGTTTCTACGAACGACGGCTGGTGAATGAACAGATTGGTCAGCTCACCGGCCGCCGTTTCCTGGGTGGATACGAGAACGACGAGGAGCAATATCGCGCGTTGATGAGCAACGCGGTCACCTTCGCCAAAAAATTCAAGTTGGTGCTCGGCATTGCGCTCACTGCCCAGCAAATGGCGCAATTGACCAGCGATATCGTGTGGCTTGTCGAGCAAACCGTGACGCTGCCCGATGGTACGAAGCAGCGGGTGCTGGCGCCGCAGGTATACGTTAAGACACGCAAGGGCGATTTGCGTGGCGATGGCGCATTGATCGCTGCCGATACCATCCAACTGGACGCCGATACGATATACAACAGCGGGACCGTTGCCGGCAGACAGTTGGTGCACATCACTGCCGACAGTATCAGGACTATGGCCGGTGGACGCATCAATGCGAGTCAGATTGATCTGGCTGCCAGGGATGATATCCGGGTTATCGGTGGGGCGATCACGGCAGAACAGGCACTCAAGCTGCAGGCAGGTCGCGATATTGATATTGCCAGTACGCTGACCCATTCGGACAGCCGTTCCGGCCAGGACCGGTACCAATATACGGGCATTGATCGCCTGGCCGGCCTATACGTAACCGGAGCGCAGCAACCCGGTCAACTGCATGTGCAGGCGGGGCGCAATCTGACACTGACCGCCGTTGCTGTTGCGAATGCCGGCAAGGCTGATGAGAGCAGTACCACCTTGCAAGCCGGCAATGACCTTGCATTGAAGACCCTGACCACGAGTAAAAGCGACCTGGTGGTGAGCGATGCCAGGAACTTTGTCAAAAGCGCGTCTTCACAAGAGGTGGGCACGCAGATCGCCAGCGAGGGCGACATCCGGCTGCAGTCGGCCAATGACGTCACGCTTAGGGCGGCCGATGTCACCAGCCAGCAGGGCGCTGTGGTGGTTCAGGCAGGGCGCGACATTGGTATCCAGGCCGGTTCGTCTGAGCTTTCCGGAACCTTGCAAAATTACGAGAGTAAGCGTAGCGGTCTGGCCACCAAATCATCGGTCATCAAGAGCGACGTACAGCGGCAAACGTTGCAGGGCAGCGCTGTCAGCGGCGACACAGTAAGCCTGCTGGCCGGGCGCGACCTGAGCATTGTTGCCAGCGATGTGGTCTCGGATAATAACACCACTCTGGCCGCCAAAAACAACGTTCGGGTTGAAGCTGGGACCGAGAGAAGCCGCGAGCACGATTACCGCAAGACTACTAAATCGGGAATATTAAGCGGTGGCACACTGGGCTTTACCATCGGCTCGCAAAGCAGCACCTACCGGATGGATGCCGAGGGCGCCATGCAAAGTCAGGCGCGCAGCAGCGTGGGCAGCCTCAACGGCGATACCAGGCTGTTTGCGGGAGAACAGCTCACGGTTCGCGGTTCAGACGTATTGGCCCAGGGCGATGTACTGCTCAAAGGCAAGGCCGTGGTCATAGACCCGGGCACAGACCAGCGGCAGAGCAGGCAAGTGCATGAGTTCCAGAAAAGCGGCCTGACTATTGGCGTAGAAGTGCCGGTGGTTGAGGCTGTGCAGGCGGCCGTGCGTGCGGCCGAGCAGAATGGCAAAAGCAAAAATGCGCGCGTCAATGCGATGGCGGCGGCCAATACCGGATGGTCAGGCTACAAGGCGGGGCAGCAAATGGGCAATATGGGGCAGGCCATGGCTCAGCTACAGGCGGGCGACGCCAAGGGCGCAGCCAGTACCTCTGGTATTAAAGTGTCCATCACCTATGGTAACCAACGCAGCCGCAGCAGTACCGAGGTGCAGCAGACACAGAACAGCGGTAGCCAGGTGCTGGCACAGAACACCGTCTCGGTGCTGGCAACAGGCGGGGGCGCGGGATCGGACATAACCGTAGTCGGCTCGGATATTGCGGGCAAAAAAGGCACGGCCATGGTTGCGGATGACGCCATCACCCTTGCTGCTGCAGCACAAACCTATAAAGAGCGCAGCAAAAACAGTTCTGCCGGCGGCAAGATTGGCGTGTCGGCCGGCTACGAAAATGGCTCTGCGGCAATCGGTATTACGGTGGGCGCCAATGTTGGCAAGGGTCATGGCAAGGGCGATGAAACCCGCTATGAAAACACCCATGTGGGCGATCGCAATAGCCGGACCGTGCTGCACAGCGGCGGGGCAACCACCCTGAAAGGCGCACAGGTTACCGGCTCGCAGGTGGTGCTAAAGGCATCGGATCTGTCCATAGAGAGCCTGCAAAATACCTCGACCTACAAGGGCAAGCAGGTAAACGCCAAGGGCGAAGTCACCATCGGTTACGGGGCTTCTGGATCTGGCAGCGCGTCCAAATCCAAAATCTCGGCCGATTACGCCAGCGTCAATGCACTCTCGGGCATCTTTGCGCAGGATCTGGGTTACCAGATCGACGTTGGAGGTCATACCGATCTGGTGGGGGCCGTTATCACCTCCAGTGCTCAGGCCGAGGCCAAAGGCCGAAACCGTTTGACGACGGGTACGCTGGCAGCGCGCGACATCAAAAACTACAGTCGCGTCAAGGCCAGCAGCGTGGGCATTGGTGGCGAAGGCGGGATCATGGGCGGTTCTGGACTGGGCGGAGCAAAAGGCCTGCAGGCCAGCATGGGCTTTGGTTCGGTCAGCAGCAATGAGAGCAGCGTGACCAAAAGCGGCATCAATACCGCCAATATCACCATCACTCAGCCAAAGGCGCAGCAGGAGCAGACTGGAAAATCCGTTGCCGAGACTATCGCCGAGATCAAGACGCCGCTCACGAGCGATGAGGCACTGCCCTATACGGGCCTGGGAAACACCTTTGACAAGGAAGCGGTCCAGCAAGAAATCGACCTGCAACGCGAGGTATCGCAGGCCTTCAGCAAAAACAGCCAGGAGGCATCCGCCAAACTGAAAAAACGCATCGCCAGCAACGATGCCCTGTTCGAGGCGGGGCTGATCAGCGAACAAGAGCGCGATACGCGCAATTCCTCGCTGCGCAACTATGCGTGGATACTTGAAACCGTCTCTGCCGGGCTGGCAACGCCATCCAACAGCCTGGCCGGCTCGCTGGTGGCAGCGGCCAGTCCGACCATTGCCAAGGAAATAGGCCAGCAGTTCAAGCAGACTGGCAAAGAAGGCTCGGCCGGCCATTACCTGGCGCACGCAGGATTGGGCGCGGTTGTGGCTGCGGCGACTGGCAACAACATCGCCGGCAACGCCCTAGCTGCCGCCGGGGCCGAAGCGGCTGCGCCGATTGCAGCCAGCTGGATCTATGGAAAAGATGTAAGCCAGTTGACACCGGATGAGAAAGCGACGGTCAGCTCGATTGCGGGTCTGGCTGGGGCTGGGATCGCAGGTGCAGCCGGTGGGGACGGGCGCAGCCTGGTCAGCGGCAGTGTGGCGGGGCGCACGGCGGTGGAGAATAACTATTTGACTGCCAAGCAACTGGATAATTTTGCGCAACTGGCCAAAAATTGTTCTGGTGCGTCATGCAAGAAAGTCATCCAGGACATGGTGGATACCAATGTTCAACAGCAGGAGGAAATGAAAGCTGTGTGCTCAGCATCGCCTGAGCAGTGCCAGCAAAAATATGGCTATTTGATTGAACAGTGGGATGCTTTCGATACATCGATAAAGAATCTGGCAGGAGATAAAACATTGCCTGGCAGGTTCCGTGACTATATGCCTGCTATTTATATGATGAATACGGAAGCGCAAGGCATTGCGGTTGAGTATGGCTGGAGCAAGCGCTTTGAGGCGATGGGACTTGATAGGGAAACAGCTGAAATTATGGCTGCTGCACTTCCGATGATGACGGGCATCAAAGGTGCCAGAGATTCCAGGGGTAGCAACAAAGGGGTTAATGGGTCACGCAATAACGATACTCAGACAGCTGCTGGTATCGGAAATAGTGAGAGAGGAAATCAATCACTTAATTTCAAACAACATATATCTGAAGAAACGGAGATTATCAGTGCACATAATAAATTCCCGTCGAATCCTAATGACCTTACTAAGGTTTTAGGAGTATCACCTAAGGTATCGACAACGCAGCATGGGACAACTAGAATGCTTTGGGAGCCAAATGCTAATACGAGAATTCGTTATGAAAGTCATCCGGGAGATAGTGGACCTTTTAATCCTCGTCACCACGGGGAACATTATCACATCGAAGTTAAACCGGAAAACTTGACTTGGAACCAAGCAAAAAAACAGAATGCAATTTACAAAGTAAAGCCGGAAAATTATAAAGTTGGGAACGGCACAGGCTTTCTACCGAATGAACGACACCCTGGGAAATAAATATGTTACTAAATGATTTTCACATCTCTGATGGAAAAATATTGAAGATTGAATCAAATGTTTTGGATTTGAAATTGACATTCAAAGATTGGAAAGGAAAAAAATGGTTAATAATTTTTAACGAGGTTCTATCAATCCAAGCGATGAGTATCGAAGATGAGGATCTGTCTCATGTCCAAATATTTGAAAGCGATGTTTTTAAAAAAACTACAATGGAATACTTTCCTGACGAAAGGGAGGACCGTTTTCAAAGCTATAACTTTTACGGTGCATGGTCAGAAAATGCTTTACTAAAAATAGTTGCGACTAATGAGTACGCCATCATTGAATTATGAAAATGAGCGATCTCAACGAGCAGATGATTGTACTCAAGCCTTGGGCTAACAAGAGGGGTGAAGTCATGGAAGTTAAACCCATCAAATGACGGAAAAAATGTTAGTTAAGGAAAAACTGGAGCGTATGGCTGTTTTGTTAGAAATCGGCGGTTACCTTGGCTGGTCAAAAAGCATTTCAAGTGGCGTGGCGCCATAAATGCTGACCCGTGTACACCTCCTTCGGGGGGGGTACTGATCAAGCTCAGAAGGCGCTATCAACAGCTTTCTAGTGGGGAATAACCAAAATCGTTTACCAAATACTATAAATCCCAAAATAATTTGATCAAGATTGAGGAAATTTAGCCAATATAGTCGGAGAATTCAAAATTAAATTTGCGACCGAAATAATAGTAGCTATTCGGGAATGCTGTACCTTTCTACCCCAGTCAGGGCACGTTGTTGTCACGGAAAACTTCTGCAGCATTCTGAAAAAAAGGACTGCTCTCTCGAAAGTGAGACGCAGATAGAAATGTTGATCAACTGAAAAAGGACCATTGGAGTGAAGAAGTTATTATCTATGACAAGAAGTTTAGTTTTTGGAGAGTTCAGCTTGCCAATAACTTTTTGGGCATGGGGTATAGGCGGAGGAACATTACTTGGCATAGTGGGGTTTGGAGGTTTTCATTATGGTTATCCTCTTGTATTCGCAGTGACTAGTATTCTGAAGTTCATTCTTTTCGCGATGGTTCTTTCTGGGATATTTTTTAGATTAAAACAGAAAATAACACTACTTGGCTTAATAGCGTTTTTCGTTGTCCTATTGCAAGTTTTATTGGGGGTTGTAGCGATTATTGTTTTTTCGGCCGCATTGATTGAATGGTTTTCACAGAACGTTTAACTAGGATTGCAGGAATAGTCCGCAAATAATGATGTAGCGAGAGAAATAAAGAATGTCATATGAGGCCTCAAGAACAATTTTAGTTTATACCTTTTTGGGATCATGGATCGGTGGTGTATTTTATGATTGTTTTTTACTACTCAGAAAGGCATTCTTTTGGGGGTATTCAGATTATGTTTTGAGCGATATTGTTGTCTACTTAAGTGTAGTCTTTATGCCTATCAGTGCGATAAAAGGGTTGATTTTCTGGCCACCCGCATTCTTGTCAGGGGTTGTTGCCTCGTTTTTGAAGCTAAGTAGAACCCCTGTTTCTCTTGTATTTATTTCAACCGCTAGCGCAGCTTTAAGTTACCTTCATGCCGATATATTTTTATCGTATGTCGCGTTTCCGTACGTTTTAGAAACATCCTTGATTGCGTTTCTGGCATCCATAATTTGCGGCTTGTACGTGTTTCCAGAGTCACGCCATCCAGAGCTGAATAGTAAATCTGTCAACGCTGTCTGGCAACCTTCTACGGATGGTTTTCTCGTGTCAGACGAGCTTCTGCAACAAATTTGGAATGCCGTGCAAGGTTCTGACGCGAATGCCTTGTGGACATATGTTTGTTTGCGCGTACCTCGAATATCAGTAGCGTCGTATCAAGTGCGCAAGGATTTTTTTCTTTGCGTCGTTTCCTGCCTGATGAAGGAAGGGCGACTGAAACTTGCACATAAGGGGAAATATTGTCCTGGTGCGATTGAAGAGCAAGTGCAGGGTTATTTTGATAGGTGGCCCGAGGACGAGGCTAAGCTGGATCGAATCAATTTTCAATTTACGGTGGATTCGGAAGGACGTTTTGTTGACTTCTGGGCCAAATGTGGATTTGTATGGGTTTATAAAGATGGATTCGAAATTTGGACGTATGCGGCACACAAGCTGCGGCGGTACAATTTTTATCAACATGATCAGATACAGGGCCAACACGATGCCGTGGGTAAAGCTATGTTGATCAAGCAATGAATAAAATTGAGATATTAGATAAGCGGGATGCAGGCCTTGAACATCGCGAAAGAGGTTCTTAAAACGGTATTATTGTTTACATTCATTGGGTGTTGGATTGGAGGTGCTCTGTTATTTTTGCAGTTCTATATATCGTCCCTATTCAAGAAGGCGATAAATAGCGATCTATGTTTTGAGATGGTTTTGTTACCGCTTCAAGGTGGGATTGGCATTTTTTTTATTCCGCCCGCATTTTTTACCGGGTGTATTGCGGCGTCGTTACCAAAAGAATATAGAGCGGTTTCCGTTCTATTGATTTCAATCGTCGGAACTATATCTAATTATGAGTACGCTATCTGGCTTTCAGGTAAAGACAACCAGGCCTTAGCGTTGGAGAGTGCTGTACTGGGTTTAATTGCATCTGTTGCTTGCGCTTTATATACCTTCCGAAAGAAACAATGAGCTACTGTCAAATACAAGATAGCTACTGCAAAATACAAGATGGCCCTGCTGATGGACGTTCATAGCAACGTCAGGAGTATTCCTTAAATTAAAGACAAGAAATACTCCTAGGTATGCGATTATGAGCCAGGTCGGCAACCGCTTGCAGCATGTCGTGGCTAAAACCGGCTTTGGCTTGTACTGCCATGCCCGGTAGCACCGCCATCAGAAAAGCGGCAAGGGCAGCGGGTTTGGCTGTTTTGGGGAAGTCGCCCTCTGCCTTTGCCCGTTCGAAGCGTTCACGAAGCTTTGCTTCACCGGCTGCTTCGATCGGATAAGGCGTGTCTGCTGTTTAAGCGCGCTTATCGTCACAACGAGGACAGACGACAAAAAGCCGACCACTGGGGCTACCCACGGTCGGCGTTTTGTTGCGATCCCCTTAGTTCTGCAGAAATTCCAGCAGATCCTGGTTAAAGCGTTCTTTGTGTGTGTCGGTCAGGCCGTGCGGTGCACCGGAATAGACGATAAGCTTGGCCCCTTTGATTTGCGCGGCCGATGCCTTGCCGGCGGTGTCTATCGGCACAATCTGGTCGTCATCTCCATGAATCACCAAAGTAGGCACATCGAATTTTTTCAGATCCTCACGAAAATCCGTGGCCGAGAAAGCCGCGATTGAGTCGTAGGTGTTCTTGTGTCCAGCCTGCATGCCCTGCGCCCACCAGCTATTGATCAGGCCTTGCGATACCTTGGCGCCTTTACGGTTAAAACCGTAGAAGGGACCGGATGCCAGATCAAGATATAACTGCGAGCGGTTCTCCAGCGATGCCTTGCGCAAGCCATCGAAAACCTCCAGCGGCACACCTTTCGGATTATCTGCCGTTTGCAGCATCAGCGGCGGCACCGCGCTCACCAGTACGGCTTTCTTGATGCGGCTGGTGCCATGGCGACCGATATAGCGCGCCACTTCGCCGCCGCCCGTGGAAAAGCCCACCGCGGTCACGTCTTTCAGATCAAGTGTGTCAATCACAGCGGCCAGATCGTCAGCGTAGTGGTTCATATCATTGCCGTCCCAGGGCTGGCTGGAGCGGCCATGACCGCGACGGTCGTGGGCGATCACCCGGTATCCATGGTCGGCCAGGAAAATCATCTGCGATTCCCAGCTGCCCGAACTAAGCGGCCAGCCATGGCTTAAGGTCACGACCGGGCCGTCCTTTGGCCCCCAGTCTTTGTAGTACAAGCGCACTCCGTCGGTCGTGGTGATGTAGTTGCCGTCTACTGTGGCATGGGTTGCCGCTTGCGCGGCAGTGGCAGGTTGTGCTGCATGGGCGGCGACGCCAGCTTGCAGAGAGGCGGCCAGCAGGCCGGTAGCGATTGCACGGGAAGTCTTGTTCATGGTCATACTCCTGGATTGAGTCAGATGAAATAAAAAGCGGCGAAATACAAAAGCGCGATATCAGTTGCCGAGCACCAGCGTTACGTCGATGTTGCCGCGCGTCGCATTGGAATACGGGCAGACAACATGAGCCTGGTCGACCAGCGCCTGCAGCGTGGCGTGGTCGATCCCGGGGGCGACAATGGTCAGTTGTGCCTGGATGCCGAAGCCGGTGGGGATCTGGCCGATACCGACCTGGCCAGTCACGGTTGTGTCTGCGGGCAGGGCGACCTTTTGTTTGGCGGCGACGAATTTGAGCGCACCCAGAAAGCAGGCCGAATAACCGGCGGCAAACAATTGTTCCGGATTGGTGCCGGGGCCGCCGGCACCGCCCAGCTCGCGTGGAGTGGACAATTGCACGTCAAGCACGTTGTCGGAGGAAGTGGCGCGACCTTCCCTGCCTCCTGTGGCAATTGCAGTGGCGGTGTAGAGAACTTTTTCGATAGACATAATGAGGGTTCCTGGTAAGTGAGTTGCTTGGTTGGGGAAAGTGTTATCCCGTAAGACGTATTCTGCCCGCACCGGAAGGACGTTGGGTGATGTAAAATCCTGAAAACTTGACTAGGAGTATTAAAATGGCTGACAGGCTTGCAGCGCTGATGGCGCATTTCCCTGTAACCGCGCAGGTTTTCAATACCAGCGCGCTGTGTGGGATTAATACGGTGCAAAGCGATGGCGCCAACGGACAATTGCATTTGGTGCGCAGTGGTGCGGTCCAGGTGCAATACGGCAGCCAGGTGCTACAGGTAGATCGCCCCAGCCTATTGCTGTTCCCAAGGCCGATGACCCATCACTTTGTGACCGACTCCGAGCTGGGGGCGGACATGGTCTGCGCCAACCTGGCATTCGAAGGCGGCGCAGGCAATCCGATCGCCTCGGCGCTGCCCGACCTTGTCTGTCTGCCGCTGGCAGAGGTTGATGGCGCCGAGCCGATATTGGCGCTGTTGTTCGAAGAAGCGTTCGAGCAGCGTTGCGGGCGCGTCGCGCTGGTTGAGCGGCTGTTCGAGGTGGTAATGATCCAGGTATTGCGCCAGTTGATGGAAAGCGGTCAGATCCATGGCGGCCTGCTGTCCGGCCTGTCACACGCCCGCCTGCGCAATGCGCTGGTAGCGATGCATGAGGCGCCGGCGCAGGAGTGGACCCTGGACGAGCTGGCGACGGTCGCGGGCATGTCGCGCAGCGTTTTTGCCGCGACGTTTCGCGAGACAGTAGGTATCACGCCGGGCCAGTATCTGCAGGGCTGGCGCGTGCGGCTGGCACAAAAGGCCCTGCGCCGCGGGCGCCCCTTGAAAATGATTGCGGCCGAGGTCGGCTACGGCAGCGAAGCGGCGTTATCGCGTGCGTTCAAGGCGCAGGCGGGGCAGTCACCGCGGCAGTGGAAGGCGGGGTATATGTAGAGGAGGGGTTGGCCCTGATTATCACATCCGTGTTTTCAAAAAATAAAAATTGCAGTAGTATTATGACCACTGGCGCATAACACCGCGCCTGGCTTAGCATCACATGACATCACAGTTGTATTCCCAAATAACTCGAATATCGGAGATTTACATGAGTGGAAGCTATGACTTGAAGCGCAGTGGCGAGCAGTACATGTTCAATCTGAAGGCTGGAAATGGACAAACTGTTCTGACCAGCGAGCGATATTCCGCCAAGGCGGGTGCGTTGGATGGCATCGAATCGGTCCGCAAGAATTCTCCGATAGACGAAAGATACGAGCGAAAAACAGCCAAGGATGGCTCGCCTTTTTTTACATTATCAAGTGCCAATGGCCAGGTAATCGGGCGTAGCGAAATGTATTCCAGCGCCACTGCCCGCGACAACGGGATTGAGTCGTGCAAGACAAACGGCCCGACAGGGACAACAAAGGACAATACCGCTACTGGTGCATAGCGCCAGCGGCTCTTGTCCGTCTCCGGCTAGCGTCGTTTGATCGGGTCGGTGAAAATTGACCCTGGCAAAATCAAAGGCCTGCATCGTCAGCTAATTGTGGTGGTGTTTTATTCTTTGGCTGATCGATGTGTTGCGCGTCATAGCGATGCCTATACGCCGTTTTTGCTGTGTATTTTTGCCGGACCCAATTCGAATGACAGAAAAAAAGATAGTGGATTTTCGGGTGTATACCATGCGCTCTGGCGGTGTTGACGAATTTCTTCGTTTGGCGAAACTTCACATGTTGCCGGTACAATCGCGCCACCTCGGCCAGCCGTTGGCCTTTTACAAGACCGAAATCGGGCAGCAGGAAGAAGTGATGCATTTATGGGGCTTTGACTCTCTGGCGGACATGGAACGCAGAAGGGCTTTTAGAGATGCAGATTCTCAATGGGGTACCTATTTGAGCGAATCCGATGGCCTGATAGAGCGACAGGAAAACACCGTTCTGAAGCAGGTGCCCATAAACATAAACCACGACGATACGCGACGCGACGATTTGACCGTCATGCAAATCAAGGTGTCGACGGTAAAGAGGGGGCGCATGTCGGAGCTGCTTTCTGCGTATGAGAAGAGGGGGCTACCGGTGCTCGAGAAAAATCGGGTCGGCATTGCTGGTATTTATACGTCTGAAGTCGGGAGCCTGAACAAATTTATCCAGATCACAGCTCACGACAATTATGCCGCAATAGAAGCGCTTAATCAGAAACTGGCAGCAAA